>Ga0335075_10015886_pt1 | contig 11274 bp, 10 predicted proteins | sample Lox_Sample_24_FD_206723 | JGI IMG/M metagenome (GOLD analysis project Ga0335075, IMG submission 206723) | Soil microbial communities from Loxahatchee National Wildlife Refuge, Florida, United States - Lox_Sample_2.4 | ecosystem: Environmental > Terrestrial > Soil > Wetlands | place: USA... | reverse complement strand
CTCGTGCATCGCCCGCAACAGGCCGAGGGCCATCTGATCGTTGGCGACGAACACTGCGCTCACCTGAGGCTCGCGGGCCAAGCGGCGGCCCGCGTGGTAGCCCGAGCGCGCTCCCCAGTCGCCAACCAGCGGGGTGGGAACGGGCGCCCCGGCCTCTTCCAGCGTCGCCCGCCAGCCCGCGATGCGCTGGCGCGCCTCCAACGAATTCGGGGGGCCGGCGACGTGGTGGACCGTGGGGTGCCCGAGGTCGAGCAGGTGGCGCGTGGCCAGCCGTGCGCCTTCGAATTGATCCACGGATACCAGGGGAAACGTCCGCTCCGGTCCGGCGACCACCGCGACCAGCGGCAGGTCCGGGGAAACATCCGACAGCGCGTCGGCGGCGTCGGCGTCGGAGACAATGACCAGGATGCCCTCGACGCCATGCAGCCGTAGCCGGTCAATCGCCTCGGGCATCGTCCCGCGGTCGAGCGCCTTCATCGACGCAATCACGATGAAGTAGCCCGCGAGGTGCGCCGCGCGCTCGATCCCGAACAGTGTGGACGCCGGCCCGTAGAGCGTCGAGTCCGAACTGACGACGCCGAGCGTGTTCGTGTGACCGGTCGCCAGTGCCCGCGCGATCGAGTTCGGCCGGTAGCCGAGCTGCTCCATCGCGGCGAGCACGCGGGCGCGGGTGCTCGGGCTGACGTGCCGCGATCCGTTGATCACGCGCGACACCGTCTGATGCGAGACCCCCGCAAGGCGCCCCACATCGGCCATGACCGGCGAGCGGGGCCGCGCCTGCGACCGTCCGTCGTCTTGCACGTCACTCCTCTCCACCCGTTGCGGTGACACGTTAGGGCGCGGTGATGTTAGCGCTCACAGGGGACGACTGCGAGCCGGCGCGCACGGGTCATTCCAGGTGAGCACCCGGACCCGGCGCAACCACGAGCGCGCCGGATGGCGGCTGGACGCCAGGCGGGAACAGGCCGAGCACGTGACCGCCGAACCCTCCACCGACGAGCCGCGCCCCGACGGCTCCCGCCGCCCGCAGCCGGCCGACGGTCTTCTCGACCGCGTCCGTCGAGATCTCGAAGTTGTCCCTGAGGCTCGTGTGCGACTCATTCAGCAACGCCCCGACCCGGTCGAGGTCGTGCGCGGCGAGCGCGGCGATCGTCTGCTCGACCCGCGCATCGTCACTGATCACGTGCTCCGCCCGGCCACGCAACGGCCAGGGCAGCTTGGCGGCCATCTCGAGCGTGGCGTCGCGCAGCGCGGGCACGCCGAGGGCCGCGCTCGCCTCCGCGCACTCGGCACGGCGCCGGTTGTAGCCGTTCTCGGCGCCACCGGCGTTGGCGTGGCTCTCGCCGGAGTCGAGCGTCACCAGCGTCCAGTCGCCGAGCTCCAGCGGCACCGGGGTCACCTCGAGCGAGCGGAAATCGACCCGGAGCGCGCGCTCGGGCTCGCCGCACAGCGAGGCGACCTGATCGAGCAGGCCGGTGCGGGCGCCGACCCAGTCGTTCTCCACCCGACTGCAGAGGCGCGCCAGCTCGAGATCCGGCGGCGGCGCCTCACCCGCCACGCCGAGCATCGCCATGCAGAGCGCGACCTCGAGAGCCGCTGAGGAGGACAGGCCGGAACCCCGCGGCACCGTGCCCGTGATGCGCAGGCGCGCGCCGACCAGTTGCGTGCCTCGCCCCATGAGCTCCGCCGCCGCGCCCCGCGCGAAGGCACGCCAGCCCGGGGCCCGCTCGATGTCCTCGAGGTCGAAGTCGTCGTGGGCGGCGAGATCGACCGCGTGCACGCGCATCCGACGGTCACCGCTCGCCGCGGCACGGACGGTCACGCCCTCCGTGATGGCGAACGGCAAGGCCAGGCCCTCGTTGTAGTCGGTGTGCTCGCCGATCAGGTTGACCCGCCCGGGCGCGAATGCGGTGGCAAATTGCCCCACGCAGACTCTCCTCTCGTGTGCTTGCGCGACATTGTGCAGACCGAGCGCGGTCTGCCGCTGCCGGCCGGCGAAGACCACTGGATGTCGCCCTGGCGGACCCGTCGTCCACCGCGGGTCGAGTTCCGACGCTCTGGGGCCCCTGCGCCCGCCGAGTCTCCGGCTCAGGCGACGATGACGCGCCGCTCGACGCGCGGCGTCGCCGCCGCCGGGGCGAGGTCGAAGCGCATCCGCACCTCGGTGCCGTCACCCACCTGCGGAGCAAGAGAAAGCTCGTTGACGAGCCTGCCGATCAGCGCCAGCCCAAGGCCCATCCCGGCATGCCGGCTCTCGAGCGGCCGCGGCTGCATTCCGCACCCGAAGTCGCGGATCGAGATCCAGAGTGATCCGTCCGCGTACCGGGCGGTGACGTGGACGGTGCCGGAGCTGTCGCGGTAGCCGTGCATGACGGCGTTGGTGATGGCCTCGGAGACGGCGAGCCGGATGTCGTCGATCCGCGCCGGACCGACGCCGTGTGCGGCGGCGAACCCCGCAATGTCCGCGCGGGTCCTCCCCACCGACTCCGGCGTCGCCTGGTAGGTGCGATCGAAGATGTCCATGACGTCCTGCACGAGAAAGTCCTACCCCCTGTGCAGCGAGATTACGCGGAGCCGACTCGGCACCTACGATCCCCGCATGAGCTCTGACAATTCGATGCCTTTGGCGGGGAAGGCCGCGCTCGTCACCGGTGCCGCCAGCGGCATCGGCCGGGCCATCGCCGAGCGGCTGGCGAGAGAGGGCGTCGACGTGCTCGGAGTCGACCGCCGGGCCGAGGGTCCCGTCGAGATGTTCGAGGCCGATCTCTGCGACGAGCACGCCAACGCGGCGGCCGTCGCACACGCGCGTGAGCGCTTCGGACGACTCGACGTCGTCGTCGCCGGCGCGGGCATCCAGCACGTCGCCCCGATCGCGGAGTTCCCGGTCGATCGCTGGCGCACGATCATCGACCTGATGCTGACCAGCCCGTTCCTGCTCGCCCGCGCAGCATGGCCGGCGCTCGCCGAGTCGGATGGCGGCCGATTCATCGTCATCGCCTCCGCCCACGCGCTCGCCGCCTCCCCCTTCAAGGCCGCCTACGTCTCGGCCAAGCACGGCGTGCTGGGGCTGGTCAAGACACTCGCGCTCGAGGGCGCCGCGGATGAGATCACGACGACCGCCGTGTGCCCTGGGTATGTGCGCACCCCGCTCGTCGAGGCACAGATCGCCGACCAGGCGCGCGCGCATGGCGTTGCGGAGGAGGAGGTGCTCGAGACCGTGCTGCTCGCCCCGCAGGCGGTCAAGCGCCTCATCGAGCCCGAAGAGGTGGCCGATGTGGTCGCGTTCCTCGCCGGTCCGTCGGGGCGCAGCTTCACCGGGGTTCCGGTGACGATGGACGAGGGCTGGACCGCGCGCTGACGCGCCCGGCCGACCTTGACATGATCGTGTCAAGGTTTGCTACGGTGGGTGGTCGATGCGTGACTACCTGGCCGCCATCCGCGAGCGCACGGTCGTCTTCGACGGCGGCATGGGCGCGACGCTCGAGCAGTTCGACCTGAGCCTGGAGGACGATTACCGGCTGCCGGGCCGCTGCCACGAGGCGCTGGTGCTCAACCGCCCCGACGTGATCGAGGGCGTGCACGCGTCGATGCTCGAGGCGGGCGCCGAGGTGCTGGAGACTGACTCGTTCCAGGGCTCGCGTCTGAAGCTCGACGAGTGGGGTCTTGGGGAGCACACGTACGAGATCAACCTCAAGGCCGCCGAGATCGCCCGGCGCGCCGCCGGCGAGACGCGTTTCGTCGCCGGCTCGATCGGGCCCACGGGCTACCTGCCCGCCTCCAACGATCCGACCCTCGGCCGGATCCAGTTCGGAGAGCTGCGCGAGGTCTTCGCCCAACAGGCCAGTGGGCTGATCGCCGGCGGGGCGGACCTCCTGATCATCGAGACCACGCAGGACATCCTCGAGCTCAAGGCAGCCGTGTTCGGGATCCGGGATGCGTTCGGCGAGGCGGGGCGCTCCGTGCCGATCCAGTGCAGCGTGTCACTGCTGCCCAACGGCGGCAAGATGCTGCTCGGGACCGACATCTCCTCCGCGCTGGCGACCCTCGAGGCGCTTCGCGTCGACGCCATTGGGCTCAACTGCTCGACCGGGCCGGAGGACATGCGCGACGCCATCCGCTTCCTCGCCGAGTGGAGCTCGGTGCCCGTCCACTGCATCCCGAACGCGGGGCTGCCGCTGCAGGGACCGAACGGCGAGACCATCTTCCCCGAGGAGCCCGGCCCCCTGGCCGACGTGCTCGGTGATTTCGTCGACCGCTACGGGATCTCGATCGTCGGCGGTTGCTGCGGTACGACGCCCGCGCACATCGAGGCGATCGCGTCGCGGGTCCACGGTCGTGTCCCGCCGCCGCGCCCCGGGCGGCGTCCCGCACACGTGAGCTCGATGATCGCCGGCACCCCGCTGGTCCAGTCGCCGCGCCCGACACTCGTCGGGGAACGGGTGAATTCCCAGGGCTCGCGCAAGGCCAAGGAGCTGCTGCTCGCCGACGACTACGACGGGCTGCTGGTCGTCGCCGAGGACCAGGTCACCGGCGGCGCCCACGTGCTTGACGTCTGCGTTGCTTTGACCGAGCGCCAGGACGAGGCCGACCAGATGCGCGAGGTCGTCAAGCGGATCTCGCTCACCCAGCCCGCGCCGATCCAGATCGACTCCACCGAGCCCGACGTGATCGAGGCGGCGCTCGAACAGATCCCCGGCCGCGCGATCGTCAACTCGGTCAACCTGGAGGCCGGTCGCGCGAAGTTGGACCGGGTGGCGCCGCTGGCCAAGGCGCACGGCGCCTGCCTGATCGCGCTCACGATCGACGAGGTCGGGATGGCGAAGACCGCCGAGCGCAAGCTCGAGATCGCCGAGCGGCTCGTGCAGCTCTGCTGCGAGGAGCACGGGTTGGACCGAGACGCGCTCATCTTCGACTGCCTCACCTTCACCCTGACCACCGGCGACGCCGAGTGGCGCCCCAGCGCCGTGGCGACGATCGACGGGATCCGGCTGATCAAGGAGCGTCTGCCCGGCGTACAGACCTCGCTCGGGGTCTCCAACGTGAGCTTCGGTGTCGGGCTGCCCGCTCGCCGGGTGCTCAACAGCGTGTTCCTGCATCACTGCGTCGAGGCGGGGCTCGACCTCGCGATGGTCAACCCCAACCACATCACCCCCTACGCGGAGATCGTCACCGAGGAGCGTGAGCTCGCCGACGACCTGGTGTTCGATCGGCGCGACGATGCGCTGGAACGGTTCATCGCCCACTTCGAGGCGAAGGGGTCCGCCGATGACGACGGCCCCGGCGCCGCCGACCCGACCGAGGGGATGGAGCCCGAGGAAGCCCTGCACTTCCACATCCTGCGCCGCAAGAAGGAGGGCGTCGAGGACTGGATCGACCGCAGCGTCGAGAAGATCGGTGCCGTCCCGACCCTGAACGACGTCCTGCTGCCGGCGATGAAGGAGGTCGGCGACAAGTTCGGCGCCGGTGAGCTGATTCTGCCGTTCGTGCTGCAGAGCGCCGAGGTGATGAAGAAGGCGGTCGCGCAGCTGGAGAAGTACCTCGACAAGCTCGAGGGCTACACGAAGGGCACGGTCGTGATCGCCACCGTGTTCGGCGACGTCCACGACATCGGCAAGTCGCTGGTCAACACGATCCTCACCAACAACGGGTACACCGTCGTCGATCTCGGCAAGCAGGTGCCGATCTCCGCGATCCTCGACGCCGCCGTCGAGCACGACGCGACCGCGATCGGGCTGTCCGCGCTGCTCGTCTCGACCTCCAAGCAGATGCCGGCCTGCGTGCAGGAACTGCACGAGCGGGGCCTTCAGTACCCGGTGCTGATCGGCGGCGCGGCGATCAACCGCAACTTCGGGCTGCGGATCCTCTATCCGGGTGGCACCGAGTCCGACGAGGTCTACGGCCCGGGCGTCTTCTACTGCAAGGACGCGTTCGAGGGCCTGGCCAAGATGGACCAGCTGGTCGACGCGCAGGCGCGCGAGTCGCTGGTCGCCAAGACGCGCGAGGCGGCTCGGCAGCTGCGCGAGGCGCCGGTGACGACCGACGACGACGCACCGGCCCTCGACGACGCGTCCGTGCGCAGCGGAGCGTCGACCGCTGTCCGCGTCCCGGAGCCGCCGTTCTGGGGCGCGCGCGAGATCGAGATCGACCTCGACGCGGTCTACCACCATCTCGACACCCACGTGCTGTTCAAGCTGCACTGGGGCGGCCGCGGCGTCAAGGGCGAGGCGTGGCGCGAGCTCGTGGAGGGCGACTTCCGGCCGCGCCTGGAGCGCATGTGGTCCGAGCAGACCTACCTGCACCCGCGCGCCCTGCTCGGCTACTTCCCGTGCAACTCCGACGGCAACTCGCTGATCGTCTGGGACCCAGACGCCCCCGGCGAGCGAGAGCTCGAGCGCTTCGTGTTCCCGCGCCAGCCACGCCACGACCGAATCTGCCTGGCCGACTTCTACCGGCCTGTGGAGTCCGGCGAGGCCGACGTCGTCGCCCTCCAGGCGGTGACCGCCGGCGACGAGGTCACGGAGTTGATGGCCTCGCTGGAAGCCGAGGGCGAGTTCGCCGAGCAGCTGTTCGTCCACGGCCTCGGCGTCCAGAGCGCGGAGGGGATGGCCGAGTGGATGCACGCCCGCGTCCGGCGCGATCTGGGGTGTGGGCCGGGCCAGGGACGCCGCTACTCGTGGGGCTATCCGGCATGTCCGGAGCAGTCCGAGCTCGAGAAGCTCTTCCGGCTGCTCGACGCCCCCTCGATCGGCATGCGCCTGAGCGGAGGGTTCGCCCTGGAGCCCGAGCAGTCGACGGTCGCGATCGTCGCCCACCACCCGCAGGCGATCTACTTCGGGATGAAGTCCGGCCGCCTGAAGCCGGTCGGCGAGACCGACTCGGACGAGCTGATCGCTGGCACCGAGCGCGATCCCGCGCAGACCGGACCGCTCCCGGACGGCGATCCGTCCGCGGTGGATGAGGACCCGGTCGCACCGGGCGCCGCGCCGGCCCCGGTCGACGCGTAGCCCAGCTGGCCTCGGCCGCTCAGCGCAGCAGCTGCCGCAGAATCGCCGCCAGCTCGTGTGGGCGCTCGGTGAGCTGCTTCCAGGTGGTGCGGATCACGCGCCAGCCCGCGGCCACCAGGCGCTGATCACGCGCCCGGTCGTCGTGGAACGCCCGACGGGTGCGATGGATGCGCTCGCCATCGCACTCGACCACGACCTTTTGATCTCGCCACACCGCGTCCGGGCGCAGCAGCACTCCCCCATTCCCGGGATCGACCGCCGCGCGCCATTCGGGCGCCGGCAACGCATGGGCGCGGCAGAAGGCCAGGAACCGCTCCTCCAGCTCTGAGTCGGTGATCGCGCTGCCCACGTCGTATTGACTCAGGGCCGCCCGCAGCCGGCCTGCGCCGGGGTGCTTGGGGTTGCGCTGCAGCTGGTCGATGAGCGCGTCCAGATCGAACACCCCGAGAATCTCGGCCTGGTCGAGCGCCCGCTCCAGTCCACGTCTGGGGACGACGGCGGCGAGGTCGAGCAGGGTGCGGGCAACGGTCGTGACCGCGATCCCATCGACGACGGTGATGTCGTCCGGGGTGAGGTTGATGGAACGATGCACCTGGATCCCCTCGTGGCGGTGGGTCGAGCGGCCGGGGACGATCACCTCGACGGTGCGCCGGTGGCAGGCGCGCAGCCCGTGGAGGTCGGCAGCCGAGCGAGTTGAGAGGCCGGCGGCGTGGCGGCTGCCTGTGCAGGCGAGCACCGCGGCGCGGTAGCGGCCGCGCACGGTGAGCATCTCGACCGGAACGACCGCGTAGACGCGCCGATGGACACGATGAAGCCGGCTGGCCCCGACCCTGTGCTGCACGGCACGCGCGGTGAGCCCGAGCGCTGTGAGCTCCTCAAGCGCGAGCACGAGATGGCGCCCGGCGGCCGCATCGGTGAGCTGGGCATCTAAACGACGCGTGGCGTCGTTTAGATGCCCAGCACTCCTCGACGACGGGACCGTGGTGGCCATCCGTCAACGGTTACAGACCCGAGGCGGCGCAATTGCAACAAGTTTGTGCCGGTTTGCCCGCGGCACAGCGGGGAAGACCGGTTGCGAGGGCCCGGGCGAACGCGTAGGCTCGAGCGGCGCCCCCACCCCGAGCGAGTGAGGAGAGACAGTGCCGTCAAACGGCCAGCCGTCGGCTGAGGAACAGCTCCGAGCGCTGTACGAAAACGCCGAGTCGACCGCCACGCGGGCGTTCGAGCAGGCCGTGTCGACGCCGAGCTTCGGCGCGCTGCTCGCGCGCAGCGCGGAGAACGTCGCGGCGCTGAGTCGCATCGGCGGCGACGTCGCCGATCTCGTCCTGCGCAACCTGCGGGTGGCGGGCCGCTCGGATATCACGCGCCTGGCGCGGCAGCTGCACCGCACCGAGGACAAGCTCGAGCGCGTCCTGCAGGAGATCGAGCAGCTGCGCGACGAGCTGTCGGCCGCCCAGGCCACGGCCTCCAACGATGGCGACAGCGCGCCGAACGGCCGCACCGCGGCGCGCGGCTCTCGAGCCCGAAGCACCGGCACCCGGAGCACCGGCCGGTCGCGGACGACGTGAGCGCCCTCGCGGACACCGTCACGCGCCTGGCGCGCTTACCCGCCAACGCGCTGGAGTACGCGAACACGATCCTCACCACCGACGACGCCGTGCTCGGCGCCTCCGAGCGCGAGGCGGTGTGGACCCACCGCGGGGTGACGCTGTGGCGCTACAACTCGACCGAGCGAACGCACGACATCCCGCTGCTGCTGGTGTTCGCGCTCATCAACCGGCCGGCGATCTTCGACCTGCGGCCCGGCAGCTCACTCGTCGAGTATCTGCTCGGCGAGGGTTTCGACGTGTTCCTGCTCGACTGGGGCTACCCCGAGGAGGAGGACGCCGAGATGGGTCTGGACGAGTACGTCTGCGACGAGCTGCACTGGGCGATCCGTGAGACGCTGCGCGCGAGCGGCGCTGAGGAGCTGAGCCTGATGGGCTGGTGCATCGGCGCCACGCTCTGCGCGATGTACTGCGGCCTGCCCCGGGACCCGGGGAAGCCTCATCCGGTGCGCAACCTCGCGCTGCTGACGATGCCGGTGGAGGCCCGCGGCTCGACCTACGCGCGCTGGGTCGGCGACCCCGCGTTCGACGTCGACACGGTCGCCGAGAACTGGCGGGTGATTCCCGGCAGCGCAGTGGACACTGCCAACAAGCTGCTCAAGCCGGTGACGAACTACTGGACGACGTACCGGCGGCTCTGGGAGGGCATCGAGCAGGGCAAGTCGCGCCGCGAGGCCTACCAGCCGATGGCCAAGTGGGTGGCCGACAACCCGAACTTTCCGGGCCGGGCGTGGGCCCAGTGGATCAAGATGATGTACCGCGACGGCGACCTGGTCGGCGGGCGCGCGCGGCTGCGCGGAGAGCGGATCGACCTCGGGCGGATCGACCAGAACCTGCTGATCGTCACCGCCGGCGCCGACCACATCGCACCGAGGCCGGGGACGATGCCGATCTTCGAGCTCGTCTCCAGCGAGGACGTCACCCACGTCGACCGTCCCGGCGGTCACATCGGGCTCGTCGCCGGGTCGGCGGCACGCAAGGAAATCTGGCCGGAGCTCGCCGAATGGTTCGGCGAGCGGTCAGGACGCTAACCAGAGAGGGAGCAGACGATGTCAACCGACACCGAAAACACGCCCCAGACGAACCCGTTCGAGGGGCGCCGTCAACGACCCCGGATGAAGGGCCGGGTCGTGTTCGTCACCGGCGGCACGCGCGGCATCGGCGGTGCGATCTCCCGGAGCTTCGGCGAGCAGGGCGCGGTCGTGGCCGCCGGTTACGGCAGCGCGACCGAGCACGCGCGTGACTTCCAGGCCTCGCTGGCCGCCGACGGGGTCGAGGCCTCGATCCATCAGGGCAACATCGGCTCCGCCGAGGACTGTCGGCGGACGGTCAACGACGTGCTCGAGCAGCACGGCAGGCTCGACGTGCTCGTCAACAACGCCGGCATCACGATCGACAAGACGATCCTGAAGATGAGCGACGAGGACTGGTACAAGGTGATCGCGGTCAATCTCTCGGGCGCGTTCTTCATGTCCCAGGCGGCGTTGCCCCACATGATCGAGCGCGGCTCGGGGCGGATCATCAACATCTCCTCGATCATCGGCGAGACCGGGAACATCGGCCAGGCCAACTACGCGGCCTCCAAGTCCGGGCTGTTCGGGCTGACCAAGACGATGGCGCGCGAGGCCGCCTACTCGCTGGCCAAGGCCGGCAAGCTCGAGGACAACGGCATCGGGGTGACGATCAACACGGTCGCCCCCGGGTTCATCGCCACCGAGATGCTGGAGAGCATCCCCGACAAGGTGCTCGACAAGATCAAGGCGCAGATCCCGGTCGGCCGGCTCGGCCGGCCCGACGAGATCGCCCGGGTCGTGCACTTCCTCGCCGCCGACCAGTCCGCGTACATCACCGGGCAGGTCTGGGGGGTCAACGGCGGACAGGACATGTAGCTAGACCGGCCGGCGAGATCTCTCCCGGTATCGTCGACGGCGGTCATGACCGATCGCCGCGCGACCTCACTGGGCGAGATCATCCGCCAGCAGCGTGAGCTCGCCGAACTGTCGATGCGGCAGTTCGCCGAGCTCGCCGGGATCTCGAACCCCTACCTCTCGCAGATCGAGCGCGGGCTGCGCGCACCGTCGCAGGCGGTGCTCGACCAGATCGCCAAGACACTCAAGGTTTCCTCGGACGCCCTGTACGAGCAGGCCGGGTTCCGCCCGCCGAGCGCGGAGCCCGAGTCGGGCGGCGTGCTGGAGGCGATCGCGCAGGACCAGCGCCTCACCGCCCGGCAGCGAACCGCGCTGCGGGAGGTCTATGAGGCGTTCGTGGCCAGTTCCCCGCGCGTGCGCACCCGGCCGTCGAGCCGGGGTGCGAAGGACGATGCCGGCACCGCGGACGGCGACACCGCCCGCGACGCCACCGCGGACGGCGACAGCGCCGACGGCGGCCGCTGACCCTGTTCCCCGGCTACTTGCCGGAGCGGCGCTTGGGCACCGAGCGCTCGAGCACCGCGGCCAGCAGCGGAGGCCACTGCTCGGCCAGCGCCTCGTGGCCCATGAACAGGCCGAGGTGCCCGCCGGAGCTCAGCCGGCGCACGATGTCCTCCGGTGCGGTTGAGGCGTAGTCGGCGAGCGCGTACACCTGGTCGGGCGGGGTGATGTGATCGGTCGCGCCGGCGAGCAGGTTGAGCGGCATCCGCAGGCGCCCGAGGTCGACGCGCTCGC
>Ga0335075_10015885_pt1 | contig 11275 bp, 12 predicted proteins | sample Lox_Sample_24_FD_206723 | JGI IMG/M metagenome (GOLD analysis project Ga0335075, IMG submission 206723) | Soil microbial communities from Loxahatchee National Wildlife Refuge, Florida, United States - Lox_Sample_2.4 | ecosystem: Environmental > Terrestrial > Soil > Wetlands | place: USA... | reverse complement strand
TGCTGCTGTGTCCGACCCAGCCTCATATATGCCTGGCCTTGGGCGCTTGTGTTTGTTGCAGCACAGACGGTGCAGCCATCATACCTCAGGCCCCATAAATGCTAAACACCGTACTAGTCATAGTAGAGACCATTCTTCGTAGAACAAGTGCGCACGAGAGGATGTTAAAGATAAATACGATAGAAGCGAAAGGCATTTGGCATAGTATGTAGAACATGATCCCACATGTACAGTCCAGGCTTGCTAAGGGATACCTCTACGGGTTTCTGTGAGCTACATCCATAAGGAACGCAGTCTAGTTTGAGGCCAGCTACGGAAAAGCGATCAGCAGTGAACAGGAAATGCAGATATAGGGGGTTATGTTGTTGCTCACGTGGTGTGTATGAGCTCTGAATACATGACTGGTCTTATGGAGAGCCAAGGTAGGGGTCTTGCTCCAGATGTGAAACCTAATTTCGCATAGGCGACGCACAGCAGCACGCAAATGTGAGCTACGAGTTGAGAAGAGCAGAAAGAGTGACGATGAAGGCAAAGATGTCTCTCTGCTGATATGTGTATGGACTCGTGCATAGGGTGTTCGAGCACAGTCGAGTCGGCAATGGTCGAGTCGAGGAATCCGAGTTTAGGAGAGTCGATGGCTGTGCGACGCGAATTCCTGGATGAACAGTCATACTTCGGAAAAGCCGCATACAGTAGCACACGATCTTTGCACCGCGACATTCTCGAAGAGGGGCGGCCGGCGGTTGGTGGGACCAAGAGGTGGCTGGTTATTGTATTGGGACCAAGAGGCAACTGGTTGTCGCATTGGAAACGTCCGGTTGTTGTATTGATGAACCAGGCTTATGTCTATTGTATTGGGACCGAGAGGTGGCTGGTTGTTGCATTGGAAATTTCAGTGCTAGGGTGCCAGCTAGATACCCTATTCTCCACAATAGCGTCGGACAATGAGAAAAATCCCAGGCCCCGAGGCTACAGGGCTGGGGCTGGAAGCCCCATTATTTTAGCAAATAACGGTGATCTACGTTTACACTCTGCAACCTCGTCAAAAATCTCGGGCTGGGTTTCATTTTTCACGAACAACGAGCGAGTCTATGATGACAATCTCGTCAAGGGATGAGAAGAAGATACCAGGCTTCGACCATGAGGATGCACTTCGTCAGGGACGAGAAGAAAATACCAGGCTCTGAGGCTGGGAACCCAGCCTCCTTATTTTCGTGAATAATGATGAAGAAGAGGAGGCGGATTGTTTCACGTTCCCAATTCAGTTTTTGCATTCAGAAGCAATTCTAGCGAACCAAGTTGCTACCTCTTACGTTCCATTCGCCTTATCCGATGCCCCCCTGCAACCCTTTTCACTCGCTCGCACTCTCAGAGCCTTCCCTCCGCTTCAATAAATCTTAAAGAAACTCCCAAAAATTCAAAGTTCTTAGGAATCATTTATATGATCGTGCTCACGCTCTCTCACATTTCATGTATGACCAAAGGGGCTTGCGAAAGCGCGCCAAACGCGATATAAATGCCAGATGTGTTTTCTGCAACACTTTGGGACGTATACGTAGAAAAAAAGCTTGATCGACAATGCGCTTACACACATAGACATGAGTGTCACAGTGGAAGCGGATCAACAGGGAAAGAACACGGTGCATTAGATGTATATCAGTGTTGTCCTTACATCTCATCTAATGAAAGCTAGTAGATCTCGGAGGTGGGACTTCATCGCCAGGGAGGCCTTGACGCAGCCACCGTGAACGGAAGGCGAATGCGATCGAAAAAGGTCGGAGAGAATGGGCTCGTAGTCCGAGCCTTACCATTCCACTCGGAAGTGTCCATGCGAGGTACTATGGCATTGAAAAAGTCGACTGTCGGAAATAGGTAGTCCACAAGCTGGGCTCGTTTACCCGTTGGCTGACACTACACGCGGGGGTCGGCCAATGCCCCTGAAAACACGAATCGCTCGTACCGCTCCCTGCGAGCCAAGCGTATGTCCGAGGCTGGTCAGTGTTTATGCGCTCGATGTATAAGCAGGTGTTGCAGGCTGGAAGGTCAGAAAGCGTGTCTGGCCATTTTGGTAGACCCGTATTTTAATTTGTAAAGACGTTGCTGCCTTTCCGATAATAATATGGAGCAAACGACCCTGCATTTTCCATTGGGAATTAAGGGCGAATTCTAAACCCTTATGTTGTGCAAGCGTGTTGGTAACCCACTCGTTTAACGAATGTTTAAATTGTGCATCAATCGTGTTGCAACGACGTCCGTTCTTGGGTCGGGTACCGTTATTGTTCTGGCCATCATGGACAGGTCATCGTTCACCACTTGGACCCGGCCACGCAACACCGATCTCGCAAGGAACAAAACATTCGATGCAAAGGACGTTCTCCCAGACGACGTGACGTCTTTGTCGCAAAGATTGTACCCCTTCCTCGATGCTACGAAATTTGCCGTTTTCTTGCGGGCGTTCCATCTCCACCACGACGACCCTCGAGCCCGTTTGCGCCCGTGACGAATGGCATATCGTGATAGCTTCATTTATGACGTGTTCATAGTCCTTCTTTTCGCTCCCTGTGTCCCACGAGCAACGAACGCGATGCCGGTTCACCTCGTGATGGAACCCCTCGACGTGGAATCCAAAGTTGGGTTGAGATAGATGGGACCTATTCATTTTTCATCGGGTGAGTCTCGAGCTTGACCAAACTTGTAGTGCACATATACAGGGAACAAGATCATGATTCACTTGAAATTTTGTCTACTTAGTTTAATTATAGCGGTTTATATATGGTTTAAATTTCGAGGCAAACCCTCCGCTCATTCCTTAGAAACACAATTCATTCCCAAGGAGCGACTAAATACTGCACAGGTGCCCAAACCGATAGCTTCTCCCGCTCCAGTAGTGCATAACTACCGAGCTGTTACGTTGGGGACCAGGCCATCGCCGTTCTCGATGGTACCACTTTCACGGCAGCGGGGGCAATAATTGCGATTACCAGTGTAATACCATGAATTGTGGTATCTCAGCATACGCGAGAGATTTTTGACCTCCCCACTGACAACTGCCGGTTCTTCCTCTTCATGCTCGACAGGGTAGTCAGGCTTGATTCTTTTCCCTGACTTCTGATCAACATCATCCAGTCCGGCCTGGCTCCTGTCTCGTTTGAGACCACCACGTGAGCTACCGCCCGACGGCGGCGTTCCCCGGGTACCGGTGAGCGTCGGCGTACTCCTACCTGTTCGAATACCAGGTAAAGGTTGGGCATATCTAGGGGCGTGACAGCAGAGGGGGATAGGATCACCAGACTGAAACGTTTTGATGGACGCAAGGAGAAGGATTTTGAAGACTTGATGTGCATGGTACACGCCCCAGCCATCGTTGTTCCTATCAAAGCTCCGGATTGCAAGATATCGGCCCATGTGGTGTAACAGACCCGACAACTTGGCCAAGTTAGGGTGTAAGATCGCCTTCCATTGTTCTTCAGTTCGCTCCAAGTATCGTCCGCGACTGTCGCGCAGAGAAGCTGGGTGGAGGTGGTTGAGCATAGCGTCGCAGAATTCCGAGTACTCTGTTGTAGGATCGCGTGGATTTGGTGCATCGGACTTTGGGTTGGCTCGAGCGAGGGCGAAACAAAGGAGCCAAAACATTGACTCGACATCGTGCCGTGGTTGATGAACAACTGCACCAGAGTCATTAGGATGCGCAAGAGTTGTCAACTCTTGTGCTACGGCCCTATTGTAGTCCAACCCAAAGTGTGCGTTATGGTAGGCGGAGGCCTTCTGCTCGAATTCGTCGAAGAAACCCGTGCCGAAATCGATATCTGGCGTAGTACCATGTAGGGTGGACAAATGCTTGGCTAAAGGGACAATACTCGGCGCATTTGTGATTGGACGAGCCTGGGCCACTTCCAGAGCGATGAACATAGGAGTCCCCTGAGCAACGCTGAATGAATGTCTACGATGCCAATTGTAACTCCTGAACTTACTGTTCTCTCTCCTCTCGGTTCCCTCTTCGCCATTTCTGATATCTGTGCTCCGTGGTCCAGATCGGTAATGAGGACTGTGGGGTTACGACTCGCAGACTCCCTGAAAAATAAGCCGGAAATCAGAAATGGGTAAATGGAAGAGAAAGTACGAACTGAACGGCGGAGACATCTTCCTTCGAGACCTTGGTCCCTTCTTGGCCTTCCCTGACGTTCATTCTGCACATCACATTTCCCCAACTGATATCACGATGAAGGACATCCCGTTCACACATGTCTTGGTGAGCTATAAGCGATCAGAAAGGCCCCTCGAGGAAATCAGAACAAGATGCACTCACTCACTACGAGATCGAAGAACACGATGAGAAGCGCGAAAACAGACGGACACTGACTGAGAGGCATCCCTACGCTACTCCAAACGAGGTATGCTCTGACACAATCGGAGTCGGGTGGGAAAGGAACGTGTTCATGTGCGTCCAGACGCGCAAGTCCAGGTATGTTTCCGGCACTGTGTGCCAACCGGAAGAGAGGACCCTCAAGGAAACGGGTATCGCCTGGGAGCAAAGAACGCTTGAGAATGCATGGCGTCCGGTTCGGATCGTCTTCTTTCCAGCCAAGGAAGACTGTGGTGGTGCGGCGAGGGGATACCGAGGTGTGAAACGAAGACATAATATAGATGCCACTGTTCAGCTTGATAGTCCAGGCATCGTTCTCGGGTGAATAACTAAGAGAATCGTCACTGGCCAGGTTGTATAGGTTGACAACATAAGAGTATAGGATTCCTTTCCAGGCAGAATCCTGCCAGTTGCTTTCCCGAATGACGACGATTCCTGAGGCGGTCCCTTGCAGCAGTGCAAGCCGCCTAGCTCGCCACAACAGGCCATAGACGATGGTTAAGTCCGTACGATATGCGAAGAGGGCGCGGAGGTAGTCTACGGCCTGGACTTGGTCGCTGGTCCTTTGATTCTGGCACTTTACCTCGCAAACGGAGGAGAGTCCCGGCCAAGGGGGGATCGGAGCGCCGCTATGACCTGAGCTCGCTGCACAAACGATAGGTTTCGTCAGCTGGACGATATGACTAAGCAAAGGAACATGCCTTCTCCGGGTGGCTTCTCAAGAGCTTTATCAAGGACGTCGTTTGACGTACGGTAGGCCACAATGTCGGGCTTAACCCCGTAGTTGAGGTAATCTCCCGGAGGACGAGTGTTGGGATGAGAGGCGAAGATGATAGCATGGCCGTCCGGTAGGGCGACCTGGCGGCTGATGTAGTTGAGAACGTAGCAGACATCGGCATAAGTATCCGCCTCGACTGTCATTCCACGTATTTTGTTGATGTTGGCTGAGAGCGACTCAAAGAAAGCAGGAGGGTCGCCTGCTTCATTTTCGACAGTTGCGGTTTCCGTGGGAGTCGTCGGCGTGGAGGTACCCTGTCGGCGCGATGCGGTGGTTTGAGCTCGTGCGTGATTATCAAGCCGTATAGGCGTAGAGTTGAACGGCAGGGGCGAAGCCCGGAGAGGAGGGGTCCCAGGGGGCGAGTTTAGACACACGACCCTTTGAGTTGAACCCTCATATGAATCGCTCATTTGTTTTCCTGGCCAGAAAGTAACTGTGAACGATCTACCAGGGCTTCATAAACAAAACGGTACCCTTTTGAGAGCTCGTGTTTTGAAATCGAGTTGTGATTGGTCGAGGGCAAAACTTGACGACGGACCACTTTCGACCCTCGTCTACGCTACCGGTTCTCGCCGACCTTACGATGACCATATCGATCTCAAAATCTAGATTGCAAGTTGTGTAGCATTCTGCGCGCAAAGCCAGCCTCTCCGGTCATCGTTGAGGGCCCCACACGGCACATTGGTTAGGGGAAAGTTCTACGAGCGAGCATCAACCTCTCCTCTCATTCCTTTTGACCACATATCGGTTGATATCGGCAAGATGAGCGACGAATCCGGTATTTTGCCCTGAATGGCGCACGCCTGCGAATTTCTCATCGTGAGGTTCCCTAATGTCTGTGGAGACTTCTTTGCTTTTTCTTTTCGCTAACTACCACTTTTACCTTCACTTCGATCGACCGTCCCCTTTTGCCAGCATCCGAAATGCATGGTACACACCCTACTACTCCCTTCTCCAAATTCTTATTCTAAGTAGGGCCGCACCTCAAGTCCTTGCATCGAATACACCTTCATACTCTCTCCGTTCGTCCAGACCACCCCCGCACCGAACGATGAGGGATCGCGTCGTTGGTAATGGAATCAGATCTATCTCCAAGCTATGGCCCTTTTCCCTCATTGGTCTAACTTCACCCTGGACGACTTGAAAAGCTGCAACATCCCAATCGGGATCGGGTTCGAGTCCACAGCTTCAGGTCCCCTTGTACTACCACAGGCGGTCTTAAGCCAGCAAACCTTTTCTTGATCCATCGCCCTGGAGCGTGTATTCCCATTAGAATGGGTTCCTAACCCGTCTCTTTTCTCGCCCAGTATGTCTTCTTATAGACACAAGCCTCGTTTTCTATGGCGTTCACACACAAAATGTTTCGCGCGCAGGACGTTTTCACCTTACGTCGTATCTCGGATTTCATCGTCTTCGATTTTGTCGCTTTTCTTGCCAGTACGTCTTCTCCACAAGAGCTGACGGGCCTCGTCCCCTTTCCAAGACACTCACATATGAAATATCTCCCTATCTCATAGAAAGTTTCACCTCGCGTTCCTTTCACGTCGTATTTGGACCCTTTTCATCACCGGTACGTATCCCTTACACCCATGCCCTACCCAGCTACGCTCACAAAAGAATGCCCTTCAAATGCAGGGCTTTTTCCTTCCTACATCGTATTTTGATCAATTCCATCGTTCACGACCCCGTCCTTGCTCGTGCGTATTCTTTAAGCGCTGGGGGCTCCCTTGCCATGACGCTCACGACGAAACCCCGCCCAAGCAGGACGTTTTCACGTTGTATTTCGATTGACTCCGTCTGTTAAGGATCGTTTTCGTTGCCCTTGTCGCAAGTGCTTATTCTTTACGCTCTATGGGCTTCCCTTGCTGCCAGGCAGGACGCTTTCATTTCACGCCTTACTTCAATCCACCCTGTCCGGCCTGGATCGTCCCGGACGCGGTCCTCGCCGGTGCATATTCCTTGTCGACGCGAGCGTCCCTCGTTACGGACGCTCACGAAAAACCGCCCTCTACATGCGTGCCGTTTTCATTTCACGTCGTCTCCTTCTCTACGACGCTCGCCAAAGAAGCCTTCTACAAGCAGACGTTTTCACCTCATGCTGTATTTCGGTCGATTTCGTCCGATTTGGATTGTCTCGATTGCCGTTCTCGCCGGTGTGTATTCTCCACAGACCTTCTACGACGCTCATGGCAATCACCTTACGCAAAGCTTGCACGACGAGAGCCACCTACGGATCCTCCATTCCCATAAATAGACGCCAGGAAATCAGGCCCCCTGGCGTTTGCTTATCGGCTGGTCTTTCTGGACGGGCTCTCCCTCCCGTACGTTCAACATCCCGCTCCTCGTTGCTGATCGACACCTTGCAGACACCACCGAGTCCGTAACCTCTACGTAATCTTCTTTCATGGGCACGTAGCGCGGCTTTTGCCCGTCGTGATATGTCCACCTGGGTGTTCTTTGTTGGGATGGTTTCCTTCTTGGTCCCTTCCCTTCGTCTACGAGGGCCTAGCTCTCTTTTTTCTACATGGGCACGTAGCACGGCTTTTGCCCGTCGTGATATGCCCATTGGTCGGCAGCCGATGCGCAGCCGATTTCCCTTCCTGCGCTCGGTGAGGGGCGCTAACCCCACCAAGGACCACCGCTGGTGGTCTACTTCCTGCACGTGGTTGGAGCGTTATCCACCGCCCATGTTTTTCTTGCCCTGCCAGGGGCTTTCGGACCAAATTGGGACGCCGGCACGGAATAGGTGAAAGAGAGGGCCTGACTCTTTCACCTATTCCATGCCGGCACCCCTCTTTGGTCTCGCACGAAAACCGCTCGAACAGCGGTGAGTCCAACCCAACAACGGGGCCACATTTGCTGATTCAGCGCAGTCTCCATGGATGCTCAGACGGTCTTGTGAGATCAGCCGGTTGTAGGATGGAGGTTTTTTTTTGCTTTCCGGCACCGTCCATATCCGAAGGGACGTTAGGAGCCGAGCATGTTCGAAGAATCCTCTGAGCACGTATCCTTCGCTCTGCACTACTTCCTTCTTTGTATGTTTACTGCACCTCGCAATCTAGTCACTTATTCTGGTTGCAGTTCCGACGAGAGATTGCATAGCAGTCCTTCCGGTCTCCGTGAGTTCTCTGTTCTTGTTGAATGCGACCGTCTCATTCTCCCACTAGTTCATTCTAATGGGAATCTAGTCTTGAAGCCGTGTATCGTAGCCGCAAATTTCATTCCCTCAACGTTGATATGCTTCTTGAGCCCACTTCCGCCCCAACAAGTGATATCGCTGAAGCCGGTGCCAATTATTCGTCACCTTCTGCACTCTCATTATAAACGAAACGGGTCTCGACGAAGGAGGGTCGGTCGGATCTCATATTGGAAGCGGTCAGGTCCATACCTCGTGTTCTCGTCACAAGAAGGCTGCTGGTAGGTTACAGTGCTTGTATCGGAAAATTGTAGTGCGGAGGCCTTCAGCGGGGGCTTACGCGCGTACGAAGTCCTCGAATGACCGGGTAAAGGTTCGTTCAGAGACTACCGAACCATGCATGATACTGAGGCCTTATATACAGCTGAGGGGGCTCCCCTGACGACAGGGAGCATGTGCATCGTCCTGAGACCGGACGCCGCGGAGCGAGCTCACTCAGGTACCGGGAAAACCTGCGAGAATAGTTGGCGGAAATCATCGGGGTTTCTGCAGTCAAATCATGATCGGATCACATTGGACGGGTGGTGGTACGGCCATGAATCGTGAGGGAACCGTGAGAGGGCGACGAACGTAATTCAAGTGGGTAGTTTAACGAGGGTCCGACCGGGTAAGCCATGAAATGGGGCTTGTTAGAACCGGCTTGAAGAGGGATTTCCGTATATATATACCATATAAGTTCATCATCCATTTTTATAATTGCAGAGTTATCAGGCGGATTCCGGGACGACGTGGAAACCGGAAGACTATACTACGTATAGCTTGCAGAACAAGCACTGCGAGCCCTTCCCAAAAGATGTGACATTCTAGTTCATCCAATAAGATTGCTGGGCAGGGGCTCTCGATCTGCGTCAACACTCATCGTACATTGCCCAGGTAAGCTAAATTACTATTATACAGTAGAGGTGATATAACCCTATGCTAGCGTGCAAACCTTCCATGACATTCACGCCGCTCCAAGAACACGCTTTGTCCTTTCGGACTCTGTCAGTCCCAGGGTGGGGGCATATTTCTTGGCCAGTTGTCATCCAAAAACGCTATCACGTCACGATCCCATTCCATTTGCGCGTTGATGGCATCCCTGTGAGACTTCAGCACGTCTTCTTTGAGGACAGGCCTTCCTTCAAACCGCTTCATCACTTTCCTCAATACTTCCAGCGTGTGTTGTGCACGGACAATGGGTGGGCCATCGTAGTAATCCCCACATCTTCTCGTCCACTAAGGTAGCTGGATGTTATAATACTCAAATATCATATGTTTTGCACGCTATTTGGGTGGCATTTGAGTCCTTTAATCTATTGTGACGCATCCTGAATAACGCTGTGCTGTTACGCACCCGACCCAATTGCACCGCCACCGAGGCGCAGCCGAGCGCCGTCGGCCCGGCGCCTGTCAAGCCACAGGCCCCTCGCGAGGACCTGCTGACCAGCGTCGCGATTATCCACGCCGATTCAGGCGTTGGATCATTACCCTCCCTCGTTACCCCTTTCTCGACTCGGTCCTCGGCCTCGCCATTTGCGAGGCCTTAATCGTTTTGTCCTCCCCGTTTCGTAGCCTCGTCTCTTAGCCCCCAAACACTCCTATTGTTCTTAAAACAGTATATAAGCAACTATCTACTTGTAAGGATTAACTAGTTCGAATCTTATCATTCCCAGTCCCCGCCTAGTCCCTCGAAAGTCCTCTGAAAAGTCTGACCCCACTCCGCGCGAACCCCCCGACTCTCCAACCCTCCGCTACTCCGCCCTTGAACTCCGGGCCTTTCCGCCAGGGCGCTCTGCAACCCGAAGATCCACCTTCGGCCCCCGCCTGACCCCCAGGGACCGGATCGTGACAGTAGATTCGAACTTTAACCGCTAAGCGCTCTACAAGAATGGCTACAACCACAGAGACCACTACGATTAACCTACGACCCCGACGAGGAGGTGCCGCCCCGGCCGGCGCCCCTTCCCCACTTCCTCCTAACCCTCGCCAGCGCCGACAACCTGGCGAACCCTCTGACCCGCCACCTCCAGGAGGAGGTGGTGACGACGGTGACGATCCGAGTGGCGATGGATCCGACCAAGGTGAAGGCGAACCCATCGACGACCCGAATCGACCGGCATTTATACCCCTGGCCCGCTGGATCGAGCTCCAGGGCCTGGGACTCATCCTTTCGAATACACTAAACGCCGAACGAACTTCGAAACGCAGTAAAGGTGCGAAACCACGTGACCCTGACCAATACGACGGCAGCGATCCGTCGAAACTCGACGATTTCTTCTTCCAGTGTGGTCTCGTCTTCAAGTACTACCCCGAATCATACCAAACGGACTCCGAGAAAGTTCTCTACGCCATCCAGTGGCTCAAAGGTACGGCCCAACGCCACTTTCGAAATTCCTTCGACCTCCCAGAAGCCGACAAACCCGACTATTACAACGACTGGGAGGCCTTCGTCAATGAACTCCAGACGAATTTCGGCGAACTCGATCGGGCCTCGTCCGCTGTTACGCAGCTCTTAGCCCTCAAGATGCAGGAACACCACAAGGTGATTCGCTACAAAGTTGAGTTTGAAGAACTCGCCGGTCGCACCCCCTGGGACCTCGCGGCCCTCCGAGACCTCTTTTACAAGGGTCTCCCCGATCGAATCAAAGACCAGATGGCATCGAGTCCGACTGGTAAGCCTAGGACGCTCGCTAGCATGAAGACCGTCGCGCTCGCGTACGACACTCGCTACTGGGAATGCAAATCGGAAGTGTCCCACAGCTCTAAAACATCGAAAACATCTACTACGAATGCCGAATCATCCTCCTCCTCGAATTCTCGTGGCGCCGCCACAAGCGCGAACCCGACAGGCTCCTCACAACGAAATCAGCCATCCTCGAACTCGACCTCTAATCGAAACGCCGGCTCGAATAACTCTTCCACGTCAAATTCAACTTCGAATCGCAATAATTCGACCGCA
>Ga0335075_10015884_pt1 | contig 11276 bp, 8 predicted proteins | sample Lox_Sample_24_FD_206723 | JGI IMG/M metagenome (GOLD analysis project Ga0335075, IMG submission 206723) | Soil microbial communities from Loxahatchee National Wildlife Refuge, Florida, United States - Lox_Sample_2.4 | ecosystem: Environmental > Terrestrial > Soil > Wetlands | place: USA: Florida... | reverse complement strand
CGGGGCGCATTTGGAGGAATAGGAATGTCGGCTTTTGGCGCAGCGTCGCTTGAGTCTTTGGATTGAGGTAACGATTGGTCCGCAGAATGGGCTTGGCTTTGCTTGGTATCGGTCGCCTGACTACGAGCGAAAGTTGGCGCGAAAAAAAGAGGAACCAGCAGGAGGGCCGTACTCCGGATACGCAGCATACAAAACCCCAGGGCGCCGATCTATTATATGCGAAAGGAGGCGCGGGGGGGTTGATGGTATTTTTGGGGAATAAACTTCCACAAAGCTGACCTGGGAAAGGTCAGCCTAGAACTCGACCCTAGACACTCTCCGGGCCGCGCTTTTTGTGCTGCTGGCACTTGCTCATGATGGCGGAGCGAAGGCGGGTGCGCAGGTCGTCGGGCAGTTCGTAGAGCTGGGAGTCGCGGTAAATCTCGATGGTTTTCTTCGTGGTATCGCAGACAACGTAGCAGTTGTGGCACCAGGAAAGATGATTCTCCAACTCGACTTTGGTAGTGTCGTCGAGCACCCCATCCAAATAATTTGTCAGCTCGTGCAAAAACTCAGAGCATTTCACTTGTCGCCATCTCCACGCTCGCCATCTCCATTTTCGCGTCTCTGAAAGAACCTTCCTAGCCGCTCCCGAAGTTGCAGGCGGGCCCGCAACAGCCGCGACTTCACCGCGGGCACGCTAAGTTCAAGCGCGGCCGCAGTTTCCTCGGTGGAAAGTCCTTCCACGTCCCTTAGCACGAACACGGTCCGGAAGCCTGGGGGAAGCCCCTGGATCGTCTTGCTCAAAATCTCGCGAAGCTCGGCCTGAGTGTACTGCTGCTCGGGATTGGGACTCCAATCCGCGATCTCACGCGGCAGAGAATCGTCTTCGGTCTTTATATCCTCGTCGAGCGAAACGGTTCGCTCCGGCTTCTTGCGGCGCAACTTCATCAACGCTTCGTTGACGGCGATGCGCACCAGCCATGTGTAAAACTTCGACTGCTCCTGGAACTTAGCCAGGTTGCTGTACGCCTTCAGGAACGCTTCCTGCACCACATCTTCCGCATCCTCGCGGTTTTGCGTAATGTGTTGCGCGATCCGAAAAACGTTGCGGTCATAGCGGCGAACCAACTCTTCAAAAGCGGAGTCGTCGCCTTTCTTGGCCGCCTGCACCAGAGCCAGTTCGTCGGTAACAGGCCCTTCTAGTTTGTTTTGGATGGCTCCCATTGTTTGGACGATGCAGTATTTTCGACAGAAATTGCGCGCGTGAGTACGAACCTTTATTTTACTTGGTAACCGGAGGATTTGACCAATCGGCCAAGCGGTGGCGGCCAGAGTTGGTCAGTAGGCGAAAGGCGTTCTTGTCGTCAGGCAGGGGCGCAGGCGGCAATCGAAGGGCAGAGCCAGGGAAGGCTTTGAAATAGAATTTTGCGCGAGGGTAATCGGCAAGCGCACGCATCGCGAAGGCCATTGACGCCAGGGCGATGGGATTTACGGGCGATGAAATAACGAAGGCCGCTGCCTGCACGGCCGATAAATCCACGCCTCCGTCTAGGCTCCCACCAACTCGGCCTTTTCGCTCGGCTCATATTCCACGATGTATCCCGCAACCGCACTGGCTGCGACCGTGTACGGCGAAGCTAAATACATTTGTCCGGGGCCGCTGCGGCCGGGAAAATTTCGGTTTTGAGCGCTGATCACAACCTGGTCCGATCGCGTCGAGACTCCTGGGCCTGCGTTAATACAGGCTCCGCAAGCGGGTTCGATCATGTGCGCTCCCGCTTTTTGAAAAACATCCAGATAGCCTTGGCGCAGGCAATATTCGCGGGTTTCCTGGGAACCGAACTGAATGTAGAACTGCACGGAGCCGGCGACGCGCTTTCCTTGTTTCAGCGCGCCGGAGAGCACGGCGGCGTACATATCCATATCTTCGTTCTTGCCCGCGGTGCAGGTGCCGCCGTAAGCGATTTCTACCGGCACAGGCGTGTTCAGGTCGCGTATATATTTTCCGTTACCCGGATCGCCCGGAGTGGCAACCATTGGAGTGATGTCGGCCGCATCGAGTTCGATCACGTGGGCGTACTGGGCATCGGGATCGCTATACAGGCCTTCGATCATGGCCTCGGCCTGCTTGCGATCCATGCCGCGCCGTTCAACGAGGAAATCGACCGCTTTCTTATCGGGCGCGACAATGCCGGTGAATCCGCCGATTTCGGCAGCCATATTGGTCATGGTGGCGCGCTCGTCTACGCTGAGTTCCTCGATAGCCTCGCCGGCATATTCCATCACCTTCGCCAATGCCTTGCCGCTGCGAACGTAGTCGAGGCTGAGAATTTTCAGGATAAAATCTTTCGCGGTCACATTGGCGTGCTTCTTGCCGCGAATCACGATTCGCACCGACTCCGGAACTTTCACCCGCACGTCTTTCGTAATCCAGCTGTTGAAAACGTCAGTGGTGCCAATGCCGAAGGCGACGCAACCAATCGCGCCCACATGGGGCGTGTGCGAGTCCGATCCAATATTCAATTGCCCCGGCAGCGCATAGGTTTCGAGCACAATCGAATGGCAAATACCCTCGGAGCCCTTGCGATCCTTTAATTCTCCGTGCAGCTTGATTCCCTGCCTGGCGGCGAAGTCCTGCTGCTTGAGCTTGAGTTGCGTTGCCAGATCGAGCAGGCCGAGCTTCTTTTTTTCCTCGGAAATAACTTCGTCGAGAAACGTCAGATGGTCGCGGAAAAATTTGATGGTCGAAGCATCGTTAACCTTCGCATCCTTTCCCACATAACGCTCGAAGAAGATTGCCGCCATGGGGGTGACATATTCGTGACTGAAGCGCAGATCGGCCTGGGCAAAGCCGGTGTCGCCAGGTTTCACCGCCGCCACGCCAATCTCGCCGTTCTCGTTGAGCATGTGACGGGCGAAGATTTTCTCCGCCAGCGTCATGGGGCGTTTACCCGTTTTCAGTGCCGGAAGAAACACCTTCTTCTGCAGCCTGGCCACGTTGAAGGGAAACAATCCGCCGTATTCAATTACCTGCCGCGTAATCTCATCTTCGCCCGCGGTGAATTCGCCCAGAGCGATGTCTTCTCCGCCGCGGATTTTGTCGATCAAAGAAAAGTCGGTGGAAGTGAGCACGCCCAGGTTCTGACAATTTTGTTTGTAAATGCGCTCGATGTTTTCCGCGATCACGACTTGAATGCCGGCGCACATTTCGGCATAAGGCGATTGCTCGCGGCTCGATCCTTTGCCGCGCCGTTTCCCGCTCACCGCGCATACAAATCCGCCGCGCTTCACATCCCCGCGTCCAATGGGAGTCACGCTGCCGCATTTCAGGCCGAGATACGGAATTTCGCCAAGCGTCTCATCGAAGTAAAAGCAGTAGTGGGCGGGAGTGATCTCGTCGGTCGAAATATCGTCGCGCAGCTTGGGATAGTTGGCCGGATTTTTGGTATCCCAGGGCAGATCCTCGCCCGCGAGTTGCCGCTTGATAAGTTCGGGATCTTCGGTGAGAAAAAGAATGCGTCCGTGCAGCCGCACTTTGTCGGGCCGTTTTTCGATTTTGCGTTCCAGAAGAGAATTGATCACGTTGAACCTGTGGGGACTTTAAGAATGTGGGTTAGCCGCGAGCGGATCAGCTAGTCCCTGATTATTGTAGCGCGGAGAAGGTCAAACGGCGTGACGAGATGGGATTGCCGGCATTAGGCCATCCCAATCCTAGCGTTGGTAGGTGCGGGGATCGGGCAATGCTTCCTGCCCCCGTCCGGCGAAGATGTCTTTGAACTCCTGCATCAGAGCGTCGTGAATCAATCCATTCGAAGCCAGCGTCTCGCGGCTGTTAAGTTCGAAAGGTGCGCCGTCGAAGCGCGTCACTTTTCCGCCCGCTTCCTGCACGATCAGCACGCCCGCTGCGGTATCCCAGGGATTGAGATTGAACTCCCAAAAACCGTCGTAGCGTCCGCTCGCCACATTGCATAGATCCAGCGCAGCGGAACCCGCGCGCCGTACACCGTGAGTATGCAGAGTGATCTGGTGATAAAAATAAATGTTCGGATTCTTGTGCCGCTTGTGGCTGGGAAATCCCGTGCCTAGCAGCGATTCCCTGAGCTCGGATGTTTTCGAAACGTGCAGTGCTTCGCCGTTTAGATGCGCGCCTTTCCCCAATCCCGCCGAGAACAACTCATCGCGCGTAGGGTCGTAAACCACCCCGGCAATGCGCTCGCTCTTATGTTCAACGGCCATGGAGACGCAGAAGACGGGGTAGCCATGGGCGAAATTCGTAGTGCCATCCAGAGGATCGATATACCAGCGATACTCGCTACCTTGATCGTTCAATCCCTGCTCTTCGCCCAGGATGTCGTGATCCGGCCACTGTTGCCGGATACGCTCGCGGATCAAAACTTCGGAAGCGCGATCTGCCGCCGTCACCAGATCGGCGTCGCCCTTGTATTCAATCTTAAGGTGCTGATGGAACTCGTGAAGGATTAAAGCTCCCGCCTCGCGGGCGATTGCCGACATTGCGGGCAAAAAGTTTTCGTTGCAAGACATAATGGGGATGCGGCTAAGACAGCAATCCGGAAAGGCTGAGCGAAGTTGAATGCCGAGAACAAAGCGAGCTCACTTCTTCCTTCCCCCATCCTCTGCGATATACATAATTTCGTGTTTGAAAATGAACAGATTGGGAGCGCCTTCGCGGGTTAGCCGCACCATGTGCTTATCGTAGTATTCGATCCAGCCACTCACGGTTTGGCCATCCATCAACTTGACGCTGACCGGCTTTTGTTTCTCGCCAAGTCCCTTAAGAAAGCCGGCTTCCTCGAAGGTTTCTTCAGGGGGTGGGGTCCGGCCGCGCTTTGCGGCATTGGGACTTCCCTGTGCGCGGAAAGGCATGACGACATTGTACACGGAGCACAATTTCAGAAAGTTATGTGCAACGCGAACTCAAGCGCGCGAGGAGTACCGAGTGCGAAGGTTCCAGATTGGAATGTCGAGCGAAAGGGTGTCAGGCTTGATCCAGGAACCACCCCGCCCACCGCGTTGGGCGCGAGCGCTCCGTTCAGGCCGGGAAGCAGCGACGCACTCGGCAGATTTCCCGGCAGAAAATCGTTGGCGAAATTAAATACATTAAAGATCGTGGCGCTGGGTTCGATGGTGATTCCCTCTTTCACTTTCCGAGGCCAGGATAGTTTCAAATCCAGCGACTTCTGCCAGGGAAATCCAACCGCATGAGCCGGCATGGAATCGAGCGTGGGCATCACCCAGCCAAGGTCGACCAAGTCGGCCTGAGTCATCACCTGCGGCCCCGACACCTGTCCTGGACAAATGCCCAATGGATTCGCCGACGCAGTCTGATTCGCTACCAGACACTCCCCCGCAGGCGTCAACAGTCCGGCGTAAGTCTTGTTGTAGTTATTCAGCACGCTTTGCAGATTATTGATGTTGGCGCTGCGCTGGAATTCGCCAACTTGCGTTCCCGGCACCGGCTCGGGAGGCGCGTTGGAACCCAATCCCGATCCCAACCAGTCGGTGGCGAAAATTTCGCCTCCATTGGTTAGCTCCGGAAGGTCAAGATTTTGCGCCAGCGGACTATAAAAATGTCCGACCATGCTGAATCGAAGATAAAGCGGTAAATCGAAAGTTCCGCCAAACGAGACTTGATGTTTACGGTCCATGGCATTGGGACCGGTAAAGCGCGTGGGGTCGTCGTTGTCCGTTGCCAGATTGACGCCGTTCTGTTCCAGCACCTGGCTGATATATTTCGAATAAGTGTAAGCCGCCTGGAAAGTTGCCGCCTTGATTCCGCGAGTCGGCTTCTCGATACGTTGCACCAGTTTCAGTTGAAATCCGCTGTACACCGAGCGACCCTCGGGAAATTGCATATCGACTCCGCCCACCGTGCCGTTATTGCCGGTGATCGGATTGGTTCCAGGAAACGCACAATACGAACACGGCAAGCCCCCGTTGGCCTGAATGTTTGAATCCAATCCTGCGGCTGAGTACGCGGCCTGAGCTCCGGCTTGCCCTAGCTTTCCAATCATGCAGGTCGCTTGATTCAATCCTGCAGGGCAGCCGTTTGCCAACTGGGCCGCATCTCGAGCGGCCAACGCATTGGCTTGGTTGAAGCTGCGCGCCGCGCCGCTGTGGTTAATATCCTGCCCGATCAGAAAGTGTTCGCCGATGTTCCGGATGTAATTAAGGCTGAGCACGGTTCCAGGGCGAATCTCCTTGTCGATTCCCAGATTCATCTGCCAGGAGCGCGGCGTGCGGTAACCGGGATACAGTAAATCGGAACTGGGATTCAGTGCGGAGAGCGTGGTTCCGAGAAAATTAGGATTGGCTTGCGATCGGGTCACACTTGCAGCCGCCGCCTGAAAGGCGCTGCTCAGAGCGAGGATGGAAGGCGACACGGACGAGATTGTTCCGCCGCAGAAAGTTGGCAGCGCCTGCGGCCCGGTCGGCGTGTTGATAACTGTTGCCGCGCCTCCCGCAATTGAAGTTATTCCCGCCAGACTGGTCGGCCACGCGAATGGCGAAGCCACTCCGCCCGAACAAACTTCCGGGGTATTGGCGAAAATTCCGTTGCTCAAGCGCGCGGGACTATCCAGCAAAACATTGTTCCAGAGCGCGTTGTCGTAGAACAAGCCGCCGCCGCCCCGGATGACCGTCTTGCCATCGCCGCCCGCATCCCAGGCAAACCCGAACTGTGGCGCAAGATTCAAATTCGGATTGCGAATCTTATCGTTATATCCCGGACCCCACTGGGTCAGCGCCGGAAGCGCGCCCAGCCCTGAGTCGGTGCGGCCCGTGTCATGCACGTAGAGCAATCCGTAAGTCACAGTCAGCTTGGGACTCGCCTTCCATCCGTCGCCGGCGTAAAGCTCGATGCGATCGTCCGGGCTCACACCTCCTGCGGGAAAACCAAATGCGGATTGCGCGGTAGTCGCGCCAATACCGTTTCCCAAACTCACCCACTCCGCGGCGTAGGAAGTTGGATCGGCAGAGGTCGATCCCATCAGCGAAGTAGTGCCTACCTGTGGAAATACCGAGTAAGAAGCCAGCCGCGCACCATCGATGCGGTTCAGCGTAGCTCCATAGCGGAAGACATGACTGCCCAGAACTCGGGTGCCGTCATACTTGGCAAACTTGTTGGATTGAACCGTTTGCTCCGGTCCCAGCGCGCTCGGCCCGCCGCAATAGTTGCCTCCGTCGCTGAGCGCGCAGTTCCCGGCGGTGTAAGCTCCGATGTTGATGCCAAGCCCCGGAATCGGATTCTCGAGGCTGCTGAGGGCGCTCGTAACATCCGCGACGTTGCTGCGAAGTTTTAGATATTCAAAGCGCAAACTGTGTGCGTACAAACCGGTATTGAAGTCTACGCCCAAGGCATTCGTCAGCGTGTTGTTGGTATTGCGCAATTGCTGCGTGGAACTCGCCGAGCCGAATGGATGCAGATCGTTATTCTCGAAGAAATTAAAACGATAAAACGCCCTCGTGCTGCCTCGCATGTTCCAGTCCACCCGCTCGTCCGTGTTGAACTCGCGGTAGGGCTCGTTCAGCGTGGCATTGAGAGTATCGAAGGGAGCGGTAAAAGGTTCGGCCGCCGTCAGATTCTGAATTGCACGTTCGGCATCGGCAAACCAGAAAATCTTGTCCTTGATAATCGCTCCCCCGGCATCCGCCCCAAACAGTTCGCGGTCGAACGAAGATCCTCCAGGCAAGGAGGCAGCGCCTGGATCTCCGCGGTAGACTCCGAACAGTTCGCCATGGATCTGGTCGCTGCCCGAGCGTGTAATCACGTTTACAGCGCCAGACGAAGTCGGTCCAGTTGAAAGATCGAGCATCGACTGCGCGACCTGGAATTCTTTAATGGCGCCCGCAGGAATGTTCTGCGTCATCGAGCCCACAATTTCATCGTTGATCTCGACTCCATCCAATGAAACATTCTCGGACCGGCCATAGCGTCCTAGAATCGAAACTCCGGAAATCCCATTCTTCCCCGCGTCCAGAACTCCGCCATCCTGAGGTTGAACGCCGGGCTCCAACTGAGCGAGGTCAAAAAAATTTCGCCCGCTTATGGGAAGGCTCTGAACCAAATCTCCATTCAGAACGCCCTGCACGGTGGCTTGATCGATATTGAGACCGGCCTCATTGGGATTCTCAATCTTGGGCCCGACACCGACCAGCATTTTCACGCTTCCATTCACAGTGTTGCCGACGCGAACCGTCACTGAGAGTTCGGCAGCTTTGAAACCTGTGGCCTCGATCCTCACCGAATAATCTCCCGGCTGGATCGGCCCCGACGAATAAACTCCCAACGCGGAAGTCGCCACATGAATTCGCGCGGCGGTGGTCTTATTCGTGATCTCGACCTTGGCCCGGGCAAGTAAGTTCTCTTGCGCATCGGAGACCACGCCGACAATACTTCCGGTAGCCACCGTCTGTGAAAAGAGCGCGCTGGGAACCAACGTCAATGCAAAGAAGGCAAGAGCCACACCCAGACGGCGGAAAAGATCAAACTTCAAGATCGCGAACCTCGAATGCGGAATGTTCACAGAACCTTTCCTGATCCACGGACTTCAAGAGTTGGATCGCTGATTGCTATTTCGACGGAATTAACGAGGATACCAAACCTGAGCCCATAATTCCGGTCGTGAGCAGCAGTGACTTCAGAATTCCGACTTCGATGTGTAATAACCCGCCCGATGGCGCACGTGATAAGCGGACGCGTCGGCAACTCCGGTAATCCCAACCTGAATGCGGCGAAACTGCGAGAATGATGTCCGCTGCACCGGATAGTAAGCCAACAAATATTGCGTGCGCAGTTCGTCGCTGATCTGACGGAAAGCATCGTCCAGTTGCGACATTGAAGTGGCGTAGTAGTATTTTCCTCCCGTATCTTCCGAGAGCTGGATGAGCGCATGTTCGCCGCCGGTCTCGCGTCCGGCGCTATTTTCAATCGGCACTACGATAATGCTGTAGACCAGCGCCTCAGCCTCCTCCGCCGCGCGTACTGCTTCTTTGTAATCCACTTTGCTGATGGTGTCTCCGCCATCGGTAATCAGCACCAGCACCTTGCGACCCTGTCTGCGGTCGAGCGAACGGGACGCCAGATACACCGCATCGAACAACGCCGTGGCTGCGCCCAGGCGAATATGGTCGATGCCCTCTTCGATCCGCTTCAGGTCGGGCGTGTAATTGGTCGATTGCAGAACAGTTTCGCTGAACCCGAATACGGACAAGGCATCCACCGGACGCAGAATGGCACGGGCAAAACGCTTGGCCGATGCCTGCTCCAGCGGCAGATCGTGGCGCGTGCTCAAGCTGGTATCGATCGCCAGCGCAATCGAGAGCGGCAGCGCCGATTCCTTGTCGAACACAGAGATCGTCTGTTCGTGGCCGTCTTCTTTGAGCTGGAAATTTTCTTTCTTCAACCCTGCGACCGGTGCGCCCTGTGCGTCCGTTACGGTCACGTAGACGTTCACCAGCTTTACATCGACCTTGAGCGTGCTTTCCGGCTGCGGCGACGGAGGAGCCTGCTGAGCGAGCGCGAGGGCGCAGGCCAGGAGCGGCAGAATCACGGTGGCAAGTTTTCTCATTCGACGGAAAGAAGTATACGTGGGACGAACCGCCCCGCGAGCCTTGAGCGAAGCCAAAGATACTCGGAGGCCTGGCCGGACGAGGCGTTCCGGCAAGCTGATCCCGCTCACTTAGATGCGCGGTTCGCTCCGGGGCTGCCTTGCGCGCGGCGAATTTCCTCGGGAAACGCTTCGCCATCGGCCCAGACTGCGCCGTCCTCAAAATATTCTTTCTTCCAGATCGGAACCGTGCGCTTGAGAGTATCGATCAGCCAGCGGCAGGCATCAAACGCGGCGGCGCGGTGGGCCGAGGCCGCAACAATCAACACGCTGGTTTCGCCAATCTCAAGTCTTCCCAGGCGATGCACCAGTGCAACCTCGCGCACTTGAAATTGTTTTATGGCCTGCGCTCCGAGATTTTCCATCTCCCGCAAGGCCATGTCCTCATACGCTTCATATTCGAGATAAAGCGTTCGGCGCCCGCGGGTTTGATTACGAACGATGCCCTCGAATACTGCCGCAGCGCCATCTTCACCACGCTTGATACGCTCCACCACGGTATGTGTGTCGATGGGTTCGCGCGCAATCGATGCGTAGGGCCCCCGCCCCATCGGCTGCATCGAACTGGACTTGCCGTCCGATCCGCCGCTGACTGGAGGCAACAGAGCCACTTCGTCGCCGGATTGAAGTTTGCGCTCGGCTTCGGAATATTGCTGGTTTACCGCCACGGCCAGCGCGGCCAGCGATTCTTTCATTCGCGGCGCACTCGACGCGTAGTGCGAAAGCAAATCGGCCACCGACGCGCCTTCCGGCAGATCCAAAAAATCGACGGACTTGCCTGCAAGATCTTTCAGGATGCCGAAGAAAAGCACACGCACGCGCATAAAGTCGAGAGCTGCAGAGCCCCGCTGGAACCCTGCTCGCGTCCACCCCCGCAGGGTGATTATTTCACGGCGACGCTGGTGGGATTATTCAAAGTGCTGAATGAGCTTTCAGCTGAAAGAAGTCCGGTTGCCGGCGTAATGCCGTACTCTGAGATGGTCCCCGCCGTATAGTTTGATACGAAGAGAAAACTATCGTCGCTGCGAACCGCAATCGAGTTTGCGCCCAATTGTGCAGGCACCTGCGCCGGAGTCATCTGCGTTAACGCGCCCGACGTCGCGCTGATTCGATATTGCGAAACTTGCCCCCCTCCGGTGTCGACCACATAAAGATAACTGCCATAGGCGTCGACCGTTAAAGGACCAGGAGCGTCGCCCGCGGGAAACGGCGATCCTGCAACCGCGTGCAGGCTGTAGTCCGCGTTGGGGCAAGGGGGCTGAATCGCTATGTTAACGGCGGAGCAGATCGTGTAAGCGCTAACCGTGTCGGAAATTCCGTTGGAGACAAACGCAAACCGGTTGCAAGGGTCGACTGCTACCCCTGCGGGTGCGCTGCCGGTGGAAACTCCCTGCACGCTCGTCGAGATCGGTGACAAAGTCAGCGTTCCATCGGATCCCACCAGATAATTCAACAGCAGATAGTTGACGTTATCCGTCACATAGAGATGCTCCGTGGTCGGCGGCGTTTGCAAGGAGCAGTAGGAATACAGCGACGGATACGCCGTTCGAGTTACGGCCAGCGCCGATGTGCTGGGAGTTTGCCCATCCGCGGCCGGCAACGGCAGGGGCGAACCCGGAGATGCCAGCTCGGTAAGGCTCGCGTTACTTCCAACCGCCAGAACTGAAA
>Ga0335075_10015883_pt1 | contig 11276 bp, 11 predicted proteins | sample Lox_Sample_24_FD_206723 | JGI IMG/M metagenome (GOLD analysis project Ga0335075, IMG submission 206723) | Soil microbial communities from Loxahatchee National Wildlife Refuge, Florida, United States - Lox_Sample_2.4 | ecosystem: Environmental > Terrestrial > Soil > Wetlands | place: USA... | reverse complement strand
AGACCCGTCAATACGGTCCACAGCTCTATTTGGGGGGGGGGGGGAAATAGAAGAGAAAAATTTATTCCTCAAAGCCTGGTCATATATATACAAATAGATTGAGTTCAGTAGCCATCGAAACCTTTGACGACACCAAAAGCTCCACCACCTTTTCCAAACATTGATTTCAAATCTTTCGCAATGGCATCAGGTCTTTCATACGCAGCAAAATGGCTAAATTAGTCAGTATCCGTCCTCGGTCTGTTTTTTGAAAGCAACTTACCCTCCTTTATCATAGTGATTGGCTAGTACGATCCTACCCAATCTACTTGCCCAACTCTCAGGCATATTTGCAATTTCTTTCGGGAAAAAGCTCAACCCCAGTGGCATCGTAACCCAGGTCTGCAGTTTTGTCATCGGTAACTTTCCTCCTGATGAGAGGTCAGGAAGAGTTTGATTATATATCATGCCAGATGCTCCGGGGCCTGGGTCGCTGAACCAATATATTGATATCCAAGTAAGTATTTCGTCATCAGTCCACGCATAATCGTCAGTCCAATCTCTGAGCTTCTCCCACATGAAACCCAGAAAACCAGAGGGACTATCTTCTAACGAGTATGCTATAGTCTGAGGTTTGGTACTGAGAATCGCAAAATATCCACGACCTGACCCCAGGAACCATTCTTTAGCGCGTTGAAAGTTGAGCATCTCCTGCTTCGAATAAGTTGCGGAAGGGAAATATGATAGAATTGATTTCAGGCCAGGAAGAAGGCCGGCAAATTTCAACATCGATGTTGTGAAGAGGAAAGGGGCGGTCAAGGGAGATGGCATAGCAGCGTTAACCCAGTTGGTGTGGATAGCTTTAACATGCTCAGGGTAGAGATGACCAAGGGCGCGAGTTATAAGGAAACCCCAGTCACCACCTTGAGTCACTACAGAATCATTAATGACGGAATGCCTTCATGTGCCATCTAGTAGCGCATACCATACTCTGTATAGCCGAGTGCCAACATAACTTTATGAACCGCTTCAGCATATTGGGAGATGGCGAAGCCTTTCTAAACGATTTTAGTAAATGCATTTATACAATCTATGTTGAGTATGCATACTTTAGTAACCCGTGATGAGAAACCGAAATTGGGAAGAGACGGAGCCACCACATGAAAAGCCGGGCCATCTTTCACATCCACAAGCAGAGGGAGCAGCCTAGTTGCCTCATAGAAGCTTCCAGGCCCTATTTACATCAACTTAATTCACAATCTCGGGGTCTTGGTCAACGACTTACATCCGTGGACAAAGAGGAGAGGGATGGCTCCTTTGACATGACTTTTCTGATGCACAAAATGCATTTCCACTTCTTGGAATCCATCAATTTCAATCTTTGTCTTGAAGTGTGACAACTCATTCAACTTAGCCTCGTGCTTGCGCCAATCGTAGCCATTTCTCCAATAATTGGTCAAGCGCTTGACGTCGGCGCTACGGTATGCAAGTCAGATATTTGTGCTGCTCATTTAGTCGCAAGCTCATCAATAAAGGCTAAGCTTACAGTGGCGCTCCAAATTCCCAGCCAGCACCATCAAGCTCTCCGGGTAAGTTTGTCAAGTCCAGCTTCTTATTGAGGCGCTCGATAGCATTGTCGGGAATATCGATCTTGAATGGTCTGATAACTGACATGATTCTGAATTATCTAGATCCGCCTTAGGAGAATTTCTTGATGACAAGCTCTTAAGCTTACGTCTCGAGGCAACTGTTGTGTGCCGAAATATCGCCGTATCGGAGGTATTTAGTCTCTAAACAGTGACTATCACTGACTATAATCAATTCAATAGTCTAGGCCTCGAAATTATGATATCAGAAATCCCAATTCTTAGGAAGATCCTTCAATCTATTGAAAAGTATGGTTGGCGTCCCGTTTATTACACCGACTAATCCATTTAACGTTGACCCCTGATCCATCGCGTAGAGGTCTAGGTTCACCTCGGTACTTTATCCTCCCGAACCCATGATTATCTTGTAATCTGATTCTCATTCTAAATTACGTTATAACTTTATTGATTTCCCCTGAAACACAATAAAGGAATCGGGTATTATCAGTGAAGAAAATTCTACACTACTTAAAGCTCCCAGGTGTATTAATTTGGGCTGTCCTAGAGTCACATAATTCCTTGCTCATTGATTGGTCCTTACCAACGGAGTGACCCCACCATGGCCAAGGTGGGGTAGCTCCAACCTCAACGTCAACACGCAGATATTGGAGGTCTTCAACCTCCAGCAGTTATGCTTCGAAAGCGAAGAATAGTGTAATTAGAAGATACCTAAATTTTTGCCATCATATAATCCCGGGGTAAATTGACAGGCCATCCTACCTCGAGCATAAAGAAGTAGTCCCTACGGGCTTTGGTATCTTTCATTGAACAGGCCCCTCAATTAAGATTCGAAAATGATCTCGACTAAAGGCATCCAGATATCCCCCTACTCTCGCGCTCTAAGCACAATCTTTCCAAGAAGACCCCTTCTTCCAACCCATTGTCGATCTAGAGCTCAAGGTCCGACAGTTGTCAGAGGCCTCGTAAGCACTGCACGCTCCCCGGCATCGTCACCAAATATCTCCCAAAAAGAAAGCTCCTCAAGCACATCATCGACTTTCATCGCCACCCCAAAGCGCCTCCCCGAATTCAGCCTGGCAGATAAAGTCGTCCTTGTCTCCGGCGCCGCCCGTGGGCTAGGTCTCGTCCAAGCAGAAGCACTGCTCGAAGCAGGGGCCATAGTCTACGCTTTAGATCGTCTAGAAACTCCATCGCCAGATTTTCCAAGAGTACAGAAACGAGCTGCAGAGGAATTGGAAACCACGTTCGAATATCGGAGGATCGATGTTATGGATTCTGCAGGGTTGAATGAGATTGTGGAGAGGATTGCTGATGAGCATGGCAGGATGGATGGGCTGATTGCTGCGGCGGGGATTCAGCAGGAGACGCCTGCTCTGGAGTATACGGCTGCTGATGCGAAGTGAGTCTATCAGGGTTCCTTCATGATTGGGGAGCGAAATTGGGGCAGTAGAGCAAGTCATATAGGCACAGGCTAATGAGAAGCTAGCAAAATGTTTGCAGTCAACGTCACGGGAGTTTTCATGACAGCACAAGCCGTAGCGAAACAGATGATCAGGTTCGGGAATGGAGGCAGTATCGTCATGATCGCTAGTATGAGTGGAACTGTTGCAAACAGGGTATATCTTCCTCATAAAATCTGCTATAGCATTGAAATGTGCTAATATACTTACTATCCAGGGTCTCATCTGCCCCGCCTACAACGCCTCCAAAGCAGCCGTCCTCCAACTCGGCCGAAATCTCGCCGCCGAATGGGGTGAGTACGGCATCCGCGTGAACACCATTTCGCCAGGCTACATTATCACGGCTATGGTGACCCAGCTCTTCCAAAAATTCCCGGAGCGGGAGACCGAGTGGCCGAAGCAGAACATGCTGGGAAGATTGAGTAAGCCAGAGGAGTATCGTGGTGCTGCCGTCTTTTTAATCAGTGATGCGAGCAGCTTCATGTCCGGGTCTGATCTGCGCATAGACGGAGGCCATTGTGCGTGGTGAGAGGCTTGTAGATCTATAGCCATTTAAATCGCAATATATCGGCCCCCAACTCCGTCGCTATGTAAACATATTCCCCGAGATCTCATAACAAAAACTCAAGCCCCAGCACCACTGCACAGCCCCCTTGGTCCTAACCTGGCCACCAACCCCTTCCTCAACCCCAATGTCCTCTCTATCTCCTCCGCACTCTTCTTCTGCTCATCCCTCATCATCAATACCTGCCTAATAGTAACAACGTCCAAGAAGCTACGTCCCGGAGAGCCCCTCCTCCCCAGATTCTCAAATTCCTCTTCAGCTTCTTGCGCTAGTCTTGAGCGGGCCATGAGCAGCGTGACAGCCGGGTTGCTGGCCGGAGAAGGGAAGATAGTTTGAGAGGGCCCGCTGGCGGGTTGGGAGTTCGACGATGTAGCGGGGCCGGGCTGTTGAGAGAATTGGGTCTGTGGTTGGGGTTGTGGAGTCGATGCGGGTAGACGTGCAGACTTGTTGAAGGTTGAGGAGTTGGAGAGGGTGGGGAAAGGTTGGACAGGCCCGAGTTGTGCAAGGCGGGCGTTGAGGGCTAGGTCGGGGTATGAGGCGTCACTGGTTGTTGCTGGAACGGTTAGTCGTCAATTGGGATTATGAGTGATAGTAGAATGCACACCATCGTCTCTAGAGCCGTTAGCTTGTGTCTGGAGGTGGAAGGTTGGTCCTGTAGAAGTCTCGGCGGCAGGTCTTGTAGATTGAGCATTTGTTGTGCTGCTTTGAGGTGGGAGTCGTGAGGGGTATTTTCGGATTGTATTGCTAGCTGTGCGAGTAGCTTTAGAGGTGGAAGAGCCCATTCTGCAGGATAGGGTAGGCTTGCAATAAGCTTTTCAAGCTTACGGAGCTCATGAAGTCAGTAGGTTTTGTGGCTGCCTGATGGGTACCTCAAAATTTGATGCCTCGGCGTATTTTAAAAGTAGGATGTTGGATCCTGTGCAGAAACACATTATCATAAATGTATCAAAGAAAATCGTACATTCATTTTTGGGACTTCTTCAGTGTGAATATATTCCAGAACTACTAGATACACGGCATGTTCCATTTCCTGCAAGTTCGAGCACCTTATCAAGCGTGCGACCCGGTAAAGCTTGTTATTTGTAAGACGTCAGAGAGGTCATGAGATGATGATTGATTCATTGAGAAGACGATAAGGTCTTCCATACTCCAGCGTAGAAACAGAGCTAGAATAAGCTCTTATGGTGTTAGCGTACGGTTACCCATCAGCCATGATTCCGCTCTGCGTGCCCTCAACAGGCATCACCGAGCAAGATCACCTCACCTCACCCCCCAGACCCCGATAGCCACATTCACTATGGCCGTCAGCCGTTGAGCTTTTTTCAAAACCCAATTTCGAATTGCCATAGCACTCAAAAACACTAACTTCACTTCACCCCTCAGCTGAGAGGACATTCACTGCTGTCACGGTCAAGACCTTGAGTGTCCAGCTGAATCCAGGAGACTGAAGGATCATCCTTTCGCTGAGCGACGGGAAAATCACGGTCACATCACACGCTCTTCTCCAATGAGGTTCGGCCGGAGTCAAGGATCTCGATCGGTCAAGACAAGATCGGACCCAGAATTGGCAACGACAATTCCGGATGACTAGAAAGAGACTGGCCTACATGGAGAGAAGACCACCGGAGAGCGGTTTGCATGAACGAGGAGGAGGTTCAGAAGGCGCTTGAATGGGCACACGATGCGCATAAGCATTCGCTGGTGCCATCGCCCTCGACCGGCTGATCCGGCGATCCTCCTAGCCAGGGACGTGTCGGACTTGTGATCTGCAAGGGGACCGGGACATTAAAGCTGCAGAGTTCACCAACATCTACATTTTGAACCATGGCATATGACGGGGTATGGACTTCTTGGGCCCCATCAACCTGCCGGCCGAAAATGGAGCCGAGTACGTCCTTGCCGTTGATCTCACCAAGATGATATTCGCAAAAGACTGCATTCTACAGACTCAGCAACAGTCATGTCTTACTAGCTTTAATACTTGATTCCTATATTCGGATAGACGATAGCTAGGCCCAAGATAATTAGTGGAACTCAAATCACCGTCATAGGAATAGCGCGCAATATCTACAGCGAGGGGTATACTACAGAATACCATCTTGATGACCTTAATGTCTGCGTCCCGCAGTCCTCGATCGTCAACCTAAAAGGCTTCCCACCTCAACCCATGGACAAATCCTGTACGGAACTGCTTGGCAGCTCCGGCGACCATTTCACTCACCATGACCAAGACCGCTGTGCGACCCGTATAACGATCAGGTAGCTGCTACTTGGACCTGCTCCATCCATCCGACATTTAACGCCAGGGGGGAAGCAGGAATCTGGGTGAGCAGTCTTTCGATCATTGCAGCACGTATACACATCACTCGCCGCTGTAATACATCTTGGAATCTGCTCTATCACATCATTGCATTAATTGCTACATCTTAGCAGCTACGTACATGCTCTATAGCATAATCTGACCGCCAGTCATATCAATTTTCAACACATAAACTTTGCTCTTTAAGCATATCATCCTCTTAATATAGCCATTCCCGATTTGGTTTCGGTTACCTCTGCTCGATTCAGCTTGACCCTAATCAGAAAGCCCTCATCTGATTGTGGGAGGAAAATAAAAGTTTCATCGCACAAAGTGAGGTTTACATGATCTCGCCAGTAAACTTCATCACAACCTTCACCTCTCCAACCTTTACACCTCTCAACCTCTACACTCTCATCATCCCAAACACATCTACCTCATCAAGACACACTCCCACATTCAAGCATCACATCCATTTCTTTTTGTCTATAAGTCTTGCATTTCCCTCCAGCCGTCGCTGATTTCAAACCGCTGCGATGGCTGAACCAGAACAAGAGAAGATGTCCTTCATGTACCGCTCCATTGCTTTGATCCCCGATGGACAAGTCGTCGGGTCAGTCCATGGTAACGACGAGTCAGATGTGACCGTCAAGCTTATCTGCCGTCATGATCCACTTGGTCCTGTCTTTGAAGTGAAGCTCAGCGTAGTCGCTCCAACTCACATGAACCTTCGGGAAGACAAGTATCATAGTACCTCTCGTCTTTACGAATCAGCCATGACGAACTATACTATCAGTCCTGTCGAAGACCTCAATGAAGTCCCAAGGGTCGTTCGTAATACTCATAAATTCGACGCCGTCGCTTCCGATGTTAATGGAGGTGGCAAGCAAGGCGTTGTAAAGCATACACTAGGCTTCAGACCTGAGGGTGCTACACATGAGGGACTCTTCAATACCCTTCTCTTCACTGGTTACATTGACAAGGAGACTGACCAGCCTCTGGAGAAGCCATGGGTCCAGAAGGCCATCAACAACCTTCGAACCTTCTTCAGCAAGGACGGAGAGATTACATTCTACATTCGCGACGAGGAGGTCTCGTTCTGCTCCACTTTCGGGCAGCTCCGGGCAGCTCTGGAGTAGGAGCTTGATGAAGGCCCAGTCATTCATCGTTTCTACCTAGCATCAGCTACTTCTAAGGATGGAATACCTCGTACCCCATACCTCCAAGTCGGACAGTTGGTTCCACTCTATGAGAGACCATCCATCACCACCTACAAGGCCTTCATCCATCCAACAATCACCGACTTCACTACTCGCAAGGGTTTCGCAGCCGTTCAGAGCATGGAGTTCGAAAAAGATGAAGTGCAGAAGCTTGATGAAGCTCCAGCTCGGATGAAGTTCCTCAGCTTGTTAGGAGGCGGCAATCAGAAGTACACTGGTATCATCGACATCAACCCTGACGTTGACAAGCGTCTTGCTGAAGGCGACATCCTGTGGGCCAGTTTCTCCTTGAAGGCCAAGGACATGATCACAACTGCCGACTGGCGCTGCCAAGTCACTGCACCACTCCCATGGTTGAGGTCAGGTGAAGTGGCCTGTATTGCATCCCGACCTCGTCGTCCACCCCCCGAAGGTGCGACTGAGGAAGAAAAGAAGATGGTCTGAGACTTTATTCTAGGGCGCCTCCCCTGCGGTGATGGTACAAAAGACACGGAAGATGACCTCCGCACGGAACTCGATGGAACGCGCGCTATATCAGTTCGCCTCCACCTAGAAACATCCGATCAGACCTATAGACGCCAGCTCTATGCAATGCAACTCCTGCAACGCGGCAAGAAATTATCTGACAATCCGCAGGCTGGAACCAAAGCTCAATGGATCGACCGTCCTATCCTTCGAGACTGGCAACAGCGTTGGCTCAACAAGAACTCAATCCCTGAGACTTATACAGACGTACTTGGCGGGGTTGATCGATTCCTTACACACCTCACTGCTCAAGACCACCTTGACGTCATCCAATACATGAAGAAGGTCCCAACATCTCATAACATCGCCTTAGGAATCATTAGAGGCCGGACCGGAGTTGGCAAGACCTTCATGGTTGGCGCTCTCATCACGGCCATCCTCCAAGACAAGCCAGACACGAAGATTGTAGTGGTCACTCCATCTAATGACCCTTCCAATGTTGCTGCCCGAAAAGTGTGGGAGCAGGCTAAGAAGATCGCGGCCATTGCTGGATTCATCTATCTTCGTGGCCATAACGCCAACGTCGAGCGCAACTATACTGTCGCGTACGCTAAGCTCAAAGCCTTACAGGCCAAGCGAGCTGCAGACAAGTTGAAGACGCCCGAGGAGCTCGCAGCTGAAGAGACTCGCAAGCATCTCATCGCTCAGAAGAAGGCCTGTGATGCTGCTAAAGCCGCTGCTGACCGCCAGGCTGCCCTCGATAAGATGAAGACCCGACCTCCAGCACCACCGGGTCATCAGGGCGGACTGATCTGACCCAATGGTACACCCCCAGTTTCTAACGACGGAGAGGGCTCTGACATTGACCTCCCTGCTATCATCCACGATTTTAATGAAGAGGCCGTTGTCAGCGAGGGATGCTTCAAAGAGGATGGAAGCATTGACACAGAGCGTCTAGAGCGTGACCTGACTCTAGGCAAGGCGGCTGCTGGATTCAGAATGGCCCAACATATGTCGAAATACACGGCACTTGGCGATAACCTAGTCCGAGACCCTCGTTTCCAAGAAGTGAAGCAGAGCTTGGGCTGGATCGTCCTCGTTGTCGCAGGTTTAGTCTCCGAAACCAACCGATATACCGATGAGAAGAAGTGGACTGACTTCCGTGTTCTGTTCAAGACATTCATGCAGCAGGGTGATAACATGGATAGCAATGAGCGAACCCACCTGGACCAGTTGATGAAGGAACTCCGTGAGTTCTGCGTCTCTAGGGCCTCCGTTCTATTTTCCACTGAGAACAACATGGCCACTGGTCTTTACGTGCAGCACTTCAAACCCATCATCACGTTTGGAGACGAGATGAATCGGTCAGCCATTCAGGACCTTAACATCGTCACTACACACTTTGAATGTCAGACCTTGATCTTGGTTGGTGACATAAGACAGCTCGAGCCCGTAGTCGTAGGACCAAGTCCACTAACCGGCTTCCTGCGCGAATCAGAGGTGTCGGCCATGAGTTATTTTCAGGATTCTCACTGGCTGGCAATGGAGATTAAGATTCAACGCCGCTCCCGTGACGGCATCATGGACATTCCTACAAAGCGATACTATCATGATGATGTTATACAGGATGCTAACGCCTTCTCCGACGTGGTCCACCCTTACACGACCCCAGTGATGAACCTCATTGATGAGCTGATTCCGGATGCTGAGGCTGAACGATCAGCAGCTACCTATATCGAAATCGATAGCACGCCAGCTATCGTCGACGCCATCACTAAGTCTCGATATAACCTTCAGTTCGCTGCTTTTACTACTAATCTTCTCGAGCGTTTTGTCGTAGCAGGCATTCATCCAAGTGCTATGGGCGTCGTCACTCCTTACATGGCACAGGTTACAGTGTATCAGTATGCTCGACACCTCCTTCACTTGGCCAAACCCACACTCGGCTACAATCAACTTCTCATTGGTACTTCTGATTCGATGGAAGGCGAAGAACGTCCTGTGGTGTTTGTCGATACGGTCGTTACCCACGAAACCGGCTTTGTCAATAACCCTGGTCGTATGCTTGTAAACCTCACCCGGGCCAAAGACGCCGTCCTCGTCATTGGAAACACACCCTCGCTATATCAGAAGAAGCGGGATAACGAGCTCATCGAATTGTTCAACATGGCCAAAGCCGATACTCGCAGAATCTGTCGTGGCATTACTCGCGGACATGATCTCCTAACGCACCCTTTCGTCCAAGCTCGCACCAAGATGAACCGTGCCAACAGATCTGCAATCGCCGAGGCTGCATCCATGTCGAAATCTCGTGAGGCAGATCCGAATGCCCGCGATGGATGGACTAACATGGCTGGCGGCGATGGAGGCGACCAAACCTGGGGTGGAGGCGACCAAGGTGATGACCAAACCTGGGGTGGCACAAACAACGATGAAGATGCAGGAGGTGATGCTAGGGACATGGACAAAGACGAGGAGGTGCAAGATTTGGACGAGGCCCTTAATGTCAACACTAATCCTCAAGACGCCAAGGCAAAAGAGAAGGGTAAAATACAAGGAACTGTGGTTGGATGGGGCAGGGATGGCACGCTCAACATCGAAGTCGGAGAACAGCAGGCATGGGAACGTCCTCCTAATTTCGACGGTACGGACGATGACGCAACCCACATTGAGGCCTTTGCTAAACAGTATGGTCACACTTTCGAATACGTTACTATGGTTGCCCGAGCTCAATACCCTAACTTCGAGGAGAAATACAAGGGTCGCCTCTCAAAGTCCCAGCTCAAGAAACGTTCCGCAGCTCGATCCAAGTATACCAAGGCACAAGGCGTCATGTCTCACGAGGTCCTTCTCTTCTATCAGCACTTAGGCAATGATGTGTCTTCCAAAGCCGAGCCAGATCAGGACCAAGACCTCAATGGCTACGACTCGCAAGCTCATGAAGTCAACACCCCGAAGTAAATCATAGGGACATAGTCACACTTCTTACGCACACCTCTTCATGCAGTTATCGATATGGACTCACTCAGGACTCTACCTATGATTCTACAATGAGTCAGACTTCAAATACGACTAGAGTGAAATGGAAGGCGTTAGGTTATTTGGACTTGATGCCCTGGGTGAATGTTTCTATTGGCGGATTATCCATGGTTCGCCTTCACTCATGTACATTAGATATCTCAACATTAGCGAGCTGTCTGCTCTGCTCGATGGCACACGGATGCTCGCTCAATGTAACACAGTGTTCGCATCTCACCAAGTGAGGCTGCGCACATCTTAATCCTCACTTTGCCTCGATCTCGTTTTTCCTTCTCCGTCCCTCTAGACAAGCCCTGACACGTCACCTCTGTCACCTCTTTTTCACAATTACATTCACATTTACAATCAATATCAATGTATAATGAGGAAGCTGAGGGTGTGCATCTGTGAAAATGTCACGTCCCAGCTGCGAATTACACTATACCATTCGACCGACAGTCAGACTTATTTTCAAAACATCCGTTGCTCTTTAAGCACACAATCCAAGGCTCACGCTATGTACATTGTCTAATCTGGTCAAAGAAGCTCTGATCAGTGCGCTCGCATAAGCTTGGGAGGTAACATGACCGCGCATGCGACATCTGCAAGACATTGGGAAAGCACTAGTGAGTCCTTCCTGCTATGGAAGCCATCAGGAAAAGC
>Ga0335075_10015882_pt1 | contig 11276 bp, 9 predicted proteins | sample Lox_Sample_24_FD_206723 | JGI IMG/M metagenome (GOLD analysis project Ga0335075, IMG submission 206723) | Soil microbial communities from Loxahatchee National Wildlife Refuge, Florida, United States - Lox_Sample_2.4 | ecosystem: Environmental > Terrestrial > Soil > Wetlands | place: USA: Florida... | reverse complement strand
CCAGGCCCGTGATCAAGAGCACACCTGGGCAGAAATCGGCCAGCTGCTGAACCTCTCCCCGGCAACCGCGGCACGCCGGTACCGGAACCATCCATAATCCACTTGACACGGATCACCCACATAATGGTCGAGGATTTTCTGCACGACATGCTGGGGGACGTCGCGGTTGATCAGGGCCGTCCCTAGGGTGTGCCTCCATTGATGAGGGGTCAGGTGCACCGGCTGCCCGTGCTCGTTGCGGATGTCGCAGCGTTCCAGCCACTGGTAGAGCGCGTCGCGGTAGGTGCCGGTGCCAGTGTGGCGGGTGCCGTTGACGTTGCGGGTGGGCCGGGGGAACAGGACGGGGGTGCCGTCCGGCCAGCGGCGGCGGACCCGGTCGCGCTGGGCGGCGATCATGGCGGTGATGTCCTCGTCGGCGGGCACGAGTGCCTCGCGTTTCATCTTGGTGTTCCAGTAGCGCAGGTAGGGGGCGCCGGCGTCGTCGGTCACGACGCAGTCCCAGTCCAGGGTGACGGCGCTGGAGACCCGCAGCCCGCAGCGGATCAGGATGACGGTGATCAGCCGGCAGGCGGGGTTGTCCCAGCGGCCCAGGTTCGCGGGGTCCTCGACCTGGGCCATGACGTGCCCGGCGAGTGCCCGGGGCAGTTTCTGCCCTTGTTTGGGGTAGTCCTCGGGGAAGATGGCCGCGGTGGCGGGCAGCGCGGGTTCCCAGCCGTGCCGGCGGACGGCGGCGAGGAAGGCACCGAGGTGCTCGGCGTGCTCGCGGTGCAGCTTCCTGCCGCCGAACACGGCGTGCAGGCCGGCAAGGTAGCGTTCCAGCAGCGGCCGGGTGATTCCCGCGGCGGAGGTCACGTTCACGTCCGGGCCGGCCAGCCAGGCGCCGAACCGGGCGATGATCCTGGTGGCGCGGGCCGGCTCGCCCGCGCTGATGCCGGATGCGAGCCGGTGGCGGCACCAGCGCTTGGCCAGGTCCTTCAGCCAGGGCTGGGGGATGCCCGCGAACTGGATGGTGGCGGCGTGGTTGTCGATGCCGAGGTTGCGCAGCCGCCAGGTGTCGCGGGGGTACTCGGTGTCCCAGCCGCAGCCGAAGGCCAGGCCCTCGGCCTGGCGGCGGGCGTAGATGACCAGGGCCCGCGCGGGGGCCGCGGACCTGAAGGTCCGGACGCCCGGCGCCCGGTGGCGCCGCCACTGGTCCTCGTCCCAGTCCAGCAGGGACGTGACGCCGGCGGCGGCGGCGGCGCTGACCGCCCGCCGGGCCTCCTCCGGGCGGACTTTCTCCTGCCCCGCGTCGCTGCGGCACTGGAACGCGTACTGCCATTCCAGCCGCAGCTGGGGGCCGAGTCCCCGCAGGTCAATGCGGTCCCGCCGGAGCCGTGACTCATCGTCGTAGCCGGCCGCGAACTCCCGGGCGTCCGGGCGCCCGTTCCTGGACCACGACAGGGCGTGGGCGTGGCAGAGGACGCCGTCCCGGCGCGCCCACAGGCCGCAGCTGCGGACCAGGCAGGTCACCAGCGGTTCCGGCTGCGGGACAGGAGGCTGCCCGGCCGCCCAGGGGCCGGGGCCGGGCTTCCCGGCGCTGCGGTAGCGTCCGTAATGCGTCTCGCAGAGCCCGTATGCCCGGCCCGAGTATCCGCATCCGGGCACCAGGCAGGCCTCCGGCACCATCTTGGGGCGCCACTCAGGACTGGCGGAGGCGATGAACGTCCCGAAGCCGGTCCTGCCTTTGAACCACTGCTCGTAATGCCACGTGCACAGGCCTTTCTTCCGCCCGGGCCGCTCGCATCCGCTGACCAGGCAGGCAGGAGCGCCGAAGACGGGATCGCGCGGGTCGAAGCTCAGGACGCTGCCCCGGAACTCCGGCCGGACCGCGGCCATCAGCGCCGCCAGCAGCCCCGGATACCGGGCCGGCTCGCGGGCGGGCCGGCCGCCTGGGCCGCTCACCGGCTGCCCTCCCCGCCGTCGAAGACGGTCGCGGTGACGCTGACCGCGACGCTGTTGCGGACGCCGCGGGCGTGCAGGTAAACAGCCGCCCCGCCGGCGGCCGGGGTCTCGGTGACGTCGCCCAGCCCCAGGGCCTTCCGCCATTGCCCGAACAGCCCGCGCCGCCCTGCGGCAGGGATGAGGACCTGGCCGGACAGCGCCCCGCCGGACGCGGTCACGGTCCACGCGATCACCGGCAGCTCCGGGTGCCCGGCCAGGACGGCCGCCAGCTCGGCGGCGGCCCGCTGCTGCCAGCGGGCCCGGTCGGCCTGCGTGATCCAGCCGCCGGTCACCACCGCACTTCCTTCCCGGTGAACCAGCCCGCCTTCTCCAGCGCCGCCCGCGCGTCCTGCGCCGTCAGATGGCCGTAGACGGACTGCGTCACGGTTACCGAGGAGTGCCCGAGCAAAGCCGACACGACCTCGATCCGGACGCCGTCACGCAGCCACCTGGTCGCGGCGCTGTGACGGAACCAGTGGGGATCGAACGCGATCCCGGTCCTGGCCCGCAGCCGCAGGACCAGGTCATAGACGGCCTGATACGTCCACGCGTGTCCCTTCGGCTCCGCCCAGATGTTGACGAAGACATGGTCGCTGTCGATTGCGCCGTACTCTTCGTGCAGGTAGTCGGCATAGAGCCGGATCAGGTCCGCCCCGACGGGGACCGTCCGGCCGCCGGACTTGGCCCGTGCACCGTTCGCGTTCTCCCGCGCCACGATGCTGACCTCGCGCTCGGCGGCCGCGATGTCCTCATGACGCAGGCCGAGCACCTCGCCGGCCCGGCAGCCCGTCTCGTGAAGGACGGCGAAGAAAAAACGGTCCCGCAGCCTCGTGCAGGCATCCAGGATCGCCTGCATCTCCGCCACGGTCAGGACCCGCGGCAGCTTCTTCGGCGCCTTCAGCGCGATCGCCCGCCCGCGATACGCCTTCCCCTTGCTGACATGATGCAGGAACGGCTTCCACCCGCCCCGCCCGCCCGTCCTCCACGCGGCCAGCAGGTCACCGGCCCCGGCCCCATTTCGAGCCTGATGCGCATAGAACGCGCTGACGGCCGCCAGCTTGCGGTTCACCGTCGACGCCGTCACGTGAGCCGTCACCGACGGCAGCACCGCGACCTCGCCCGACCGCCCCGCCGGGGACAGCTGCAGCCAGGCGACGAACTCCCCGACGTCCTCCAGCCGGGCCTCGCGCCAGTCCAGGCCCCGGAAGCCGAGGAACTGCCAGTAATCCTTCAGATCGTGCGAGTACGCCTTCACCGTGTTCGGCGACCGGCCGGTATCGGTGAGATAGGCCAGGAACCGGTCGACCGGGACGACCGGCACGTCGTCGTCCCCCAGAACCGTCCACGATCGCATCCCCGAACCAGGGACCGCCACCGGATGCACGAGCATCGTCTCCTCCTTGAACAAACGTCACGGACAAGGCAGGAGATAACCACGGATCAGCCCTCATCCGGGCAGGTGAGAGCACTCGTGACGGACGTTAAAGACACGCTAATTAAGGCTGGAGATAACGAGCTTCCAGCCGGGGGCTTGTTTCACCCTGTGATGGCGGCGGCACGGCGGCGACAGGTTGCATTCGTCCGTCGGCCCGTCGGGCCAGGGGATGGTGTGGTCGGCGTCACTGGTGGCGGCCTGACCGTCGCAGCCGGGGGCGGGGCATGTCGCGCTGCGGGCCTGGATGAGGTGCTTGAGTTTGCGGCTGGGGACGTAGCGGTCTTCGGCGTGATCGTGGTCGCAGGTGCCGCGGGCGATGGGACGAAGGGTTGCACCGAGGCTGGCGAGGAACGCGCCGAGTCGTGCGGCCTGGGCGGGGGTGGGGCCGTCGCGGCTCCGGCCCGGGTCGGCGGGGTCATGCGGGTCCGGCCGGGCTGGCGAATGTGGGGAGTGCGGGAGTGGCCAGGGGTGGTGCCCGGCGGCGCAGCCGTGGGCGGCCGCCGTGCCGTCCGGGTTCAGCAGCGTCCAGCACCAGCGGGTAGCCGGGTGGGAAGCGGCCGCGGACAGCAGGTCGCGGGTCTGGGCGGCATCCAGCAGGCCCCAGCCGCCGGCCAGGGCCGGGGCGGCGGGCCAGCCGAACACATTGCCGACGGGGACCAGAAGGTTGATGTTGGCGCGGACCGGGGCCGCCCCGCCGGGGGCGCGCGGGGTGGCATCGCCGTTCCTGTCCCGGTCGTGGTCGCCGTCCTCGCTGTCGGGGTCGTCGCTGTCGGGGTCGTCTTCGTCGATGTAGCCGTCGTCGGGGAACTCGACGGCGGGTGTGCCAGCCCCGTTGGCGGTGTCGTCCGGACCATCGGCGTCCGGGGCGGCGGCAGGGTTTGCCGGTTCACGAGCGGCGGGCTGGCCGATCAGCTCGAGGGGGTCGCGGCCCTGCAGTAGTGCGGTGAGCACGCTGGCGCGCAGGTGCTGCAAGGTGCCAGGCACCCCGGCGTTGCGCAGTCCGAGGGCTACGGCGTCGATGTGAGCCTTGGCGGCCAGCACGTCGGCGACCTCTAGTTCCCGGCCAGCGATGGCGGCGTTGCCGGAGCGCTCGCGGCGCACCTCCACCCGGCGGCCGTCCTTGGCGGCGCGTTCCCGGCGGCGCCGGACCGCGTCGGGGTCGAGCTTCATTTCCAGCGCGGCGGCCTTACGCTGCAGTTGATCATGGCGCAGGTGCGGCGCGGCGGCGGCCAGAACACGATCGGCGTAGGCGGCGTCGGCATCGGTCAGGAAACGGCTGTGCCGGTAAATGATCATGGCCCGCCCGTAGTCGATGACCCCGTCCCACAGGCGCGCGAACGTGTCCGGCAGCCGGGTCAGGCCGACCGCCTCGTCGATCAAGTCCGACGCGTAGTTGATCGAGCAGGTCAGCTCCATCGCCAGCTCCGCGTCCGGGGCCCCGCCCGGCTGCCAAGCCGGCGGGAGACCCCGGGCCTGGGCCTCTTCCCGCTGGGCTAGCCGGCGGCGGGCGAACTCGCTGATCAGTACCGTCTGCTGGGCCGCCGCGTGGTTCTCAAGCCTGCGGGCCGCCGACAGCGCTCCCAGCAGCTCGTCGTCAGACAGTTGCCCGGCGTTCGAGACCGTGTGGCGGGTCAGGGCGGCCAGCACCGGGCTAGGGCGCAGCGCATCGGCGGCGTTGCCCTGTGCCCACTGGGCGCTGACGGTCTGGGCGCCGATCGCGGCCAGCAGTGCTGGGTCCAGGTCGCAAGCGTCGCCGAGGCTGATAGATACGGCCGGGCCTTCGATTTCCCACGGCTCGGGCACGTACTCCCGGCCCTCGGCCCGCTCGCGCTCTGCCCAGGCCTGGTAGGCGGCGTAGTCGGCTTCCTCCGCAGAGGACGGCTCACGGAACTTGGTGAAACTGCTGTTGTCCTGCCAGCCCATAACCGTCCCTCCTTCCGGATCATCACCGATAAAGGACCGCTCACATCAATATAGTAGCGAAGGTAATCGATATCCGCTACAGCTAGACCTAGATTTTCCAAGATCTTTTCGAGTGTATAGAAAGACGCCTACATGACCCGTGCAACACGGGACCGTTCGGTGACATGGTGCAATGTCAGCCCGGCGGAAACCGGCACCTGGTCGGGAACGGTCAGCAGATGCGGGGGAGCGGGTCGCCGACGAGCAGGTCGACGATGCGGGTGCCGCCGAACGCGGTCTTCAGCCGCACGATCCCTGGCTGCCCGGCGGTGATCTCGCCGATGACCGCCGCCTGCGCGCCGAGCGGGTGTCCGCGCAGCGCGGCTACCGCCGCACCGGCGCTCTCGCCCGGCACCACGGCGACCAGCCGGCCTTCGCAGGCCACGTACATGGGGTCGATGCCGAGCAGTTCGCAGGCGCCGCGGACTTCGGGACGCACCGGGATGTCGTCCTCAACGGCGAGCACCCCCACGTCGGCGGCCCGGGCGATCTCGTTGAGGATGGTCGCCACGCCGCCCCGGGTCGCGTCGCGCATCGCCCGGGTCCCGGGAACCGCGTCGAGCAGCGCGGCGACCAGGCCGTTGAGCGGCGCGGTGTCCGAGCGGACGTCCGCCTCGATGTCGAGCTCACCGCGGGCGAGCATGACCGTGATGCCGTGGTCGCCGATCGGGCCCGAGACGATGATCGCGTCGCCCGGCTGCGCCCGTGCCACGCCAAGGGTGACGTCACGGTCGATGAGCCCGACGCCGGCCGTGTTGATGTAGCAGCCGTCGGCCTTGCCGCGTTGCACGACCTTCGTGTCCCCGGTGACGACGCAGACGCCCGCCGCCGCGGCGGCGTCCCGCATCGACTCGACAACCCGGATCAGGTCCGCGACACCGAAGCCCTCTTCGAGGATGAAGCCGGCCGAGAGGTACATCGGTGTCGCGCCCGCCACCGACAGGTCGTTGACCGTGCCGTTGACCGCCAGGTCGCCAATGTCACCGCCGGGGAAGAACAGCGGCGACACGACGTAGGAGTCCGTGGTGAGCGCGAGGCGGGCGCCGTTCGCCCCGGGCCGGTCCAGACCAGGCAGGCCCGGACCAGGCAGGCCCGGACCAGGTAGCCGCAGCTCGGCGGCGTCCTCGAGCGGTTCGAGGAGCGGGTTGCGGAACGCCTCCAGGAAGATCGCCTCGACCAGGGTCTGCGTCGCCTTGCCGCCGGATCCGTGCGACATGGTGATGCGCTCTTCCCGCACCCGCGGCCGCCGCCGCCGAGCCCGGTCAATGCGGTCGAGCACTTGCTGCTCGCGATCCGAAACCGGAAGCTCCGTCCGCCCGGCCGGCGCCTCCGGCCGCTCCGCGTGATCGTGTTCGCGGTCGTGCTCGCGCAGCGCGTCGGCGATCCAGCCCGATTCGGCGATCCGGCCCGGTTCGGCGGTCACGACCGGCCCGCCCGGGTCGCCTCGGGAACGCGGTCGCGGTTCATCCGGCCGTAGTTGTAGTACGCGGCGCAGGCGCCCTCGGGGGAGACCATGCAGGTGCCGATCGGCGTCTCTGGCGTGCACGCGGTGCCGAACACCTTGCACTCCCACGGCTTGAGCACGCCCTTAAGCACCTCGCCGCACTGGCAGGCCTTCGGGTCGGCGACCCGCACACCGGGAACGGAGAACATCCGCTCGGCGTCCATCGCGGCGTAGTCGTCGCGGACCTTCAGCGCGGAGTGCGAGATAAAGCCGAGGCCGCGCCACTCAAAGTAGGGCCGCAGTTCCATCGTCTGGCCGATGGCCTTCAGCGCGACCGGGTTCCCGTCCCACGGGACCACGCGCGAGTACTGGTTTTCCACCGCGGACCGGCCCTGCGCCAGCTGGAGCATGAGCATGTAGATGGACTGGAGGATGTCGAGCGGTTCGAACCCGGCCACCACGACTGGCTTGCCGTAGTCGCGGGCGATGAACTCATACGGCCGGCAGCCGATCACGGTGGATACGTGCCCCGGCCCGATGAACCCGTCGAGCCGCAGATCGGGGGAGTCGAGGATGGCCTTGATGGCCGGGATGATCGTGACGTGGTTGCAGAAGACCGAGAAGTTCTTCAGGCCTTCCGCCGCGGCGCGCAGCATCGTCATGGCGGTGGAGGGTGCGGTCGTCTCGAAGCCGATGGCCATGAACACCACCTGGCGGTCCGGGTTCTGCCTGGCGATCTTCAGCGAGTCGAGCGGGGAGTACACCATGCGGATGTCGGTCCCGCTGGCCTTCGCGTCGAAGAACGACCCGTTGCTGCCCGGCACTCGCATCATGTCGCCGAAGGAGGTCATGATGACTTCCGGACGCGACGCCAGGTGCATGGCGTCGTCGACGCGGCCCATCGGGATCACGCACACCGGGCAGCCCGGGCCGTGCACCAGGGTGACCGACTCGGGCAGGTAGTCCTCGAGGCCGTGCTTGTAGATCGTGTGGGTGTGCCCGCCGCACACCTCCATGAACTTGTACTCGCGACCGGGCTCGCACAGTGCCGCGATCTTCGCGGCAAGCGCGTGGGCCTTGTCCGCGTCACGGAATTCGTCGACGAAACGCATCGCCTGAACGCTCCTATGCAGTCGGTTACGCAGCCGGTTATTCGATCAGTGACTCACGCAGGGCCGCGATCTCGTCCTCGTAGGCCTGGCCGATGCCCTCGAGGAACTCCATGGCCGCGGCCGCCTCGGCCTCGTCGATCTTGGACAGGGCGAAACCGACGTGGATCAGCACCCATTCGCCCGGCTTCGGCGGGTCGTCGGCCAGCAGGCCGATGTTGATCAGCCTCCGGACCCCGCTCACGTCGACCTTGGCGAGATCGGGCTGCTCGGGGAGGAGTTCGACGACCTCACCTGGTATGCCAAGGCACATGTGCCACCTCCTGCGCGGTGAGTTCCCAAAGCACCTGGTAGATCGTGGTCTGGGCTTCCTGTATCCGGTGGATGGAAGCCGACGGGGCGATGAAGAGGTAGTCGATGCTGTCCAGTTCGGCCATCTTCCCGCCCTCGTAGCCGGCCAGGCCGATGGTGAGCATCCCACGCCTGCTTGCCTCGTCGAAGGCGCGCAGCAGGTTGGCGGAGTTGCCGCTCGTCGACAACCCGACCGCGATATCGCCTGGACGTCCGAACGCGCCGAGCTGGCGCGAGAAGACCACCTCGACGCCGATGTCGTTGCACAGCGCCGTCACCACCGACGTGTCGTTCGCCAGCCCGAACGCGGGCAGCGGCCGCGCCGCCGCGGGCGGGTGCAGGAACAACGTGGCGAGTTGCTGCGCGTCGGTGGCGCTGCCGCCGTTGCCGAAGGCGAATAGCCGCCCGCCCGCCGCGAACCGCGTCGCCATCTCTTGCGCGCATCGCGCCAGCCGCGCGCCATCCCGGCGCGCAATCGCGCGCCGGAGCTCGAGGATTTCCCCGGTCTTGTCGAACGTGGACGCGCGCACCTGCTCGAGCACGGCCGCCAGGTCGCTCGTGTCGGCGTACAGGAACGGGTACAGCGACTCCATCGCGCTGGTGCCGCTCGTGCCGCTCGTGCCGCCCTCGTCGTGCCGCCCGCTCACCACCTCACCCCGCTCGCAGATCGGGGCCGACAACCGCGATCGCCTCGCCGGCATGCACCAGGATCGTGTCGCCCGCCGCGGCGCTGACCAGGGCGACGCTGACCTGCTCGGTACCCTGCCCGGTATCCACGAGAGCGATGTCGTCCGGCAGCAGCCGGATGACCCGCACCTCCACCGCGACATCCCCGCAGGTGATGCAGTTGTCTTCCGGGGGGACGACCCCCCGTACCCCCCGCTGTCCGGCCGTGGGGGACCGATGGCAAAGAGCGCCATCGTATCGGTCCCCCCCGGACGGATGGTCGCCGGCCGTCACGAGACGACCCCGGGATCGAGCACGCCCGGCTGCTCGAAGAACACGTGCACTAGCTCCCAGAGGATGTGGTAGGTGGTGACGTGCATCTCCTTGATCACCCGCGGATCGTCCGACGCCGCCGTCAGCAGGTGATCCGCCGCGTGCGTCCGCGCGATCCGGCCGCCCTCTCCGCCGACCAGGGCGATCGTCAGCAGACCGAGTTCCCGCGCCGTCGTCAGGCCCGCGAGCACGCTCGCGTTGTCGCCGTCGGCGGAGACGCCGAGGGCGATGTCGGCGGTGGCGGCCAGGTAGCGGAGCTGATGGGCGAAGATGGCGGCCACGCCCTCGCGCTCGGCTATGCCGGTGACCGTGGCGACGTCGGTCGTCAGCGAGATCGCGGGCAGCGCGCGCTTGCCGACGATCACGGGGTGCACGAATTCGACGGCCACGTGCTGTGCGTCCGCACTGGCGCTGCCGGTGCCGAACACGATGAGCTTGCCCCCGCGGTGGAACCGGACCGCCATGGCGTGGCACGCCGCGGCGACCGCGCCGGCCTGCCTGGCCAGCTCGCGGACCGGATCACTGCGCAGCTCGAACAGGCGGGTGACCTCCGGGCTGTCGTGGGCGACCTGCCCCGGCACCGGCACCGTCACCGTCCGCGGCCCATCCGGGCCATAGGCGTCACCATCGAGGCCATAGCAGCACCGTAGGACAGTTATGGGGGGGGTGTCCAGCCCGAAACGGACAGTTCTGACGGTCTGTGGTGCCGCGAGTTACCAGCGCGGCTGCATGCGCTCGTAGTCGGGCACCACGCTTTGCATGTAGCCCGTGTCGTCGCGGTTGCGCAGGCCGCATGCCAGGTACTGCTCGTGCAGCCGGGCCAGCGCGTCGCGGTCGAGTTCGACACCGAGCCCCGGACCGGCCGGGACTGCGAGCGCACCGTCGCTGAACGAGAACGGCGACCCGGCGATGACATCCTCGGTCTTCCACGGCCAGTGCGTGTCGCAGGCGTAGCTGAGGTTGGGGACGGCGGCGGCCAGCTGGACCATCGCGGCGAGGCTGATGCCCAGGTGCGAATTGGAGTGCATGGACAGGCCGATCCCGAACGTCTCGCAGATCCCGGCCAGCAGCTTCGACCGGTGCAAGCCACCCCAGTAGTGATGGTCGGACAGGATCACCTGCACCGCGTTCTCCCGCAGGGCCGGCGGCAGGTGGGCGAAGGCCACCACGCACATGTTGGTGGCGAGCGGCATCGGGGCTTCCCGCGCCACCTGTGCCATGCCGTCGATGCCGGGCGTCGGGTCCTCCAGGTACTCAACGACGCCGTCGAGCGCGCGCGCGACGTGCAGCGAGGTTTCCGGCGTCCAGGCGGCGTTCGGGTCGAGCCGCAGCGGGTGGCCGGGAAAGGCGTCGCGCAACGCCAGGATGGCCGCGATCTCCTGATCGGGCGGGAAGACGCCGCCCTTCAGCTTGAGCGCGGTGAAGCCGTAGGTGTCGACCATCCACCTGGCCTGGGCGACGATACCGTCCGGGTCGAGGGCCGGGCCCCAGTCGTCGGCGCTCGGCGAGCCCGGGTGCGCGGCCCACTTGTAGAAGAGGTAGGCCGAGAACGGCACCGTCTCCCGGACGGCACCGCCGAGCAGATCGGCGACCGGCCGCCCGGCCGCCTTCCCCTGGATGTCCAGGCAAGCCACCTCAAACGGCGAGAACACCCGGTCGGTCGCCGCGGAGTGGCCGATCAGGCCGGATGAGATGGTGGTGTCGGGCGCCGCGATGGCCTGGATGCGGCGGTAGATCTCCTCCGTGTGGTAGACATCGGCGCCCACGATCGCGCTGCCGGCGGCGAGCAGCGAGGCCAGGTGCACTTCGTCGGCGTAGGTCTCGCCGAGCCCGCTGATCCCGGCATCGGTGCCGACCTCGATGACGGCGCGCAGCGCGAACGGCTCGTGCACGCCGACCGAGTTCAGCAGCGGCGGGTCGGCGAACGCGACCGGGGTGATCGTCACCTCGGTGATGCGGATCGCCGTCATCGGACCGCGCCCGGCCGCCCTGCGGT
>Ga0335075_10015881_pt1 | contig 11276 bp, 9 predicted proteins | sample Lox_Sample_24_FD_206723 | JGI IMG/M metagenome (GOLD analysis project Ga0335075, IMG submission 206723) | Soil microbial communities from Loxahatchee National Wildlife Refuge, Florida, United States - Lox_Sample_2.4 | ecosystem: Environmental > Terrestrial > Soil > Wetlands | place: USA: Florida... | reverse complement strand
TTCAGATCGGCAGGAGCGAGATAGCTCTCGCACAGCGGAGACATGCCGAGATCGACGAAAGTCTCGCGCAGGCCGGCGCCGCAGAAACGGCAAACCGCCGTCGCTGCCGGAGCTTCGACTTCCTGAAGAGCGGTAAGTGTGGTCATAATCCTTTTTCCTGATCTTCCCTGTTAGGCGTTCACCGCGGTTGCGGCATACTGCTCCGCCCATCGCAGATCGCTGTTGAGTTTCGCGGCCTGCTGAAGGCGCAGAATCTCGCGAATTCTGAGATAGCGGCCGTTTTCGAGATCGGCCAGCGTGAGGCCGCCGGTGCGGTACGACTCGTAGAGCTCCTCTGCGCCGCGCCGCGCCGTCCACTGGGGACGGAAGCCGGGCAGCAGGCGCGTGATCTTGTCGAAGTTCACGCGGTAGCAGCGCTTGTCCGGTCCGCCGCCGGGAGCGTATTCGATCTGGCAGTCAGGAACCACCTGGGCGACGATTTCCGCCAGTTCGCGGATGCGGAAATTCTCCTCATTGCGGCCCACGTTGAACGTCTGGTTCTGCACGGCTTCGCGTGGAGCGTCGAGAACCGCAATCATCGCGCCAATGATGTCCTGAATGTGAACGATGGGCCGCCATGGCGTGCCATCGCTCTTGATCACAATCTTTTTCGTGGCATAGGCGCTGGCCACCAGGTCGTTCAAGACGATATCCAGGCGCAGCCGCGGCGAAGCGCCGTACGCGGTCGCGTTCCGCATGAAGATGGGCGTGAACGTGTCGTCAGCCAGCAGCGCGACATCGCGTTCTACGTAGACCTTCGATTCGCCGTAAGGCGTCACCGGGTGCAGGGCGGACGTCTCGTCGAGAAAATCATCTCCGGCGGCGCCGTAGGTGCTGCACGAAGAGGCGAAGACGAACCGCGATGCGCCGGCCTCCTTTGCCAGTTTCGCCAGGCGAACCGAGGCCAGATGATTAATATCGTAGGTCAGCTGCGGATTGAGATTCCCGATGGGATCGTTGGACAGAGCCGCCAGATGCAGAACGGCGTCGAAGCCTTCGACATCGGCGCGAGTGATCTCGCGGAGGTCGGTGCGAATTTCCGGAATGGCCCGGAGACCGCTGCCGAAGCTGCAATTGTCATAGAGATTAGTGTCGAGGCCCACAACGTCGTGGCCCGCGGCTTGCAGCATCGGAACGGCAACCGCTCCGATATATCCCCGGTGACCCGTCAACAATATTCGCATAGGACTTCCTTCCCTTAGCTGTCTGATCTGGTGTGTGTGTGGAACAGGCACAGGGCCTGTCCGGGCCGCCGTGCGGCCGGTCGTCAACAATAACTGCGGAGTTAGTCAGCCGCCTGATCGCCGGCCAGCAGGCCGGCCTGGCTCAGGACAGAAGCGGCTTCACTGATCCTGAAAAACGGGAGCCCGGAGCGCTCGGCGATGTCCAGAAGCGAGTGCTCGCCGTCGGAGAGATTCAACACCCAGAGCCGCGCGTTGATCTCCTCCGGAATGGCCGTGCCCCCGGTGGAGCGGTAGAGGCCGCGCCGTCCCAGCTGCGGTTCGCAGCAGGGATTGCGGTTGATGTACTTCCGATTGCCCTCGAGCACATCGAAGATCGCGACGCAGGCGCGCAGCGAGCGCTCCAGCGACTCCGGCCGGAGAAATTCGAGATTGTCAGCGGATGTGTGGTACTCCGGAAACGTGCCCCAGACGCTTCTCATCAGGCAACCGACCGGAAGATTGAAGCCCGGCGAGCAATACTGGCGCTCGTCGTAGCCATAGGGCGAGAAATCCAGCGTCTCGAAAGGCTCACCGCAGTCACGCAGAACGCAGGTCGCGGCGCGGTCGATCTCCGCGTCGCCGCGGCGGCTCTTCTTGTAGTGAAAGCCGCCCGCGTCTCCAATGCAGGTGAGCACCAGGCCGTGGCGGATGCGCGCCGCAGCCTCGCGGTTTTTTGCCAGCCAGGTAATGGCCCCGATGGTTCCGGGAATGAAAAGAAACCGGTAGGAATAGCGCAGCTCGTCCTGCGCGAGTAAGTGCTGTGCAAGAAATACAGCGACGCCGAGCCCGGAAAGATTATCGTTGGCCAGTGAGGGATGGCAGACGTGACAGGAGATCAGCACCTCATCCTGCGAGCGGCCGGGCAGGAAGCATTCTCCGTAATTGAGAACGCCGTCTTTCAGCGTCGAGTCGATGCATACTTCGTAGTCGCTCTCCTCAAGCTGAAGTAACTGGTTTTGCGACAGGCAAAACCCCCAGTCCTCCTTGTAATAGGACGTGCGGTAGGGGATCCAGTCGGGATGCTCGGGAAGCGTAAACAGATGCGGCCTGAGCTCATCCAGACTGAGCGTGGCATGGACCGGCGTGCTGTAGTTCACCACGTGCAAGTTCGAGCGCTGGAAATCGATGACGCGTTTGCCGTGACGGTCCCGGATGAAGGCATCGCGGATGTTCCATTCCTTCGGTACCGTCCAGTCAAAGACCTGTGTGCCGCTGGCCACCGCGGAGATGCGCAGGGGAATCTGGTGTGCAATCGCCTCCAGCGTCTGCCTGATACCGTCGCCGGTGATGCTTCGGCAAATCGGATAGAGGCTGGCGGCAAAGCTGTGCAGCTTGCCCCCGAGCCCGTCCGCGCATTGCTCATTGAAGTCTGCCAGCAGGCCGGTCATATCAGGAAAACAAGGGATACTGCGCGTCGCGATCTGAAATGACCTCGACCGCTCCAGGCCACTCGATGCCGAATGCCGGGTCGTTCCAGCGCACACCGCGAGCCGCTGTCTCTTCATAGAACTGCGACATCTGGTAAAATACTTCGGTATCGTCTTCGAGGGTGAGAAAGCCGTGACCGCAGCCTTCGGGGATGTAGAGCATCTCGTGATTCTGAGCGGTCAACTCAACCCCAATCCATTGTTTGAACGTAGGCGACGCCTCGCGCAGATCGACAACCACGTCGTAAATCGCTCCTCGGGTACAGCGCACCAGCTTGGCTTCCTGATGCGGCGCGGCCTGATAATGCACACCCCGCAACGTTCCCCGGCGAGTGTTAACAGAGATGTTGCACTGCACCAGCGCAGGATTGAGGCCGTGCGCTGCAAACTCCCTGCAACACCAGGTGCGTGCAAAGAAGCCGCGCTCGTCGCATCGCGGCTCGATTGAGATCTTAAACGCTCCGGACAACCCGGTTTCGAAGAATTGCATGCAGCTCGCTCAGATCAGGGGTGATGCGGCGAATCGATCCCGGTTAGATCCGCCTGAAGCGGAAGCGTGACCACCTTGTCGCGATCGACTCGCGTATCTGACGGTTGCGTGTTGCCGCCCACTTGAAATACTGAAGCGTATCGAATCATCCAGTCCTTTCGAGTGCGATCGAATGGCTCCAGCCCCCAGTATCTCCACGGCCAGTCGCGCCGCACCGACACGTCACCCTCGTGAATCTCCTCCAGAAAATCGGGGACTGGCGTCCAACATGAGTGCACCGCGACTCGCGTCCGCACATCCAGATCAACGCCGGAGACGAAGAGGTATCCGCCCGGTCTCACCAGTCGGGCTACCTTGCGCAGACATTGCTCAGCGTCAGGCGGATTCATGTGGCAAAGAAATTTGTTCGCCACCACGACATCCACAGGTCCAAGACTGCGAGCAAGCTCGGGATCGCCCGCATCACCAACGTGCCATTCAATGCCTTCCCTGAGCCAGGGCTTAATCGTCATCCAGCCATCCTGATACTCGAACATCTGCCGCTTTTCCGACTCGCTAAGCCGTTCGAAAATGTCCGAACCGATAAGTTCCTGGCTCTCCACTGGATACTTGCCTTCCCGGGCAATCTCCACCACCTGAGCGGAGATATCGACGGCATGCACAATGAGCTTCAGGTCCGGACGCGCTGCACGAATCGCCCATGCGATGGAATAGACTTCAGCTCCATTGCTGCATGCGACAACGCCGATCCGGAGTGTAGCCCCCTCCTCGCAACGATCCGCGATGGTGCAGAGCAGATCGAGTTCCGGGCGATTGCGCAGAAAAAACGTTCCGTGGTATTGCCGCCGCGCAGAATGCAATTTTACCAGGTCATGCAGAAATGCTCCATAGCGAAGGCCAGGACCTGTTTTCCGGAGAACAGCCGGCAGACGCTGCCACATCCGTTCATTCATGCGCAGAAATAGCCGGCTCATATGTCTCCGAAGCGTTGACACCTGCACTCCGCGCGCCGGCGGCGGAAATGGCGCAGTATTATTTGCTGCCCTAAGCTCGTTGATCACAATAGACACACCTCCCTTCATCTTCGGCTCGCTAAGCATCTGCCCGAGCACTCTCCGTGAGAAGCCGCGCGTTTTATCCCAGGCGCAATGTTAGCCTCCGGGGGGTTAGGTTGCACTCGTTCGCTGCTCGCCGCTAGCTCGCTGGCAAATACGTCCGGCGTCAGGTCTTTTGAGCGCTATGTGAGGGCGGCTCTTATTGCATTCGCGGCGCCACGCCTCGATCAGTTGTATTGCATCGGCCAATGGCTCGAACCAATATACGTTGAAGCGTTCATCGCGCAAGGTGCCGTTTCATGACTCGACGAACGCGTTGTCGGTCGCTTGCCAACCCGAGAGAATAGGATACGGATCTTCTACCGTCCTGCAGCTGATCGGCGACAACATCCACACTCCACGCCTGTTTTAGTGCTGATTCGCGCAGGCAACGGCCAACCGATATTGTTCATCTAGAGCGGCGCGATACTGCGCCGCTTTGGAGCTAATGCTCGCCCTTATAGCTCCATCGTGCTTTTCAAGATCATAGAACCGCTCGATCAAGAGCTGCGGTGTCAGTGAGTGGATATCCACGCAGTAATGGGGCATCCCCATCGCCTCCATCAGCGCTGAACACTTATGATGAAATGAAATCGCCAACACCGGTTTATCAAGAACCATTGACATTAATACGTTGTGAAAACGAGTCGCCACGACCAAGTCCGTCGCCGCAATCTGCGATAACAGAGCCTCTATCGACTCAACCGGCTCGTCAATAATTCGGCGATCATCGTATTCTGTCAGGCGCGCCTTCAGTAACTGTTTGAATTCTGTTGCCGTTTTCGCATCTATAGAATCGCCCAGGAGCAGTCGCACATCGTAGCCGCGCTCCAGAATCCACTCGACGAACCCCGCAAGAGCCTCAAGATAGCGTGCATAAGCTGCTGCGTCAGGTTTCTCAATACTATAGCGACCTGCGTATCCCATCAGACCAATGCCCACAACCAATCGCCCTACCGGTCGCAGGGACGGATCCTCTCTCGCTCGGTCTGACAGGCTAAACACCAGGTCAGGATAAACGCGATCACCGGCTTTCACGAAACCGATGCTTTGCAGGTATTGTTGCGTCGAAACATCACGATAGGACCGGTAATCGGCCATGACAAGCGCGGACTTCACGAAGAATCGTCCCACTCTGCTGTATAAGGGACCAGCACCCACGCTCAGGAAGAGCAGCTTGCAGCCACTGAGTCTGGCGGCCAGAGACCACCTAAAAACGCTGTAGGGGCCATCGTCTCTCATCATGCCGAAGGCGTCGTTCAGCAGCCCCGTCCCTGGCACGATCAGAACTCGTACACCATGCAGCGTTCGGAAAGAGCAAAACCAGCGATATATCTCACTGGGAACCCCTACCAACAGTTTGCGAGCGAGGCGCGCAATGGGATTCCTCGTCGTCCATGGACCGACAACAACTTTGTTAATCGGTACCGTGCGGATCCCATATTTTGAAGCAACCGCCGCCGTGCCAGTGCAGATGCACATAATCTCAGCATCAGGCGCCAGACTGCGAAGATGGAAGAGAGTTGCCTCAAGAGTTGTGTTATTTCCTAGGTTACCGACACCGAAATTGCCGAAAAGCGCAATTCGCGGCGCCACGGGGGATCCCTGTTTGTCTTTTTTGTGGCTTCTCATCGTTTAGCGAGGGCACTTCTGATTTCACAGCATCTCGGCTCGGAGTGGTGTTTAGTGACCGGCCACGTCCTTGCTTAGAGGCGGATTATTCTGCGCTTGCACAGGGCGAAGGGCGTGCAACGGGGACCATATCGCTTCTTCAGCGAAATATTTCCACTGCGTCGCAAATCTCGCCAAGACTGCGCATATGCATCGCATGCGCGCGCTAAATGGTAGGTCGCTTCTCCTGATCGTGGCTAAGTGCTCCTTCAGCATACGGCAGTAGGGAAATGCGATTCGGCGCTTGTCATCCGCGTATGCAAATCTTATCCAATCGCGAGCAGTCCAGTCTCTCCTGAGCGTCGCAGCCGCAGGGTGCTCACGCCGGAAGAACATGTCCTTGTCGACTTGCTGAAGGCGCCCGGACAGAGCCAGCTCGAGGAGCAGAACCTGGTCGGATCCGGCATAGAATCCGTGCAGGCTTGTGCGCTCGAGTACGTCACGCCGAATCACTCCATAAAGCGACCAGAAAATATCCGCGCTCTTACGCTCCATTCCTGTGAGGCGGGCAATTCTCGCTTCTGGCGCGTCATCCATGATGGAGAGGCAAAAGGTCTGCCGCCGCAGCAGATGTCCGGCGGCGTCCACATAAGAAATCGTAGGGAAGCTCAAGACGACACCCTCGTCTTGCTCGAGCCCTTGCACGCAGACCTCAATGAATTCCGGACTGAAGAGATCATCGTGAGCGATCCACTTGAAATAGCGGCCACGCGACAGCTGAAATACTCTGTTGAAGTTGGGGGTTACCCCCATATTGCGGGGACTCTCATAGACGCGGATCCGACTATCTTGCTCTGCAAATTCTCGGCATATGGCTACAGTTCGATCCGTAGAGGCGTTGTCGCAGACGATAAGCTCCCAGTCCGAGAACGTTTGAGCTAACACGCACCGAATCGCCTCTGCAACGAAGCTTTCCCCGTTATACACCGGCAAGCCGATGCTCACCACTGGAGCTTGTACTCTCATTGTCGGACTCCGAAGATTTTCGCGCGCTCCCCAATCCGTCAGGGGCGCGCCGCCACCAGCTCTTTGGCGGGAGCGGTCTCCGCTGCTTTATGTTTCGCGACGACTCGGGCGTCGCGGCGCACAGTACCACCCGTACCCGCTTCGGATACCGCGGCCCCGATCATTGCCAGAAGCGCATACCAGGCAAACTGCATCTGATCGAAATACCCAATTCCAAAATATGCAACGACGTGGGCCAGCAGGGCCGCGCCGAGGCACCACAAAAACCACTGTCTCTTTCGGTCCTTCGCGGCTCGCTGCCGAGCAGTACCGAGCCGGCCGAAGCTGCGGGAGATCACGAGGATGAACGGCACGATCGCTCCTAGGCCCCCCGTCACCGCGTCGCCCACATATTGGTTTGACAGGTCCCACATGTCAAATCCCCACTTGTTGTAGTTCACCGTCCCCATCAGCCACCATTCGCTGAAGTGAAGGATGCATTGATTTACCAGTTCGAAACGCTGGTAACCAGAAGAAGATCCGGTTAGATCAATGCGCTGGATCAGAGACCAGACCGGTGCTTTCATGACCATTTGTAGGCCGATGAGGGTAATCACGATTGCCCAGCGGAATTCGCGCATCCGCCGACGCATGGGCCAGAAGCACAGAGCAACGATACCTCCCGCATAGGTCAGTAGCGACGTACTTGCGTTGGAAGTAATCGTCATCAAGGTGGCGCCGATCAACCCTGCGATGGCAAACTTCCTCGATTCCCGGTCATGCCACAACCAGATCAGCAGGGGCAACAGCGTTCCGCCGAAAGCTCCCGCAGTAATATAAACCTCGAAGGAGCCCATCGCTCGCGGTTTCCCATCGCGGACAGAAACGTGGGTAGGACTCCCGCCAAGAAGCCCAAATATGTTCCTGCGAGTAACTTGCTCATTCAGCATGCACGTTCCCTCGATGAGGGCGATGACAGCGAGCACTCTGATCGCTTGCCGAACGTCTTTGCTGTCTCGAATCAGAAACCTCAGAACAAAATAGCCTCCCAAGCTGTCCAGCAGATTTCCGAGAGCCTTTATGACTGCCCCGCCGACCATCCACTGAAGGCAGAACGTGGTGAAGAGCACCAAAGCGCAGACGGTAAAAGCCCAGTCAACGGGCGTAAAGCCACCCGCAAACCGGAGCCCTCCTTCCTGTCGACCGGCGATCGCGAGTCGAATCAGTCCGGAAACAACAAGTATCCGATAGATAGTAAAGTGGGCACCGCCGAGAACAATCACTTGGCCCGAAGGAACGAGTAATACAAGTAGAAGCCACGGGACGATTACGCGCCTTCGCGGCCACACCAAGGTGAGGACGACGGCGACGAGCAAAGCTACGGCAACAAGAGGATGCAGAACGGTGCCCGACGCACCGCCCCCGAATCTTAGGTCGTTTGGCTCCAAAGAATGATCTGCCTTTGCCGGGAATTCCGAACCTGCGTACGATGAAGAATTCAGGTGAAGCGCGGTTCTGCTGTAGACAACCTGCGCAGTCACCCCCTCTCAGCGAATTCTCGGAGCAGAGGCAGGGGATCCGCTACCCGCATTCCACCGTATTTCTTGTGCCGGAAGTGCTCCAGATAAAATTCTCTTAGCCGTCTCCTAAGGACGGGAGACCCAAATCTGGTGAGGCGGACGCACGTCGTTTGGATCGGAAGACTGTTCCGCCAAACTCTCCTGATGTGTCTTGCGCATTCGTAAAACTCATCAGGAAGTACAAGTATCTGACTGGTGTTATGTATGCAAAAGGCGGAGATAGCATAACTCTTCATGCCCATTCTCTCGGCCCTGAGACAAATGTCCGTTCCGTAAAAATGAAAATGCGGCAGGGAGTCGTCGAAACGCAAGCCCGACGATTTTCGCAGGATGAGCACAATTTCATCCAGAGTTTGGATCTCTACCGGACGCGGAAGCAGTTCTCCGATTACGCCCAAACCTGACGAATACACATGGCCCCAGCCACGACCGTCTTTAGTGTTGCCATACGGTCCCAGAACACCCCAATTCGAATCGGTCTTCTCCAGCGAATCCAAGGTGTTTTGCAGTCTGCGTAGCCACCCTTCCGGCAGAAGAATGTCCTGATGACAGAAGACGATAAGATCGCTTTGCGCACGATCGATGGCGTCGTTATAGGCCAGCGCGGCAGACGGGAAATTGCTCTGAACAAGGATCTCGTGATCCTGCGGGGGCTTCAGGCAGGGTGAGGCGAGGAAGCTCGTCTCAAACGTTTCCCTGTCATTAACAGCGATGGCAAAGGTGAGCCGATTCGTGAAGGACACGAACTTAAAACCCCCTGAACTCAATCTAATTTCGATACCCGCTTAGTGACCGACCTGTTCCTAGGCAGGCGCGAATGTCAATACTCTGGCGCTCGCGTGCTCACTGGCCGCGATGCCTTTCAGCTCTCTTTTCGCGCGAGCAGGCCCGAGTCTAATCAGAACAGCCAGAATGCAGCCGCTTACCACCACGAAGACAAAGCGGAAAAATGGGTCGGGAACCCCCGCTGGAAACCAACCGCCCGGCAGAGGGCCATCGCCACCACACCCCAAAAAACAGAGTCCCTCCGGTAGCCGTAACTTCCTTCTCGCAGGTCCATGGGACCACTGTTATGTTGATCTGGACCGCCGGTTTTACCTTGAATGAGGCCGGGGTACCAATCACTGACTACGAAATCGACCTTTACTGCGGCACCGCCTGACCTCCAAGACGAGTCGGTGAGGACGGTTGTAGACCCGAGTATTGGTATGCTCCAACGTTCCATGACCCGGTCAACGGCCGCGCATTGCCCGCTGAGCAGCTTACGGTGTGATTCGAGGTGTCATAGGAGCAGCCGGCGGTGGTCCCCTGCGCGCACGCAGCCTCGGCAGAAACTAGATTTAGTATGCTCACAGCGCAGTATCCCGTGGTTTCGTTGATTCCTGGTGTGGTTACCGTCGAGTCAGTTGCTGCCGTCGGAGCATAGTTGTTCGCTGATGTATAACCTTGGATCGCGGCGGTCGAGTTTGTCATGTAGACCGCTTCCGATTCGGACGCCGGGGCGCTATTGAATATCGAGCCCTGGTTAGCGGCAGGAGAAATCCACTGATTATTGACTGAGGTAACGGCACTTCCTGCAGCAAAGACGAACGCTCCGACTCCCCCAGGAACCATTTCCACAGTGTTGTTGAACAGAATCCATTTCCCGCTCCTGCCTTCGTCAGCAAGATAATTCCCGCTCGCTGTTGGCTGATTGTCATGCCAGACATTGTTGAAAATGTAGTCCGTCTGGCCTGAGGGTGTCCCGAAATCAGGAACGTAGCTCACGGAATTATCGTAGGTTGTGCCTACATAGCGCCAGACGTTGTCGAAGAACAGATTGGGATCGCTCGCCCCTCCCGCATACTCTCCCTCGCAGAACGGATCGTCGCCGTGGCTGCTTCCGTCTGTGGTCATGTTGTAGTACTCAAAGAGGTCATCGTAGATGTAATGGCAACTGGAGGACACAATATCTCCTGCGGAGCGGCGAAAAACACTGTACCTGACGATATAGAGGTCGGTATTATTAGCCCCCAGCGTCGAAATAGAAAGATCATCCGAATCCTGTCCATCCACCACGTCGAACTGGATCACCGCACCGGGCCAGCTCGCGTTCCCCTCCAGGGCGGACGCAGTTCCTTCTTTCCCGGCTGAAGTGTGGCTCCAGCCGTGAAGGTAGAGGTTCTCGAGAACCAGATAGTACGGCGTGTAGGCGTTCTGCGCCCCGCCACTATAGTAGCCAATCATGCCTTGATCATTGCTGTTGTTCCAGCACCAGCCGGTCACCTCGAAGTTATCGAAGACAATCCAGTTATAGCCCGGAAAGCGGATCATGTTGTTGCCGGAGCCGCCGACCGTGTCATAGGCGCAGGATGAGACTGGACATGGTCCTGTTCCAGGACAGGCTCGTGTGGGATTGTCAGCGGTCATGATCGGCCTTGCCCATGAAGATCCCGAATACCATCCTGGATCAACACCAATGTAGATTGGAACGCTCTGCGAGGTTCCCGCCCAGGTCCATACCCAGCCGTTGGTGTAGGGCGTATCAGAACCGTTTCCCATGTGCCAGGCGTCGCCGCCTCGGAAAATATAGCCATCGCCACCTGCCGGTTTATTGGCCGCGCAGTTTCCCGTGCAGGTGCTCATTCCGGGCGCATGCGCCCACGGATGTCCGCTCAGTTCGCTGGCTCCGTCATTGGAATCTGACCCATTGGCTGCGACGTAGAAGCAGTTGGTGACCCCGAGGCTAGCCAGTGTAACCAGTGGCCCTGTCGGATTCGTGGTGTTCAGATAATTGGCGCCTGTGGGGCAAGTCCCGGCCCAGCTCA
>Ga0335075_10015880_pt1 | contig 11277 bp, 6 predicted proteins | sample Lox_Sample_24_FD_206723 | JGI IMG/M metagenome (GOLD analysis project Ga0335075, IMG submission 206723) | Soil microbial communities from Loxahatchee National Wildlife Refuge, Florida, United States - Lox_Sample_2.4 | ecosystem: Environmental > Terrestrial > Soil > Wetlands | place: USA: Florida... | reverse complement strand
TGATCGGCAAATCTTCGTCCGCAACGTGGCGGAAGGCACGACCACGCTGGCCAGCATCGATAGCGCCGGCAGCAACGGCGGCAACGACGCTTCCGATACCCCGGTACTCAGCAGCGACGGCAGCACCGTGGTCTTCGAGTCGTATGCCAGCGATTTGACCAACGACCTGGACCTCGACTCCGGCCAGTACAATGTCTTCGCCTATAACCTGAGCAGCAATATCGTCAGCCTGATCAGCATCAAGGCGGCCGGCCTGTTCGCCGCCAACAGCACCTCCGAGTCGCTCAGTCTCAGCGACAACGGCCAAGAGGCGGTCTTCTATAGCAACGCCAGCGACTTGATCGCCGGGATTTCCGGCGGCGAGGTGTACGGCTGGGCCGGCAACATTTTGACGCTCCTCAGCGTCAATTCCACGGGCGGCGCCGAGACGAGCAGTGTATTTGACGATCCGGTGCTCAGCGGCGACGGCAGCACGGTGGCCTTCACCAGCTATGGCAACGATCTGGTCGGCGGCAACCTCAACTCCGACGGCTACACTCAGGTCTACAGCCGCAACTGGTTGGCGAAAACGCCGACCACCACGCTCATCAGCATCGACAGCGCCGGCACTGCTGCCGGCGATAGTTACTCCGGTGTAGACGACAATCTCAGCATCAGCGACAACGGCCAGGTCATCGCCTTTGAGAGCCGGGCCAATGATCTGACCGACAACTCCGCCGACACCACTTACGATGATCGGCAAATCTTCGTCCGCAACGTGGCGGAAGGCACGACCACGCTGGCCAGCGTCGATAGCGCCGGCAGCAACGGCGGCAACGACGCTTCCGATACCCCGACGGTCAGCAGCAACGGCAGCATCGTGACATTCAACTCTTACGCCAGCGATCTGGTGGCCGGCGTGAGCGCGTCGAACAATTACACGAATGTCTACTACACGCCGATTGGGGCCGCGCAATTCGCGGTCACGGCCACATCGCCGCAGACGGCCGGCGCATCGTTCACGATCACGGTAACAGCCGAGGATGCCGCGGGCCACGTCTTCACCGGCTACAGCGGCACCGTGCATTTCAGCAGCACCGATTCCAAAGCCGTGTTGCCGGCCGATACCACGCTGATCGACGGCACCGGCACCTTCACGGTAACGCTCAAGACGGCCGGCACGCAAACCATCACCGCCACCGACACCCTCGACGCCAGCCTGACCGGGATCAGCAACCCCATCGCCGTCAACCCGGCGGCGGCGACGAAAGTGGTCTTCGTGCAGCAGCCGAGCAACACCTCGGTCGGCGAGTCGATCGCGCCGGCGGTGAAGGCGGCGATCGAGGATCAGTACGGCAACATCGAGACCGGAGACAACACCGATTCGGTGAGCATGGCCCTCGGCGCCGGTTCGCCTCCCGGCACACTCAGCGGCACGACGAAGCAGACGGTGGTAGACGGCGTGGCCACGTTCGGCAATCTGTCCATCAACCAAGTCGGCAACGCCTACACCCTCGCGGCCAGCAGCGGCACGCTCACGCAAGCCACCTCCAACGCCTTCAACATCACGCCGCTGCATCTGGCCTTCCTCCAAGGGCCGACCGACACGACGGCCGGTTCCACCATAAGCCCGGCGGTGACGGTGCTGATCGAGGATCAGAACGACAACGTCATCACCGGCGACAATAGCGATGAGGTGACTCTGGCCCTCGCTCCTGGCTCCACGTCCGGCGGCGTCCTCAGCGGCACGCTCACGGAGCAAGTGACCGATGGCGAGGCCACGTTCAGCGACCTGTCGATCAATCAGAGCGGTATCTATTACCTCGCAGCCAGCAGTCCGACCAACACGAGTGCGACCGGCGCCACGTCCGACTATTTCTACATAACGCCGGCGGGAGCCACTCAGGTCGTCTTCACGCAGACGCCTTCCAGCGGCACCGCCGGACAGGCGCTGTCTACGGTGACGGCAGCCATCGAGGATCAGTTCGGCAACGTCGAAACCAGCGATACGACGGACAAGGTGACGATAAGTGTGAAGACAGGGCCGGGCAGCTTCACTTCCGGCAGTACAACCACCGCCACCGTCTCCGACGGCATCGCCACCTTCAACAATCTGGTGCTTGACACTGCCGGCACTTACACCCTCAGTGCCGCCTCCGGCAGCCTGACTCCGGGCACGTCCAACTCGATCGTCATCAACCCGGCAACGCCGCACCTGGTTTTCACGGCGCAACCGAGCAGCACGACGGCGGGTTCCACTATCAGCACCGTGACGGTGGAACTGGAGGACCAGTTCGGCAACGTCGAAACCAGCGACAGCACGGACAAGGTGAGCATGGCTCTGGGCGCCGGCTCGCCTTCCGGTACACTCAACGGCACACTCACGGTAACGTTCAACGCCGGCGTGGCTACCTTCAGCAATCTGTCGATCGACCAAGCCGGCGATGGCTATACGTTGACAGCTAGCAGCACCGTCAATTCCACGAATCTGAGCGTTACCTCCAACGCCTTCAACATCACGCCAGCGGCAGCCTACAAGCTGGCTTTCTTGCAGCAGCCGATGGACACCATGGCCGGTAATACGATCGACCCGGCGGTGACGGTACTCATCGAGGACCAGTACGGCAATATCGAGACCGGGGACAGCACGGACAAGGTTAGTTTGTCCATCGGCATCAATCCCAATAACGGCGTCCTCAATGGTACGCTCACCCAAACGGTCAGCGCCGGCGAGGCCACGTTCAGCGATCTGTCTATCGATCAAGCCGGCGCCGGTTACGCGCTGTTGGCTAACAGTCAGACCAACACCAAGCTGACGCAAGCTACCTCCAACGACTTCACCATCACGCCGGCGGCGGCGGCGCAATTGGTACTTACGCAGCAGCCGACCAACACGGCGGCGGGCGCTGTCATCACCCCGGCCGTGAAGGTGGCGATCGAAGACAAGTTCGGCAACGTCGAATCCAACGACAGCACGGACACGGTGAGCATCGCCATCGGCGCCAATCCCGGAAGCGGCACTCTCAGCGGCACGACGACGCAGACGGTGGTAGACGGCGTGGCCACGTTCGGCAATCTGTCCATCAACAACGCCGGCAACGGCTACACGTTGGCGGCCGGCAGCAACATCGGCGGCCAGCAGTTGCAGGTAACGTCGAACACGTTCAACATCACGTCGTCGGGTCCGACGGACATTACGAGCGATCTCAAGATCACCTCGAACGGTTTGACCTGGAACTTCGTGAAGAAGGAGTACGTCCAAACCCTGACGCTCACGAACATCAGCACGCAGACGTTTGACAGCGGCATCACGCTGATTCTGAAGGGCCTCAGCAGCAATGCCTCCCTGGCCAACCCGACCGGCTACATGAACGGCAATACCGACGACCCCTATGTGGACATCAATACGCCGACAGGGGGTTTCAAGCCCAACACAAGTATCACGGTCACGTTGTACTTTAACGACCCCACTGAGACCACGCCGATCGGCTACACGCCCGATGTGTTGAACGGCGAGCTATGATGCGGATCGGAGGATGGTAATTTTCCCTGTTTTCCTGCAAAAAGGTGATTTATGCTTCAGATGATCCTGCGGAAATGTATCGCAGTTGGCTTGCTTGGCGTGCTGGGGTTGACGGCCTCCCTGGCCCGCGCCGACTACATTGCCGTCGTGTCCATGGATACGACGCCTTTCGAATCGCTCCCATCGAATGACGTTATTACCATCGCCATGTCGTTTACCGACGGCAGCAACGGCGACGGTGTCGAAGACAACAAGGTGACCATCACTAATTTCAATGTGGACGGCGGGACTTTGGATGCGAGTTCCACGAGCACCACCGGCGCCGTTTCCATCACTCCTGCCGGCGGCGATCTCACGGGCACAGTGATTCTGATCGATAGCAGCAGCCTCAACTCCATCACGGAAAATTTTACGCCCGGCTCCAGTCTGAGCTTCCAGCTCGATCAGACTACGAACCTCAGCTATTCAGAAGAATACGGCCCTGCTCCGTATGGACCGGATTCTTTCAACTTCACGATTTACGATAGCCTTGGCTTAATCAACTACGACAGCCCATCGGCTAGCTTCCTCGATGTATTTTCTGATATTTATCTAGGCCCGGTGACTGTCGGCGGAAGCATCACCAACGGCCCACCAATCTCTAACCCAACGTTCACTCCGTTGGCCTCTGCGCCCGAACCGTCCACGCTGGTTCTGATGTTGTCCGGCGCGGTCCTCGCGGGAGCGGCATCGGCTCGGAGAAGATACCGTGGGCGGAAACGCTCCGGCGAAGAAGAACATTCGTAAGCAGGCCGAGGGGCTGAGACGTTTATGCCATCGATGTCGCAAACATTGGCCCAGGCTCGGGCCGACCATCAAGCTGGGCGTCTGGAGCAGGCCGAGCGCACGTATCGCTCCATTCTCCAGGTCGATCCCAACCATGCCGAGGCACTACACCTGCTCGGCTTGATGGCTTACCAACTCGGCAAACTCGACGCGGCCGACCAGTTCATCGGCCGTGCCATTCAGTTGAACAACAACGAGCCGAGCTTTTTCAGCAATCTCGGCCTAGTCTATCAAGCACAAGGCCGGCTCGATGAGGCCGCCGCCAGCTTTCATCAAGCCGTGCGTCTGGGGCCGCGCTTCGCCGGCGCTCACAGCAACCTCGGCACCGTCCTGAGCCAGCAAGGACGGCTCAAGGAAGCAACGGAGGCGTTTCGACAAGCAGTACAATTGGAACCGGAAAAATCCCTTTTTCATTTCAACCTCGGCAACACTTTGCTCAAGCAGGGGCAGCACCGCGAAGCGGTGCGCTGTTATCGGCTGGCCCTGGAACGCCGCCGCGATTACCCCGAGGCCTACAACAATCTCGGCTCGGCGTTTCTTTATCTGGACGAGTTGGCGGAGGCGGAGCAGAACTTTCGAGAGGCGCTGCGTTTGCGGCCGCGCTTCGCCGATGCATGCAACAATCTGGGTCTAACGTGCATGCGTCAGGGACGGTTGGAGGAGGCGAGGCAAGCGTTCGAGCAAGCGGTGTTGGCCCAGCCGGATTTCGTCCAGGCGCATCACAACTTGGGTAAAACGTTCTTCGAGCTACGCCGGTTGGAAGAAGCCTTGCAGCACTATCAGCGCGCCCTGCGTCTGCAAGCGGATTTCGCCGAAGCGCACCAAAGTATGGGTCATCTGCTGTGGAAAGTTGGCCGCACCGACGAGGCGATCTCGGCCTATCGGGAGGCGTTGCGTCTAAAGCCGTCTTTTGCCGACGGTCATTGCGGTTTAGGTTTGGCTCTGATGGAGCAGGGCCGCTTGGTCGAGGCCCAGGAAGCGTTTCGCCAAGCTCTGCGTCTTCAGCCCGATTTCGCAACAGCCCATAGTAATCTGCTGCTGGCACTGACGTATGATCCCGACGTCGAGCCGCGCGTCCGTTTCGCCGAGCATTGCCATTGGGGAGCGCGTCACGGCCATACGTCCCATGTTCTGCCGCCGCCAAGCAACGACCGCGACTCCCACCGCCGCTTGCGCATCGGCTACGTCTCGCCGGATTTTCGCACCCATGTGGTATCCCGTTTCATCGCACCGATTTTGCGCCATCACGATCGCTCGCAGTTCCAGGTTTACTGTTACGCCGAAGTTCGCGGCGCAGACGTCACGACGGGGAAAATGCGCGAATGGGCCGACGTTTGGCGTTCGACCTGCGGGCGCAACGACTCCCAGATCGCGGAGATGATTCGCGGCGACGGCATTGACATTCTGATCGAGTTAGCCGGTCACACCGGCGGCAACCGCCTGGGCGCTTTTGCCTATCGGCCCGCACCCGTACAGGTGACTTATCTCGGCTACCCCAACACGACCGGCCTAACGGCCATCCAATATCGCTTGACCGATGCTATCGCCGATCCACCCGGCGAGTCTGGAGGACATACGGAGGAACTGGTTCGCTTGGACGGTTCTTTCTGTTGCTGGGAACCGCCCGAGGATGTCCCGGAAGTCGCGCCTCGTAAGACAAAGGGTACGCCGTTGGTGTTTGGCTCCTTGCACAATCCCGCCAAGCTGAACGATCGTGTCCTTGAGTTGTGGGCGCGCATACTGCAAGCCATCCCGGACTCGCGCTTGTTGCTCTTCCGGCACAGCATGACCGGAAGCACACGCGAGCGCATCCGCCGCCGGCTGACGGAGCGGGGAGTTGACGACAGCCGCATCGATTGCCGCAACGCGCTGTTAACAAGCGCTAGCTCGCACCTAAGCATCTACGAGGAGATCGACGTTTTGCTGGATACCTTCCCCTGGGGAGGACACGCGACCGCCTGCGAAGCCTTGTGGATGGGTGTGCCGGTTTTGACGCTTCGCGGCTCGACCCACGCGGGACGTTTGGCAACCAGTATCCTGACTGCCGTGGGGCTGACGGAGTGGATCAGCTCGACGGTTGATGGCTACTTATCCTTGGCGGTCGAGCGGACTAAGGATCGAGCGCAGCTATCCGTCCTGCGTTCAGGTTTGCGCTCGCGCATGGGCAAGTCACGGCTTTGTGATGGCAAAGCGTTTACCTTATCTCTAGAAATGACTTGCCGTCAGCTGTGGCGGGACTGGTGTTTACGAGAATCGGCTTATCATAGAGGGATGTCCCTTGAGCCTCGATGAGGACGTTCCTGATGGCGATGCGGCGTGTACAAAATGTCGCGCCGGTGTTAATTCATTCGCTTTGGCTGGTGAAGAAGGACAAGCGCTCCATCGCCCCGCGGCTGGTGCCGCGTCCGAGAGCCAAGCGCGTGGACTTCGAGATCGTCGAGAACGCTAAGGCGAAGGAAGACGGCATGATGACATGGGCGACCTATTTTCACCGCGTCATGCACTGGCGCTCAGCACGCTCGGTCGCTTGGTGGGCGAGGCTGGAGAACTTCTTGCACACGAGCATAAAGAGGGATTGGCTGCGGCGGTGCAGACGTGCTTGGGACTGACAATGAGTCGGCAAACCGATGCTTCTTCTTCACTTTGCTGCTGGCACGTTAGTGGAGAGAAACACACGGGTGGTCTGCTCCCCAAAAACTGGTCCATGTGCTATGAGAGTCTCTGACTCCCCTTGAGGGGCGGCTTTGCAACGAAATCCCCAAAAATAGTAAGAGAGCGAAGATGGGTAGCTGCCTGAGTTGCCCAGATTACCGTTTTCCTGAATTACGTTGCAAAGCCGCGTTGGCCCTTCGCTTCGAGCAACTGCTGCGCGAAGGGCACGTCGCCAGTTACGCTGAGTTGGCCCGCCTCGGCCACGTCACGCAAACGCGAATCAGCCAGATCATGAATCTCTTGTATATGGCGCCCGACATTCAAGAAGAGATCCTGTTCCTGCCACGGACGCAACGCGGCCGCGATCCGATTCTTCTTCGCAATCTTCAGCAGGTTGCTGCTGCACTCGATTGGCGGCACCAGCGACGCCGCTGGGGGGAGTTGTTGCTCCACAAGGGACGCCGAGCGTGGCCGAGATGACGAGGGACCAACGCATGCGAATACTCCCTTGCCGATTGGTGCGATGGAAACGGCACGTTCGGACGCTGTCCTCTTTTCCCGACTCGCCACATTGCAGGCGAGGACCAAAGTGTTCGGCCAGGGCGATGGCGGCGTCATTGCCCGATGGCAAGAGCAATCCGTAAAAGCCCTTGCTCATGACGTGCATGTTCTGGCTCACCCCGCTCCCCCCAACCGAGCCGAAGTCGTCATCTGTCCGACACGACCGGGCGGTACACCGGATGGCGGTTGAACGCCGGAGCGACGCGCTCGCATGGGCTGTCAGCGGCCAGCGTGAAGAGGATGCCGATCGGTGCCGCGTCCGAGTCGCCCCTGCGGCCGTTGAGTTGCGTGCCGCCCCAGCGCGTGCCGACGGCCACCAACTCGAACGTCAGGAAGCGCCCCTTGGCCAGGTCGAACGTCGCTTTCCCGAGCAGACGCATCTCGAGGCCGTGCTCGCGCCGGCCCTCCGTGGCCGTTCGCGTCTCCCCCTCCAGACGGAGCGAGACCACGTCGCCGTCCACTGCCGTCACCTCCATGCTCATCCGCGCCTTTTTCACCTCGCTTTCCTCAAACGGTGACGTCTGGCCGCGAACGTTGTCGATCAGGTGGGCACAGGCGATGCGGTGGAGCAGCAGAATAGGCAGATCCTGCTTCTTCCCTACCTTCGCCTCCAGGGGGACGAACTGCCTTGCCTCGACTTTGGTGAACCACGCGAAGTCCTGGTTCCAGGCAAACTCCTGCCAGCCCGCTCTCGTTGAGTTTGCCTTTCCCTTTTCACGCGGCATGTCGCGCGAGGTCACGTTAAGTACCAGACCGTCCTCCGGGTAATGCCGCTCGGGGCGCTCGATGTCGGCCAGCTGTTTTCGCGGGTCGGTCGGCAGCAGCCGTTCCTCGCGTTTGAGCGAGCCCCACTTGGCGAGGGACTGTTCCAGCAAACCCGCGATGCGTTTAGGGTCGTTGGAATTGATGGAGCCGAGGAGTATGCCGCTGGGGGAAACGCAGTAGGTGCCTTGCCGGGTGGCACCGGGTCGGCGGTAGTGACCCCGCTCGGCGAACTTCTGGAACAGCCGGCACTCCGGATCGGTGCCGGTCTTCAGGTTCTGCATCCGGTAAACTTCGTCGGCAGCGGGGACGAATTTGGCGGCCAACGTCAGCACCTTGGGGTCGGACCAGACAGACTGTCTGGCGATGACGCCGTTGTTTCAGGTGCATGCCAGCGGGTGGCCGTTCATCGCCCACAGGAGGATCGGCTTATCCTCCTTCTGGGCGGTCATCACCCCGTCCCAGAACGTGGGAAGCCAGTGGACCGTCTCGAAGCACAGCTCCGCAGCCTTGGGACGGATGCGGTCGCGCCACGAGGCGAAGGTTTGGTCGTTCAACTCCACGGGCGGCCCCTCGGCACCGGCTAGCGCGACGACCAACGTAACGAAAAGACCCCTGAACATCGGCGTCCCTCCTCAACCACGAAGCAGCACCGGGCGTTGCCGGAACGAAATACGGCAAGCCTCCGCTGCGGAGACTGAACACATCCTGTCAGATTCAGGCGGTCGGTCAAGTGGGTTTCCTGACTCTGGCGATCCGGTCTTTGCCCTGGCCGCCATATCGCGTGTCGCCGATGCCGATCAGGGGATCGCAGCCGCGTCCAGAAGCATGGCTGGTTCGCAGGATAAAGTAAATGGGCTGCAAAAGAGCAGTCGGGTGGGTGCATGACCGAACACCTCTCCCTTGTTTTCCGTCGCGGCTGCGGAACAGTACCAAGATGTCACCACCGGAAGAAGCGATAGGGATCGTCCCATTCCTCCGGTGTGTCAAGGTAAAGCCCATCCAGCCAGCGTGCTTCGCTCTTGGATGCCTCCACAGAGTCCCGAAAGCGCGCCAGGAGCGGGGTGGAACCGGCGACACCCATGTTCGCCGCCAGCCGGGTGACAAGGCACGAGGCACGCCGAAAGGTCCGCTTGAGGTTCATCTGCTTCTTCGGGTCGAACTGCCACGGAATCAACTGGCAGAAGACAACGTTAGCTTGGTCAACCTTCGCCACGATCCCATTGCCGAGGATCGTCGCCCCTGCGGTGACGAGGGGGAACTCTCGCGGATCGCGGTTGTGAACGTCCGCGGGTCCGATCCCGGCGAGCAGCGACTTCACGCTGGGCGGCTCGAAATACGCTGCAATGTGTTCTTGCTTCTTCATCACCGCCTTGTACGGTAGGAACGCCACGGCCTCTGCTTCGCCAAGCCCCAGCGCCAGGATGTGACCGCCATCCTTCAGCCATTTCCCCAGAGCCGTCGCGTCGCCGGCCAACTCTTTGCCGCCGCCGGGTCCGACGATCAGGACGCGCTCAGCCGCCAACTCTTCCTTCGAGTAATGACTGGTCAGAGACAGCCCGGCGGATTCCAGGTGCTTCATTCCGGCGGCATCGCCGACGTAGAGAGCCTTGCGGCGGGGCGACGGCTTCCAGCTGGAAATGTAGCGAAGAATGTTGCGGATAAGGCAGTCGGCCGCCGGCTCGTCTTCGGTGCGCCCGCTCACGTCTACCTGGCAGAACAGCACCATCCCCTTGCCCTCGCGGTACTCCAGCAGGGGACTGTACTGCAAGCCATAGCCGCCGTCGAACACTGGCAGGAAGTCCCCCCGCGCCGGCTTTTCGATCAGCACCGAAGCAACGTTGCCCCGGCAACCGCAGCGCCAGACCCGCGGCACTTCAATGCCGCACCACTTCACCGTGGGACCATAGCGCGGCCGCAGCGTGTACTTCAGACGCGGCGACAGGAGCGTCGCCGCGCCGCGCCAGTCATGCAGGTGATCGGCGTCGAGTCCGGCTAACAACGGATGATCGGGCACGCGCCGGAAGACTTGCCGCAGGCCGTACTCCGCCACCCGGAAACCGAGACGCTCCTCAAGGACTTTTGCCGCCTGCTCGAATACGACAACCTTCAGCCCGTCACACACGCGGCTCACGTCCGGCCCCGATCCGCCACTCGTCAGCGCCCCCTTGCCGACGACCAGCACGTCGTAGCCGGACAGGTCCGTGGCCGTCTCCACCTTCCGAAAGCGAACGTTCAGGCTCGTGAGCAACCTGGCTGTCTCACCCTTCGGATCGAGGAGGGCGATCTTCGGCTCCGCCGGTAGATCGCCTGCCTGGCGCGGCAAGAGGTTGACGGTGAACGAGTCCTTCTGAATCTCCCCCGTGCCGAACCGAACCGTTGCAGTAAGTTCGTAGTTGCCGGCGGCCAACGTGTGCGGCAGATCGAAACACAACGGGATGCGTTCCTGGTCGCCAATCCGGACGGAAACCTTCTTGCGGTTGGTGATCGGTCGGGGCAGGCCCAGCGACCACTCGCATTGGCACGCCACGGCTTCGCGGGAATTGTTGACGACGATGAGTTGCTTTTCGACAGTTTCGCCCGGACGAAAGTTGTGATCCTTGCTCGTGAAGTTGCCGGGTTTACCGCCGATGTAAGCAAGCAGGGGTCGGTTGTTGCGGAGCAACGCCTGTGCCGTTGCGGTCGGCGCCCAGTCCGACCGTTCACCGTCTACACTCATCCACCCTTGGCTCGGCTGGACGTAATCCGGGCTGAATCCTGGCTTTTGCAAATTCTCCCAATCCACCTGCAATTCCTTGCGGCGCCGGTTCAGGCCGTCGTGCAGCTTCCAGAAAGCTTGGTATTCCCACGGCGAATTGGCGGAGATGCCCCAGGTGCGATGGGCGCGCCAATTATCGGTGATGTACCGGGCGAACACCTCCTGGCGAGCGTCGAAGTCACTCGACCCCACCGGACGCGGGTAATCCCAACGGTGC
>Ga0335075_10015879_pt1 | contig 11277 bp, 11 predicted proteins | sample Lox_Sample_24_FD_206723 | JGI IMG/M metagenome (GOLD analysis project Ga0335075, IMG submission 206723) | Soil microbial communities from Loxahatchee National Wildlife Refuge, Florida, United States - Lox_Sample_2.4 | ecosystem: Environmental > Terrestrial > Soil > Wetlands | place: USA... | reverse complement strand
CCATGCCGCCTCCGCCGCCACCGTACGCCTCGGGCAGGTGCAGCCCGAGCAACCCCGCGGCGCCGAGGTCTTTCCACAGTTCGTCGACGCTGCCGCCGGATCGAGCGCGCCCAATGAAGTACGCCGCCCCGTGCCGGGACGCGATGCCGGCCACGGTCTCCCGAATGGCCTTGTGCTCCGCGGAATCCTGAATCAGTCCCATGTCCTACCGTCCGGTGAATTCGGGGCGGCGCTTGGCCGCGAAATCGTCGATGGCCCGCGCGGCGTCGGCGGTATTGCCGGTGTCGCGCAGCGCTTCGGTCTCGGCTTGCAGCTGCGTCGGCAAGTCGTTTCGCCATGCGTCGCGCAGCAGCGCACGCATTCGCGCGAAACCACGCGTGGGGCCGCTGGCCAGTTCCCGCGCGACTGCCTTTGCGCGATTCCGCAGTTCCGGGGCCGGCACGATCTCGTTGACCAGCCCCCACTGCAGCGCCTCGGTAGCCTCGATCGGCCTGTTGCGCAGATAGGCCTCCGCGGCCCGGCGTGGACCGATCAGCCTTGGCAGATACCAGGTTCCGCCGCCGTCACCGGATAGCCCCAGGGCGGCGAACGCGGTCACGAACTTGGTTCCCTCGGCCGCGATGACCAGATCGGCGGCATACACGTAGCCCAGGCCCCCGCCGGCGACCGCGCCGTGCGCCGCCGTCACGATGGGGGCGTCGATTCGACTCAGGATGCGAAACGCTTCGTGGAATGGTGTGGTCATCTGGGCCAGCAGCGCCCCGAATTGCTTGTCCGAGCTGGTCGGAAAGTAGTCCTTGTCTGCACCGACGGTCAGCGCAGGCCCGTTCCCGCAGATGAGCACGGCCCGGATCGAGTCGTCCGCCGCGATTCGCTGTGCCACCGCGAGGGTTTCCTCAGCCATCCGCATGTCAATGGCGTTGCGTGCGTCCGGGCGGTTCAGACAAACAGTGGCGACTTCGTCGGCGACCGAGTAGTCGATGGTCTGCAGCGCGGTGTGTTCACCGAGGGCTTCTACCCACGCGGCGCTGTCGGTGAGCTGTTCCAGCGATCCGATGAGCCCGTCGTCAGCGAACGCGATGAGATGGATGAAGGCCGCGTCGAGTCGGCGGCCCGAGGCGCGGCCTTCTCCGCGGTAGTGACCGGCCACAAAGAGTCGGCCATCGTCGAGAAGGCGGTATTCGTCCGGCTGCACCTCGACCTTGTAGTGGCGTCCGATGGTCCACCACACGTCGCGCCGCATCGCCTCAGGTCCGTCGTGGCGGCCGCCCATGTCGAGCGGCATGCCGTGCGTCACCTGGCCCACGAAGCCGGGATGCAACAGCGTCGTCAACGTCTCCCGGTCCCCGACGGCGAGCGCCCGGTAGAGCTGTTGAGCCGTTGACACTTTGGTGTCGAAGGTGTGATCAATCCGCATAGCGCGATCGCTCCCTTCGAGGGGAGGTTCCGAATTTCACAATATCACCTTTTCTAGTCTAGGTTAAATTCGGACGCCGAGCTGCTGCGCGAGGCGAAACTTCTGCACCTTGCCCGTCGGTGTTGTGGGCAGGTCACTAGCGCGGTAGAAAACCACCCGTTTGGGCACCTTGAACTTGGCGAGTTTGGCTCGGCAGACCGCTAGCACCTCGGCCTCGGTCAGCCTGGCGCCCGGAGCTAAAACGACGATCACACAGCCGATCTCACCCCAACGTTCGTCGGGTAGCCCGATCGCGAACGCCTGACTGACTGCGTCGTGAGCGGCCAGCAGGTCTTCAATCTCCCTTGGCATGACCAATTCTCCGCCGCTTTTGTACAGCTCTTTGCTGCGGCCGGTGACCTGAAGATAGCCGTCTTCGCGCAGCACACCCAGGTCGCCCGAATGCAACCACCCGTGACGCAGCGCCACCTCGGTGTCGTCGGGTCGATTCCAGTAGCTCAGCATCGTGGTGGGCCCGCGGGAGACAAGTTCCCCCTCTTCACCCGGTGGCAGGGTTGCGCCGCTTTCGGTGTGCACCGCCCGGTACTGCACGAGTGCATCGGTGCCCGGAATTCCGGCCGGGCCGGCCATCTTTGGGCAACCCACGGTGTTGGCGGTCAGTTCCGGCGGATCCTCCGGACGAGTCAGCGTCATCGCTCCGCCGCACTCGGTCATCCCGTAGCCGGTGACGATCTCGTTGACGCCGAACTCGGCTGCCACCCGCTTCCACAGCCATATCGGCGCCGGTGCGGAACCGCACAATATCGCTGTGAGGGAGCTCAAGTCGTAATCGCCGCGCGCCGGATGCTCGATCATCGCGACGGCCATCGTCGGTACGCACAAGATGTCGGTCGCCCGGTGGCGCTGAATGCCGGCGAAGTAGCCCTCAGCGCGGAACCTGGTCTGCGGGATCACGGCGCCGCCGACGAAGCCGACCGACAGCAGGCCCTCGATGTAGCCGAACATGTGGTAGCACGGCAGCGAGAACAGAATTCGTCGGCCGTCCTGGTAGCCGCGGGTCAACGCCGACGCGAAGGCGGTCCGCAACACCGCGTCGTGCGACACCAGCACGCCTTTGGGTGACCCGGTTGTGCCCGAGGTGTAAAGCATGTCGCCAGGCCCACTGGGATCCACCCGGCGACCGTCGCTGGCATGAGGGTTCTGATCGCCCAGGGCGGCCAAGTCCGCAACGGTGAGTAAGCCGCGACGGGCGCGTCCGTCGGTGTCCAGCAACACCAACGTGGGCGGATCGGTCATACCGTCGAGCATCGCCTGGTAGTCCAGATCGGCAAAGCCAGTCATCGTGATCACCACGCGGCATGCCGAATCCGTCAGCACGAATCCCAACTCGTCGCTGCGGTAGAGGTAGTTGAGCGGTACGGCGATTGCGCCCGCTCGCGCGATGGCGAACTTGATCGACACAAACTCCGGGTAGTTCGCCATGATCATGGCCACCCGGTCGCCCGGTTGGACCCCGATGGACACCAAACCATCTGCTATGCGACGAGATTCGTGTGCGACCTCGGCGTAACTGATTTTGCGGTCATCGGTCAGCACCATCGGCCGGCTGCGGTAGTGCTCCGTACAGTCGTCGAGCCATTCCGACAACGTTCGTGGCTGCCACTTCGGGAACCGGCGCCGCAGCTCGTCGCGGCGGGCCTCGATGTCTAGCGTCGGGGTCATGATTCGGACGCCGGCCCCTCACCCCGCCATCGGCTGTGCGACGGATCGAGCAGACCGGTGAGCCGATTATCCGGAAGCCAGATGAGTGTCTCCAGCTCCAGCGCATCCAGATAGCGAACGCGGCCGCTTCGGAGATCCTCCAAACGCAGCCGAGGCGCGTTGCCGTCGACGTCGAATCGGACTGACACCGTGGCGAACTCACTGTCCGCGATGCCGCTGTCACCGAATTCGATCGTCATGACATTCCTCAGATCACGAAACCCAAGGTGGGTAGTGGTTGATCGTTGTCCACCAGAACCACCTTCTTGTAAACCAGCCGAAGCGCGCTGCCTTGCTGACGGAGCCGGTAGGTCGTGCGGCCTCCCCACAGTCGGATGCCCCGTGGACGTGACTCAATAGCCAGGAAGTTTGCGCCCACCTCCAGATCATCTGTGCCCTCGGAATTTTCCCTACTGCCGAGAAATTCGATGTTGGACAGCATGCGACGCAGGTTCGACGGGGGAGCCTGCGCATAGCGTTTGCCGGTGCGTAGCTGTTTCACCCTGGTGGAAATGCGGTCGCGGTTATCGCAGATGACCGACATCTGCAGCTGGGGGTCGGCGCCCGCACCGTTGATCGGTACCCAATAGAGTGCGTCGTCGGTCCATAACGCTTCCCATGCGTCGTAGGCGCCTTCGTCGGCCAGTCGTGCCTCCCGGTAGAGGAACTGCTCGACTGTGTGGCGGTCGAAGCCTTCGGGCACCGGGCCCAGATCCGCGCCGGGCCTGGCCGTGGCAGTCACGATGCCTCCATGAGCGACTTGTACTGCCGCCAAAAACCACGCATGCCGGTCTCATCGGTAGCGCCGCCGATCGTGTAACCGTTCTCGTCGACCGCCTCGCGGTTCAGCCCGCGACGCACGTCGAGCCACTCCGGGGTCAGCGATTGCAGGCCTGCTTGGTTGCGCTCGTACATCTCGGTGTCGTCGGCCAGCAGCATGCCCGCTGGGCCGACCGATCCCACGCACTGCGAGACCAGGCGGCCGTTGAGTGCAGCTGCTCCCGCCAGCTGCACCGCCGTCGAGTATTGGACGCATTCATCCACGGCGACGGGTTGGATATTGAAGACTTGGATCTCGGCGATGAACAGGTTCGGGAAGATCATGATGTGCGGCCCGCCCTCGATCAGAATGCGCTCGGCGTCCGCGCCATACTCGGCGCGCATCGCGGCGACGTAGTCGGGGACCCGCGACTCGCTGGTGCCGAACCAGCGCAGTGGCTCGGCGAACTTGCGGAACTCTGGGCGCAGGTCGTTCTCACTATGCCCGTTACCCAGATCGCGGGTGACCGCCGTTGAGGAGTCGCTGTAGAGTGCGCCGATCGTGCTGCCGGTGACCCCGAAGATGGATCCATGGACAAACTGCGGGTGATAGCCGTCGGTCTCGTTCTCGGCCAGTAGTTTCCAGTTCGCTTGCGTTCGGTGCTGCAGCCATCCGGCGGTCAGTTCGACTCGCCTTTGCGGCGACAATCGCACCAAGCGGTCGATTTCGCCGGCAGCGCCGCCGAGGTGCTCCGACAGTGTGGGACCTTCTGTCGCGAAGCTGCCGAAGACAAAACCATGGTAAGAGTCGACCCGCGGCACCCGTCCCAAAGCGAGGTCCAGCTTGCGTTCGCCGTACCCCTTGAAGAAAGGGAATCCGACCAGTTCGCCGTTGTTGCGGTACGTCCAGCCGTGATAGGGGCAGCGAAATGCCGACGAGTTGCCCTTGGCGTCGCTGCAGACCTGGTTGCCCCGATGCGCGCAACGATTCAGCAGGAGATGCAACTGCCCGTCGCGGTCACGGGTCATGATGACGTCCTGTAGGCCGAGGCGTTTACGCACGTAGTCCCCGGGCTGCGCGACTTCGGTCTCATGCCCAACGAAAACCCAACTCCGATACCAGATCTTGCGTAGCTCCTCGGCGAAGATCGCCGGGTCGGTGTAGAGCGAGCCGTGTACCTTGTCGCGCTTGATCAGCCGGTCATACCGGCTGCCCGTGCCGGTCGCTTGACCGGTGACCGCGGTCATGGTTGTCCTCCCTCCCGGTCGCCGAAAACCGGCCGTCGTTTCTCCCGAAACGCGGCAATGCCCTCCGCGAAATCAGCGGTGTCGAAAAGCTCTGACTGGCAGGCGGCTTCGCGATCAAGCAGTTCGAACGGGTCGATGGTGGTCGGATTGGTCAATAGCGCCTTGAGCACGCCGTAGGCGTGCCGAGGGCCGGCCGCGAGTTGTAGTGCGTCGCAGCGCGCCGACTCCAAAGCCTGGCCAGGCTCGGCGACCGCGTCGATGAGGCCCCACTCGAGGGCTTCCGGTGCGGAGATCGGCGCCGGCATCATCAGCATCTGGCGGGCCCGCGCGACCCCGATGCGCAGCGGCAACGATCGAGAGATACCCATATCCCCGGCCAGCCCGACATTGGTGAAGGTGGTGGCGAACGTCGCGTCGCGCGCCGCCACGACCCGATCGCAGGCAGCGGCCAGCGCCGTGCCGGCTCCATAAGCCGACCCCTCGATGGCCGCCAGCACCGGCTTGGGTGTCGCCCAGATGGCGCGAATGACGCATTGCGCCAACTGCACTCGATGATGGGCTCGTTCGGGGGGCATGCGCCGCATGGTGGAGATGTCCCCACCCGAACAGAATGCAGGACCCGCTCCAGTCAGGATGATCACCCGCACCGCCGGATCGCGGTCAGCCGATTCGATCGCCTCAGCCAACGCGATACGTAACTCGATGTCGATCGCGTTGCGTTTCTGCGGTCGGTTGAGGGTGACAGTGCGCACCGCGGCGTCGTCCTGCACCAGCACTGGTTCGGCTGTCGTGGTGGTCATCGGCCGCTATACCTCGGCGGCCGCCGTTCGATGACCGCGCGCAGCCCTTCGAGCGCGTCGTCGGTGCCGGACAATTCCGATACCGTGCGGGACTCCTCGGCCAATCGCTGCTCGACCGAGGCGCCCACCCCGTTCCACACCAGCCGTTTGGTTGCCGAAACAGCCAGCGTTGGTGAGCTTGCCAAGGTGATCGCGATTTTCTCAGCGCGGGAGGATAATTCGTTGTCGGGAACTGTCTCGGTGACAAGACCGATCTGCTGCGCCTCTGTCGCGGACAGGGTGGGGTTGAGCAGCAGTATCCGCAGCGCCTGACGCAGACCGACCAGCTGGGTCAGTGTCACCGACGACCCGCCGTCGGGGGCCATCCCCACTCGCACCGCCCCGGAGAAGAATTTCGCCGACTCGGCGGCGACGACGACGTCGGAGGCGCAGACCAGACCGAGTCCACCGCCGCCGGCGGCGAAACCCTGCACCGCCGTGACCACCGGCACGCGGAGCTGGATCAGCGCCGAAGTCGCCAACTGCAGCCAGGCCGTCGCCTCACGCAGATAGTGCGGTAGGTCGGCGCCCTTGGATTCGAAGGTGTGGATATCGCCGCCGGCACAGAAGTTCCGCCCGGCACCGCTGAGCAACACCACACGAACAGAGGTCTCGGCATGACAACGCAGGATCGCCTCGTGCAGCGCTTTCAGCAGTTCAACGTTGAGCCCATTGGAAGCCTCCGGCCGGTTCAGGCGTAGCCGAGCGATGCCATCGGAACCCACATCGAGAGTCACTGGCGCCGCGTCGACTGTGGTCATGACGTTCCTATCCGGCTGAAGTCGTCGACTCCGCGCCTAGTGATGTGCGCGACGACCGCGCTGATCTCGTCATCGAGGCCCTGCGCCGGCGGCCGCGGGCGAGCGCCGCCAACGAGCTTCTTGATGGCGACCAGCGCGCCGTGGTCACGGCCCGCCAAGGCCGACACGAACTGGTCGACTCCTTTGTCGAAGTCTTGCGAAGCAAAGCTGCGATAGGCCAGGCCAAGACGTACCGCGTCAAGACCGTTCAGCCGGTCCCCACTGAGCAGCAGACCGAGCGCGATCTGGTGCCCGACCAGTTGCGGCAGACGCTGCGTACTTCCGCCACCGGGGATCATGCCGAAGTTGATGTGGTTGTCGGCGATCTTCGCGTCGTCGCTGACGACCACGATGTCAGCGGCCTGCATCAGCTCGAAGCCGCCAGCCATGGCGACACCCTCAACGGCAGCAACCACCGGAACCTCGACGGTCGCGACGGCATCACATGCCCGGCGGAATGCGTCGAACAGCGTCCGCAAAGCTTCCGGGCCGGCGAGTCTGAGGCTCTCTACCTCGGCGACATCGCCTCCCGCACAGAAGTTTTTGCCGGCACCTCCAAGGACGATCACGTTGACCGCCGGTTCGCCGGATAGCTCGTCCAGAGCGCGCTCGAGCCCGCGGGCCAGTTCGGTTGTTATTGCGTTCATGCGCTCAGGCCGGTTCAGCGTGATGCGCCCGACGCCGTCGGCGACCGTGGACTGGACGACGCTCACATTAAACCCTATCCGCAGATACAGAATTTCTAATCTAGGTTAAACTAATTCGTAGATCGTCACAAGCAATGCCGCTCAAGTGAGGAGTCGATATGGATCTCGGGTTGGCCGACGCGCGGGTCGTCGTCACCGGAGGCGCCTCCAATATCGGACGCGGCATTGTGCACGCGTTCGCCGCGGAAGGCGCACGCATCGTGATCAACGACATCGATGCGCCGCAAGCCGAGAAGGTGCAAGCCGAAGCCACGGGATTGGGAGCTGCCGAAGTCGAGGTGGCGATCGCTGACCTGACGAAGCCCGAGGCGGCAGACACCGCTATCGGCGCCGCCCAGACTGCGTGGGGCGGTCTCGATGTCTTGGTGAACAATGCCGGCTGGAGTGTTCCCGGGTTCATCGCCAGCGATACCGATCGGGACAAGTGGCAGCGCACCATCGAGATCAACCTGTTCTCCGCGATCGCGGCGACCCAAGCGGCGATCCCCGTCATGAAAGAGGTTGGTGGCGGCGCGATCATATTCATCGCCAGCGACGCGGCTTTCGGCCAAATCAGGCAGGGTGTCTATGGCGCGTCGAAGGCGGCCATGGTGGCATTGGCCCGCACCACGGCACGCGAGCACGGCCGTCACGGCATCAGATCCAACGTCGTGTGCCCCGGGCTGGTGATGCCGGAGAGTCCGGAAGCCGTTGGCGCACATAGCCTGTGGGCGGTTGGGCGGGATGCGGTTTTTAATGAGAAACAGATCGACTTCATGCTCAAGGACACGCCGCTGCGACGGCTCACTACCGCCGAGGACATCGGTCGCGCCGTGGTGTGGTTCTCCTCGCCCCTGGCGGCACGCCAAGTCACCGGTCAACTGATCTCCGTCAGCGGCGGCTACACGATGCCTTAAGGCTACTTGAGTTCGGACGACGACAGCCCCAGCAGGCGGCGGGCGACCACCAACTGCTGAATCTGCTGCGTGCCTTCAAAGATGTCCATGATCTTCGAGTCACGGGCCCACTTCTCCAGCAGCGCTTCCTCGGAATAACCGGCGGTACCGGCCAACTCGACGGCTTTGAGGGTGATGTCGCTGCCCACCCGGCCGGCCTTGGCCTTGGCCATCGACGCTTCTTTGGAGTTGGGGATCCTGTTGTCGGCCTGCCATGCCGCGCGCAGTGTCAGCTGGTAGCTGGCCTCCCAGTCGGCCTCCATCCGCAGGAACTCGGCCGCGGCGGCACTTTGTGCGTGCGACGGTTTGTCGTAGGAGATCTCGACGCCGGCGTTGGTCAGGATCTTGCGCAGCTCTTCCAGCGTGGCGCGGGCGATCCCGACGGCCATTGCCGCGACGACCGGCCGGGTGTTGTCGAAAGTCTCCATCACCCCGGCGAACCCCTTGCCGGGCTCGATCTCCGGGTTGCCCAGCAGGTTGTCTTTCGGGATGCGAGCGCTGTCGAATCGGATGACGGCGGTGTCGGAGCCCTTGATTCCCAGCTTGTTCTCCAGCCGCTCGACGGTGACACCCGGGTGTTCGCGCGGCACGATGAACGACTTGATCGCCGGGCGGCCCTTCGACTTGTCCAGCGTCGCCCACACCACGATGTGAGTGGCTCGCGAACCCGCGGTGACGAAAATCTTCTCGCCGTTGATCACGTATTCGTCGCCGTCGAGCTTGGCGGTGGTGGACACCGCCGCCGAATCGGACCCGAATCCCGGTTCGGTGATCGCCATCGCGGCCCAGACCCTGCCCAGACGCTGCAGCTGCTCGTCGGTGGCCACCCCGGAGATCGCCGCGTTGCCAAGGCCCTGGAAGGGAATCGACAACAGCATCGCCGCATCGCCCCAACTGGCTTCGAGTGCCTGCAGCACCGCTGCCATGTTGGCGCCGTTGCGGTTTTGCTCTTCGCGTTCGCCCGCGCGAAACGCGTCGGCGCCGGCCATGTCCAGGGTGTTGGATTCGGAGGCTCCGGCGAACAGGTTGGCCAAGGTGTCGAGCTCGACCGGGTAGGCGTGTTCTTTGAGATCGTATTTGCGGGCGATCGGCCGCATCATCTCAGCGGCGCCCTGGTGGGCCTTGTCGATCACCGCATGCAGCTTGCGGGGCAGTTCCAGATTGATTGCCATGATTGGTCTTTCGGTTGCGAACTGGATAACGACTCAGATAACTGGCTAGATAACAACAATGCCCTCGGCGACACCAATGGCCCTCAGGTCGCGGTACCAGCGTTCGACCGGGTGTTCCTTTGTGTAGCCGTGGCCGCCGAGCAGTTGCACGCCGTCCAGGCCGATCTGCATGCCCTTGTCTGCGCCGAGCCGCTTGGCCAGTGCCGCTTCGCGGGTGAACGGGAGGCCTTGTTCGGCGCGGGCCGCGCCGCGCCAGGTGATCAATCGCAGCCCGTCGAGTTCGATGGCGATGTTGGCGCACATGAACGCGACCGATTGCCGGCGCGCGATCGGCTCGCCGAAGGCTTCGCGTTCCTTCACATAGGGGACGACGTAGTCGAGCACCGCGTGCGACGTGCCGACCGCCAACGCCGCCCAACCCAGCCGGGACAGTGCCACGGCCTCCGAGTAGTCGTCGTCGCTGGCTCCTTCCCCGCTAGCGTCCTGGCCCAGTCGGGCGTTCACCGGCACGGACACGTTATGGAGCTCTACCCGGCCCAGTGCGGCGGCGCGGATGCCCATGCTCGGGTCGGGCTTCACGGTCAGGCCGTTGCTCGACGATTCGACGATGAACAATGCGGGCTTGCCGTTGAGTTGGGCCGCGACCACGAACAACTCGGCGTCGGCGGCCGCCGGCACCAGCGATTTGACGCCGTCCAGCCGGTAGCCGCTCGGGGTGCGCACCGCCGTGGTCTTCAACGCCGTGGGATCAAACAGCGGCTGTGGCTCGGCAATGGCCACACAGGCCTGCGGAACGTTCTCGCCGGCGAAATCCTTGAGATAGGTGGCCTGCTGGTCGGCACTGCCCCAATGGGTGAGCGCGGCGGCCACCCCCGCCGGGGCCAGGATCGGCAGGGCCAGGCCCATGTCACCGTACGCCAACGCCTCGGCGACGAGCACATTGGTCACGCTGGAGCGGTGTTCGGCGATGCCGTCGAAATCCTCGGGAACGTTGACCGCGGTAATCCCCAACTCCGCCGCCTTGGCGACCAGGTCGGGGGGATAGGTCGTTGCCTCATCGGCCTCATGGGCCGCCGGGCGCAAGATCTCTTCGGCGAACTGCTCGACGGTCTCGGCGATAAGCTTCTGGTCGTCGTCAGGCGTCAGGTCGTAGTAATCCTTGCCGCTGGTCTTCAGCCGGGTCGGTCCGCCGCGAAGGTTCTGCACCCGCTTGAACTGACGGGTGGTGGCCCCGGCAGTGGAGAACATCGTCTTGACGCCGTAGCGCAGCGTCCGGTTGAGCGGATCGCGCAGGTTGTACCTATCCAGGAATTCCTGGCCCACGATGGGCGTAAGCAGGCCCAACGCGACGTCGATGCCGGTCCGTTTGTGCTTGTACTCGCCGACGGCAGTCTTCCGACCGGCGCGCCTGGAGCGCGGCTTCGAGCCATTTCGGGTGCCGTTTGTCGGGGCGACAGTATTTGTCATGTCAGCAGCTTCGGTCGTTGGGGCCAATGCGAACATCGGGTATCTTACTCCAGAGTAAGGTAGCAGTCACCTGTTAAGTACTTCACACCCTCGACAGGTCCCGGATGGGAAGCCGCCGCCGGCCCCACCGCTCGGCCGGCCCGTCGTACACGCCGGCGATCTGCCAGCCGCA
>Ga0335075_10015878_pt1 | contig 11277 bp, 6 predicted proteins | sample Lox_Sample_24_FD_206723 | JGI IMG/M metagenome (GOLD analysis project Ga0335075, IMG submission 206723) | Soil microbial communities from Loxahatchee National Wildlife Refuge, Florida, United States - Lox_Sample_2.4 | ecosystem: Environmental > Terrestrial > Soil > Wetlands | place: USA: Florida... | reverse complement strand
CACACTGTAGATCGCAAGTACTTCGCGGGAGCCGACCTGAAGATCGATTTTTCGACCACACGCCCGAATCCTTCCGACCTGGTGCAAGAGATCGAATCGGTTGCGCTGCTGACACACGAGCAGCGGCAGAATTCGAGCAGCGTACAACAGGAATTAGAAACCGCTGTGGACGACATTGACCTGGTGGCGTTGCATCGGGCGCAACAACAACAGTTCGACGATTCCCTCAAGCAATCGCAGAGCGCGCTCGACAAGCTGAAGCCGCTGATCCAGGGGACGACGGTGCGGCTGACGGGCAACTCGCACATCGACGCCGCATGGTTGTGGCCGTGGACTGAAACGGTTGGCGTGGTGCGCGACACCTTCGGCACGGCACTGCAGCTGATGGACGAATATCCGCAGTACACGTATTCCCAGTCGGCCGCGCAATACAACGAATGGCTCGTCGACAAGTATCCTGACGAACACAAGGAGATCCTCGACCGCGTCAGACAGGGCCGGTGGGAACTGGTTGGCGGAATGTGGGTCGAGCCGGACCTGAATATGCCGTCCGGCGAATCGCTGGTCAGGCAGTTGCTGGTGGGGCAGCAGTATTTTAAGGATAAGTTCGGCGTGGTTGCGAAGATCGGATGGAACCCGGACTCGTTCGGCTACAACTGGCAATTGCCGCAAATTTACAAGCGGTCGGGCATCAACTATTTCGTCACGCAGAAGATGGCGTGGAACGACACGACGCAATTGCCGCTGAAGCTATTTTGGTGGGAGTCGCCGGACGGCAGCAAGGTCCTTACGTATTTCCCGCACGATTACGCGAACGGGATCGATCCGGTACGGATTGCGGGCGACGTAGCGACCGCGCAGAGGTTCAATCCGGGCTTGAACGAGATGATGCACCTTTACGGAGTGGGCGACCACGGCGGCGGCCCGACGCGAGCGATGCTCGATAACGGCGTGCACTGGTCGGACGATTCGAATCTGGTGTATCCGCCGGTGAAATGGGGCACCGCACAACAGTTCTTCTCGGATATCGAGAGCAAACTGGACACGAAAGACTCGCCTGTATGGAATTACAAGACGCTTGCGACGGGGAACACGTCGCTGCCATCGCCACCTGCGGGCGAGATTGCGATTCCAACCTGGGACGACGAGCTGTACCTGGAATATCACCGCGGCGTGTTCACCACGCAGGCGAAGCACAAAGAAGAAATGCGAGATGCTGAAACCGAAATGCTGGACGCAGAGAAGGCTTCATCGCTCGCGTGGCTGGACGGCGCCTCCTATCCAGACGGACCACTGACTGAGGCGTGGAAGAAAGTGCTGTTCAACCAATTCCACGATTTGGCGGCCGGATCCGGCATCGCGACGATCTACAAAGATGCGGACAAGGACTATGACGTGGTGGCCTGGACGGCGAAAGACGCCAGCACTCGGGCGTTTCATCGAATCGCAAGCGAAATCGACACAAGCACGACGACCGGAGTGCCGGTGATGGTGTGGAATCCGCTCGCATGGACGCGCACGGATCTGGTTCGCATCAAAGTGCAGATGCCGTCGCCGGAGCCTAACGGGATCGCGATTGTTGACGCAAAGGGTCTGCCTCTGCCGATGCAGGTGCTGTCGGAGGACGCGGCGACAAGCGTGTACACGTTGCTGGTAGAGGCGAAGGATGTTCCGTCGATGGGCTACGAGGTGTTGCACGTTGTGCCGGGGACGCGGCCGGTGGCGACGGACCTGAAAGCGAACGAGCTGACCCTCGAGAACAACTTCCTCCGCGTGGTTGTGAATGCCAGGACGGGATGCATCAGCAGCTTGTTCGACAAGCCCACGAATTTCGAAACGATCGCGGCGGGAGGCTGCGGAAACGAACTGATTGCGTTCAAGGACACGCCGAAGGATTACGATGCGTGGAACATCGACGCGGACTTCGACAAGGTGTTCACCAAGCTCGACAAGGCCGATTCGGTGAAGCTGATCGAACATGGGCCGCTGCGCGCAACGATTCGCGTGACGCGAACATGGGACAAGTCGAAATTCGTGCAGGACATTTCACTTTACGCGGGGCTTGACCGCGTCGATGTGGCCAATGACATCGACTGGCACGAGACGCACATCCTGCTGAAGGCCGCGTTTCCGCTTGCGGCTTCGAGCAGCGAAGCAACGTTCGAAATCCCGTACGGCTCGATCGAGCGGCCAACGACGCGCAATAACAAAATCGAGGACGCGAAATTCGAGGTGCCGGCGCTGAAATGGGCCGACCTCGGGAACGCCGAGCATGGTTTCAGCCTGATCAACAATTCGAAGTATGGGTACGACTCGGTAGGCAATGTACTACGACTTTCGTTGTTGCGCTCGCCGACGTGGCCTGATCCGGACGCCGATCGCGGGCGCCAACGGTTTACGTATTCGCTCTATCCCCACGCCGGAACCTGGAAGCAGGCGATGACCGTGCGTCGAGGTTACGAGTTCAATTTTCCGCTGGACGCGATGCAGCTCGAGTCGCATGAGGGCAAGCGGCCAGCCGAACACTCGTTCGTTTCGGTCAGCGACCCGAACGTGGTGCTGACCGCGATGAAGAAGGCGGAGGACGCGAACGCCTTGATTTTCCGCTTCTATGAATGGGCAGGCACGACGGGCACGGTGCAGATCAGCGTTCCGCCGGGTGCAACGTCAGCGACGCTGACGAACCTGATGGAAACGCCAGAGGGAGCGGCGCTGCCGGTGGTTGCAGGTCACGTGAGCGTGCCTGTGCATCCGTACGAGATTGTTACCGTGCGCGTGGACTATCCGCACTCCGCAAACAAGCCGACGGGCGAGTGATCGGAGGCTAAGGGGAGCGCGACGCAAGCTTCTCAGCACCCGCGTTGATTTCGCGGACAAGAGCGGCCTGCGGCGGGACAGGCCTGCCCGACAAGGTGGCGGGCAGACGCACGCTCCACAAGAAGCGGCTACCGCGCCGCCACGCTAGAATCGTCCAGGCGTTCGCGAGTGAGGCCGAAGCGCGCGGCCATTTCGCGGCGTCCTCGCGGCGTAAGTTCTACAGCTCTGCTGTCCAGATCGCGCACGATCCACTTTTTCCCGAACGCGAGCTTCAGCACGGCAGCTCCAAGCGCCCCGCCGAGGTGCGGGCGACGCTCGCTCCAATCCAGGCACGCGAATGCGAAGCGGCGGCGCAACCCGCGTGTCGCCTCGATATCGATTCCGAGATCCTGGAAGCCCTTCACTCCTTTTGGCGTCACGCCGTAACTTTGATCTTCCCCCGTAACCGGAGACAGCCACCCGAGCGCGCGTAGGCGATCGTGAAGCGAGACGCCCAGCGCGCCGGCGAGGTGGTCGTAACAACTGCGCGCCGCGCGTAGATGGGCTGGCGTCTTGAGCGTGAATGCGTGAGGCGATCCTCCGGCGGCGACACTGAGAGCTTCGAGTGCGGCGGCGACGTGGGGCCCTTCCAGACTGTAATAGCGGTGCCGTCCCTGGGCGAAAACTCGGACCAGCCCGCGCGTTTCCAGCAATTGCAAATGCGCGCTGGCGGTTGACGGGCTCACTTCGGCAACGGCGGCGAGTTCGGTGCTTGTGTGCGCGTGTCCACGGGTGAGGTGGTAGAGCATGCGGGCGCGCGCCGGCTCGCCGATGGCGGCGGCAATCAAAGCAGCTTTCACGTCGGGGCTGGTGACATTCATAGTTCGATGATCGACGAAGTGTCGGTGCTTCGCAAGCGGCAAACTGTTGGGCGTGTCGAAGAGACCGAGGCGATCCGAAGAGCGCCCCACGACATTTGTCGCGGTCGTCATGCAGGGCCGGCCGCCGAGTGTGGACGCTCAAGGCTCGTTGCACAAGTCCGATAAGCGAGGGGAAACGATGACCGTTACCTGTTTCATCCGATACCAGATCGATCCGTTTCAGCGGCAGGAATTTACGAAATACGCCGAGAACTGGGGCCGAATCATTCCACGGCTTGGCGGCCATCTCGTTGGATATTTCTTGCCACACGAGGGAACGAACGACGTGGCCTGGGGCCTGATTGCGTTCGACAGCCTGGCATCATACGAGGCATACCGGGCACGGCTGAAGTGCGATACGGAGGCGCGCGCGAACTTCGCGATGGCGCAAACCAAGCGCATAATTCTTCGTGAGGGGAGAACGTTCACGGAAGTAGTGGACGGCACGTTCGAGGTTTCTGCTCACGACGGAAAGGGCGCCGCGCAGGGCGCGGTTAACTGTTCATGACGACTCAAGCTGAAAAAGGAAAGATTTTTCGCGGGCTGCACGAACGCGATCACGCGTTCATTATTCCCAATCCGTGGAACGCAGGAACGGCGCGACTGCTGGCGTATCTTGGTTTTGAAGCGCTGGCCACAACGAGCATGGGGTACGCGTTTTCGTGTGGCAAAACCGACGGCTCGTTGACGCGCGAGGAAACGCTCGATTATGCAGCGGAAATCGTAGCTGCGACGGACTTGCCGGTGAGCGCCGATTTGGAGAACGGCTTCGGAGAGGCTCCCGAGCAGGCTACCGAGACGATCAGGCTTGCAGCAGCAACGGGTCTCGTGGGTGGATCGATCGAGGACTCGACTGGGTGGCCGGATAAGCCGATCTACGAACTAAAGCACGCTATCGACCGAGTACGGGCGGCGGCGGAAGCAGCGAGGTCGCTGCCGTTTACTTTTACTCTGACGGCTCGCGCCGAAAACTATCTGCACGGGCGGCCGGACATCAAGGACACGATCAAACGGCTGCAATCGTTTCAAGAAGCGGGTGCCGATGTTCTCTACGCGCCGGGGCTCGAGACGAAAGAAGATATTGCCGCCGTAGTGCGGTCGGTGGACCGTCCGGTGAATGTGCTGATGGGGCTGAGAGGCGTTCAATTGGGTGCGGCGGAATTGTCGGCCATGGGAGTGAAGCGGATCAGCGTTGGCAGCGCACTGGCTCGCGCGGCGCTGGGCGCGTTCATGCGTGCGGCGAACGAGATGCGCGAGAAGGGAACGTTCACGTTTGCCGCCGAGGCGGCTAATTCGCGCGACATAACAGCGATTTTCAAGGGCTAGTCGAATGAGCCAGTGTCATCGCGCCTGCGCGATGCGAATGGGCTCAGAAGCCGTACTTCGCTGTGATCGCGCCGTCGGATTTGCGAATTAACGCCATGGCCGCGCGTTCGGCCGGCAAGTGCAACTTCAATTCCGTGTGGCTGGATTTGTCGACGAAGTCGAGATCGGAATCCTGATCGGTTTCCGAGACCATGACGTACAGAACGGAATCGCGCAGAATCGTCGGATAAATCAGGACGCCGGGCGCGACCGGGGATTTCAATTCGAACGGTGACGCGAGACCGAGGTCGCTGAACATTGCCGAATAGAGTTTTGCCGCGGCTGCGGTTCCTTCGGCCAACTCCACCGGGTACGGCGCCCAGAAGACATGCCCGCTTCCGATTGTGAGCTGTTTCACTTGTTGGCCTCCGCTGAACTGAAACGTCTCAAGCCATGTCTGCGCGTCGAAATCGAATGAGAGTGGGATCGTTTCGTTGTTCACTTTCATCTGGGCGTTGCGAACCATGAGCGGTCCGACCTTCGCTCCGTCGAGACCGACTGTGGCGGCGCGGGCCACGCGATGCCAATGCGCGTCGCGTTCGATGGGGCCCGTGATGAGGAGATTGCCGCCAGACTTCACGTAAGTGAGCAATCGGCTCCATGTGGGATCAGCGAGCGCCTGCGCTGAAGGCAAGATCGCGAGCTTGGGATTACCCATGTTCGCGACTTGATTCGCTGCAATTACGCGAACCGGCATTCTGGCACCGTAAGCCGCAGCGCGGACGGCATTGCGCTGCGCTGCGATTTGGAGCTCACGAATGGCGGAGAACTGTGCGGCCTGGGACGTGATGATGGCGACGTCGGCGGGCTCCGGATCCACGAGGCTCTCGTGAATCGCACTCGCGAACTTGGCCATGTCGCGCAAGACGGTGGCTTCGGGTTTTTCGGTTGCGTCGGCACGCAGGGCGCCGATCGGCACTTCGTTGCCGGCTGTCATATAGTCATTCGAGTTCCACAGCCACTGGATTGCGCCCGATCCTTCCACGAACGACAGCGCGACTTTGCGTTCGAGCAGCGCCGCGTATTGCTCTGCGGTGCGCCGGGCGATCTGGTCGAGCGTCAACTCGCGCTGGAGGCCGGTTTCCTGGATTAGCATGGGCAGGCCGGGCTGTTTCGCGACCAGCGAATCCCACAAGAGCGCGTCGTTGTTCCACCAGGAATGATTCGTTGTCAAATCGACGTAAGGGCCGAAGAAAGCGGGCGAGAGGCGATCGTCGAAACCTCCTTCATCTTGCCCGATGGTGATGAGCTGCTGCGAGCCCGTCGCGCGGATTGCGGAGCGGAGATTCTTAACCCAGTCAGCAAAGGTCTTTTGTGCGAATTCGAAGAAATCGTAGAGCTTCAGCGAATTCGGGCCGGTGTACATTCCGCGTGGGTCGAATTCCTCTTCCGTAGGAACGGGTAACGTGGCTCTGGATGCGATGAACGGAAGATTCCAGTCGTTGGCGAGCGCCGCGCGGTCCGGATAGCGCGCATCGAGCCATCGATTCCATGCCGCCAGTTCCAACGGGTCGCCGTTGGGGAGCATCTTCCACGTGTGCTTCGAAAAACTCGGCTCGTTGATCAGATCCCACGCGAGGAAGGGAACGTCGTGGAAGCGCTCGACGACTTCTGAGATTAAGTTGGTTTGGCGGCCGACGGCTTGTGGATCGAGATACGCGTTTTCGCCGCCGAGCACGTCTGGAAGAAATGCGAAGAACTCGAATTGCACCGGAAGTCCATGGCGGCGGGCTGTCATTAGAAAGGCTTCCATCGTGCGCAGAGTGCGCTCGTAAGGACGGCCTTCTTCATCGCAAAATTTATCCCAGCCGGTCCACCAGCCGGTGCGAATCATGTTGAGACCAGCACCGCTGATCTGGCCGAGGTCTTCATTCCAGACGTAAACATTCGGATGATCGAAGTACAAGCGCTGGACATCGCTCGCCATGTACGTTGTGCCTACAACAGCAAGCGGTTGTCCATTCAACTCAAAATAGTTCGGATTCGCGGTCAGTCGCGGGCCGGAGCGCAGATAATCCAAGTCGCGAATCCAGAATCCGGAGTGATAGATCGCGCGAAGCTGGGAGCCGTCGAGCAGTTCGGCGGTAACGGTGAAGAGGCCGTGAGTTTTCGGTGGCGGGATCACGACAGGCAAGGGAACGGGAAGTTTTACAGATTGCGTAACTGGCGAGGCGTGTGGGTAGTCGTTCGATGAAACCGATATTCGCACGCTTAGGCCGGATTCTGTCGGCTGGGCGGATTTCCACCGGACGCTCAACTCCACGGGCTCACCGGGCAAATAGAGCGGCAGAACGGGGCTGACGATGAATTCCTCGGCGCCGCGTCGCGCGGCGAATGCAAGGACGGGAAGGATCTGCTTCGCTTCAGCGGAGCTGTAGAAGTCGGGGGACAGGTCGGCGTTCAGGAAAATCCAGCGGCCACCGGCAAATTTGTTGCGGACATGGTCAATTTGAACAGCTGGAGCCGACATGCGCCGCCCGTTTTGGGTACCCCATGCAAGCGCGTCGAGGCGCGCATCGAGTCGGCCGGCTGAGCCGTCGCGGTCGTAGATATCGGACGACGTGAGATGAATAATTGGACTGAAGGCGCGCCGCCACGAAAAACGCGGGAGCCGTTCCACAACGTCGGGATTATCCTCGAACCCGTAGCCTCCCGATCCGGGTGTCTCCTGATACTGATCGATCAGGAGAGGAAGAATGTCGCGCACGCTGTATGCACGCAGATGCCAACCCGAATTGTCGCGATAGGCGGCACGCGCAAACGGGCGCCCACCAAGGACGAGCAGATTTCCGCCGCGCTCCAAATAGGCGTAGATGTCGGGCCATGCGGCCTCCGGATACGCGGAGCCGTACGGAAGGATGAGCAGGCGAATCGAGGCGTCGTCCAGCGCATCATGGAGCTGGTCTGTCGCGACGAAGCGCGCGCCCGAAATGAGAGATGACAAGTCGGTTTGCGAAGGCGCGGCTGAATCTGCGGCGGGGAAGCCGTTCTCATAGAAAACGACCGTTCCTGATTGCTGTGCGCGCACGCTTGGAGCCGTCGTCAAAAGGAACATCGAGTACACCGTAAGTAGGATCAGAGTGGCATTTGTTCTCATGTATGATGGCTCCTCGGAACACGCTGTTTTAGGACAAGCGTGCCTGGCTTGCAACGGAAAGTTTGTGCGGCAGGCTCTGCTTGAGTATGGGAAAGCGAATGTTGGCCGATGCAGGTGTGAGTATAAGCGCTCAGGGAGCGATGGACACAATCGCAGGACTTAAATCGCGTTTTCGCGAGATTTACAGCCAGGAGGCCGTGGTGTATCGCGCTCCCGGACGCGTCAATCTGATCGGCGAGCACACGGATTACAACGATGGATTTGTGTTTCCCGCCGCCATCGATTTGTTTACGTACGTGGCTATCGCGCCTCGCAGTGACAAAATGCTCCGCGCGCACTCAGAAAACTTTGGCGAGAGCGTTGAGTTTGCCCTCGACGGGACACGAGGAAATGTTCCGGGCGGGTGGGCTCGGTACGTTTTCGGCGTTGCGTTGATTTTGGAGTGTGCCGGTCATGCCATGAAGGGCGCCGACATGTTTATTCGAGGAGAAGTGCCTATCGGAGCTGGAGTGAGCTCATCGGCGGCATTGGAAGTCGCTGCCGGATACGCGCTGCTGGCGAATTCCGAACAGAAAATCGAGGGGCGAATATTGGCTCGAATTTGCCAGGAGGCGGAAAACGAAATCGTTGGCACACGGTCGGGGATCATGGACCAGCTCGCGTCCGCGTGCGGCGTCGGCGGCCAGGCGCTGCTCCTGGATTGCCGGTCGCTTGATTTTCGAGCACTGCCATTGCCAAGCGGCATGCGGCTAGTGATCTGCAATACGATGGTGAAACGCGAACTGGCGTGCAGTGCCTACAATACCCGGCGCGCGGAATGCGAAGAGGGCGTCCGAATTCTGGACGAGCGATATTCGGAGATCCATGCGTTGCGCGACGCGACGACGGAGCAGCTTGAAGATTGCCGGGCGGACATGCCCGACAACGTGTTCCGGCGCTGCCGTCATGTGATCACCGAAGACGCGCGCGTTCTGGAAGCGGCACTCGCTTTGGAACAGGGACGTCTCGCTGATCTGCGTCGAGCGATGGCCGAATCGCATCGGAGCTTGCGAGACGATTATGAAGTGAGCTGCTCTGAGCTGGATTTGCTGGTTGAACTCGCAAATCGCGAAGCGGGCGTTCACGGCGCCCGGATGACAGGCGCAGGTTTCGGCGGATGCACGATCAATCTGGTGGACACGGATAAGGTTCGAGATTTTTGCGAACACATCGCGTCCGGATACGAGCGGCAAATGCGGATCAGGCCCGACATCTACGTCTGCGATGCGGCAGATGGAGCGAGGCGAGTCGACTGACTTTTCAGACCGTGAAAGAGAGTCGATCGGAATAGATGCCATTCGATTTTGCCGAGCAGTCCCACAGAAGATTTAATCCGTTGCTTTGCGAATGGGTGCTCGTTTCGCCGCATCGCACGCAGCGTCCATGGCAAGGTCAAGTCGACACGCTGCCGCCGGAGGCGACGGTTTCGTACGATCCGAACTGCTATATGTGCCCGGGGAACACGCGGGCGAATGGAGCAAAAAACCCCGACTACAAGGCTGCGCTCGTTTTCGATAACGACTTTCCGGCGCTGCGGCTCGAAACTGCCGACGACGGTGTTGAAGACGGACTGCTGCTCGCGCGCGGTGAGTCGGGCATTTGCCGCGTGGTGTGTTTTTCTCCACGACATGATTTGACGCTTTCGCGAATGGAAGCGGCGGCGATTCGGAGGATCGTGGATCTTTGGGCCGAGCAGTATGCGCAGCTGGGCGCGGTGGAAAACATCCGGCACGTGCAGATTTTTGAGAATCGCGGCGCGATGATGGGAGCCAGCAATCCACATCCGCACTGCCAGATATGGGCGACTTCGAGTCAGCCAAATGTGCCGGAAAGGGAACTGAATTCATTCGTGTTTTATCGGCAGACGAAGAATCGATGCCTTCTTTGCGACTACTTGAGTCAGGAAGGCCAGTCGCGCGAGCGACTCGTCGAGGAAAACGAGCACTTCACGGCGCTCGTTCCGTTCTGGGCGGTGTGGCCGTTCGAGACGATGATTATTTCGAGGCGGCATGTTGGCTCTCTCGCAGAATTGTCGTCTGGTGAACGTGATGGTTTCGCCGTCATTCTTAAGCGGCTGACGACGCGCTACGACCATTTGTTCAACGCTCCGTTCCCGTATTCGATGGGCTTTCATCAAAGCCCGACCGATGGCGCTGCGCATCCCGAATGGCACCTGCATGCGCATTTTTATCCTCCGCTGCTGCGTTCTGCGACGGTGCGGAAGTTCATGGTCGGATTTGAGATGCTGGGCACTCCGCAGCGCGATTTGACGGCGGAACAAGCGGCGGAACGGTTGCGGGCAACTTTGTAGCGATGAGTGCGATCCGCGAGCGGGCCGAACGCTAGGGAACAATGGCAGCGTTTACTACTGGCCTGAGGCAAGGAAGCAAGGAGGCAGAGGCAAAGAAGCAAGGAAAACCAAGTGGGCCGGTCGCGGAAGTTCAAACTGACCCGCTACGCGCACTAGGTCTGCATCGAGCGATGCTGTGCCTTCTGCGGGCGGCGTAGCGCATAGACAGCGGGAAGGGGATTATGGCGATTCTGGTGACGGGCGGGGCGGGATACATAGGGAGCGTGACGGTTGAACTGCTTCGCGCGAAGGGCGAAATGGCCATCGTGCTGGACGATCTCTTTCGCGGCCACCGCGAGTCGATTGCTTCGGATGTTCTGTTCTACCAGGGAAAGATTGGCGATCGCGAGTTGGTTGGCCGCATTGCGAAGAAGCACCAGATCGATGAGTGCATTCATTTCGCGGCTCTTGCGTATGTGGGCGAGTCGGTCGAGAACCCGGCGCTCTATTTCGAAAACAATGTCGAGCAGGGCGTGGCGTTCATGAGTGCGCTGAAACAGGCCGGGGTTCAAAGGATCGTTTTTTCTTCGACGTGCGCGACTTACGGCGAGCCGAAACGAATTCCGATTACGGAGCAGGAGGCGCAATGGCCGGCGAATCCGTACGGATGGTCGAAGCTCCTGATGGAACGTCTGCTGGCGAGTTACGACCGTGCTTACAGGCTGAAGTTCATGTCGTTGCGATATTTCAACGCGGCTGGCGCGACTGCA
>Ga0335075_10015876_pt1 | contig 11279 bp, 7 predicted proteins | sample Lox_Sample_24_FD_206723 | JGI IMG/M metagenome (GOLD analysis project Ga0335075, IMG submission 206723) | Soil microbial communities from Loxahatchee National Wildlife Refuge, Florida, United States - Lox_Sample_2.4 | ecosystem: Environmental > Terrestrial > Soil > Wetlands | place: USA: Florida... | reverse complement strand
AAACCCGGCAGAATGCACTGATTCGAGTATTAGCATCGGCCCATGGCAATCGACGTGGCGGCGCATATCACGGGCACGGTGTGGGAAATTCGGGTCGGTGTGGGTGATGCGGTGCAGGAAGAGCAGGTCCTGGTCGTCCTGGAATCGATGAAGATGGAAATGCCCGTCGAGTCTCCCGCGGCGGGCACGGTCGCCCAAGTCCGCGTGGAAAAAGGTCAAGCCGTCGAAGAGGGCGAGGTGTTGCTCACGCTGGAATGACCGTACTGGACGGGCAGGCCCCGAGCGCCGCGTTTCCGACGCTTCCGGAGCGCGGGCGAGCTCGGCCGAGCGAGAACCCGTGCTGTTTTTCCTTTCGGTCCGCGGCGAGCGCGTGCTCCTCTTCTCGATCGCGTCGGCGCTCGCTGCCTGCGCGGGCACGCCGGCGCCGAAGGCCGAGAACCATGCTTGCTTTCGCGCGCTCGATTGCCAGGCAGGTCTGGTGTGCGTGGAAGGGCGTTGCACCGCAGATCTGACGCCGATCGTGCCCGAGGGCGCTGGGGCTGCGGCGCCGCCGGATACCCCGCGCGTCGACGCGGGCGTCGACTACGAATGAGCACCGCCGCGAGCCGGCGAACGCTGCGCGGCGTCGCTACGTGCGAGCGGACGGGCTGCGGGTAGAGCGGCTGGCCTCGGCGTCGCGTTCGAGCTCGAGGTGGGCGCGCACCCGGGCGCTGCGTCTGCCTCGCGTCCAGAGCGCAAACAAGAGCGCGACCATGCAGGCGTTCAACGTGGCGACGCACGCGATCATCCAGCGCAGGTAGGGCAACGAGCTGCGCGTCGTGGTGAGCGGACCGAGCCGTACGAGCTCGGTGCCCTTGCGCTCGACCGGCTCGGCCACGGCCTTCGTCACGACCACCACGCTCGCCGGGTCGAGCCCCGGAACCGCTCCGGCCACGAGCCGCTGGATGTCGACGCTCGAGAGCGGTGGCTCGGCGTTGCCGTGCTTGAGCAGCACCGATGCGGTCGGCGGCGTCGGTGGCCCGTCGCCCTCGAGCACGTCGCGATCGGGAACCGCCAGGTGGACGCGCGCGGAGATCACGTCATCGATGCCGAGCAGCGAGCGCTGCAGCTCGCCCGCCGTTGCGAGCAGGAGCTTGGCGCGTTCGTCGGCGCGGCTCGGGATCAGCGAGCTCTGGCCGAGCGCCTCGGACCAGCCCGGCGTCGCCGGCGGCGGCAGCTCCTCGCGCGCCATGACGGCCAGGGCGAAGCTCGCGTCGCCGCGTCCCACGTCGACGCTGAAGCGGCCTTCGTGCTCCGGGTCGCGCTGCTTGTCGGCCGCGACACCGTTGCGCCCGAGCGCTGCGACGACCTTGTTGGCGGCAGGCTCGTCCAGGTCTGTCGCGACCGGTATGGTGCAGGCCGCGAGCAGCCATCCGAGCCCGGCGATGACGCCGCTCGGTGAGCGATGGCGAGGTCGGATGCGAGCGCAATCCACTCGCCAGACTTACAGCGCTTTCTCGGCTTGGGGAATCGCGAAGCTGGGCGGGGAGGGCGTTTACGAAAACGCTGGGGCTCTCACTGAGACGCGAAGCGCGTGCGGGTGACGTCCAGCTTGGGGTGGCTCGGGAAGCTCAGCCCGCGCACCGCGCTGGTGATGCAGGCGACCTTCTTGGCGTCGGAGGGCTGGGTGCTGACCGTCACGCCCACGGCGCGCCCGTTCTGTACGGCGGCGCAGATGCTGACGGACATGCTGTTCGGCACGCCACAGTGCGAGAAGTAGCCGCCGCCGTTCAGGACCCGACCGTACTGGCCCGCCGAGATGTCGACCTGGCCCTTGCCGCTCATGTCCTTCTCTTCGTTGTAGGCGTCCATCGCCGCCTCGCAGCTCTGGCCGCTCGACACGGTGGGGATGCCGCCGGCGCCGCTCGCGCGCCGGGCCTTCTTCTTCTTGCCCTTGATCGAGAGCGCGCTGTCCGTCTCGACGTTGGTGGCCTCGTCGCCTTGGATCTCGACGCGATCGTTGCGCTCTTCGCTGGTCGCCGAATACCAGGCGCCGGCAGCACCGAGGATACCCACCAACATCAACAGCCCGATCATCGTCTTGCCGCGCGAGCTCTTCTTCTCCTGCGCGGCGACCTTGACGATGTCTTTCTGACGCTGCACGAGCTCGCGCGTGCGCTTGGCATGCTCGGCGAACTGGGCAAACTGGGGCCATTCACGGATGGGGGAGTGACGCCCGTCGAGGCTGTCGATCAACCGATCGTCCTCGAGGAACGACTGCGTGTCGATGTGACGGACGAGCTCGACCGCTGTGAACGGGCCATGGTCCATCCCGTTCTTCTGCACGAAATAGCGCGGGCGAGGGTCGCTCTCGAGCTGCGCCTTCAGCTCGGCGAAGTGGGCGGCCTGCGCGGCCTGCGCCGCGGCACCCTTGTCGGCGGCCTTCTCCTGCGCCGACGGCAGAGCGACGACGCCGTATCCGTTGATCGCCGTGGCACCCAGGGCCTCGGGCGCAGCGGCGGGCGGCATGGCGACCGCCGGCGGCGGGATCGACGGCTCGGGCGGCAGCAGCGACATCGACACGTCGATCGGGATCGGCTGCGCGTGGTAGCTGATGACCGGCGCCCGATGCGGCGGCGAGATCACGTTCATCGCCGCGCTCGAGCGGGCGATTTCGCGGATCGATTGCGCCAGCGCGCGCAGATCGTCCGGCCTGCGCTCGGCGTCGATGATCAGGCTGACCGCGAGGACGGTCTCGAGCTCCTTGGGCACGCCGGGCACGATCTCGCTCGGGCGGCGCATGTTGCGGCCAACGCTCTCGCCCGTGACCATCTCGTAGAGGATCGCCCCGACGGCGTACACGTTGCCGCGGGCATCGTTGAGCTGACCGGGTTGCGTCTCGGGAGGCAGGCACGCCCGGTCGCGGGCGTCGGACGGCAAGAGCATCGCCATTTCACGCGCCAACGTGAGCCGGCCGTCGCTCGTCTCCATCACACTGGAGGGGTGCAGATAGAACCCGTAGCCCTGGTCGTGCACTTCGGCGAGCTCGAGGCACAACGGGACCAACTGGCCCACGGCCGTCTCGAGCGCGAGCCGTTGCCCGATGGCGGCACGCCGGCTCAACGCCTCACGAAGCGTGTGATTGCCGAAGCCTGAACTCGGAATAGCCCCAGGGTGTCCCTGCTGAGGGTAAGCGGCGTTCATGGTCACGGTACTTTAATCTCGACCGAAGTCGCGGGGGCAACAGTTATCGGGCGCCCTCCCGCCACTCCAGCCCAGCCGCCTGAGATCTCGAAAACGGCGCGCCGCTGGTGTGTGATAACCCGACCCTCGCATTCCTGACGCGATGATCGGCACCTTTGGCTCGAAGTCGAGTGTTCCGACGCTCCGCGCACGCGTGCGTGGCAACTTCGCCGCAGAGTTGTCGCGAGCTCAGATCGGAGTTTCGTCGGTACGTGGACCACCCCGCCACGGGAACCGTCGGCGGGTGAGTGTTCGTTCGATGAAACTTTCCAGCACTGGCGCCATGTGTAGGGGAGAGTCTTCCTCCCATTCGCCCGCGTGCAGGAAATCGAGCGGTGTCCCATCTCGAGACAAGATCGCGAAGCCCGGCAGATCGCTCACCGGGACCTGAAGATCGATCAGCTCGGCGCCGAACTGACTGGCATCGACTCGAATCAACACGCTGCGACTGAGCGCGCGCTGCAGGCGCGGATGCTTCAGTGCGCCGGCGACATCGTCGCAGCGACGGCACTCCGGCGCGACCAGCCACACGACCGGCGTGCGGCCCTTCTCGTACGCGAGCCGCGCCTGCTCTTCGAGCGTCACGCTGAGCGAGTTGACTCCGTCGCTGACGTCCGTGAGCAGCAGCGCACCGAGCCGTCGCGTCCACGTGGAGTCGGCGTTGCTGTCTTCGGCGATGACGGGCAGCGTCTCGAGTTCGGGGAAGTCTTGAAAGCGTGGCGTCGCCACCATGGGCTGTGTGGCGAACGGCTGCGCGACTTCGTCATCGGCTTCGGGCTGTCGCGCCGTTGGTTCGAGAGTTATCCACATCCACGCGGCAACCCAGAGCGTGGAGTTGATCAACCCGACGCCGATCGCGACGTTCGCCCAACGCAGCCCTTGCGTGTGATGCGAGAGCGAGCGCAGACGCGAGCGAATCAGCCATCCGAGCGCTGCACCCAGCGCCGCGAGCGGACCAAAGCCGCATGCGGCGAGAGCGAGCGCTGCAGCGAGCAGTTGTTTGAGCCTCGTGCGCGGCGTGCTGCAACCGTTGCCTGCGCCTCGAGGCAACCCATCGCACGAAGGCCCTGCGGAGCTCGCCATCTGCCGCGAGGCGGCCTTCGTGCGGAGGGGGTCATGAACCCAAGGGGTTTTCCCAGCCACGCGAAAAGTATAGTCTGGCCGTGGCACGCACGCCCGTGCGTTAGCTCCACTTATTCGCCGGGGGTTCGCGTTGCAGGTCGTCCAGACGGCGTGCTAGCGTACCGCCGCTATGGAAACTCAGGACGACATCGATGCCCTGGTTCGTCGCTTGATCGAGAACCCGCACGACCAGGTAGCGATCACGCAGGCTCACCGTTCGGGGCAGAGTGATCCGCGCGTATACGCAGCGTTGCTGGAGCGCGTCGGAAAAGAAACGAAGGAGCCTTCGCTCGCGAGCCACTGGTACACGGAGGCCGCAAATGTCTGGGTAACCAGCCTCGGCGACGCGCATCAAGCAGCGCGTTCCTTGATGAACGCCATCGAGCGTGATCCGACGGATGCGATCCCTGCGGATCGGCTCGCTGCGCTGTATCGAGAGAAGAGAGACGCGAAAGCTCTCGTGGCACTGCTCGAGCGGCGCGCGCGTGCGCTCGCCCCGTTGGTGCGCACCGATCCGGAGCTACGCGCAACCGTCGTGGGGATCCACGAAGAGCTCGGGCGGCTCTGGGCAGATGCGCCGCTCGGCAATCCGAGCAAGGCGCTCGACAACTACGGCAAGGCGATCGAGTACGATCCCAAGAGCCACTACTCGATCTACGCGACGCGCGAGCTGCTCAAGGCTGCGGGTCGTTATGGCGAAGCCATTCCGTATTTCGAAATGGAGCGGGTGCTGTCTGCCGACGACGATCGCAGGCTCGCGCTGTATCTGGACGAAGCAGACGTCTGCAAAGCCGCTGGCGAGGAAGAGCTCGCGGCGGGCGCGCTTCGCAATGCCGTCGCGCTCGCTCCCAGCGACGCGAGCTTGCGCCAGCAGCTCGGCACCGTGGTGCTCGAGCTCGTGCGCTCGGGGCGTCAGGTCGATCCGCAGCTGCGCCAAGAGGGCGCCGACATGTTCGTGCTGCTCGCAGAAGAGTTTCCCGAGCACGCGGTAGCGTACTCGCTGTGTGCGCTCGAGATGGTGCCGACGAACGATCGCGCCATCCAGCTCGCCATCCACTACGCGGAGCAGCTCGGCGGTCTCGAAGACGTCGCGCCGTTCGCTGCAGCGTACGTGCAGTACAACCCGACGGGGCCGCTCGTCGCCGACGCACGGCGCGTCGCGGGCGACATCCAGCCGCGTGAGGTGATGAGCGCTGAAGTGAGCGCGGACGACTCTGCCTCGAGCGACGCCGTCTCCGGTGGCGCAGCTGCCGCGGGCCCCGCCTCCAACGGCTCGGCTCGCAGCAAGAGCTCGCGGCCCGCGCGCGCTCGTCGCTCGAGCCCGGCGCGTGATGCCAACGGCGTGCGCGCGAGCGAGTTCGACTCTGACGAGCGCGACGAGGTCGGCGCTGCACTCGGCGCGCTCGAGCCCGAGATGGACGAAGAAGATGCGGCGCTCGCCGCCTTGTCGGACGGCGCTCCGCCGGCCGAGCTCACGATCGGCGCCAACGTCACGGGCCCGGTGCGCGAGTTGCTGCAGACGGCAGCCCAGCTGATCCAGAAGAACCGTCGCAACGAGGCCGCGCAAAAATACAAAGAGGCGCTCGCCATCGAGCCCGCGCAGCCCGTCGCCATCGAATACCTGCAGACGTTCCTGCGCCGCACGCGCCGCTTCAACGAGCTGCGCAGCTTGCTGTCGGCGGCCGCCGCCGTCGAAGGCGTCACCTACCAGCAGCGCGCCAGCTGGCTGCGCGAGGTCGCGAGCCTGTCCGAAGGTCAGCTCGGCGATCTCGACGGTGCACTCTCGGCATGGCGCATGCTCGCCGAGCTCGGCGCCAGCGACGAGTCTGCGAGCCAGCTGCGCCGCCTGCTCGAGCGCGCGGGGCGCTGGCACGAAGTGGCCGAGCTGCTTCGCACGCAGGCCGATCAGCAGTCGGATCTCGAAGCGCGCATCGCACTCGAGAAGGACTTGAGCCGACTGCATCAGACCAAGCTCGAAGATCCGATCGCCGCGGGCGAGGCCTGGGCGCGCATCGCGAGCCTGACCCCGGGCGACGACGTCGCGATCGACACCGCCGTCAAGCTGTTCGAGTCGGGCGAGCGGCACGACCTCGCCATCGGCGTCATCACCGACAACATCCACAGCGTCGAAGATCCGACGGCCAAGGTCGAGCTGCTCACGCGCCTCGGCACCTTGCGTCTCGAATCGGGCGACGCTGCCGGCGCGGCGCATGCGTACGCGGAGGCCGCCGCCACCAGCAACGATCTCGATCTCTGGGAGCTCGCCGAGACGAGCTACCTGCAAGCCAAGCAGCTCGAGAAGGCCGTAGAGGCCAACAACGAACGCGTGCGGCTGCTCGCCGATCAGCCGACGCGCCAGGCGGCGCTGCTGGTGAAGGCGTCGGGCTACCTCGCCGATTCGGGCGATTCGGCGCGTGCGCTCGCCAACCTGTACCGCGCCACCGAGCTCGATCCGAACAACGACGAGTACGCCGACGCGGTGGAGAAGCAGCTCTCGACGACGCGTCGAGGCAGCGAGCTGCCGGCGTTCTTGCTCGAGCGCGCCGCGCGCATCAGCGACACGCAGAAGCGCGTCAGCTTGCGCAAGCGCGCCGCCAAGTACCAGAGCCACGAGCTCGGCGATTTCGACTCTGCACGTCGCTCGTACGAGCTCGTCCTGCAAGAGTCTGACGATGCCGAGGCGCTGAGCCTGCTCGCCGACGACGCCGAGGGGCGCGGCGACGCGGCGACGGCCGTCGGTTATCTGCGGCGCTTGATCAGCTTGAAGGACGAGCACCGCCGGGTACCCTTGCTGCTGCGCGAAGCGCACCTGCGCCACAAAGGCCTGAAGGATCTCGACGGCGCCGTCCGCAGCTACGAGACGATCCTGCGCGAGCTCGATCCGAAGAACCTCGACGCGCTCGCGGCGCTGGCCGAGCTGGAGTTGCAGCGCGGCAAGCCCGACAAGGCAGCCGAGGCGCTCGAGCGGCAGCTCGAGCTCGCCAGCTCGGCCGAGCAAAAGACGGATCTCGGTGTGCGCCTCGCCGATCTCTACGAGAGCGATCTCAACGACATCGAGGGTGCGCTGCGCGTGTTGCAGATCGTGCACGCGACCGATCCCAACGACTTCGACGCCGTCCAGCGCATCTGTGAGCTGAGCGAGCGCTCCGAGAACTGGGGCTTGCTCGCTCGACACCTACAGAGCCTGATCACGATCGAAGGCGACGAAGAAGAGGTCAGCCAGATGACGCGCCGGCTCGCGGCGGTGTTGCACGAGCGGCTCGAGCGCAGCGACGAAGCGCTCAAGTACCTCGAGCAGATCGCCGATCGCGGTGACGAGGGCTGCCGTCAGCAGTTCGTGTCGCTCGCCGACGATCTGAAGAAGCCGGTGCTCGCCGCCGAGAAGCTGGTGCAGTGGTATGCACCCGAGACGGGCAGCCCCCGCCGCGCGCACGCGCTGCATGGCGCTTTCACGCGCCTGGTCACCGCTGGCGACGACGACAAGATCATCAAGGTGGCCAAAGAGCTGGCGCGCACGCGCTCGGCCGACGTGGACATCGCCGAGCCGCTGGAGCGGGTGGCCACCAAGAAGCGCGACCTCGACGTGCTGAACATGGCGCTCGAGCTCAAGGTGCGCGACCTGAGCGGTGTGGCTCGGGCAGAAGAAATGGTGCGTCAGGCAGAGGTGCTCACCATCACGGGGCTCGAGCCCTCGATGGCTATCGTGCACGGCGAGCGCGCGCTGACCAGCGTGGCGCCCGATCGCGTCGAGCCGCTGCTGCAGCGGCTGGCCTCGCTGGCGGGCTCGGTCGAGCACAAGATCGACGTCTACGAGCGCCAGACCGATCGCTGCAAGACGCCGGCAGAGCGCCTGTTCGCACTGAGCCGTGCGGCGCAGGTCGCGTCGGAGCAGGGCGATCTGAAGCGGGCTCGCCGCTTCTTCGATCAGGCTCTGAACGACGGCGTGCCGGACGGCGGTCTCGACATGCTGGAGAAGGCCGCCCGCGCCTCCGATGCGGGCCGCGGCAACCGCGACACCACGCTGCGCGTGGTGCTCGCCGATGCTCTGGCCGCTGGCGGTCAGGGCCCCGGCGTCAGCGCGACGGCGCGCAGCGCGCTGTTGAGCCGCGCCGCGCTGCTCGCCCATCGCGATCTCGGCGCGCACGAGAAGGCCTTCGCCTGGCTGGCGGACGCCCTCGTCACGCACGTGGACTCGCAGGTGCTGCAGAGCCTGAACGAGCTCGCGCTCGATCTCGGCGATCACGGACAGGCCGACGCGGTGCTCACCGCAGCGCTCGAAGAGGTCTTCGACGTGCCGTCGGTGCGCCAGCTGCTGCAGGCTCGCGCGGTGATCCGCAAGACGTACCTGCAGGACGCCGCGGGCGCCGCCGACGACCTGAAGCGTCTGCACGAGCTGGCGCCCGGCGACGACGGCATCCTGCGCCAGCTCGAGGCCCTGTACGCCGAGCTCGGCGACTACCGCGGCCTGGTGCAGCTCTACGAAAACCAGATCCTGCGCGGGCGCGATCCCAACGCGCGCGCAGAGCTCGCGCGTCGCGTGGCGCTGATCTGGCGCGACAAGCTGAAGGATGCGCGCGAGACGGCGGACGCTTGGCGTCGCGTGCTGCGCATGAAGCCGGGCGACAACGAAGCCAAGGAGGGGATCGCGCTCGCCAAACGCGCCATGCCCTTTCGCCGCACGCCAGCCCCCGCTCAAGGCGGACGACGCCGGAGCAGCTCACCCGCGGCAGCCCCCGGCACCGGCTCCGAGCGCCCCGGGCCGTCGTACCCGCCCTCGAGCCAGGTGATGGATCACGGCGGCTACGCGCTGGACGATGACGAAGAGGTGCGCGACGAAGATCTGGCCCTCGATGACGAGGTCGACGGCGCGTACGACGGCGACGACGGCACGCGTGGCGGCGGCGAAGATCTCGACGTGGACGTCGAGGTCGATGACGACGACGAGGAGGTCGATCCGGTGACGACCGTCGATGAGCGCAGCGTGCTGCAGTACGCCGAAGCCGCCGGGCCCGGGCTGCGCATGCGCTCGACGCTGCTCGGCGCCAGCTCGACGGCTTCCGGGTCACAGCCCGCCAAGCGCAAGGGCACGCGCAAGCGCGCTCGCTCGACGGCAGACACCGGCGTGCATCGCAAGCCGAACGTCACGCCGCGCTCGGGCAAGCACTGAGGCGCGGCTCGCGAGGAGCCGCGGCTTCGGCGAAGGGCGCGACCGGCAACGGTTTGCGCCCTTCTGCTTTTGTCGGCGCTCAGGCCGCGAGGTCGCGAGCGTCGGGATTGACGATGAGCGCGCCGCGCGCAGCGTCGAGCAGCGCGGGCACCCCGAGCGGCAGTGGCTGGTTCTGTGCGCCGTGCCCCACCGGGAGCCCCGCCAGGATCGGAATGCCGAGCGCACCGAGGCAGTCGATCACGGCGTCCAGCGTGGCACGTCGCACGGCGTGCGCCCCGTCGGGCGCCACATCGCCGACGCAGACGCCGCCAAGCTCATCGAGCTTGCCCGAGGTCGCGAGCGCGGTGAGCATGCGATCGATTCGGTACGGCGCCTCGTTCACCTCCTCGAGGAAGAAGATCGCCCCACGCGGAAGCGATAGCCGCCCGCTCGCGGCAGCCGTGAACGTGAGGGTCAGGTTGCCACCCACGAGCGGCCCCGAAGCGGTGCCCGCCCGCAGCACCTCGAGGCCGCCGAACGAGCGGCGAGCGAGCGGCGCCTCGAGCGCTTCGAGCCAGCCCTGGCGCGCGGCCGCGTCCCCCCTGCCGAGCCCCGTCAAGTTCGGTGCGTGCAGCGAGGCGACGCCGGCACGCTGCGCCTCGAGGTGGATGGCCGTGAAGTCCGAGAAACCAACGCACCATTTCGGATACCGCTCCAGGGCGGAGAAGTCTGCCCGGGGACAGATGCGTGTCGCTCCATAACCGCCGCGCACTGCGATCAGCGCACGTGCGACCGGATCGTGGAGTGCTTCGTTCAACTCATCGAGGCGGCGCTGATCGCTGCCTGCCAGGTAGCCTCGCCGATCCAGCATGCCTCGCGACCAGATGACTCGATATCGCTCGCCGAGCCACGCGAGCCCTCGGTAGAACAAGGTTTTGTCGAACGGCCCCGAAGGCGCTACGATTCGCAGCGCATCGCCGGGTGCGATGGGAGGCGGGTACAACACCCTGATCACTATAGGCGGTCACCCGGACGGTTTGGAACTCGCGTTGACCTCATTCTCTACAGAGAGCGCATGACTTTGGGCACATCGACGGCGGTCGTGAAGGTCGGTACGCCGGAGCGCCAGTCGGGCGCTCGTCGCTTGCTGGGCCACGTTCAGAGCCTGGCCGCGGGCGCTCGCCGCGTCGCCGACGAGCTCGCCGCGAGCACGCTCGGGCGTGATTTCGAGCAGCGCGCGCAATACATCCGCGAGCACTACGCACGCATGGGGGACGATCCGTTCGGGCTCGATCCCGAGTTCACGCGGCTCGGGGCGATGGCCACTGCGTTCATGCACCGGCGCTACTTCCGCACCGAGGTCCACGGCATCGAGAACATCCCGCCGGGTCGAGCGCTGCTCATCGCCAACCACTCCGGGCAGATCCCGATCGACGGGCTGATCCTGGCGTTGACGTTGTTCTTCGACGCCAACCCGCCGCGTCTGATGCGGGCGATGGTCGAGAAGTGGATGCAGACGCTGCCCTTCGTGGCGCCGCTGATCGCGCGGCTCGGCCAGGTCGTGGGCGTGCCCGATAACTGCGCCCGCCTGCTCGAGCGCGACGAAGTGATCCTCGCTTTTCCCGAAGGGGTGAGGGGCATCGTCAAGCCCTACACACGCCGCTACCAGCTGGAGGACTTCGGTCAAGGCTTCATGCGGCTCGCTCTCGCTACGCGCTCGCCCGTGGTGCCGGTGGCCGTGATCGGAGCCGAGGAGCAGTACATCAGCGTCGGCAACCTGGAGTGGGCA
>Ga0335075_10015875_pt1 | contig 11279 bp, 10 predicted proteins | sample Lox_Sample_24_FD_206723 | JGI IMG/M metagenome (GOLD analysis project Ga0335075, IMG submission 206723) | Soil microbial communities from Loxahatchee National Wildlife Refuge, Florida, United States - Lox_Sample_2.4 | ecosystem: Environmental > Terrestrial > Soil > Wetlands | place: USA... | reverse complement strand
CGGCGCACCACGCGGCAAGCGCTCAGCGCGCCATCACTTACATGGAGAAGTCATGACCGAGATTTTCCAGTTCGCGCTGCTCGGCATCGGTGAGGGGTCGCTCATCGCCGGCATCGCGATTGGCCTCGTCCTGTTCTACCGAGGATCGGGCACCATCAACCTGAGCACCGGGGCCGTGGCCATGATCACCGGCTACGTGTTCTGGGCACTGAAAACCGGCCTCATTGGCGGCTACCAGTTCGGCACCGTGCCGGCCCTGCTGCTCTCGTTGGTCGCCGCGATCCTGCAGGGCCTGATCATGGAGTTCGGCGCCTTCCGGCCCCTGCACGCCGCCCCGCCGCTGGCCAAGCTTGTCGCCTCGCTCGGGTTGTTTCTGTTCGCCCAGGCCGGCATGCTGCTGGCGTTCGGGCCGAACGAACAGAGCGAGCCGGCCGTCCTGCCGACTAACCCGATCCACGTGATCGGCACGGTAATTCCCGTCGACCAGTTCGTCCTCGCGGGCGGCATCATCGTGGTAGCCGCCGCGCTGTGGGCGGTCTACCGCTGGACGGGGTTCGGCCTCTCCACCCGTGCCGCAGCCGAGAACGAGGTCTCTGCCATGTACATCGGGCTGCGCCCGAAGAACTTGTCGCTGATCAACACGGTGCTTGCCTGCGTCATCGTTGGCATGCTGGGCGTCCTCGCTGCCCCGCTGATCACCTTGGACACCACCACGCTGCCGCTCTTGGTAGTACCCGCGCTGGCGGCCGCGCTATTCGCCCGCTTCACCTCGTTCGGGATCGCCTGCGTAATCGGCCTGGCGCTCGGCGGGCTGGAGAACATCATCTATTACCTGTCGACGCTGTCGTGGTTCCCTACCAGCAATGGCACCGCCATCGGCGGCACCTCCGACGTCGTCGTCTTCCTGCTGATCGTCATCGCCACCTTCTGGATGGGCGGCCGGATCCCCAGCCGCGGCGACCTCGTGGAGCGTCGCCTGCCGCGGGTGCCCAAGCCGGCTAACCAGGTCAGGTGGACGCTGGCGGCGCTGATCGGCGGCGCGGTGTGCCTGACGGTGTTCCCCTATGACTTCCGGCAGGCCACGATGATCTCGATCGTCGGCGCGGTGCTCGCGCTGTCTCTCGTGGTAATCACCGGGTTCGTGGGCCAGGTGTCGGTGGTGCAGCTCGCTCTGGCCGGCGGCACCGGCTTCCTGATGTCGCACCTGGCGACATACGCGGGCCTCGGCTTCCCCTGGGCGGTCATCGTCGCGGTGCTGGCCGCGACCCTGCTCGGCGTCTTGATTGGCATCGGAGCGCTGCGGGTTCGGGGCGTGCAACTCGTGGTCGTCACGCTGGCCGCCGCGGTGGCGCTGTCCAACTTCTGGTTCGCCAACCCCTCATTCGGCGGTGGCCTGGGCGGCGCACCGGTGCAGCAGCCGGAGTTGTTCGGCATCAACCTCGGCAGTACGGCCGCCTTCCGCGGCCTCGACGGCCAGCAGCCAAGCCCGGTTCTCGGCTACGGGCTGCTGGTGATCGCGGTGCTGCTCGGCCTCGGCGTGAGCAACCTGCGGCAGAGCGGCCTCGGCCGCCGCATGCTGGCGGTCCGCTCTAACGAGCGCGCGGCCGCGGCCGTCGGCATCAACGTCGCACGGACGAAGGTGGGCACGTTCGCGATCAGCTCGTTCATCGCCGGCGTGGCCGGTGCGATGTACGCCTACAACTACGGGTCGGTGTCAGCGGACAACTACAGCGCGCTGACCGCCTTCACCGTGATCGCCTTCGCCTACGTCGGCGGCATCACCATGATCTCCGGCGCTGTGCTGGCCGGGCTGTTCATGACAGACGGGCTGACCCAGTACGCCACTGAGCAGTGGTTCCACATCTCCGGCATCTGGATCCTGCTGGTCGGGGCGTGGGCGGTGCTATCCAACGTCATCTTCTGGCCAGACGGCATCGCGGGCGGGGTCTACCAGCGGATGCAGGACCGCGCGGCCCGGCGCACGGCCGCCTCCGCCTCGGCTGTGGCTACCTCGACCGAATCCGCGGCAGCGGCCGCTTCGACGCCGCCCAGGGCGCTTGCTGTGGCGCCCGTCACGACCGCCACCCCGCAGCAGAGCAACGAGGAGCGCTCATGACCCGAATCCAGACCACGCACACCGGCAGCCTCATCCGTCCGCCGGCGCTGCGGCCGTTCCTGGCGGCGGCCGAACGGGGCGAACCGTATGACCACGCGGCCTTCGAGGCCGTGCTGCGAACAGAGGTGAAGGAGATTGTCCGGCAGCAGGCCGAAGCGGGCATCGATTATGTCAACGACGGTGAGCTTGGCAAGATCAGCTGGATCACCTACTTGTACGAGCGGGTCAGCGGCATCGAGACCCGGGTGACCCCGTTCGACGGGGCATCGATGCTGCAGATCGCCCCGCCGAGCCTGGACCGCGTAAAGTACGGCGACGAGGCGGTCTATTCCGAGGTGTGGCGGTTCGCCGACTTCTGGACCGAGGACTACTCGGTCAGCGGCGACGGCATCCAGTGGGTGTGCACCGGTGCGGTGAACTACGACCGCTCGATTGCCGACGCGCAGCTGGCGATTCTCCGCGAGGCCGTCGACGCGGTGGACGTGGTCGGCGCGTTCGTTACCGCTGTCTCGCCAGCCAGCCTCTACTGGGTCACCAATGAGCATTATCCGACCGAGCAGGAGTTCATCTTCGCGGTCGCGGACGCGCTGCACACCGAGTACCGGGCCATCGTGGACGCCGGCTTCCTGCTCCAGGTCGACGACGCGGTGATGTGGCACAAGCTCGCCACGATCAAGATGCTCGGCGGCGGGTTTGACGACTACCGGGCCTGGGCCGAGCTGCGGGTGGAGGCGATCAACCGGGCGCTGGCGGGGATCCCTGCCGACCGCGTCCGGTACCACATATGCAGCAGCAGCGGCCACGGCCCGCACACCGTCGACCCGGGACTTAACGAGATCCTGCCGTTCGTACTGTCCGTCAACGCCGGCGCCTACCTCGTGGAGCAGGCGAACGCCAGACACGAGCACGAGTGGACGGTGTGGCAGGACATCAAGCTGCCCGACGACAAGATCCTCGTGCCCGGCCTGATCACCCACCACACCCCGGTGGTGGAGCATCCCGAACTGGTCGCCCAGCGCATCCGGCGGATCGCGAACGTCGTCGGCTGGGACCGGGTGATCGGCGGCGCGGACTGCGGGTTCGCCCAGGCGGCCACGACCGTGCGCGTCCCGCTGTGGACCCAGTGGGCCAAGTTCCGGGCGCTGGCCGAGGGCGCCGCGCTGGCCAGCACGTCGCCGACGCAGGCGTGACCGACAACGAAAGGACTCTCCAGCAAATGACCAAGATCCGGACGACTCACGCAGGCAGTCTCATCCGCCCGGCGGAACTGACGCCCTACCTGGAGGCGATCGAGGAGGGTCTCCCCTACGACGAGGCCGCGTTCGAGCCGAAGCTCGCGGCGGCGGTGGCAGGCGTCGTCAAGCATCAGGCCGACACCGGCCTGGACGTCATCGACGACGGCGAGTACGGGAAGGCGAGCTGGATCACCTACTTCTATGACCGTGTCAGCGGCATGGAAAAGCGCGAGGTCCCGCTGGACGCGAACAACACCCTGCCGGCTGGCCTGGACCGGGAGGCGTTCGCCGAGTACTACGAGGGCCACGATGACGTGCAGTCCTCGGAGGTGACCAAGGCCAGCGACGACCTCGCGCACGGCGAGCACGCGGCGGGCACCGAGTCGATGGGGACGGGCTGGCAGTGGGTGTGCACGTCACCGCTGACCTATGATCCCGCCGCGGTGCACCGGGACATCGCCAGCTTCAAGCGGGCGCTCGCGGACGCGGACGTCACGGAAGGATTCCTGCCGGTGGTCGCGCCCGCCAGCGCCTTCTGGCTGGCGAACGAGTACTACGACAGCGACGACGACTTCGTCTTCGCGCTTGCCGACGCGCTGCACACGGAATACAAGCTGATCGTCGACGCCGGCTTGTACCTGCAGGTCGACGACGCGGTGCTCTGGCACCAGTTCGGCACCATGCGGCTGCGCGGCAAGTCGGCGGCCGACTACCGGGCCTGGGCGGAGGTGCGGGTGGCGGCGCTGAACCGGGCGCTGGCCGGCATCCCGGCCGACCGGGTCCGCTACCACGTGTGCTGCGGCAGCTGGCACGGCGCGCACGCCTTCGACCCGGAGCTGAGGGAGGTCATCGATCTCGTGCTGAGGGTGAACGCCGGCTACTACCTGTTCGAGCAGGCCACCCCACGGCACGAGCACGAGTGGGTGATGTGGAAGGACATCAAGCTCGCCGACGACAAGGTCCTAGTGCCCGGCGTCGTCACCCACCACACGCCGGTAGTCGAGCATCCGGAGCTGGTCGCCCAGCGCCTGGTCCGGATGGCGGAGATCGTCGGCCCGGAGCGGGTCATGGGCGGCACTGACTGCGGCTTCGCGCAGAACTCCCTGACCAAGCGGGTGCCCGAGTGGACCCAGTGGGCCAAGCTCGAGTCCCTCGTCGAGGGCGCGCGGCTAGCAAGCGAGCGAGTATGAGACCCCGCGCGGCGGCTCGTCCCCGGGGTGCCGCCCCATCCGGTGCATGACTTAACTCCCTGGAGGACCACGTGACAGATACCAGTGGCGGCGTCCGCTTCTCGGTGGGGGAATTCTCAACTCCGCGGCTCACGTTCGCGGAGGATCTCGCGATCTACCGCCAAGCGGGGGCGGATGGCATCGGGATCGACGCGGCGCTGAAGCTGCCGCCGGACTTCACCGAGGACCTCGCGCGATTCCGCGACAGCGGGCTGGCGGCCACCTTTTGCTTCCCGCCGGTCAACAGCGTGCTGCCGGGCAAGCTGCCGCGCGGGCCGGAGGACCCGGCGGGCCGGGTGAAGCAGATGTGCGCTGGCATCGGCGCTGTGGCGGCCTTCGACCCGGTCTGCATCGTGTGCAGCCCCGGCCCCTACCGGGGCCGGGCGGAGGCTGAGGCCTGGCCGATCGTCGTCGATGGGCTGCGGCAGGCCGCGCGCGCCGCGGCCGACGCCGGTCTGCCGATGGCGATTGAGCCGCTGCACAGAACGCTGGCGGCGGAATGGTCGGCCGTGAACTCTCTCGGCAAGGTCATCGACCTTATCGCGGACATCGGCGAGCCCGACGTCGGGATCATGTTCGACGTCTGGCACCTGTGGGACTCACCCGACGTCCGCCAACTGCTCGCCGCCAACGTGGAGCGGGTCATCGCCGTCCAGGTGGACGACTGGCGGGAGGAAACCCGCAGCTGGTGCGACCGGGTTCTCCCCGGCGACGGCATCGGCGACGTGACCGGGCTGCTGCGGATCCTGCGCACGGGCGGGTATGCGGGCTGGCTGGAACTGGAGATCTTCTCCGACGACGGCCTGTTCGAGCAGGCCTTCCCGGACTCGCTGTGGGCGCAGGACCCCGCCCAGATGATTCGGACTGGCCGTGAGAAGACCCTGACGGCCTGGGCCGCCGCGGGCGAGTAAGCCAAGTGATCGGAGAGTCATGACCGTCAAAGACCCAGTACTGAGCCAGGTGACCCGACTGTGCCTGGGCGGCAACGTTTTCGGCTGGACGATGGACGAGGTCGAGTCGTTCGCGGTGCTCGACGCCTATACGGCGGCCGGGGGCAACTTCATCGACACCGCCGACTCCTACTCCATGTGGGCCGACGGGCACGTCGGCGGCGAGTCCGAGGCGATCATCGGGCAGTGGCTCAAATCCCGCCACAACCGCGACCAGGTGACCCTGGCCACCAAATTCGGCCAGGTGCTCGGGGTCCGGGCGGACAACGTGCGGGCCGCCGTGGAGAACTCGCTGCGGCGGCTGCAGACCGACTACATCGACTTGTACTACGCGCACGTCGACGATGCCGAGGTGCCCCTTGAGGAGACCCTCGGCGTGCTGAACGAGCTTGTTGCCGAGGGGAAGGCCCGATCGATCGGCGCGTCCGGCTACTCGGCTGGCCGCCTCAAGGAAGCACTGGATATCAGCGATCGGGAAGGCTTTCCCCGCTACGTCGCGCTGCAGCCGCTGTACAACCTGATGGAGCGCGACATCTACGAGGGCGACCTGCAGGCCCTGTGCGTTCGCGAAGACATTGCCTGCCTGCCGTTCTTCAGCCTGGCCCGCGGTTTCCTGACCGGCAAGTACCGGCCCGGTGTCGAAACTGAGACCAAGCGAGGCAGGTTCGCCTGGACCGGCGCGTGGGACGACCGCGCGCTGCGCGTGCTGGCAGCGCTTGATGAGGTGGCCGGCGCCCGCGGCACCACGGACGCCGCCGTCTCGCTGGCCTGGCTGGCCGCCCAGCCAGGAGTGCTGGCCCCGATCGCCAGCGCCAGGACGCCCGGACAGCTGTCTGAGCTGCTGCCCGTGCTGGAGCTGGAACTGACCGGCGATGAGGTCCGCCGGCTGACCCGAGCAAGCGAGTCGGTGTCATGACCGCCGCACTGCAGGCTGCCGGCGTCTCTGTCAGCTTTGGCGGCGTCCGCGCGCTGGTCGATGTGGACCTCGATGTGCCGGAGGGCTCGTTGGTCGGCCTGATCGGGCCTAACGGGGCAGGGAAGACCACGTTCATCGACGCGATCAGCGGCTTCGTCCCGTGCCGCGGCAAGATCGTGCTGGGCGGCAGGGACATCACGGCCGACCGGGCGCACGCGCGGTCCAGCCGCGGACTGGCCCGCACCTGGCAGAGCATCGAGCTATTCGAGGACCTGACGGTCGCGGAGAACCTCATTGTCGCCACTCACCGCCCCACCCCCTGGTCCATCGTCAAGGAGATCTTGGGCGGTCGGACCTCCGCAACCGCCGAGGCCGTCGCGCTCCTGGACCAGATGGGCCTGGCGGACTTCGCCGACAGGATGCCCAGCGACCTGCCGCAGGGACAGCGCAAGCTGGTCGGCGTCGCCCGGGCACTGGCCTCCGCACCACGGCTGCTGTGCCTGGACGAACCGGCGGCGGGACTAGACAGCAACGAGAGCGAGGCACTCGGCCAGCGGTTGCGTGCGGCGGTGACACCGAATACCTCGCTGCTCCTCGTCGATCACGACATGGGCCTCGTCCTCGGTATCAGCGACTACGTGTACGTGCTGGAATTCGGCAAGATCATCGCCCGCGGCAAGCCCGACGACGTACGCAAGAACCCGGCCGTGATCACGGCCTACCTCGGCAGCGCCGCCGCATCGGCGCAGGGAGCCTGACTCCGTGGATGCTCCAGTCCTCAGCGTGCAGCAGGTCACCGCCGGCTATGACACCGCCGCCGTGATCCGTGACCTTGACATCGCCGTCGGCGCCCGGGAGGTCGTGGCGCTGCTCGGCGCCAACGGCGCCGGCAAGACGACGACCCTGCGGGTGATCTCGGGGGTGGTCAAGCCGACGGTTGGGCGGGTCAGCTTCGCCGGAAAGGACCTGGTCGGCGTGGCGCCACCCGACCGCGCCCGGCTCGGAATCGCCCATGTGCCGGACGGTCGCGGCATCTTCTTCGGCCTGACCGTCGCCGAGCACTTCAAGCTCACATACCGCGGCGAGAAACTCGACACTGACGTCGCGTTCGAATACTTTCCCGCGCTAAAGGAACTCCGCCACCGGCGGGCGGGGCTGTTGTCGGGCGGCGAGCAGCAGATGCTGGCGCTGGGCCGGGCGCTCGCGCGCCACCCGCGACTGCTGCTGCTCGACGAGCTCAGTCTCGGCCTCGCCCCGGTCATCGTCGAGCGGCTGCTGCCGATCGTCCGCCAGTTCGCCGTGGACCAGGGCTGCGCGGTGCTGCTCGTCGAACAGCACGTCCAGTTGGCCCTGGAAGTGGCCGACCGGGGATACGTGCTATCGCACGGCGAGATTACCGCGCGTCACACCGCTGACGAGCTCCGGGCCGACAAGGGCCTCCTGCTCGCCAGTTACCTAGGCGGCGAACAGGGCAGGGCGGGCGGGGTCCGCTAGCCGGCCGCCCCAGATCGCGAGAGAGACATCGAATGCGAATTACCGACGTACGGGTCGTCATCCACGACCGGAGATCCCCTGGGCTCGCGGTGTTCGGGACGAGGGACGGGCGGCTCCCGATGGGCGTCCTGCGGATCATGACCGACGAGGGCATCGAGGGCAACAACTTCCTCAGTTACCCCGGCCCCGGCCCTGCGGCCATAGCGGATGAGATCATCACCTTCATCAAGCCCCTGCTGGTGGGCAGCAACCCGCTGGACATCGGCGCCCACTGGCTGCGCATGTCCCGCCTCAGCCATTTCATCAGCCCGATCGCCATGGGGGTCGTCGACGTGGCGCTGTGGGATATCGCAGGCAAGGCCGCCGGGATGCCCGTGCACCGGCTGCTCGGAACCTGCCGCGACCGGATACCGGTCTACTTCTCGTCGGGCCACCACACGGGGCTGGAGGGTTACACGGAGGAGGCGGTGTTCTGGCAGGAACAGGGCTGGCGAGGGTACAAGCTGCATCCGCCACGTGCGCCGTGGCTCGAACCGGGAATCGCGCCGCCGGTCAGCTTCGACATCAAGGCGTGCGAAGCGGTGCGCACAGCGACGGGCGACGACATGGCGCTGATGCTGGATCCGTCGTGGAGCTACGACTATCCCGAGGCGCTGCGGGTCGGGCGGGTGATCCAGGATCTCGGCTACCTGTGGTACGAGGACCCGCTGCCGACCCATGACATCCACGGCTATCAGCGCCTGGCGCGCCACCTGAGCATACCCCTGCTGGCGACCGAGGTCACGCCTGGCGGCCTGGAGGCGCTGCCGCCCTGGATTACCGCGGGTGCCACCGATTTCCTGCGCGGCGACGTCGTCATCAAGGGAGGCATCACCGGCCTGATGAAGATCGCGCACCTGGCCGAGGCGTTCGGCATGAACTGTGAGGTGCACGACGCCTACAACGCGTTCAACAACGTCGCGAGCCTGCATGTGATCATGGCGATCGGCAACTGCGACTGGTTCGAGGTGCTGGCATTCAACCGGTCAGGCGATCACAGCCTGGAACACCTGAGCTATGGCCTGACGGAGCCGTTCCGGGTTGACCCGCAGGGGTGCGTGCATGCGCCGGAGGGCGCCGGCGTCGGGGCCGAGATCGACTGGCAACTTATCAAGTCTGGCGTCTCTGGTGAGGTCGCATGAGTGCGGACACGCTGTGGGCGGCCTGCGTGATCGCCCATGATCTGCTGGACCGGGCGGACGCCGCCGTTGCAGGCGAGTTCGGGACCATGTCCGCACTGTCCGCCGACCTGCTGACTCTGGACCGGCAGGGTACTGACCCTTCACGCGTGTCCCGGGAGCTTCGGGCGCGCGGCGTGCGGGTGAACGTACTTGACCCTTTCCTGGCGTGGTACCCGGGATGGCAACCGGCGCCGGGAAGCGGGCCGCACGTGGAGTCGCAGAACATCGACGAAGATAGTGTGCTCCGCTTCGCGGACGCCATCGGAGCCGAATCGATGACTGTCCTGACTCCGTTTTCCGGTGCCGCGGCTCCGCTGCCCGTGGTGGTCGACGCGCTCGGCGCCTTCGGCGACCGCGCACGCGCGCACGGGTTGCGGCTGCATCTGGAGGTCATCCCTACTTCTAAGGCGCCCGACCTGGCTACTGGCTGGGAGATCGTACGCCAGGTCGACCGGGATAACGTCGGCCTGGTACTGGACATGTTCCACCTCGCCCGCGCTCGCACGGACCCGGCGCTGCTGCGCTCCATTGCGCCGGAGAAGATCTTCCACGTCCAGCTCTGCGACGGCTCGCTGGTCCCACGGGTTCCTGATTACTTCGAGGAGGCGGTGACCTGCCGAGATTTCGCGGGCGAGGGGCAGCTGCCAGTCCGGGAACTTGCCCAGTGCCTCGCGGACATGGGAGCCCTGGGCCACGTGGGCCCCGAGGTGTTTTCCGCGGAACTCGACCGGCTGCCAGCCGCCGAGGCCGGGGCCGTGTGCCGCGCGAAGACAGACGCGTTCATGTCCACCTTGACGCAACGTGAGACCAGGTCCGCTGACTCCAGAGCGTTAACTTCCAATCACCATGGCTAGGGATCCCGGGAGCAGGGTAATGGGACGTGTGGCGGGAAAGGTCGCCCTGATCACCGGCGGAGCCCGCGGGCAGGGGCGTTCGCACGCCCTGACGCTGGCCCGCGAGGGCGCCGACATCTTGGCTATTGACGTGGCCGCCGACATTGAGAACATCCCGTACGGCCTGGGGACACCGGAAGACATGCGGCAGACCGTGGCTGAAGTCGAAGCACTTGACCGGCGGATGATCGCAGTCCAGGGAGATGTCCGCCGGCAGACAGATCTCGATGGTTTCGTCAGGCGTGGTATCGCCGAGTTCGGCCAGATCGACATCGTCGTCGCCAATGCTGGCGTGTGGACCGTGGACGACTTGTGGAAGATTACCGACGATCAATGGAACACCGTTCTTGACGTCAACGCGGGCGGCGTATGGCGCACCATCAAGGCCGTGGCTCCGCACATGATCGAGCGTCGGCACGGCTCAATCATCCTCATCGCCTCGGGTGCCGCCAAGGGAGGCCGTCGGCTGGCCCACTACGTGGCATCCAAAGCCGCGGTCATCGGCCTGATGGCCGCGGCGGCACTCGAATTGGGTCCGTTTGGCGTCCGCTGCAATGTCATCCTGCCAGGCGGGGTGGACACGCCGATCCTGGACTGGCAGGGAGGTTACGACATGCTCGCAGGCGGCGAAGGGCTCGGCACCCGCGAGCACCTGGTCACCGGCGCCCGGGTCAGCCCGCTGCTTCCCGGCCGCGGCCTGCTCGCGCCGCAAGCGATAAGCAACGCCGTCCTGTGGCTCGCCTCGGACGAAAGTTCCGAGATCACGGGGATCGAGGTCCCGGTCGACGCCGGGAGCCTGATCCAGCCCGGCCTGAACGCCACCGTCCTCGCGGAAAACGTCTACGCGGAGGCCGCTGAATCCCTCAGCAGGCCTGAGAGTCCCGGTTCCATAGGGCAGTGATCTCGTCAGCGCGCTCGCCGGCAGGCCAGTCAGCGAGAGGCCCAGGTCGGTGCGGAGCAACCCCGTCATCCGTCTTACGGCGTCCTGGACCAAATCCGGGCATGGCACTCTCAGTAGACGTTCAAGGTCACGAACATGGCAGTAGATTCTTCGAAAAGATCTTGGAAAAGGGTCGCGTACCGTGCCCCTGATGTGCCGACATTCGCTATAATGTTCCCATAGAGCTGGAGCGGTCAGCGATCATCCGGAAGGAGGGCCGGCGAATGGGCGAGCACGAGGACCCCGTCTCCGGCCTGTCGCCGGAGCGCGGTGGATTCGGCGGCGC
>Ga0335075_10015874_pt1 | contig 11279 bp, 7 predicted proteins | sample Lox_Sample_24_FD_206723 | JGI IMG/M metagenome (GOLD analysis project Ga0335075, IMG submission 206723) | Soil microbial communities from Loxahatchee National Wildlife Refuge, Florida, United States - Lox_Sample_2.4 | ecosystem: Environmental > Terrestrial > Soil > Wetlands | place: USA: Florida... | reverse complement strand
CTCGTTGAGATCGGCGAGAGCCCCAAAGGCGGCGCGGCGTTCCGTGAGAGCCCGTTCCTGGATATTCAGCAATGGCAGCAGCGCAGCCAGGCTCTCGAAGAGGTTGCCTTCTTCGGCTCGAACAGCAGCAAGGTCTGGTTCCTGGGCGGGAATGACAATGCCATGCACGTGAGCAGCGCGTCTGTAAGCGCCAACCTGTTTCCAATGCTCGGCATTCACCCCGCACTGGGGCGCGGCTTTGCTGCGAACGACAGCGGAGGATCGGTCGCGCCGGGCGACGCTCACGCGATCCTGCTAAGCAATGCGGCTTGGCGGACGCAGTACGGCGCCGATGCGGCGATTGTGGGCAAAACGGTCGAGCTGAATGGAGAACGCGATACCGTGATTGGAGTCATGCCGGCTGGATTCACGTTTCCCTATCAAGGGATGAATGCAACCGGGTTACCGGTCGTGTGGCAGCCGATCGTTCTTACGCCGGCCGATGCTATGCGCGGCCATCATCAGGCGCCTACGTACCAATGCCTGGCGCGCCTGCGGGTAGATGCGACTCTCGCCTCGGCCATGGCCCAGATGAACGCGATTCAGCCATCGGTCTCGGCAACCTACACGGAGGTTCAGGACCGCGACAATGCGGCGTCGGTGAATCTGCGCCGCTACACGGATGCTCCGGTCAAAGAAAACCTGCGTATGACTCTGGTCGCGCTGCTGGCGGCCTCGGGTTTGCTCTGGCTCATTGCGTGCCTGAATGTGACCAGCCTGATGCTCGCGCGGGCCACATCGCGGCAGCGGGAGATTGCCGTGCGCGGCGCTTTAGGCGCCAGCCGATGGGAGATTGCCGAACAGTTGCTGATGGAGGGCCTGCTGCTCAGCATCTGTGCGGCTGCTGGAGGCGTGGGGCTGGTGGCCGCGGTGCTGAAGATCTTTCAACATGGGCTCGAAACGCAGTTCCACTTACATGAAAGCCTCACACCCAACCTGGCCATGGTCGGAGTGCTGTTGTTGCTGACCGCCGTCGGCACGCTGCTCACGTCGGCGTGGCCCGCATTGGGAGCGGCGCGCGCCTCGATCGAGCCGGCGCTGCGGCAGAACGCGCCCCAGCAGGGAACAGGACGGGCCCATCGTCGAATGCGCTCTGCGCTGGTCGTAGGTCAGATTGCGCTGTCGTTGACGCTGCTGGTCGGCTGTGGTCTGCTGCTGCGGACAATCTACGCGCTGAGACATGTCGCACTTGGGTTCCGCACTGAGCATATCCTGGTCGCGAACATGACCATCCCCTCTTACAAATTCGCCGGACGCGACATGACCACGGCTCTCTACCAGCCGCTGGTGGAACGCGTAAAGCGGCTGCCGGGCGTGGAAAGCGCGACGCTGCTGACTGAGGTGCCGCTCGGCAAGACCTTTCAGATGATCTTTACATTCGATGCATCGGGCAATAGCGCGAGCGCCATCCGACAGCGTGCGCTCGAGGCGCAGTTTCGCGCCGTGGGACCTGAGATGCAGAGCGTGTTCGGATTCCAGATGCTGCGCGGAAGGTTTTTCACCCCGCAGGATACGCCTGCGTCTCAGGCTGTGATTGTGGTCAATCGCGCCTTCGTGCGCGCCTATTACGGTGACGACAGCGATCCGGGGAAGATCATCGGGCAGAGTCTCATCGGTTACGGAAAGGGCCGGCGTTCAGTCGTGGTAGGGGTTCTGGCCGACGAGCGCCAGGTGAATGTGGCTGACCCATCGCAGCCGGAGATGGAGGTGTGCCTTCCGCAGATTACGCCGACGAGCATGTTTTATAACGCAGCCGAAGGCAGGGCCATGGATATCGCGGTGCGCACCAATCGCAGCCCCGCGAGCATGATTCCGGAGCTGCGCGACATTTTGCGTTCTGCCAGCCCCGATCTGGCATCGAGCACATACAACACCATGGACCGCATCGTCGAGGATTCGTTTGGAAGCCAGAATCTGGCCGCGACGCTGCTTGAAATCTTTGGCGGGTCGGCGTTACTGCTGAGCCTCTCCGGAATCTATGGCCTGCTGGCGTACCTGGTGGCGCAGCGGCGGCGCGAGATGGGACTGCGGATCGCGCTGGGCGCGCAGCAATGGAACGTGATGAGCCTGGTTTTGAAGCAGGCGACATGGATGCTGACGGTTGGACTGTGCGCCGGACTCGCCATTGCGTATCTCGCCACGGCCGCGCTGCGCACGCTGCTTTATGGAGTGAAGGCAAATGATCCGTGGTCCATGAGCGTAGCGGCGCTGGTAATGTTTCTGGGCAGCCTGGTGGCAGCGCTCGTTCCGGCGCGGCGGGCGGCGCGGGTGGATCCAATCGAGGCGTTGCGCGCGGAGTGAAACAGGAGATCGCTCAGACGGATGGCGTCCGGCCAATGGCGTATCGACCGGCGGCGAGATATCCTGACCAGGACATGGAAAACATCAAATGGGTTGTGGCCGGCGTGGGCGATATTGCGCGCAGGCGCGTGATTCCGGCGATTCAGGCCGAACGGCGCAGCACACTCTACGGGCTGGTGACGCGAGACGCGGCCAAAGCCGAGGAGTATCCGGGCGCAAAAACCTGGCCGACGGTCGAAGAGGCCGTTGAAGACAGTGCCGTGGATGCGGTGTACATTGCGTTGCCGGTTGCCATGCATGCGAATGCAGCCATGCGGGCGCTGCGCGCAGGCAAGCATGTGCTGTGCGAGAAGCCGATGGCCATGAACGATGCTGAGGCCGCATGCATGGTGGCCGAGGCGGAGGCGAGCGGACGGGTCTTCGGCGTGTCCTATTACCGGAGACTTTACCCCAAGCTGCTGCGCGCCAGGCGGCTCATTGCCGAGGGAGCGATCGGGCAGCCGGTGCTGGTAGAGGCCAACTGCCATAGCTGGCTGCCGCCAGAGGAGCGGGGTTGGCTGTGCGATCCGGCGCTGGCGGGCGGCGGGCCGCTTTTCGACATCGCTTCTCACCGTATCGACGCCATGAATTTTCTCTTCGGCAAGCCGGAGCGGGCTCTGGGATTGCTGTCGAACGCCGTTCACCATATTCCAGTGGAGGATTCGGCTACCGCACTGCTGCGCTATGAAGGCGGTGTGCACGGCGTTGTCGATGTGCGCTGGAATTCGCGCGTCTCGCGGGACCAGTTCCGGGTGGTTGGCGTCGAAGGCGAGATCGGGCTGGATTCGCTGAACGGGCCGGAGCTGCGTGTAGCGGGCCGCGTGGAGATGCTGCCGACGCACGCAAACGTGCACTATCCGCTGGTGCTGAACTTCGCCGGGGCCGTTGCCGCCGACTCACCCGCCGCGGTGGCCTGCGGAGGCGAACAGGCGCGGTGGGTAGACTGGGCGATTGATCAGGTAGTGCAGTCGCAGCCAGCGCGAAGCTGAAGTTTTAAGCCCAAATTCGCCGTCGGCGCACTCATTTGCAACGAATTGCGCTGAGATTCATCCGATAGGATAGGACCAGCCGGATTTTCCTTCTGCTTGCTTGTCTCCGGCAGAAGTCCGGCGGCCCGATCTTTCCCGATTCGCGCGGTGCGTCCGATGGCTTTGCCGACTCACATCCTGATTGTTTACGGCTATGTGCTGCTCTTCGCGTGGGTTCTGGTGGAGCAGCTTGGCATTCCGCTGCCGGCCACGCCCGTGCTGCTGGCTGCCGGGGGGCTCTCGGCCGAGGGGCAGATCAGTTTTTGGCTTGCCCTGCTGGCTGGAGTGATTGCCTCCATCACGGCGGACTCCGCGTGGTTCCTGATCGGCAAGCGCTACGGGCATTTCGTGCTGCGCATCCTGTGCAAGCTGTCGCTTGAGCCAACCACGTGCGTGCGCCGCACGCAGGATACCTTCGGCCGCCGCCGCGGCACTATGCTGATGTTCGCCAAGTTCGTGCCCGGGCTGGGCATTCTGGCTCCTCCGGTTGCCGGCGGAAACGGAATGACCTTTGACCGATTCCTGTTCTACGACACCATTGGCGGCACTCTGTGGGTGGGCGCGCTGCTGGCCGCGGGACGGTTCTTTGGCGACCTGCTCAAGCGCAATCCGGGCCTGCTGGCGTGGGTGGGACGGTTTTCCGGCGTGCTGCTGGTGGTGGGGATCATCGGGTTCTTCCTGGCGCGCCTGTATCGCCGGCGGATGGTGCTGAAAAAGCTGGCCGCCGCGCGGCTGGAGCCGGAAGAGCTGAAGAAGCTGCTCGATGCCGGCGAGTCGGTGTACATCGTCGATCTGCGGCATCCACTCGAGCTGCTGCCCGACCCTTTCACTCTGCCGGGCGCGCTGCATCTCTCACCTGACGACCTGACGGCGCGCCACCTGGAGATTCCGCGCGACCGCGATATCGTGCTTTACTGCACCTGCCCCAGCGAGGCCACGGCGGCCAAGACCGCCATGACGCTGCACAAGCTGGGTATCGACCGGGTGCGTCCGCTGCGCGGCGGCTTCGACGAGTGGAAACGGCTGGGCTTTCCGCTTGATCCGTTAGCGCCGGTGCTCACTACGATTCAGCCGGCGCATTGATCTTGTTTTATGCGCCGCCCGTGACAAACAACGCCGCGATGCTGATTCCGATCGGCGAGCCGATGCCGCTGCACGGGTCCGGTCCTACGGCGGCGTTATAGTAGCCGTTGCCCCCTACGGTGATGTCGTTGAATGCATTCTGGTTTTGCCAGAGCTTGGGCGTTACGAAGCCGAGCTTGGTTCCGAATGAGGCGAACAGCCCGGCATAGAGCGGCGCGACCGCGCTGGTGCCGCCCACGACCGTCGACGACCCGTGGACATAGATCTCGTAGCCGGTGTTTGGGTCGGCGTCACCGGTCACGTCGGGCACCATGCGGCCTGACCCATACTGCGTGTTGGCGGGCGCCGCAGGAGCACCGATCTGGAAGCTCTGCACGGGAAAGATCGTCGAGTAGCCCCCGCCCGTTCCCTCGCCATCGGTCTCGCCGGGGTTGTCGTTCCATACCGTTTCCTGGGTCGAGGTCTTGAAGGTTCCGCCGCAGCCGACCACATGCGGGCAGGAGGATGGGCAGTCCACGTTGGCTGGGGTCGAGCCGCCGTCGCCCGAGTCGTTGTCACCAGCCGCCGCAAAGACGATCATGCCGCCTGCCGCGGCGGACTCGGCTGTAGACTCCATCTGATCGGCGGCTGCAGTGCCCCACTCCGCCTCGTCAGCGCCCCAGGAGATGGAGCAGACATCGCAGCCATCTGAGGCTGCTTTCGCGACCGCAGAGGCGATGTCCTGCGACCAGTAGACCCGAATGGTGGCCGCTTTGCCGGTAGCCGCATAGTAAGCTGCCGCGGAGACCTGGATGTCGAGACCGACCTCGTAGTCGTCATCCCCTGCCGAGCCGCTCTGATTGGGCGTGTTCTGGGTGCCGTCTACCGATACGTCCGTGATGGACGGGACCGGCTGGTCGATGGACGAGAAGAACGCGCTCATGTCCGACGCGGTCCAGCCGCCGCCCAGCTCCACGATAGCGATCACACCGCCGCCCGGCATCCCGGTGGGCCAGTTGTACGCCGTGCAGAGATCGGGCAGGTTCCAGGGTTCGCCGGCCGGAGCGGCCGCACCAACCCCGGCGCTGGTTCGGGCCTCGGCTTTGGCCCGGGCGCGCGTGAGCAGTTTGAAGTATGGGTGGCAGCCGTAAGTAGGGGACGTGCTCATGTCGGACTCCTTTTCAACGTGAGCATCGCACAACTGCGCGCGGATGGCAAAGCCATTGCGCGAGCGGTCATTTCAGGCTTGTCAAAAGACGACGCGAAACCGGGGATGACATACGTGAGGGCACGGTCCTTCCGTTGACGCGACCAGAAGGGAGCGGCAACCTTGCTCCTGGCAGACAGAAAGGAAGTAATCCCTGGTTTTGCCGTTAGTATGGGGGAGGAACGGTAACCACCGCACGGAGCACTCTGTTGGCCTACGACGATTTGCGCGACTGGATCAGGACTCTCGAAAAACATGGCGAGCTGAAGCGCGTGAGCGAGGAGGTTTCGCCCGAGCTCGAAATCACCGAGATCACCGACCGGGTGAGCAAGATCGGATCGCGTTCCGGTGCGGCGAAGGAGATGAACGCTCCCGGCGGTCCGGCGCTGCTGTTTGAAAACGTGAAAGGCCATCCCGGCCACAAGGTGTTCATCAACCAGTTCGGCAGCGAGCGGCGCATGGCCATGGCGCTCGGCGTGGAGCGGCTCGATGAGATTGCCGAGCGCATTCACGGCCTGATGAATCTGAAAGCGCCGGAGGGTTTCCTCGACAAGCTCAAGATGCTGCCGCAACTGGGCGCGCTCGCGAGCGCGTTTCCCAAAACCGTGAGCGCAAAAGATGCGCCGTGCAAAGAAGTGATCGTGCGTGAGGGACTCAATCTGAACGCATTTCCGATTCTCAAGTGCTGGCCGCACGATGGCGGGCGATTCATCACGCTGCCGTGCGTGCATACGCGCAACCCGCACGGCGGCAAACGCAACATCGGCATGTACCGCATGCAGGTGTACGATGGGCAGACCACAGGCATGCACTGGCAGCGGCAGAAGGTGGCCGCGGAACACTATCGCGAAGCGCTGCGTGCGGCTGCCGCAATGGGCTCAACCGAAAGTCCGCGCAGCGCAGCTGTGGCCATGATGGCCGAGACGGCCGGCGGCGCGGTGCAGATTCCCGACGGGCCCATCGGAGGACTTCCACAGGTGAGCCTGGGCAAGCTGAAAGGCTCGCGGCTTGAGGTGGCGGTGGCCATTGGCACCGATCCGGCGACAACTTTTTCGGCGATTGTGCCGGCTCCGCCCGAGGTTGAGGAGTTTCTGATTGCCGGTTTCCTGCGCGGCAAGCCGGTGGAGATTGTGAAGTGCGAAACGATCGATCTCGAAGTGCCCGCCAATGCTGAGATCGTGCTCGAAGGCTACGTGGAGCTGGGCGAGCTGCGCAGTGAAGGGCCCTTCGGCGATCACACCGGCTTCTACACCATGACCGACGACTACCCGGTCTTCCACCTCACCTGCATCACGCATCGCAAGGACCCGATCTACGCGGCGACCATCGTAGGCAAGCCGCCCATGGAAGATGCGTGGATGGGCAAGGCCGTCGAGCGCATCTTTCTGCCGGCGATGAAGATGACCATCCCTGAGCTGGTGGACGTTCATCTGCCGGTTGAGGCGGTCTTTCACAACCTGATGATTGTCTCGATCCGGAAGAGCTACCCCGGCCAGGCGCGCAAAGTGATGCACGCCATCTGGTCACTGGGCCAAGCCATGTTCACCAAGTGCATCGTCGTGGTGGACGAGGACTGCGACGTGCACAATATTCCCGAGGTGGTGCTGCGCGTAGCCAACAACATCGACCCCGAGCGCGACATTCAGTTCACGCTGGGCCCGGTCGACTCGCTCGATCACTCCTCGCGGCTGCCCAACTATGGATCGAAGATGGGCATCGACGCCACACGCAAATGGAAGGCGGAAGGTTTCGAACGGCCATGGCCGGCGATGATCGAGATGGATGAGACCACAAAAACCAGAGTCGACGCGATCTGGGCGAAGCTGGGATTGTGATTCGGCGACGGGCTCCCTGGTTCTGATTCACGAGTGGGCCGCAACGATTTGCTGTTTCATTCCATATACTGGTTCGGCCAATCAAATAAAAGCTTCCGTCGCTGCGGAAGATCGACTCCGAGGAGAGCTGACAATGTATTTTTCGAACGCCCGTGGCCTCGCTGCCGGTATCGCACTGGCAATGTGCTTTACACATGCTGCTTCGGCTGCCGACATTCTGATCGGCGATGCGAAATCGCAGCCCGAGAGCTTGACGGTAGCACCGGACGGCACGGTTATTGTCGGCAGCGCCAGCTCACCGTTTGTCTACAAGGTGCGTCCGGGCTCCTCCACGGCCGAGAGGTTTATCGACGCGAGCTCAGAGGGCCCTGGCACGTGGTTCTTCGGCATGCTTGCCGATGCATCGAGCAATATGTTGTGGACCTGCCAGTTAACGCCTGTACCCAACACCGCTCCCGTCCGGAAACACACGGCTTTGCGCGGCTTCGATCTCACGACCGGCGCGCCGAAGGTCCGTTGGGATCTGCCGGGAGACGACAGCACTTGCAACGATTTTTCGATCGGCCCGGATAAGGCTCTCTACATCACCGACACCGCCAACGGCAGAATCTTCAGGCTCCCGGCCGGCTCTTCTTCCGCGGAACTCTACCTGGAGCACCGGACTTTGATGGGCGTCGATGGCATTACGTTTCTCAACGGCGCGCTCTACGTGAATAACGTGATCTTCAACAAGCTGTATCGCATTCCCGTAGACGCCGTGGGGAAGCCCGGCACCCCCGTCGATATCTGGATGGACCAGCCTGTAAAGGGCCCTGACGGCATGCGTGCGGCGAATGGCAAACTCTACGTTGCGGAAAACGGTAGCGGCGTCATCTCCGTTATAACGATCAACGGAGACAAGGCAAGCGTCACGGTGCTCAAAGACGGGCTCAAAACACCAACCGGGATTGAGCCGGCGGGCGACACGCTCTGGTTTACCGAGCGCGCCATCGGCAAAGCCGAGTCGATCCCCATGCCGAAGTAATTTATTGGACGAGTCGAGCTGTGACCGGTCACACGTCAACGGGCTTCAGTTCGTGCGGCTGAATTCAATGCCGCGAGCCGATTGTGCATACACGCTCAGGCCGGTGATCTTCCCATCTTTGTCATGATGAAACGCAATTAAGAAATCACCGCCAGCGTCGAATTCATCGCGCCCAATCGGGCTCAATTTCACGAGCTGATTGTCATGATTCTTAAGGACGAGACCTTCGTTCTGAAGAGATATCTGGATGGCGTTATCGAGTTCCTGGCTGCGGTAATCGCCCGTAAAAGTTTTCAATGCAGATACGTTGAGAGGAAGCTCGCTCACTCTTCGACCGGCAAAGTACATCTCGCCGTTCATGTTGAGCGTGGCCGTCATCGATCCTTCCGCTGCTTGGAATGTAATGACATCCCCGAAGAGATCGTAAAACTGGTTGGCATTCCTGCGTCTGAGAACCGATCCCCATCCCTGCAGGTTGCCGTCCACGTCAGCAAAGGAATAGATCATGTGTTTACGCGGATCGATATACTGGCCGGCGAACTGAGCCGGATCGGGCAGGTGACGGTCGGCAGCCCAGACAGCAGTCGAGCCTCGTTGCATGTCGTTTTTCAGGTATAGATCGGCAACCTTGCGAGCTCGAATCTCGGGTTCGGCATTCGAAAGATTGCACAGACAGGCGACGGTGAATTTCTGGTCGGGAAAGCGAAGAATGTCGGCGCGATATCCAAAAAGTGCGCCATTGTGTTCGACAATTGGAAGCCCGCGATAGTTGCCCAGGATCAGGCCCATGGCGTAGGTGGTTCGGTTGCCATCGTTCAAGATCCCTGGAGATTGCAACTCGCTCACGAGGGTTCCCTTGCCCAGGCGGTTCGAATAAAAGTTGTTGTCCCACGCGAGCAGATCGTCAACCGTGGTCATCACGCCGCCGCCGCCAACCACCGCGTAGGTCGTGGACCAATCGACAAGGAAATTGCCATGCGTCCCGGGATCGTATGCTGCAACGCGTTCGGGCACGACCACCGATGCGTCGTCATAGAACCGGGTATGCGTCATCCCGAGCGGGCGAAAGATATTCTCGGCAGCGAACTCGGCAAGCGTCTTTTTCGTCGCGCGCTCCAGGACGATACCAAGTAGAAAGTAGTTGGTGTTGCTGTAGACCCACTCGTCTCCAGGCACATTGTTCAGGCCCTTTTGACGCTCGATCAGTTTAAGTATCTCTGTGGGCGAATTGAAGTCGGACGCATTGTGTCCTGAAAAATAGAGAAGCGCAAAGAAGTCTCGAAAGCCGCTGGTTTGATGAAGCATCTGGCGCAGGGTGATCGTGTGGCCGTAGTCGGGCAGCTCCGGAATATATTCTCTGACGTCGTCGTCCAGCGAAAGAAAATCCTGCTCTGCCGCAAGCACGACTGCCGCCGCGGTAAATTGCTTGGAAACTGACCCGACGTAAAAGACAGATTGAGGTGAAAGCGGAACGCCGAGCTCGAGGCTTGCCGCCCCATACGACCTGCGATAGACAAACTTCCCGGCGCGCATAACTCCGAGCGAACATCCCGGCGAGTCTGACGTATCGTAAGCTGCGAAGATCCGGTCGACCTGCTGCGACAAGTCTGGTTGCTGCGACTGGTCCGGCTCGCTTGAGAAAAGTGAATGGGCAAGGACACCGAAAGCGAGGACGGAGATAGCAGCAAGCCGCATCAGGCGATGAGTATATCAAGAGCGCATTACAGCACTCTCACGCGGCCCGACCGCTGCCTGGAAGTGATCCGTCTCTGCTATATCTAAATACATGCGTTGCCTCATTGCGCGACGGGGTCTCTGCTCGATCGCCGTTGCGCTGGCCCTTGTGGTTCCTCTCTTCGCACAGCAGCAGCCGGATACCTTCCGCTGGATGAACTTCCACTCACCCAAGGACCAGGACATCATTGTCTGGGTCACGCGCGCTCTGCAAGTGGATGACTGGACGGCAATTCGCGAGATCGGCGTGAAATACGATGCGGCGCTGGTGGTGACCACCGATCGCGCAACGCCGCAATCGCTCCCCGAGGACGACACCTTCACGGTATGGAGCGTTTCGCTGACCAGCCACCTGACTGCGCCGCTAATTCACGGGGTGAATCTGCGCATCTTCGACTGGGAGCGCTTTGCCGACGGCGCCGGTGAGGATCTGACCGCTCTTTACGATAATTGCCGCAACTGCTCCACCGCGACCTACTTCACCGCGTTTTATTACGACATGGGCCACCACCAATGGGCGGCCCGCTGGATCAACGGGGGCCAGGGAGTTCCCGTGTGGAACAGCGCACCGCCTTCGAGCATTGCCTGGACGCAGGTCTACGGGTTGGTGACCGAACCGGACGGCCACGTGCAACTGTGTACCTGGAACCACTTCGACTACGGCAAAGGCAAGGATCCCGAAGATGTGGTCTACCGCTATGACCGCGACCCTTTCAGCGGGCTGGACCGCACCGCCGTGCTCAGCGGCAAGATGGCCGAAGACATGGAACTGAAGCTGTGCCGGGGACAAGACAGTGTACAAGGCCTGGAGCGCGGACAAGACTCGCAGTTGTGCGAGGAGATGGTAAACCCGCACCATGATCGACGTCCGGTGACCACGCCGCCCACCAACAATCGCGGCCGATCGACGCCTCCCGGCTCGCACTAGCTGCGCGACTTTTGCCCACTGCAGAGAGCCTACCCCAGAAAATCTGCTGCGTAGGCGGCCTCGATCTTGTTTCATGGCATCC
>Ga0335075_10015873_pt1 | contig 11279 bp, 10 predicted proteins | sample Lox_Sample_24_FD_206723 | JGI IMG/M metagenome (GOLD analysis project Ga0335075, IMG submission 206723) | Soil microbial communities from Loxahatchee National Wildlife Refuge, Florida, United States - Lox_Sample_2.4 | ecosystem: Environmental > Terrestrial > Soil > Wetlands | place: USA... | reverse complement strand
CAGGCCCCCGGCTGGAAACTCACCCAAGACCAGCCCGGCCTCATGACCTGGCGAACGCCAAGCGGCCGAACCTATACGACGTGCGGGGAGCTCTATCCCGTCTAGATCTTGCTGGTATGTCCGGTCTGCTCATAGCCTCAGCTGATGAGTACATCTGGTGCGAAGCCGACGCTGGTATATCTCTATGGTCCGCCAGCAAGCGGCAAGCTGACCGTGGCGACCGGCCTGGCCGAGCTCACCGGCTTCTCGCTGTTTCACAACCACCTCAGCGTCGATGCGGTCAGCTGTGTGCTCCCTTTTGGCAGTAAGCCCTTCACCGACGTACTGCATCGACTGAGACTGGACGTGTTCCAGACTGCTGCTCGAGCTGGCATCAGTCTCATCTTCACTAACAATTCTGCCTGGAGCGGTCCTGATGCGCGGTCTCGGTTCGCTGCCTTCGCTACAGCAGCCGAGCGTGTTGTGGAAGCCGAGGGCGGCCGGACGGTCTTCGTCAAGCTCACTGCTCCATTGACCGTGCTAGAGGAGCGGGTTGGCCAGCAGTCAAGGCGTCGCCTTGGCAAGCTGGTGGACATAGCCCGATTGCGTGAACTCGTAACAGATCTCGATCAGTCAAAGCTCCATCCGAATGACCTCGAGATTGACACTAGTACTGCCAGTGCTGGAGGAGCCGCGCTGTATATCCGCGACTCGCTAGCCGGACGTTGAACCTGGATGGCTGTTATTCCATCTCCCGTACTGGCCCAAGATGCGCGCGTTGTTATGTGATGCGAACGCCGCTGTGCCGGCGCCATCGACAGCCCCCCGGCAGGCAGCTGACCCAAGACCAGCCCGGCCTTATGACCTGGCGAATGCCCACGGCCGCACTTAGATCACGGTGGGCGAGCCTTACCCAGTCTGAATCCGCGCCGCTGGAGCGGCGGTTCGTGATGGCAAGTCGGGTAGGGCTTGGTCATGACGCTGGGTACGAGGCCCAAGCTCATCCTGGCGGTCGCGTGTACTGCCCAGGTCATGATGGTGCTCGATGTCATGATCGTGAGCGTCGCCCTGCCGTCCCTGCAGCGCGAGCTTCGGCTCTCGCCGGCTGGTCTGGAATGGGTAGTAAGCGCCTATGCCTTGGCCCTGGCCGCCCTGATCCCAACCGGCGGTGCGCTAGGCGATCATTTCGGGCGGAAACGCGTCTTCATGAGCGGACTCCTCCTCTTTACGCTCGCCTCGGTCGGCTGCGCCCTCTCGGTGTCGGGGGGCATGCTCATCGGCTTCCGGGTGCTCCAGGGAATCGGCGGCGCAGTCATGTCGTCCCTGACGCTCGCACTGATCGCGGAGGCGTATCCGCCACGGGAAAGGACCGGCCCGATCGGGCTCTGGGCCGCGGTCAGCGGCCTCGCCGTCGCGGGCGGCAGCGTTGTTGGCGGCTTGCTGCTCAGCGTGTTCCCGTGGTCGTCAATCTTCTGGGTCAACGTGCCGATCGGGATAGTGACGCTGGCCATCTCCCAGTTCGCCGTTGCCGAGTCTCGCGAGCCCGTACCGCGATCCTTCGATATCGTGGGCGTCACACTGAGTGCGGTCGGCCTCCTACTCCTGACCTTCGGATTCGTCGATGCCGCCGACGCCACCTGGCGTTCGTTTGCGGTGGCAGCCTGTGTCGTCATTGGTGCAGCGACCCTGGCGACCTTCTTCGTGTGGGAGCACCGGGCCTCTTCCCCGATGGTTCCCCCAGCACTGCTGCGAACCGCTAGCTTCAGCCGGGCCTGCGGCGTCTATCTGCTCGCCTACCTCGCGTTCTCCGGCTTCATCTACTACGTCACTCTCTTCTTCCAGAACGTGGACGGATGGTCCCCGCTGCGGACCGGGCTGTCCTGGCTGTTCTTTTGCCTTCCGTACTTCGCCGTCGCCCAACTCGGCGGGTTGGTCCAGCGGCGACTACCGGTGGCTACCGCAGCCGGAGGCGGCTGCTTCATCGCTGCCGCAGGAATGCTGGGCATGAGCCAGCTGAAGACAACGACGGCGTTTGCCTGGCCAGCAGCCTGTTACGTCCTGGTAGGAGTGGGCTTCGGCCTCATGGTTCCTGCGGTTTCGGCTGCGGCAATGGCCCAGGTCCCGGTGGGATCGTCGGGCATCGGGTCAGGCCTTTTCAACGCCTGCCGGCAGATCGGGACGGCGATCGGATTGGCCATCCTGGGATCCATCGGTTCAGCTGTCATCCTCGCCGACTGGCACCGAAACGGGCGATATCTCCCCCCAGCCGCGCGGCAGAGAGCAGCGTCGGCCGGGGCTGACATTGCGGGTGGCCGGGTCCATGTGGCCGCCGCGCTAGCTGGCGGGAACACGCTGGACCGGGCAGTGGGGTCATTCCTGGCGGGCTTCGAAGTCGCCTTGCTCGTGGCCGGCGCGATCCTCGTCCTCTCAGGTGCTCTCGGCCTACTGGGCCTGCAGCGCCTCCAGAGCAGCGCAGCCCAACAACGCGACATGACTGATACGAGCATCAACCGGTGACGCGGTCACGCTGCCGTGACGTCAGCGGTCACGCTGCCGTGACGTCAGTTGCTGCGGGGGGCTCGACGGTCCTTACGCCGGACGAGCTCGTCGTCGTCCACGAAGGTGAGCATCGGCTTGCCTGGTTCGCAGAGCATGACCACGGTGAAGCGCAGTGGAATGTCGTCGCGGTTGTTGCCGTCTTGATAGTGGATAACGTCACCGCCCGGCTCCCAGAACGCCTCGCCAGCCTGGAGGACACGCTCCGGCTCGCCCTCGAGCTCAAACACCATCTCGCCTTCCAGCACAAAGCCAAAGCACGGTCCGGAGTGCCGATGGGGAGGGATGCCAGGATGGCCAGGTGGGTACTCGACGACGATAGTCATCGCGTGCGCCCCGGCCGGGATGAACGGAGGCTCGACCTCTTGCACAACGGTAACCGCCGACTGCAGCGCGTCTGATCGAGGTTTCTGCCCGGCGGTCATCGGCTCGACGTCCGGCATGCGAACTCACCTCCCGAAGACAGCTCACCTGCGCGAGCGACGCAAGGCGTCATCACGTGGCGAGTACCCATGAGCCGCACCTGCCACACAATCAGCGAGCCCCTGGCATCATTAGTCCGCGATTGCCTAGGCCCGATAGATGGTCTCGGTCGTGCTGTCCCCATGCGAGTCGGTAACGATCGAGCGCAGCGCCACGTAACCGCTCGCCGGATCGTGCACTACGGCCAGCCAGTTGCGGCCATGCCGCGAGACCTTGACCTGCTGCCAGGACTTGCCGTCGTTGAACGAGGCCAGCACTCGCACCGTCCGGAACGAATACTGACGCGTCCGGTCCCCATTTCTTCCGTTGCGGGCGATCTGGAACGGGATGGTGGTCGTGGCGTCTGGCTGAGCCTGGTTGCTCATCGAGAGGCCGAGCGGCTCGTAGGTGGTGACAGTGACCGGGAAATTCACGGTGTTCCCGGCAGGTGGCACCGGACGGATGTAGAAGTGCCAGTGGATGGTGGTCTTGGGCGAAAGGGCATACCCAGGCTCAGGCCCATGCGGGTTCCACCGGCTGGCGCTGACATCGAAGTTGTACCACCCGGCGCGAGTTACGGTCCGCTGGAGGTAGATGCGGCCGCGCCACTCGTTCAGGTGCGCCCTCAATAGCTTGTGACCGCCGCGACTCAGCGTGGCCGTGGTCCGGGCGCAGCACACGTCATCGCCCTGAACACCAGGGATAGCGAATAGGTCCCACGCGGTGAACCGGAATAGATTGCCCTCGATGGCGGGCTGAATCGGAGCAGGCCCGGCGACGGCTGCGCCGAAGTTCTGGGTGTAGTGATGCTTGGCAGCTAGCCGGCGCACCACGTAGTTGAAGCCCGTGAAGTACGTCGCCCCGCTGCGATTGACATACTCGGTGTCGCTCTCCGAGGTCCAGACGCCAGGCGTGACGTACTGAGTCACGCTGAACGGCGCGGCCGCCTGGCCGCTGACCCGGCCGGGTGAGCAGAGCGTTTGGTAGTAATTGCTGGGCCCGATATCCCAGTAGTTAGAGGTGGCCGGGTTCGCTCCGCTGCGTATGTTCAGGTTGAGCCTGGCCAGGCGGCCGAGGCGCTGCTGATACGTCAGATGGCTCGGCACGCCGTCGGCGGACGATCCGGTAATGGCGTAGCCCGCCTGGCCCGAAGTCCAGGACGCCAGGTAGGAGAAACCGACGTCGTGCGACCGGAACGGGACTGCATACACCGCCGTGCCGCCCCCGCCGCCCGCGCTAACTCCGGTCTCGGCCGCGGTCTGAGTGCCCAGGCACGCGTTGACTTGCTCATTGCCGGGCTGGCCGGTCACGCCAGTCAGCGAGATCCGCACGCGCCTGCCGCCCACAGCGCTGAGCCTGACTGTCTCGCTGCGTCCGATCCGCACCTGGCGCACGACCAGCGTCTCGCTCGCGCTCCCACTCGTTACTGCGCCGCCGATCAGGTAACTACCCCGCGGGATCCGGATCGACTGACCGTCAATCTGGTAAGACTGTCCGTTGGCTGCCTCGAGCGTGGCCGGCTGAGCGCGGACGATGTGCCCGTTCCTCTCCACGCCAACGACCTTGATCCGGACCTTTGTCGCCGCTGCGGTTGCCGAGACGGCAGGCGTTGAAGCCGCCAGCCCGGCAGCCGGAATCGCGCTGGCGCACACGACAATGGCGACGCGCGCATAACGGTGCATGAGGCCCCGCATGACAATGATGTGACAACAAATACAGATCTAGCGGGAAATCATAGACGGCTGACGCGCGCAGCGGCCTAACCATGCCGCGGTGCGAAGGGAGACGTGATGAGCGAGCTTGAGGCGGGCCAGCTTGATGTGGTCACTGGCGCGTTCAGCTACTCGGGGGCGGCGATCGCCCGCGACTTGCTTGCGCTCGGACACCAGGTGCTAACGCTGACCGGTCACCCCGGCCGTGCGCCGGCTGGCACGCCGATCGACTGCCGGCCCCTGGACTTCTCGGACGAGCGCAAGCTCAGCATGTCAATGGCCGGGGCGCACACGCTGTACAACACCTACTGGGTGCGCTTCGCGCACGGCTCAGTTAGCCATGCCCAGGCGGTGGCCAACAGCCGAGTGCTGTTTTCTGCGGCAGCGAACGCGGGCGTGCAGCGGATCGTGCACGTTTCGATCACGAACCCCAGCCCGGACTCGCCAGACCCGTATTTCCGCGGCAAGGCCGCAGTCGAGCAGGCGCTCGCAGACTGCGGCGTGCCGTCCCACGCGGTAGCCCGGCCTGCGATCCTCTTCGGCGGAGACGGCGTGCTGCTCAATAACATCGCCTGGCTGCTGCGCCGCCTCCCTGCCTTCGCCATCGGCGGGCGCGGCGATTACCGGATTCGCCCGATCCATGTTGACGACCTGGCTGCGCTTTGCGTCGCGCTGGGCGCACGGGCGGACACCACTGTGGTAGACGCGGTGGGCCCGGAGTCGGTGACCTTCCGGCAGCTGGTCGAGACCATCCGCGCTGCGGTCGGAAGCCGGTCACTTCTGGTACCGGTTCCGGGGGCGGTGATCCCGCTACTGGCTGACATCCTGAACGTCATGCTGCGCGACACCTTGCTGACAGCCGACGAATACGTCTCGATGGCCGCCGGGCGAGCTGACTCCGCCGGTCCGACGACCGGCAAGATCGTCCTCACCGACTGGATAGCAGCGCACGGCGACCAGCTAGGCCGCCGCTACGCAAATGAGCTCGACCGGCACTTCCGCGCAGCCGCCGGGTCGCGCTGAGACCAGCGGCAAGCTAGCCGCTACTGCTGATAGCCAGCCAGGAAGGTGGCCAGCCGGCCGATCGCGTCGTCCAGCACCGGGACGCTCGCCAGGAACACCATCCGCAGGTGATCGGTGGTCGGCAGGTTGAAGCCGCTGCCGTGCGAGAGCAGTACATGCTGCTGCTCCAGCAGGTCGATCATCATCTGCTCGTCGTCGCGGATCTGGTAGATCTCGGCATCGAGCCGCGGGAACAGATACAGAGCTCCGGCCGGCTTATAGCAAGAGACGCCTGGGATGGCCGTCATCCGCTCCCAGGCATGGTCCCGCTGATCGCGCAGCCTGCCGCCGGGCTCGAGCAGATGAGAGATGTCGACCCGGCCGCCGAGTGCGGGCTCGATGGCGTGCTGAGCCGGAACGTTAGGGCACAGGCGCATGTTCGCCAGCAGCTCGAGCCCGTCGAGGTAATCGGCGGCGTGCTCACGAGGCCCGGAGATCACCAGCCACCCGGACCGGAAGCCAGCCAGCCGGTAGGTCTTTGACAAGCCGCCGAGGGTCAGCACCAGCAGGTCCGGCGCGAGCGCGGCAGCCGAATTGTGCACGGCTCCGTCGTACAGGATCTGGTCGTAGATCTCGTCGGTCAGCACCAGCAGCCGGTGCCTGCGCGCTAGGTCCAGCAGGCCGAGCATGGTCTGGCGCGAGTAGACGGCGCCGGTCGGGTTGTTCGGGTTGATGATGACGAGGGCCTTGGTCCGCTCAGTGATGCGGCCGGCCACATGCTCCAGATCCGGGTTCCAGTCCTCGGTCTCCTCGCAGCGGTAATGCACTGCGCGGCCACCGCAGAGGTTGATTGCGCCGGTCCACAGCGGGTAGTCCGGGCTCGGCACCAGGACCTCGTCGCCGGTGTCAAGCAGCGCCTGAAGTGCCATGACGATCAGCTCGGAGACCCCGTTGCCGAGGAAAACATCGTCTGGGGTAACGCCGCCAACTCCGCGTCGGTCGAAGAATTGGGCGACGGCCTGGCGGGCAGGCTGAATGCCGCGGGCGTCGCTGTAGCCCTGCGAGTCGCCGATGTGCTTGACCACATCGTTGAGCACGTCGTCGGGTGCAAACAAGCCGAACGGGGCCGGGTTGCCCAGGTTGAGCTTGATGATCTCGTGTCCGGCAGCCTCAAGCTGGCGAGCTCGCCGCAGGACCGGTCCGCGTATGTCGTATCTGACGTTGCTGAGCCTGCCTGCCTGCGCAACTTGCACCCTGCGATCCCTCCGCTCCGCCTAGCCGTCGGACTGTTGCCCGTCGCCCGCAAAAACACGTCCCTGGTCGTCGGCCGGGAGGCCGGCGCCAGGGGCGCACAGCACACCATGCGCCGCAGGCGCACAGTGTGCTCGACAGATTACCCTGGCTATGACGTCGGTCACGCTGGCGGGCCGCAGTCACCCCAGGCCGTCAGCGAGCCGAGAGAACCTCGGCGATCTTGGCGGCGGCGGCAGGCGGGTCGCTGGCGTCGTGCAGGAGTTCGCCCCACGACCAGCGGTAATACCAGTGCAGGCGGCCGTCGTCGTCAGTTCCCGGCACGCAGTCGATGCTCTCGGCCAGCATGGACGCTCCAGGTATGAAGACATGCAGCGCCGCCGGGTACGACGTCTTGACGGTGGCGTGGAAGCCCTCGGTATCGAGCGCGTTGGCAAGCTTGTGCAGGTGATAACTGCGCGCGTGGTCTCTGGCACCGGGCTGCATGTCACCTGCTTCGGGGGTAGGCACATTGTGGCCGCCGAGCGCAGGGTGTTGTCAAGCCCAACCTGGGCTACCGCCCACTGCCGCCGTAGCCGGTGTAACCCTGGTATCCGTCCTGGCCGTAGGTCAGCTCAGGGCCGCCGTAACCGCGCTGATCGTAGTGGCCTGCGACGTGACCGGGCCCGTTGCCGCCAGGCTGAGCCGAATGGCCGTCCTGGTACGTCTGGCTCTCGTAGCTCACTTCTGGCGTGCTGGCGTACCAGTTCACCCCGGCGACTGCCTGTTGCCCGGCGGCGTAGCCGCTACCGTAGGCCGCCGCGTCGAAGTGCGGCGTTGGCGCCGGCACCGCCGGCGCCGGCGTTGCGGGGGAGCGACCCGGAGCGTCGACGAAGCTGCCGTACGGGTTGGCGACCGGATTACCCGAGTATGACGAGCCGGCCGCCGAGGCGGCCGCGGGCTGGGCGGGGTACCCGTTCGGCAGGCTCGAGGACCGATCAGGGGCGGACGGATACGGCGAGTACGGCTGGGCGGGGTCGCTGTAGCTGCCGGCCCCGTGTCCATTGGGCCTGGGCGACCCGGCGGGCTGCGAGCCTGAGTGCTGAGCAGTCGAAGGCCAGGAGCTCGAGGGCCGGCGCGTGCGATACGAGCGGCTGTCCGAGGTGTTGATTGCGGGGAACGACGGACTGGTGAGTGGATCGTCATCTAGCGGCTGCGGTGGCCTGGCGTGCCCGCCCGAGTGCGAGATCTGTGCTGCCGGAGCCTGTGGGAGCGCGGGCCGCTGACCGGTGCCCGGCAGCAGCGGGCCGGCCGGCAGGGCGCGCCGGTCTGGAGCTGGAGTTGGCCGCTGGCTGCTGCCCGTCGGGCGCCCGTTCGCCTGGCGCTGACCGCTGGACTGGCCGTTGGGTTGGCGCTGTCCGTTTGGCGGCCGGAGCCCCGGCGGCTGATCTGCCAGGCGGGCCAGCGCAGCCAGGCCCTGCGTGGTCGGCTCGCTGCCGTAACGGCCGCCAGATCGGGCCGCGCGCACGTCGATCTGCTCGGTTATGCCCGTGTCGGCAGGCCTTGGAGCCGGCCCAGAGCGCGACCGGGAACGCCCCCGAACGGGAAGCTGAGCTAGTTCGCCGCGGGACGCCGATCGCGCGTCGCCCTTCTGGTCAGCGCCGCGCCGCGAGCGCGGCGAATCCGACGATGCGGCCGCCGCTGGAGCGATCGGCTTGTCGGAGGCGAGTTCCGCCCAGTAGTCGACGTCAGAAAGCTTGTCCCACTCGCTAGCCCCGGAGTCTGGGTTCGCCGTCCGTGCCGCCTGCGCCTGCCGCGCAGCTGCCTGCTTGGCGGGAACGCTTGTCGGCCGCTGGCCGCTGGCCGGGCGACCGCTGGGGCGCTCCGGCTTCGCCGGCCTGCCCCGATCATCAGCGGGTCGAGCGCCTCGTCCGGAAGCCGCAAACAGCTCAGTTGCAGGCTCGGGCTGGCGGGAACGACCGCGCCCGGCGGGAACCAGGGCTGGTTCGGCCGCGGGCTCTGCCGGATGGCGCCGGTTCCGGCGCGGCTCCTCTGGCATGTCGTCGAAGGTGTCAGAGTCGTCGGCCCGCAGAAAATGGAGAGCGGCAACGGCAATTATCACGATCAGCACGACCACAGCCACGAGGACTTCCAAGATCGTAGTGATCATCACACCATCCCACTGACGAGGCCTCAGGGCGGCGCTAGCCAGACTCGCGCGGCCATCGACGCGAGCCTCCCCCTGTTGCAAGCACCCTCGTTGTATTGCGATGGCAAGATCTGCCTGAACAGCGATTGTGTCGGACGCTATACGCCTTGTCACGCATTTCGGAAAACTTTACTGGCGCGCGTCAACAGTGCGCGAGCAAGTGATTACGGAGCGAACTGGCTAATGCGTGGGCGGGATGCCAACGCGTCATTAACCGAAGCGCTACCTGAGCTGCCGCCGGACCGGTGTGACCGAGCATTTTCCGGCCGGACGAGTACGGACACTGTGCCCCTGGCAATGACGTGCTTGGCAATAGTCGTCCAGGCCGTCAGCAGTTGCGGATTCTGCGGCAGCGCCTTGTCAAAAAACGTGTTCAGCGCGTAAACGGTGAGCCGGTAAGTGTGCGGCGAGCCGATCGGGCATGGCGGATCGTAGCTGGCCGTGCCGGCGCTGTTGTAAGCCACTCGGGCGTGCGGTGGCAGCGCTCCGGGCTGCAGGTCCGTCGTGTCCGGGCCGATGTCGAAGGCAATCCAGTAAACGCGCGGCGAGATTGGTGCAGCTGAGTCGTCGATGACCACGGCTATCGACCTAGTGCCCCGTGGCGGCTGCGACCAGAAGAGCGGCGGACTAGGCGCGGGCTGATGCTGGCCGTAGCACGTGTACTGGGTCGGAAGCACGCGATTGGCGAAGTCTGGGGTGGTGACCGTCATTGTCAGCGGGGCGTCCGCGCTCAGCGGCTGCGGTTTGCCGAGCAGCCCGCATCCGCCAAGCAGGCTGCCTGCCAGCAGCAACGTCACCGATGCAGTCATCCCTCTGATGCGAGCGAGTCTCGCACCGCCCTTAGTACGGGCGAATCTCGCACCGCGGCGCACGCTGGACCGCCTCAGGCCCGAGTCCGATGTCCCCACATCGCCACAGGTTAGTCCTGCTGCCGTGACGTCCCGAACATGATCTCGTCCCACGACGGCACTGACGCGCGGCGGGAGCGACCGCCTGTCGCCTTCTTGGGCGGAACGGCGGCCGGCTCGGGCTGGTCAGTCCGGCCAGCCGCGGCAGTGGCGGCAGTGGCGGCAGGACCTTCTCCTGCCGCCGTCCCTGCCGGGGCTCCGGCACCCGCGCCCGTGGCAGCTGCATCGGTGGCGACAGAGTCGTGCCCGGCCGCGCGCGAGCGGGGCAGCGCTGGTGCTCCCCAACGGTCACCGTCGCGGCCGGCGTCGCCGTACTGTGCATGCTGCCTGGAGCCGATCGGCGTCACCGTCGCGGTGGCTCGCTGCCGCTCGGCCAAGGTGATCGCCGCCCACTCCTCCTGCGGCAGGCACAGCCGGATGGCCTCTTCGTCGTCCGGCATAACGTGCCGCTTGCGGGGGTCGTAGATCCACTCAGCAGCGCTCGGCCGGCTGCCGACAGTGAAGCGCAGCAGGATCTGCCAGTTGCCGTCCTGGCGTTTGCGCGAGTCCCACTCGGCGGTCTCGGCGTTGGCGCCGACGCGATTGAGCCGTTCCGCCACGATGTCCCCCAGCCGGGGTCCTGGTCCGGAGTCGCCCCGCCCAGGGATAGTGGCACGCTGCGCCTGCTCGGCCTGGTACTGGCGCTCGGCCAGAATCGGTCCCTCGAATCGCCGGATTTTGTCGGGCGGGATGCCCGCGGTATCCGCGATCTCTTCTGCCGTCTCGCCAGCCCGGATGCGCTCCTGGATCTCCTTGGGTCGCAACGGATTCTCCACTTCGATCTCGTACTGAGCGAGCCGCGAGAACTGACCCTTGGCCACCGTCCTCAGCCGGTCGTCGATGGGCAACAGGAACCGTCCGCTACGCCCCGGCACCGCGAGGATGGCGTAGCTGCCGTCCTCGCTGACTGCGACGAGTCGCAGCTCCTGCATCGGTGTCCCTCCTGCGGCTGCCCGGCCGCGCAGAGGCGGGGCGCGGACCTGCCCTAGACGAGTCTGCCGGCATTACTGCAGACAGGCCAGCACCTTGCCCGGCATGTCCGGAGACTATCCGCGATAGTGCCTTCTGACGGATCATCATCAGCCCCCGGCAGCCAGCCTCCTGACCAGCGTTGACGGCAGCGTATTCACCATACGGCCGGCCAGTGCGTGAACACGGGAGAACAGCGCCAGCGCTGACATC
>Ga0335075_10015872_pt1 | contig 11279 bp, 14 predicted proteins | sample Lox_Sample_24_FD_206723 | JGI IMG/M metagenome (GOLD analysis project Ga0335075, IMG submission 206723) | Soil microbial communities from Loxahatchee National Wildlife Refuge, Florida, United States - Lox_Sample_2.4 | ecosystem: Environmental > Terrestrial > Soil > Wetlands | place: USA... | reverse complement strand
CCAGTTCGCGATGACCGCCTCCGACGGCTCGACGCCCGGCTGGTCGAAGTTGTAGAACGGCCCGGACGGCACTGCGCGGTAGAACTCCGAGCGATTCGCCGCCAGGCTGGCTTGGAAGCCTTCGAAGGCGGCCTTGGGCACACCGGCCGGATTGTTCGAGGTCTGCAGCACCGACGGCGTTACCGCACTGATGAGCACCGCCTTCGCCACCCGGCTCTCGCCGTGCCGGCCGATGTAGCGAGCCACCTCGCCGCCGCCGGCCGAATGCCCGACGTGGACCGCGTCCTGCAGGTCGAGGTGCGCGGTCAGGCCGGCCAGGTCGTCGGCGTAGTGGTCCATGTCATTGCCCTCGCTGGGCTGCGCCGAACGGCCGTGGCCGCGCCGGTCATGGGCGATGACCCGGTAGCCGTGGAGCAGGAAGAAGAGCATCTGGGCGTCCCAGTCGTCAGACGAGAGTGGCCAGCCGTGGCTGAAGACGATCGGTTGCCCGGTGCCCCAGTCCTTGTAGAAGATCTGCGTACCATCGCTGGTGGTGAACTCGGCCATGTTGTCCTTGCCTCGCTTTCCGCGGAGTGACGCTTGATCAACTTAGTTGCGGGGACTTGACGACGAGTGGATTCGCGGTCCGCCTGGTGCGCTGTGTGATCCACTGGCCGTCAAGTGGCGGCGGTGCCTCAGAATCCGATGGCCTCGCGGAGCAGCAGCACAGTGCCGCGCCCAGGCTGGAGTTCCGCGTTGAGGATGAGCAGGCGGGTGATGGCGCTGGGGGACCCGTAGGCTTCCTGGGTGCGGGCGCTCTCCAGCGGGAGGCAGTGGTCTTCGACGCGCCGCAGCGCGGCAGGCAGGTCGGGGACCACCTTCTGCGCCCCGGCGATCCAGATCGCGTGGGCGGCGCCGCCGGCGTATGCGGGTAGCTGGCTGCCGGTGCCCGAGGCGGCCACGAGGGATCCGGTCACGGTGACCGCGTGGACGCTGCCCACGACGAAGTCGGGGGTGGCGCGCAGCCGCCGGATGTCGTCGGCGGCGGTGACGCGGTCCAGAGCCAGGGTCTGCGGCTTGATGGCCCGATAGCGCCCGCTGGTGTTGATGTCGGCGTCGATGCCGGATAGGCGGAGGGTCTCGCTGGCGCCGGTAAGCACGCTGCCGCCCGCGGGTATCAGGTCTTGGATGCGGATCCGTGCGGCGGCGGCGTCGTCGAGGATCTCGGCCGTGAACCCGTGTGACCGCAGCGCGGCGGCCGCCTGCTCCAGTTGCTCCGCGGGCGCCGGGTCGGTGAACCGCGCTGCCGGTATCGGGGTTGTCATGGTGCCTCCTGGGCTTGCTGGTCTCACTACTTCGACAACCGGGCCCCTGAGAACGTGAGGCGGGGCAGCCTCACATTCCAGTGCGCTGTCTTGTCGAATGGGTGAGGGCAGCTGCGACGGAAGGAGTGCCGTGGGAGATACGGTCGCGGGCGAGCGGGGCCGGCTGATCAATCTCGCCTACCGGCTGCTAGGATCCCTGGCCGAGGCCGAGGATGCCGTGCAGGAGACCTACGTCCGCTGGTATGCCCTGTCCGCGCAGCAGCGGGACGCCATCGAATCGCCCGGCGCGTGGCTGACGACCGTCGCCAGCCGCATCTGCTTCAACCTGCTCGGCTCGGCACGGGTCCGGCGAGAGAGCTACGTCGGCGAATGGATCCCTGAGCCCGTGCCAGAACCGGCCGAGTGGATCGACCCGGCCGACCGGGTCACCCTCGACGAGTCGGTCGGCATGGCCTTCCTCGTCGTACTTGAAGCGATGACCCCGGCTGAGCGCGTCGCCTTCATCCTGCACGACGTCACCCGCTACCCCTTCGCCGAGGTGAGTGACATCACTGGCCGAACGCCGGCGGCGTGCCGCCAGCTGGCCTCCGCGGCCCGCCGCCGCGTCCGCGCAGCGCAGCCTGGCGCGGCCCCGGTCCCGGCAACCCGGCAGGCCCGCCTGGTCAGGGACTTCAAGCAAGCATGGGAAGCCAGCGACATCGACGCCCTGATCGGCCTGCTCGACCCCGGTGCCATGGTCGTCGCCGACGGCGGCGGCAAGGTCAGCGCCGTGCTCCAGCCGGTCCAGGGCGGCGAGCAGATCGCCCGCGGCTGCGTCGATTTCGCTGCCCGGGCACCCGGCCTGACCATCCTGGAACGCGCCGTCAACGGTCAGCCTGGCCTGGTCGCTGAGCAAGACGGCGGCATCGTGGCGGTGATGGCCTTTGACATCGCGGGCGGCCGCATCACCCGCATCTGGGTGATACTCAACCCCGACAAACTCCGGCCCTGGACGACGATCAGCACTCCACCACGTTGAGGGCCAGGCCGCCGCGTGCTGTTTCCTTGTACTTGTCCTTCATGTCGGCTCCGGTCTCACGCATCGTCTTGATCGCCTTGTCTAGGGAGACGTGATGGGTGCCGTCCTCGCGGATGGCCAGGCGCGCAGCGGTGATCGCCTTAACCGCCGCGACCGCGTTGCGCTCGATGCACGGGATCTGCACGAGGCCGCCGACCGGGTCGCAGGTGAGGCCGAGGTTGTGCTCGATCCCGATCTCGGCCGCGTTCTCGACCTGACGCGGGGTGCCGCCGAGTACCTCGGCGAGTCCCCCGGCCGCCATGGAACAGGCCGATCCGACTTCGCCCTGGCAGCCCACCTCGGCGCCGCTGATCGAGGCGTTCTCCTTGAACAAGGTGCCGATTCCGGCGGCGACGAGCAGGAACCGGACGATCCCGTCCTCGTCGGCCCCCGGGACGAAGTCGCGGTAGTAGTGCAGCACGGCCGGGATGATGCCGGCCGCCCCGTTGGTTGGCGCTGTGACGACACGCCCGCCGGCCGCGTTCTCTTCATTCACGGCGAGGGCGTAGACAGTCACCCAGTCCACAGGCTCGGGGGCGCCGGCGTGGCCGGTTTGCTCGGCGAGCTGCCGGTGCAGTGCGCTGGCGCGCCGCCGTACCTTGAGGCCGCCGGGAAGGACGCCTTCCGCCCGGGTTCCTGCCTCGACGCATTGCTGCATGACCCGCCAGATCTCGAGCAGGCCGCTGCGTACCTCGGACTCTGGCCGCCGAGCGCACTCGTTGCGCAGCACGATGTCGCTGATCGCCAGCCCGGTGCGCTCGGCGTGCTCCAGCAGTTCTGCACCGGTGGTGAACGGGAAGGGGACGGGCGCCGGATCCGGGATGAGGCCGGGTCCTTCCGCGAGTGATCGCGCGGCCTCGTCGACGATGAACCCGCCGCCGACGGAGTAATAGGTGCCGCTGGCCAGCTGCGTGCCGTCCGCGGCCGTGGCGAGGAATGTCATGGCGTTGGAGTGGAATTCCAGACGCTTGCGCCGGTGCAGGACGACGTCGCAACCGGGATCGAAGTCGATCTCGTGGGCCGCCAGCAGCGCCAGCCGGCCGGTCCGCTGGGTGTCGGTGAGCACCTGCTCCGCGTGCTGCGGGTCCACTGTGTCGGGCATCTCGCCGGACAACCCCGTGACCACCGCCTTGACTGTGCCATGACCGTGCCCGGTGGCGCCGAGAGAGCCGAAAAGCTCTACGTGGACGGCTGCCGTGGCCGCGAGCTTGCCTTCGCTTTCCAGTCGGCGTGCGAACAGGCACGCGGCGCGCATCGGACCTACCGTGTGCGAACTAGAGGGACCGACGCCGATCTTGAACAGGTCGAATGCGCTGATGGTCATCGCGGCGAGATGCCGTCTTCGCCGCATTCACGGCGCTTCGCGTCGGCCATGCATCAAGCGTAGCTCGGTTCCCTCAATGGCTCCGTTCGTCCTCGCTCAGCTGGCTGCCCTGGCTGGTCTCGCTGGCGTCGATCGAGCGGGCCAGGAGCTGGGCGACGTCGACGACCTCGAGGGCGTCTTTGGCGTCGCCGCTGGCTTTCTTCGCGGCGACGGCGTCGCCGAGCATGACCAGGCAGTACGGGCAGGATGTCGTGATGGTGTCCGGATCAAGGGTCAGGGCCTCGTCGATCCGCTCGGTGTTGATCCGCTTGCCGATCCGCTCTTCCATCCACATCCGGGCCCCGCCCGCGCCGCAGCACCCCCGCTCCTTGCAGCGGTGCATCTCCGTGGCCTGCACTCCGGGGACGGCCTCCAGGATCTCCCGTGGCGGAGTGAACACCCGGTTGTGTGCCGTCCAAGGAAACACGGATCGTGGTAGGTCAGTTTCTCGTCAATGGCGTTGACCGGCGTGAGCCGGCCCGCCGCCACCAGGTCGGCCAGCAGTTGGGTGTGGTGGATGACCTCGTAGTTCCCGCCGAGCTGAGGGTACTCGCGGGAGATGGTGTTGAAGCAGTGCGGACAGCTGGCCACTATCTTCCGCGCACCGGCCTCGTTGAAGGTCTCGATGTTCTACTGGGCGAGCGTAGCGAACACAAACTCATTGCCGATCCGGCGGGCCGGGTCGCTGGTGCAGGTCCCGGCCGGGCCAAGCACCGCGAACCTCACCCCGGCGGTGGGCAGCAACGTCACGATCGCCTTGGTCGTCTTGCGGGCCCGGTCTTCCAGCGCACCCGCGCAGCCGACCCAGAACAGGTACTCAATGTCGGCCGGGATCGTGCCGTCCACCACCGGCACCTCGAAGTCGAGTTCGGTGATCCAGTCGGCGCGGCGGGCCTGACCAAGGCCCCACGGATCACCCTTGTTCTCCAGGTTGCGCAGCATGCCCGCGGCCTCAACAGGAAAAGCCGACTCGATCAGCACCTGATGGCGGCGCATCCCCGTCGATGTGGTCGATGTGCTCGATGTCCACCGGGCACTCCTGTACGCAGGCCCCGCAGTTCGTGCACGACCACAGTACATCTGGGTCGATGACGCCGTTCTCTTCCCGGGAGCCGACCAGTGGCCGTTCCTGATGCCGGGCGGCCGCCTAGGGTCGAGCGCGCTGGCCTCACTGGCCAGCGCGCTCGAAGATCACGTGCAGCTCACCCAGTGGGACCGCAGCAACACGGGTTCTTCCGATCTGTACCTCGATGAGCCACCGGAAGAGTACCGGTGGGCCGACGACGCGGCACTGCTGGTCGAGCACCTGGGCCTGGATAGCGCCATCTTCATCGGCGGCTCGGCCGGGCCCGGCTGGCCTACCTGACAGCGATCAGGCACCCGCGCGTCGTCGACGGACTCGTCCTGTGGTCCGTGTCGGGCGGCGACTACAGCTCCCAGCTGCTCGGCTATCAGAATCACACGCCCTACGTCGAGGCCGCCGTACGCGGGGGCATGGACGCCAGTACCTTCGTCAGCGTCATGAAGTCGTGGAACGAAGCCTTCTACCCCAGGACAGCAGCCCCCGTGATCGCCGCGACGGTCGCAGAGCTCCAGGCAGTGACCGCGCCGGCGCTCATTTTCAACGGCAACGACGACTTCCATCCGGCCGCCGCGACGGAGGCGCTGCACGAGGCGATCGGGAACTCACGCCTGCTGCCCTGCGCGTGGACTCGCGACGAGTGGATGTTCCGCTACGTCGGCCGGATCCCCGGGAGCGTCCTGGACCTCTACCCGCGCATGTCAGAGACGATCCTCGGCTACATCCGCGAGATCCACTCAGACGGTGCCTGTCCGGGTGGCGTGCCAGCCGGTTGCCAGGGTGGCCGCGGCGAGGGCGAGCAGGACGGTGAGCAGGGTGAGCTGTAGTGGCCAGTACTGGCCGGCTGGGTGGTAGGGGACCGGGGTACTGGTCCCGGAGCCGAGGATCCAGCTGCCGGGCGGGGCGGTGAAGTGCGGCCCGATGGTCTTGCTGGCCGGTGTCAGGGCTTGCACGGTCCACCGGGCGGCGAGCAGCAAGACGGTGAATGCGGCCAGGGCGGCGCCGATGGCGGGCAGCGTTCGCCGCAGCAGGGCGCCGAACGCCACCGCGAGGGCGAAGGCGAGCACTGCCTCGCCGGCCAGGGCCAGGTCCGCGGAGGCGAACCAGGACCAGCGCGAGCTGTCGGTGTCACCCGCGGTAAGCCGGTGCTGCAGCCAGGAGTTGACCGCCCCGGCGATCAGGCCCGCCGCCGCCAGGCCGGCGGCCAAAGCTGATGTCTTGGCGGCGTACCAGCGGCGCCGTGACACGGACTGGGTCCAGGCGGCCAGGTGGGTGCGCTGCTCGACTTCCCTGGCGACCAGCGGGGCGCCGGTGAGCGCGCCGGTGATCGCGATGACGGCGGGCAGGCCGTACTGAGACAGCAGGATCGCGAAGTTGTAGTGGGATGCGAAGGCGGCTTGCAGGCTGCCCGGGTAACGGTCTTTGAGGGCGGCGCAGGTGGCGGGTGAGTTGACGTGGAACACGCCGCTGTGCGCGGTGGGCGGCGGGCATCCGGCGGCGGCTAGCTGGCGGAGCCAGGAGTGGTAGCCGGCCAGCCAGTGCTCCGCGCTGAGCCCGAAGTTCACGGCGAGCAGGCACAAAGCCGTGACGGTGATGATCGTCCACAGCGCCTGGCCGCGGTGCTGCCGCCAGATCAGGCAGGTCATGCCGCGGCCTCCTCAGGGAGCCTTGCGGTATCGCCGTCGAGGTAACCGAGGACCAGTTCGTCGAAGGTCGGTGCGGCGTCCTGCAGGCCAGGACCGGGCAGGCGGGCATCGTCGCAGCGCACCAGTGCCGTCGTCTGCCCGGCCATGCTGTGCTGGCTGATCACCTGCCAGCCGCCACCGGCGGGCCAGCCGTCCGGCCCGCGGATGATCCGGTGCCGTGAGCGCAGCTCGTCGATATCGCCGGCCAGCCGCACCCGCCCGGCGCGCAGCACGATCAGGTAGTCGCAGACGCGCTCCAGCTCGGCCACCGCATGGGAGGAGTACAAGACGGTGGCGCCGGTTTCCTGGCAGGCCCCGAACATCGAGCCCAGGAACTCCCGCCGGGCCAGCGGGTCAAGGTTGGCCATCGGCTCATCGAGCAAGAACAGCTCCGGCCTTTTGGCCAGCACCAGGGTGAGCGCTACCTGGGCCCGCTCGCCACCAGACAGGGCGCCGATCCGCGCCCGGGGCCGGATGCCCAGCCGTCTGATCCGCTCCCCGGCCATCTCCGTATCGACCCCCGGTTCATGCAGCGGCCCACCGTCAGGACATCGGCGACCCGCAGCCGCGGCCACAGCGGCGCGTCCTGGGCGATAAACCCGATTCGGTCCAGCCGTCGCGCCGGAACGCCCCCGGCTGCCTCGACCGTTCCCTCGGTAACCGGAAGCAAGCCCGCTGCCATGCTCATCAGGGTGGTCTTGCCCGAGCCGTTCGGCCCGACCAGGGCCACCACCCGGCCGGGCGGCACGTCCAGGTCGCAGTCGCGCAGGCCCCACAGGCGACGGCCGTAGCGGTGGCCGAGGCCCGTGCATCGCAGCGCCGCGCTCACGCCGCGCCGCCCGCCGCGTGCCGGTCATCGTGGCCGGCGGCCGGCTCGTCCAGGGCCACCTCCAGGAGCATCCGGATCTGCTCTGCATCAAGGCCGTCCCGCCTGGCCCGTTCCACCCAGCGGGCCAGCGGGGCCAGCAGCCTCGGCGCGACCGCGAGCGATGCCAGCGGCGGCGCGGCAGCCACGAACGTCCCCACCCCTTGCCGACGCACGATCATCCCCTGGTGCTCCAGCTCGCTGAACGCCTTCACCACCGTGTTCGGGTTGACCGACAGCGCGTCCACGACCTCCTTCACGCTGGGCAGCTGATCACCCGGCTGCAGCCGGGCCAGCATCACATCCCGGCGCACCTGCAGGACCAGCTGCCGGTAGATCGGGACATCCGATCCGGCATCGATACGGAACACGGCGACCTCCAGCGCTATCAGTCTATCGGTAGACTAGTAGACCGATAGTGCTGACGCAACCCGCTGTCGGCTACAGTCAAGGCATGTGCTGCTGCTGCGCTGCCATGACCATCCGGACCACCGCTTAGCGGTGGTACCGAGGCTGCGGTAACCGCGGCCTCAACGCCTGCCCCTGTCCGGGCAGTGCCAGGACGTACCGCCGGATCAGTGTCCCGCCGGCAGCCATCCGCGTATTCATCTCTGTGCTGCCGGATCGTCCTGCCTGATCAGGGGAATCATGTCTCAGTCGCAGCGATCCGAACCACACCCGCACATGCTCCTGATGGTCGGGCTTCCCGCAGCCGGGAAGACCACTAGAGCCAGAGAACTCGCGGCGGCAGACCGGGCCTTGCGGCTGACACCGGATCACTGGATGGTCCCGCTGTTCGGCGATTCGATGGCCGGCGGCAAGCGCTTCGCGCTCGAAGGGCGCCTCATCTCGGTTGCCCTGCAGGCGCTGCGGCTGGGGACCAGCGTCGTGCTCGACTTCGGGCTCTGGGGCCGCGATGAACGGTGGGCACTGCATTGGCTGGCCCGATCGGCCGGGGCATCCTGTCAGGTGGTCTACCTGCCCGTGGACAAGGACGTCCAGCTCGCCAGGATCGCGTACCGCCAGGCAACGGAACCGCACCACACGTTCCCGATGAGCGAGGCCGAACTAGACGCATGGCGAAAGCAGTTCCAGGTACCTGACGCCAACGAGCTCAACGGCGGTGAAATCCCGAGTCCTCCAGCGGGGTGGCCCGGCTGGAAGCAGTGGGCAGAAGACCACTGGCCCACCTGCACCGACAGCTGATAAGAGCCGGCTGCCTGGGGCCGCCCGGAAGATCAAAGTCGGAGGCCGTCCATCAGGATGTTCAGCAGGCGGCTGGCCCTGGCGTCGTACTCGGGCGGGCGGGCCACGGTAAAGATGCCGATGAGGCTGGCGGCGATGTCCTCGGCGGTGACGTCGGTGCGGAGCTCGCCGGTCGCGCGGCCGGCGTTGAGGATGTCGTCGATGGCCGCGAGCAGCTCGCTCCGCGTCTGGGCATGGGCGATCTCGCCCGATTCGATCATCGCGAGCAGCGTGTCGAGCATTCCGTTCTTGGTCGCGACCCAGTCCCCGAACAAGTCCATCCAGCGTCGCAGCGCCGCGGGCGGGGGAAGCTGGGCGAGCAGCTCCCGGGCGCCGGCGGTGAGCCCCGCGACCTGATCGCGGTAGACCGCCTCGACGAGGGACTGGCGGGTGGGGAAATGCCGGTAGAGCGTGCCAATGCCGACCCCGGCTTCGCGTGCGATCGCGCGCATTGACGGCTCGGTGCCGGCAGACACGAACACGCGGCTCGCCGCTTTGAGGAGCTGGTCGCGGTTGCGGGCCGCGTCCGCTCGCAGCGCGCGAGTCTCCAGCTCCGCCAAAACGGATCACGCTCCGATTGTGTTAGGGTACCTCCTGTAAACGGAGCATAGTCCACTTCTGCTCCTTTCATCCGCCGCCAAAGGAGACAGCTGAGCATGCAAGAACCGGGCGCCAGCACGCCGGCGACCACGAGGGCGGTCCGGCTCGAGTCATTCGGCGGCCCCGAGGTCCTGAACGTCCGTGAGGTACCCGCGCCGCAAGCCGGCCCGGGGCAGATCCGCGTGCGAGTCACCGCGGCCGGGCTGAACCCGATGGACTGGTTCATGACCTCCGACGCAGAAACCGCCACCCGATTCGGCTTGAGCCTGCCGTCGGGGTTCGGAACCGACTACGCCGGGGTCGTCGACCAGGTCGGTGACGGCGTGACCGAGTTCGCGGCTGGCGACCGGGTGTTCGGCGGCGCCCTCTCCCGCGCGGTCGCCGACTACGTAGTAATAGACGTGGCAGGGACCATCGCGGTGGGCGGCGACGCGCACCATACCCCCGACGGCGCTGACGACCGCACCGCCGCCACCCTTGCCATCGCAGGGTGCACGGCCGCCGCCGCCCTCGCCGTCGTCAATCCCGGCCCGGGCGACACGCTGCTCGTTGGCGGCGCGGGAGGCGGGGTCGGCGTGTTCACCGTGCAACTCGCCCGGCTCGCGGGTGCGCGAGTGATCGGAACGGGATCGGCGACGTCGGCCGATGCCCTGCGTGCTCTCGGGGCCGAGCCGGTCGCCTACGGGGACGGCCTGGCCGGCCGGCTCCGTGCCCTGGCCCCCGGCGGCGTCACCGCGGCGATCGACCTGTACGGAACGGACACGGTGCAGGCGGCACGAGAACTCGGCGTGCCCGACCAGCGCATCACCACCATCGCCGCGCAGGTCGACGGGATCACGCCGGCCAACGGTGCCAATGCCGCCCCCGGCGCCATCGAGGAGATCGCGCGCCTGGTCGCGGCGGGCCAGCTCCGTGTACCCATCGCGGCAACGTTCCCGGTGCAGCAGATCCGCGCCGCGGTCGAGCTTCAAGCCAGCCGGCACGTACACGGCAAGGTCGTCATCGACCTCTAGCTGTGCTGCCCGGAGAGGTTGGGGACGCGGCTGGCGGGCGGGAGGCCGTCGAGGGGTCAAGGGCAGGCCGTCGCTGGGCTTCTGAGTCGCAGGGGCGGGCGTAGGCCCATTCATCGGCCAGTGCGGTGGAAGCGCTCGACTTTGCCGCTGGTCTGCGGCCGGCAGGGCCGGGTGCGCTTGCGGGTGATGCCTAGGGCGGCGCAGTCGGCGGCCCAGGGGCCGGATCGGTAGCAGGCGCCGTTGTCGCTGATCACGCGCTCGATGGTGATGCCGGTGGCGGCGTACCAGGTGTGCGCGCGGGTCAGGAACGGCGCGGCGGTTTCCTTGTGCTCGTCGGGCAGGATCTCGGTGCAGGCCAGCCGGGAGTGGTCGTCGATGGCAGTGTGCAGGTAGCTGTAGCCGATGACCGGGTGGCTGCTCTTGCCGTGGCGCGGGCTGGTGGTGGCCCGCTTGTTCCTCAGGCCCCGCGCCACGCCGGTGACCCGCCAGCCGCCGACGTCGGGATGTTGCCGGGCTTCTTGACGTCGGCGTGGACCAGCTCGCCGGGCCGCTTGCGCTCGCAGCGGAGGACCGGGCGCCGCTGCCCCCGTCCAGGTGCGCCAGCGTCGGGCAGCCGTAACGGGCTGGCACCGCGTGGACGGTGGAGGCGGGCAGGCCCAGCCGCGCGGCGATCGGCGCCAGGCCGAGCCGGCTGCTGACCGGCAGCCCGACGATCCGCCGCTCGGTCCGCGCCGGGTATGGCACGGGCTGGAGCGCGGCCGCGACAGCCGGTCCGCCACGCCTGCCGCGCCCCGCTGGCGATACCGGCCGGCCCAGCGAGCCGCGGTCGTGTGCGAGACTTGGAACCGCTCCGCGACCCGGCGCAGCGGCCACCCGTCATCAACGACACACCGGGCAAGGCGCAGCCGCCCGGTCTCGCTCAGCGGGCATTACGGTGGACCACGAGAGCCTTAGGGTGTCCGGTGTTGATGTGGTGGTCCATACCGAACCCGGAGGCGCTCCCTCATCTCAAGTTCATCGGCCCGTGTCGCGTGACGAACGTCCGTGGCAGCACATCTAGGAGACT
>Ga0335075_10015871_pt1 | contig 11279 bp, 8 predicted proteins | sample Lox_Sample_24_FD_206723 | JGI IMG/M metagenome (GOLD analysis project Ga0335075, IMG submission 206723) | Soil microbial communities from Loxahatchee National Wildlife Refuge, Florida, United States - Lox_Sample_2.4 | ecosystem: Environmental > Terrestrial > Soil > Wetlands | place: USA: Florida... | reverse complement strand
CTGGCATGACCACGACTGACGAACGGGAACTGCTGCGCGAGACCGTGGCGGCGCTGGTGGCCAAGCATGCCTCCCCCGCCGCGGTGCGCGAGGCGATGGAATCCGAGCACGGCTACGACGAGTCGCTGTGGCGGCTGTTGTGCGAGCAGGTCGGGGCCGCCGCGCTGGTGGTGCCTGAGGAACACGGCGGCGCCGGCGGCACTCTCGGTGACGCGGCCGTTGTCCTCGAAGAACTCGGCAAGGGGCTGGTGCCCAGCCCGCTGCTCGGCAGCACGCTGGCCGAACTGGCGCTGCTGGCCGCCGACAATCCCGACACCGAGGCGCTGGGCGCGCTGGCCGAAGGCACGTCGATCGGGGCGCTGGTGTTGGACCCCGACTACGTGGTCAACGGCGATATCGCCGACATCGTCATCGCGACCAACGACGGAAAACTCGACCGATGGACGGCGTTTGACGCCGAGCCTGTCACCAGCATGGACCCCACCCGCCGGCTGGCCCGCGTTACACCACAGAGCACCACCCCGCTGGGCGCAGACCCCGGCATCGCCGACGTCGTAGCGATCCTGCTGGCCGCCGAACAGATCGGCGCTGCCGCGCGCTGCCTGGACCTGACCGTCGAATACAGCAAGGAACGGGTGCAGTTCGGCCGGCCGATCGGCAGTTTCCAGGCGCTCAAACATCGGATGGCCGATCTGTATGTCGCGGTGCAGGCAGCGCGTGCGGTGGTCAATGACGCGTTGGATGCGCCGTCGGCGACATCGGCGGCGCTGGCCCGGGTGGCGGCCACCGAGGCGTTCAGCGCGGTGGCCGCAGAGGGAATTCAGCTGCACGGCGGCATCGCGATCACCTGGGAACACGACATGCAGCTGTATTTCAAACGGGCGCATGGCACTTCGCAGCTCCTCGGCCCGGCGCGCGAATACTTGCGCCGGCTGGAATCCGAAGTGCTCCCGCCTGGCGACGATGCAGTGGGGGCACCCCCAGCCGCGCAGCACGATGAGGAGCCGGGAAATTTGCCGTAGCTTGGCGACATGAGCGGTCACGTCGCACTGCGCGCCGGGGTGCCGCCGTTCTACGTGATGGACGTCTGGCTGGCGGCCGCCGAGCGCCAGCGCAGCCACGGCGATCTGGTGAACCTGTCGGCAGGGCAGCCGAGTGCCGGGGCCCCTGAGCCGGTGCGCGCTGCCGCCGCAGCCGCGCTGCATCTCGATCAGCTCGGCTACACGGTGGCGCTGGGTATTCCCGAGCTGCGCACGGCGATCGCGCAGTCGTACCTGGATCGGCATGATGTGCAGGTCGATGTCGACGACGTGGTGGTGACGACGGGCTCATCTGGGGGCTTTTTGCTGAGCTTCCTGTCCTGCTTCGACGTCGGCGACCGGGTGGCGGTGAGCAGTCCCGGCTACCCCTGTTACCGGAACATCTTGGCCGCGCTCGGATGCGAGGTCGTGGTGATCGAATGCGGGCCGGAGACCCGGTTCCAGCCCACCGTGCAGATGCTCGCCGAACTCGAGCCGCCGGTGCAGGGTGTGGTGGTCGCCAGCCCCGCCAACCCGACCGGAACGGTTATCCCGCCCGCGGAGCTTGCGGCGATCGCCTCCTGGTGTGATGACGTTGGCGTGCGGCTGATCAGCGACGAGGTCTACCACGGATTGGTGTACCCGGGCGCACCGCAGACCAGCTGCGCCTGGAGCACGTCGCGAAATGCAATGGTGGTCAACAGCTTCTCCAAATATTTTGCGATGACGGGGTGGCGGCTGGGCTGGCTTCTGGTGCCGTCCGAACTGCAACGGGCGGTGGACCGCCTGACCGGGAATTTCACCATCTGCCCGCCGGTGCTGTCGCAGCGCGCCGCCGTCGCGGCGTTCACCCCCGAAGCCATCGAAGAAGCCGACGGCCATCTGCACCAGTACGGCGTTAACCGGAGGCTGCTGCTCGAGGGTCTGCGTAACATCGGCATCGACCGGCTGGCGCCTACCGACGGCGCGTTCTACGTCTACGCCGACGTCTCCGATTTCACTGCGGACTCGATGGTGTTCTGCTCAAAGCTGTTGGCCGACACCGGGGTAGCGATCGCACCCGGCATCGACTTCGATCCCGAGCACGGCGGCTCGTTCGTCCGGCTGTCCTTCGCGGGACCAACGAGCGACATCGAGGAGGCGTTGCGCCGGATGGGGGCGTGGCTGCCGGGCCAACCGAGCGGTGGATCGTAACCCACCAGGTGTTTTCGGCGCTGTTCTGCTGCCCGCATGCGCTGCGTCGACTTCTGTCAGGGGTAGCCGCTGAAGGCCTGACGACGTCGGATCTATCAGGATTCTGAATGGCGCCGGGACAATCCGGTGATCAGCCGGCCCGTCATGATGAGCAGTAGCAGGAAAACGATCAGCAGCAGAGCCGCATCGTAGGACAGGTTTTGGGCGGCTTTGGATGGTTGATTGTAAAAGGTCCAGATCGGGTAGGTCAGGTAGCCGACCGGCGAGTGAGTGAGCTGCCCGGTGGGCGCGGAGTCCGACCAGCCCGCGGTGTAGAGCATCGGCGCCGTCTCACCGACGGTCAGCGCAAGTGCGACCAGCATCCCGGTAACGATTCCCGGCAGCGCCGACCGCACAATGATTTTGCGGAGGGCCCAGCCGGTCGGAAGGCCTAATGCCTCTGCACCTTCTCGATAGGAGGTTGGCACGTGACCAAGCGCAGATTCGGTGGCCTTGGCGATATAGGGAACACCCATCACCGACAGCACCACGACGCCAGCGGCCAGAGAGAATCCCCAGTCAAAAAAGACCACCAGTGCCAGATAACCGACGTAGCCGAGCACGATCGAAGGAATGCCCGAGAGAACCTCGTAGGCTCCGCGCAGGATCGATTGTGTTCTGCCGGTTGCGAATTCGGATAGGTAGATTCCCGTCACAACGCTCACGGTACCGCCCACCAGCATGACACCCAGACCCAGGGCCAAAGTCCCGACGATTGCGTTGCGCAAGCCGCCGCCGCCGTCGCCCTGGGTGTCCTGGACCAACACGTGCCAGTCGAACACTGGAAGCGCACGGCCCAGGACGCCGATCAGCATCCACAACGTCGGGGCGATCACCACCGCCAAACAGCAGAAACACGCAGTCCAGAACAGCGCGTTAACGGACTTGCGCCGCAAGGCAACCGGAAACCACCGGTGCGGACGAGCCAATGTACTCCCAGTCCGCGGCCATGCGGCCGCGGTCGACTCTGTCACGTTCAGATCCCCCGTCCCACCGGCAGTGCGATGCCCGACGCGCGGCGCACCAACGCCCGAGCGACGACGTTGGTCAACAGGGTAATCACCATCAGCACCAAGCCCGCCTCGGCGAGGGTCTTCACCGCGAAATTCGTGAAGTCGGTCATCGCCGAATCCAGCTGCGACACAATGGTGGCCGCGATGGTGGTCATCGTCGAGTAGATGTTAGTGGGCATCGCCCCCAACTCCGCGCCCGACACCATCGCGACGGCCATCGTCTCCCCCAGCGCGCGGCCCAAGCCCAGCACCACGGCGCCGACGATGCCCCGGGACACCCAGGGCAACGTGACCCGGCGCGCGCATTCCCACCCTGACATCCCCAGCGCGGTCGCACCCTCACGGGGCAGTAGCGGCACCTGCTGGATCAGGTCTCGGCTGGTGCTGGCGATGATGGGAATGACCATCACCGCCAGCACCAGACCCGAGACCAGCATGCCTTCGCCGTTGCCGGTGTTGCCGCGGAAATAGCTGAACACCGGGACATCAGGCGCGTTGCGCGCGATTACCGGAGCGATGTTGTGGGCAATGATCGGGCCGAACGTCATCGCGCCCCACAGACCGACGATGACGCTGGGGATGCCCGCGAGCAACTCCAGCACCATCCCGATACTCGAGGCGAGCCGCGGCGGTAACTTCTGCACGATCACCAACGCCGCCCCGATCGACACCGGCACCGCGATGACCAGCGCAATGGCCGAGGTCGCCAATGTCCCGACGATCAGCGGCAATGCCCCGTAATAGGCGCCGATCGGATGCGCCACACCGTCGGTAATTCCGGCCTGGCCGTAGGCGTTGCCCGGGTTCCATTCGGTAGCGGTAAAAAAGTGCAGCCCGTTGAGGCGGACCGCCGGCAGCGCCTCGATGACCAACGTTGCCAGCACAAACCCCACCGCCAGCAGTGGCAGCGTCGCGGTCAGACCGCCGAGCCATCGCACAACCACGCCGTCGCGGGTCATTCGGCGAACGCGGCTCAGCAGGTCAGCCGGCGCGGTCAAGGCTGCCGGATCAGGCTGTGTCGGGGGCCAGCCAACGAATCAATCCTCCCCATCCTCAACCGTGAATCTTGCTGATCTGGGCATCGGACAACTTGACCACCGCCGCCGGCAGCGGCTGAAAGTGGACCTTGTCCAGGAACGACGGGGCGTTGCCGCCAGTGACCGCCCAGTGCAAGAAGGCCTGCACAGTCTGCGCGGTCCGAGGATCCTTCTGCTCACTGTTGACGACGGCGTACTCGTAGTTGACGATCGGGTAGCCATCCGGGGCAGGTCCGTTGATCAGCGAGATCGCCTCGTCCGCCGGGGTGTGCGACGCGAAGCCGGCGGCCCCGGCCTTGATGCTCGCAGCGTCAGGCAGCAGGTATTTGCCTGAGGCGTTGGCGATTTCGGCTTCGCCTAGGCCCTTCTGGCTGGCCTGATCGAGGAAACTGATGCCGATGTAAGCGACGCACCCCGGTGTGTCGGCGCAGCCGGTAACCATGCCGCCGTTGCCGTTCTCGCCCAATGCGCCTGGTATCGAAGGGAAGTCGACGGTAGTGCCAAAGCCAGGCGATTTGCCCCAGCCGTCCGGATCTTGCTTGGACAGATACTGGGTGAAAAGGAAGGTGTCACCGGACCCATCGGAACGGTGCAGTGGAACCACCGGCGTGTTGGGCAGATCCACCCCCGGGTTGAGTCCGGTGATCTGCGGGTCGTTCCACGTTTTGATGGTGCCCCTATACATCGCCGCCAGCACTTTGCCATTCAGCTTCACGTGCTCTTTCACGCCGGGCAGGTTGTAGTTGATCTGTTGTGCCGAAACAGCCAACGCGATGTTCATCAGCGTCTTGTGTGCGGCCATGTCGCCCTGTGAGAGGTAAGCGTCGGAGGCGCCGATGTCGACCGACCCGGCAGCCGCCTGGGAGATCCCGGTGCCAGACCCGGTGCCTTGGGCATTGATCGTAACGTTATGGTACTTCTGCTGATACGCCGGAGCCCACAGATCAAACAGCGGGTAGAGCAGCGTGCTGCCGGTCTCCGACAATGTCACCGGTGACGACGCGGGCGTCGTCGCGATGCTGCCGGCCGATGTTGGCGCGGAGTTCGTCGGACCGCCTGTCGGTTGCGAACTGCAGGCCGCTACGGTCAGCGTCAAAGCCGACGCAGCCACCAACCTGCCCAAACGGAATTTCACTTTCCCACCTTTCGTTAACTGAAAATTTCCTAAGAGTCGGGCTAATTCGTCGTGGATACGATCGCCCCGGGGGCTCCAAGCGGCCGGAACGAACGTCCGGAGATATAGCGGACGGTCTCCTCGTGCTTGGGTGTGGAGAACAACTCTTGGGTTGGCCCCGCCTCAACGAGCCTGCCGTCGAAGAACAGGGCCGTCCGGTCGCCGATGCGGGCCGCCTGGGCCAGATCGTGAGTCACCACGATTACGGTGAGGCGATCGGTAAGCGACCGAATGAGGGTCTCGATCTTGTCAGTCGAGGTTGGATCCAGCGACGAGGTCGGCTCATCGAGCAGCAATACCCGCGGCTTCACTGCCAGCGCGCGGGCCAGACACAACAACTGTTGCTGACCGCCGGACAGCCGGAAAGGAGAATCACCGAGGCGGTCTTTAACCGCGTGCCACAGGCCGACCTCGGTGAGCCTGGCCTCGGCGACACTCGCGAATTCCTTTCGCGGCACCAGCTTGTGAGCGCGCACGCCGGCGACCACATTGTCGATGATCGACATGGGAAAAGGGTTCGGACGCTGAAACAGCATGCCGATCCCGCGACGAAAGTCCATCAGGTCGGGTTGGTCGAAAATGCTGTTCCCGTCGAGCAGCACATCGCCAGTGCGCCGGTATCCGGAGACTTTGTCGTTCATCCGGTTCAGCGTGCGCAGGAAGGTCGTCTTGCCCGAGCCCGTCGGACCCAACAAACAGGTGACCGCACGCGCGGGAAATTCCAGGCTCACGCTCTCGAGGACGGTTTTGGCGCCGAAACCCAAAGTGAGGTTCACAGCTACCAGGACGGGAGTGCAGACTTCGCGGTCGAGCTCAGCGCTGTTCGTCGTTTCGGGATGCATCAGACCCGATGCTAGGTACCCACACCCACCAACGCCCGGCCTGAGTTCATTCTCCATGCATCTTCCATGCATCTTCACAGCCTCGACTGTTCACAGGACCGTTGCTTCCCAGGAACGATTTGTATAGTCGCGGGTTGTTGTCCGCCAGAGACGCATCAACCCGACGCCGCATGATGCGCCGGTTAGCTGGGGTCCCAGCGGTTGCGTTCGTCGCCCAGGTTCTGCAGAGGAGTTCGGTGAATTTCAGCAGGTTTCGTGCCGCGCTGAACCTACTAGCCATCGCCACGGTGGTGTTGTCGGGGTGCAGCAGCAATGCCCACGACGCTGGTCAAGTGCACTGCGGCGGTAAGACCGAACTCCACGATGCCGGCTCCACCGCTCAGGAGAACGCGATCGAACAATTCGTCTACGCCTACATTCGCGCGTGCCCGGGCCACACCTTGGACTACAACGCCGACGGCTCCGGCGCGGGTGTGACGCAGTTCGTCAACAACGAAACCGACCTGGCGGGCTCCGACGTGCCGCTGAACCCGTCCAATGGCGAGCCGGACCGGGCCGCGGCGCGGTGCGGTTCGCCGGCGTGGGATCTACCGACGGTTTTCGGGCCCATCGCAGTGACCTACCACCTCAGCGGCGTTAGCTCGCTGGGCTTGGACGGGCCGACGACCGCGAAGATCTTCAACGGCACGATCACCACCTGGAATGACCCGGCGATCCAGGCGCTCAATTCGGGCATCAAGCTGCCAGCCACCCCTATCCAGGTGATCTACCGCAGTGACAAGTCGGGTACCAGCGACAACTTCCAGAAATACCTTGCCGCCGCGTCCGACGGAGCGTGGGGCAGGGGCGTCAGCGAGACGTTCAACGGGGGCGTCGGCCAGGGGGCCAGCGGCAACAACGGTACGTCGGCGCTGCTTCAAAACACCGACGGGTCGATCACCTATAACGAGTGGTCCTTCGCCGTGGGTAAGCAGTTGAATATGGTCCAGATCATCACGTCGGCGGGTCCCGATCCGGTGCCGATCACCACCGAGTCGGTCGGCAAGACGATTGCGGGCGCCAAATTCCAGGGGCAAGGCAACGACCTAGTGCTGGACACGTCGTCGTTCTACAAGCCGACGCAGGCCGGTTCCTACCCCATTGTGTTGGCGACTTACGAGATCGTGTGCTCGAAATATCCGGACTCCGCGACGGCCACGGCGGTAAAAGCGTTCATGCAGTCCGCGATCGGCCCGGGTCAAGACGGTTTGGACCAGTACGGATCGATTCCACTGCCGAAGTCCTTCCAGTCCAAACTGGCATCGGCGGTCAACGCGATCTCCTAACCAAACGAAGGGGGTATTGACGGTGACCAGCACCGTTCCAGGTTCGCGGGTGGGCCGACAGTTCGGGCCCTACCGGCTGATGCGTTTGATCGGCCACGGCGGGATGGGCGAGGTCTACGCCGCCGAAGACACCCGCAAGCGGCGGGTAGTGGCGTTGAAGCTGATCTCGGAGCAATTCTCCGAAAATCCGGTGTTTCGCATGCGAATGCAACGCGAGGCCGATGCAGCGGGACGGCTGACCGAACCGCATGTGGTGCCGATTCATGACTACGGCGACATCGACGGACAGTTCTACGTCGACATGCGCTTGATCGACGGGATCTCGCTGCGTGACATGTTGAACCGTGATGGCCCGCTGTCCCCTGCCCGGACGGTGGCCATCATGCGGCAGATCGGCGCCGCGCTGGACGCCGCGCACGCAATCGGCGTGACGCATCGCGATGTCAAACCCGGAAATATTCTGATCACCGGCAGCGACTTTGCCTATCTGGTCGATTTCGGAATCGCGCGCGCCGCCACCGACCCGGCACTCACCCAGACCGGCATGGCGATGGGCACCTACTACTACATGGCCCCGGAACGGTTCACCGGCGACGAGGTCACTCCTCGCGCCGATGTCTACGCGCTGGCCTGTGTGATGGGTGAGTGTCTGACCGGGTCGCCGCCATTCCAGGCCGACAGCATCGAGCGGTTGATCGGTGCGCATCTGATGGAAGCTCCGCCGCGGCCCAGTCAGCTTCGGCCCGGAAGCGTTCCGCAGGCCTTGGACCAGGTGATCGCCAACGGCATGGCCAAAAACCCCGACGAACGCTATTCCAGCGCAGGCGAGTTGGCCCGTGCCGCTCATGATGCGCTGACAACATCCGACCAGCACCACGCCACCACGATTTTGCGCCATGGCGAGCAGGCGAACATGTCGGCCGGCTACGCCGATACCGGCATCGCGCCTACTTCGGATGGTTTTGCGCAGGCGCATACCGAGACCAGAAGCGCGTTTCGCCCCGCGGAAGTGCGTGGCGGCGAAGGGATATGGACCGATGCCGGGTCGACGGCCGGCTCCGCCGGTAGCTGGCGCAGCAGACCGCCAGCCCAACCCGCCGTCAGCACCGCGGCACGCCCCGCTTTCGGCCAATCGACGCCTGCCCGCGGACCCGACTTCACCCCAACGGCTGGGTCTAAGCAGCGCGACCGGCGCAAGCGTTGGGTGGTCGTCGGCGTTGCGGCGGCCGTCGTTGTTCTGCTACTCGGTGTCACCGGATACCTGATGGCCCGGCCGTCAAGGCCCGGCTCGTCGACGACGTCAGGGCAAAGCGTGTTGGCATTCGACGGTCTGGATTTCCGACTTTCGCCGAGCGGCGTGGCTGTGGACGACGCCGGCAATGTCTACATCACCAGCGAAAGCATGTACGGACGGGTGTTGAAACTGGCGCCTGGGTCGAGCAAGCCGTCGGTGCTGCCATTCAACGGCCTCTACCAACCGCAGGATCTGGCAGTGGACAAGTCCGGCGCGGTGTACGTCAGCGATTTCAACAACCGGGTGGTCAAGCTGGATGTGGGGTCGAACAACCAGACCGTGCTGCCGTTCAACGGCCTCAACTATCCCGAGGGTGTAGCGGTGGATGGCCAGGGCAGCGTCTATGTCGCCGATCGGGGCAACGACCGGGTGGTCAAGCTGCAAGCCGGTACCAGCAACCCAACCGTGCTGCCGTTCAACGGCCTCAACGACCCGGACGGCGTCGCCGTGGATAACGCCGGCAACGTGTACGTTGCCGACTCCAGCAACAACAGGGTACTGAAGTTGGGCGCCGGATCAGGAGTCCAGACCGTCCTGCCGTTCACCAACATCACCGTGCCGTGGGGTGTGGCGGCGGATAAGGCGGGCGATGTCTACGTAACGGAGCACAACACCAGCAAAGTAGCGAAACTGCCGGCGGGGGCGAGCAATTCGACGGTTCTGCCCCTCACCGGTCTCAACACCCCGTTAGCGGTCGCGGTTGACTCCAACGGAAACATCTTTATCGCTGACCGCGGAAACGACCGGGTGGTCGAGCTAGCAGGCTGACCGGCGGCGCTGCGGTCGCGCGGCTGGGTCATGCGGCTCGGGCCTCCACCAGGCTGAGCGGCGAAGCGGTCTGCACTACCCGCGTCATCCGGAATCCAGCTTGGCTGAGCAGGTTTCGGTATTCTGCTGCAGTGCGCTCGCGGGCCGCCAAGTTCAGCAGCATCTCCAGATCCGCCCATTTACCGGGGAAGTCGCGGTCGTGGTCGGGGATCACCAATTCGACCAGCAATACCGTGGAACGCGGGCCGGCAGCGGCGCGAACATTGCGCAGGATCTGCACCGCCTTGTCGTCGGGCCAGTCGTGGATGATGTTCTTCAAGACGTAGACGTCGCCGCCGCCCGGGACGCCGTCGAAAAACGATCCCGCCTCGATACGCACTCGGTCAGCCACACCGTGCTTGCACAATAGGTTCGGCGCGGCCGAGACGACCGCCGGCAGATCGTAGAGAACACCCTGCGAGGCCGGCGCCGCCGCCAGGATGGTAGCCAGCAGCGGCCCGTGCCCGCCACCGATATCGACGATCGTGGGGTAGCCGCTGAAGCCGAAGCCGGCCACCACGGAAGCATCGGTCAACTCCGAGATACTCGTCATGGTCCGGTGGAAGAGCTCAGCATGCTTGGGATACTCGGCGAAGTAGTCGAAGCTCTCCGTGCCGTGCAATAGCGGGACGACGGATCTTCCGCTTCGGATAGCGTCCGCCAGCAAGGTCCATCTTTCGCGCTGCTCACGCGACCCGTAGAACCGGGCTGCCCAGGCCATCGATACCGGTGCGTCCGAACGCAGAGTGGCGGCAAGGGAATTCAGCTCATACCGGCCGTCGTGGCGACGGCGGAAGACGCCGCGCCCGATCAACGCCCGCAGCAGCCGGCGCAGTGCGTCCGGGTTCGCGTCCACTCGGTGCGCCAATTCGTCAATTGTCAATGGCCCGTCGCCGAGCGCGTCGGCGACGCGTAGGTCGGCAGCCACCGTGATCGCCTGAGACGCCCAGGTGGCGATGATCATCTCCATCATCGCCGCGGGTGCGGGTATCAGCCGCTGATTGAGTCGATACAGGTGGTGGCGAATCCAGTCGACGATGCGAGCCGCTTCGGCGGGCGGCACTTTTGCGTTCGTCGACCTCATCACACCTCGGCACAAGAAGCTCGGCGGCTCTCAACCGAGATGCCGCGGTGACTGACCCACCCGAAAAACGTCGTCAACGCCCACGTCATGAGCCGGTCTGAGATCAGCGCCGCCGGTCGCAACACCGACTCGCTGCGAGACACCTGCTGCGTGGTCAACCAGGAAACCGCCTTGACCTTGCGCCGCCGCACGTTCTCATACCAGCGCAGCGCCGCGACGATATCAGTGTGGTCAATTCGCACTTCCGACAGCGCCTTACGCAACACCATCGCGTCCAGCAGTGCCTGATTGGTCCCCTGCGCGAGGGTGGGCGGCATCGTATGCGCGGCATCGCCGAGCAACGTCACGGCGCCTCGGCCGACCTGCGGTATCGGGTGGCGGAAATGCGGGAATGGCGAAGGCTTCAGATTGTCGTCAGTCAGCGTCGCGAGTACTTGATCGACCATGTCGG
>Ga0335075_10015870_pt1 | contig 11280 bp, 10 predicted proteins | sample Lox_Sample_24_FD_206723 | JGI IMG/M metagenome (GOLD analysis project Ga0335075, IMG submission 206723) | Soil microbial communities from Loxahatchee National Wildlife Refuge, Florida, United States - Lox_Sample_2.4 | ecosystem: Environmental > Terrestrial > Soil > Wetlands | place: USA... | reverse complement strand
CCCTCCGGTCACCAAGGCAGTCCGTGTGGTCCCTCCGGTCACCAAGGCAGTCCGTGTGCGGCCTCCCGTGTCATTGCCTGGAGTCATGAGTCCTCACCTCTCTGCGGCCGCTCATTGGCCTCTGATCGCGCGAGAGCCCAGCGTTGCCGCGTGATCCGCGCCGCACATCGTCAGGTCAGGTAATTGCCAGAGCGCCGCCCAGGGTCCGGATCGCAGGCTGAGGAGGCGGCACGGAAACCACCGCCCGTTCCGGAAATCAAGATCTTTTTCAGAACGGACCGTGGAGCTTGTTACCCGCGAACCGGTCAGCCAGCGCATCGGCCGCCCTAGCGGACGGGAGCCGGGTCGTCCGCGGGCGGTGCGGAAGGCTAGATCAGGCCACCTTCACGGGCGCGGATCACCGCTTCCTCCCGGGATTCGGCGCCGAGCTTGCGATAGATCGCCCGTAGATGGGTCTTCAGGGCCGGGACCTTCTGGTTCCTCGGGTGGCATGTGAGCGATGATGGTCGTGCGTCGCCCTGTGGGCTGGGTCGCCGGGCCGCGGTGGCCGGGCCTGTTGCAGTCGGGGCGGGAGGGCTGAGCGATTAGCGAGTTGCTGGACCGGACCACGGAGACCTCCGCGCTGGAGGGAGTGCTGGCGGCGGTGCGGGGCGGGCTGAGCGGGGTGCTGGTGCTGCGGGGGGATGCGGGCATCGGCAAGACGGCGCTGCTGGAGTGGGCGGCCGAGCAGGCACTTGACATGCAGTTGGCCCCGCTGGTCGGGATCCAGGCGGAGATGGGGATGGGGTTCGCCGGGTTGCACCAGTTGCTGGTGCCGTTCCTGGGCGGGCTGGATGGGCTGCCCGGGCCGCAGCGGCAGGCGCTGGGGTCGGCGTTCGGGCTGGTGGACGGTCCACCGCCGGACCGGTTCCTGGTCGGTTTGGCGGTGCTGACCCTGCTGACGGATGCGGCGGCCGTGCGGCCGGTGCTGTGCCTGGTCGATGACGCGCAGTGGCTGGATCAGGCATCGGTGGAGGTGCTCGGGTTCGTCGCCCGCCGCCTGTACGCCGACCGGATGGGGATGTTGTTCACCGTACGGGAAGGGGAGGGGCAGGCGGCAGCGCTGGCGGGGCTGCCGGAGCTGATGCTCGGCGGGCTGCCGGAAGAGGCAGCGGGTGAGCTGCTGGCCACGTCGGCCGACGCCCGGGTGGACAGGCGGGTGAGCGCTCAGATCGTGGCCGGGGTAGCCGGGAACCCGCTGGCGCTGGTGGAGCTGGCCGGGGAGCTGACCCCTGACGAGCTGTCGGGGGCGGTGCCGCTGGGTTGGCCGCTGCGGTTCGGTGGGCGGCCGGAGGAGCTGTACCTGGCCCGGGTGCGGGCCCTGCCAGCAGGCACCCAGACGCTGCTGCTGGTGGCGGCGGCCGACCCGACTGGGGAGCCTGCGCTGGTATTCAAGGCGGCCAGGCAGCTGGGGACCGGCCCGGAGGCAGGCGAGGCCGCGGGGACAGATCGGCTGGTGTCGTGGCAGCCGCGGGTGCGGTTCCGGCACCCGCTGATCCGGTCGGCGGCCTACTATGCGGCCCCGGCCGCCGACCGGCGCCGTGCGCATGCTGCCCTGGCGGCGGTCAGCGACCCCGGCGCTGAACCGGACCGGCGGGCCTGGCACCTGGCCGAAGCGGCGGCCGGGCCGGACGAGCAGGTCGCCGCCGAACTGGAACAATCCGCCGGGCGGGCTCAGGCGCGTGGCGGCCTGGCCGCCGCCGCCGCGTTCCTGGACCGCGCGGCCGCGCTGACGCCGGACCCGGGGCGACGAGCCGAGCGCATGCTCGAAGCAGCGCAGGTCAACGTGCAGGCGGGCGCGTTCGGCAAGGCCCGCGACCTCCTGGCCACCGCGGAGGCCGGGCCGCTGGACGAGTTTCAGGCCGCCCGAGCGGATTTGCTGGGCGGAAGGGTCGCGTTCGCCTCCGGCCTGGGCAGCGATGCTCCCGCGCTGCTGCTGAAGGCCGCTAAACGGCTCGAGCCGCTCAATCTCGACTTGGCCCGCGAGACCTACGTCGACGCGTGGCAGGCAGCATTCTTCGCCGGGCATCTGGCGGGTGCCGGCCATCTGCTCGAGGTCTCACGCGCCGCCCGGCTCCTCCCCGCGCCGATGCATCCGCCGCGTCTGGTCGATTTGGTGCTGGACGGTTTTGCGCTGCTGGTCACCGACGGGCCCGCCGCTGCCGCAGCGACGCTGCGGCAAGCCACGAGCGCCTTTGCCAGCCCAGACATCGCCGAGGAAGAAATACTCCGCTGGGGCTTTATCGCCACGGTTGCGGACGAAGCTCTGTGGGACGACGAGGGCTGGCGCGTGACCGTCAGGCAGGTTCAGCTCGCCCGCGACCTCGGCGCGCTCGACCAGCTCTCGTTCCTTCTGAACCGTATGGCTGTGGAGACCGTGTGGAGTGGTGACTTTGCGACTGCCACTTTGCTGATCGCCGAAGCCGGTGCGGTGTGCGAGGCGACCGGGTCTCGTTTCGCGCCCGTCGCCGCTATCATGCTGGCTGCATTCCGGGGAAGGGAAGCCGAGGCCGTCCCGCTGATCCAGTCCATCATCGAGCAGGCCGCAGCCGGGGGCCAGGGAATCTCGGTGACAGTCGCGCACTGGGTGGCTGCAGTCTTGTACAACGGCCTCGGCCGTTACGAGGAGGCGTTGGCGGCGGCCCGGCAAGCCAGCGAGCACAAGCACGTGTATATCTCGGTGTGGGCGTTGCCCGAGCTGATCGAAGCCGCTGCGCGCACCGGAAACCCGCGCATGGCCGGCGGTGCCCTGGATCTGCTCGCCGAAATGACCGGGGCCGCCGGAACCGACTTGGGGATAGGGATTGAGGCGCGCTCCCGCGCCCTGCTGAGAGAGGGAGTAGCCGCCGAGGGACAGTATCGGGAGGCGATCGGCCGACTCGGCCATGTCCGGCGGCGTCCCGAGCTTGCCCGCGCCCACCTGTTGTATGGCGAGTGGCTGCGCCGCCAGCGCCGCCGCCGCGACGCCCGGGATCAGCTGCGTACCGCCTTCGCCATGTTCGACGCGATGGGCATGGAGGCTTTCGCTGGCCGGGCCCGGTCCGAGCTGCGCGCCACTGGCGAGCGGGCCCGCCTGCGCGGCCCCGGGGCCCCGGAAGTGCTCACCGCGCAGGAGGAACAGGTCGCCCGGCTGGTTGCCGAGCACCTTTCCAACCGGGAGATCGCCGCCCGGCTGTTCATCAGCGCCAGCACCGTCGAGTACCATCTGCGCAAGACCTTCCGCAAGCTTGGTGTCAGCAATCGGATCGAGCTCGCCCGGACGCTCCGGAACGACAAGGGAACAGCCGCGCAGCAGGACTGACGGTGAGCTATGACCTGCTCTCGACTCGGATTCGGTTGTCGACCTGGGTGACGCCAGGCGCGGACCAGGCGGCGGCCACCGCGTGATCGTGCGCAGCCAAGGAGCTGACCGTGCCGGACAGGATCACCAGCCCGTCACCGAAGGTCTCGACCGAGAGCCCGTCCGCCTCTAGGGCGGCATCGCGTCGGAACGCGGCGCTAATGGCGTCCCGTGTCGCACGGGCATCGGGGGTCTGGGTCAAGGTGATGGCGTTGTCAATACCGGCGACGCCGGGCACGTTGGCGGTGCGGAACTCGGCTGCCTCGCGCTGGTAGTGCCACTGCGCGGTGCCGGTCAGGATAACCAAACCGTCCCGGGCCTGCGCATCGACGGTCATCGGAACCGAGCTGTCCAGCATCAGCGCTTCCAGCACGTCCCCGCGCAGGTCCTCATCGTCCCGCAGGTCTGTGTCCGGGATCTGCACCCGCAGCTCATTGGCGACCCGGGTAACCCCCCGGACGCGCGCGGCGGCCTCGCCTCCCGCCCGCTTCAACCGGAGGCTAGCCACGATCCCCCGCAGCGTGACCGTGCCGCTGGCGGCCGATACCTCGATCGCGTCGCTGTCCACCCGTGGGTCCCAGGAGAACTCGGCGGCGACATGGCTCTTCAGGTCATCGTCTTTCATCGCTACCTTGTTCCGCCTCCGGCGTCGGCATCTCCTTGATCACTGGCTTCTCCCAGGGCAAGACGTTACGGCCAGCCTGCCGGACGCCGCATCCATGAAGATCCTTAGTCATTCCGAGGCAAGGCCCCATGGGGTAGCGGCAGGACTAAGGGCCTTCCGGGATTCGATCCGCTTACCAGATCCCTACCGTTTGGAGCAGACCGGACATGTAAAGCCTGGATGCGCCATGAACCAAGCAAATTCCGCCCGCCGCGCCTGCCAGCGGCGGACACCGGATGCCATCGCCGGTGCCATCGCCGATGGCACCGGCGCCTGGGTGGTGCAGGAGATCTGCTATCGCCCAGGACCGATAAGTGCTGCCGAGGAGGCTGATGATGCCGGTGATGGCTTACCTCAGCATCAGTGCTGTCAGGGCTGATGCCGTCTTCGTGTCGGAGCTGCAGCCCTGCGACGAGCCCAGCGCCGGTCAGGTCCGGCAGGCGGTCGCCACGGCCGTCCGGGCGTTCAGCTGCTCGGGCTGTGCCGGACGGGTGGCACAGGAGTTCGGCGATCATCCGGAGACGGCGGCAACCCGGATGCGCTGGGCGCGCAGCGTGGCCCGCGAGGCGTTCGCGGATTCGCCGCCGGGCCCCCACCCGGGTGCCGATGCCGGTGGGTTGCTGGTCATCCGTCCGCGGCTGCCCGCTGAGCGGGCGTCAGCCTCACCAAGTACTGAGCGGCGTGAGCCAGCCCGGTCTGCTGCGGGCGGGGAAGGCTGATGGAGGAGGGAATGATCCAGGCGCAGGCGATGGCGGCGCGTATTGCCTGCGCTCGGATGACCATGATGCATCTGACCGCGTTGCACAACAGCGTGGAGCGGGCTTGCGGCCTTTCGGGCAGGTCCAGTGGGGCCGCAAGGCGGCGATCGCAGGCGAGGTGGTGACATGACCGCAGTGATCAGTGACTCCTCCCGGGGAGCGAGCGGGAGGATGACGCCACGGCAGCGATCTGTCGGCCGGAAGGTTGTGCGCGGGCGTGAGGCGGAACAGAAGGTGATCCGTGACCTGCTGCGGCGCGCTCAGCGGGGTGCTGGCGGCGTGGTGCTGGTGGACGGGGAGCCGGGCATCGGCAAGTCTCTGCTGCTCCGCGACGCCATCGACGAGGCAGCGGAACAGGGCTTTTCCCTAGCCGCCGGAGCAGCGGACCAGCTGGGCCAGGCGATCCCGTTCTTCACACTGCGCGCGGCCCTGCGCGAGCCGTTCGCCGGGCTGACCGCCGATGATCCCGGTCGTGATCTGCCGGATGCGGCTGCGTGGTGGATCGCCCAGATAGGAGCGCACCTGCAGCAGCGAGCCGCAGCGGCTCCGGTCCTAGTCTGCCTCGATGACCTGCACTGGGCCAGCCCGGCCACGCTGGCCGCGCTGCGGGCCTTGTCAATAGACCTGAAACGGCATCCGGTCGCCTGGCTTCTCGCCCTGTCAAGCACATCCCAGGGCGCCGCGGACCATCTGTTCGGCCAGCTGGAGAAGGAGGGTGCCGCACGGGTCACCCTGGCGCCGCTGGACCACGATGCGGTGGCGGCCATGCTCACCGACACGTTCGGTGCACCGCCCGACCAGGCCCTGGCCGACCTGGCCCGCGGCGCTGCCGGCAACCCCTCGCTGGTGGCCGAGCTGATCGGTGGCCTGCGTGATGATCACGCGGTGCACGTCACCGGCGGACGCGCGGTGCTGGCCTCGGCCCGGCTGCCGCAGCGGATTCACCGCCTCGCGCGGGGGCGGCTCGAGGGCCTCAGCCAGCAGGCCCGGCACCTGCTGGTGACGGCGGCGGTGCTGGGCCCGGCGTTCCGGCTGGAAGACGCGGCCGAGATGCTCGGCCAGACCCCGGCTATGCTGCTGCCCGCGGTCGAGGAGGCGATGGAGGCCGCGATTATGACCGCCGCCGAGCACACGTTCACATTCCGTCACCAGCTGCTGCGCCGCGCGGTCGGCGAGATGATCCCGCGTCCGGCCCGTAAGGCGCTGCACCGCCAGTATGGCGAGATCCTGCTGGGCCGGGGCGAACCGGCGGCCCGGGCCGCCAGTCACCTGCTCCAGGCGGCCCATTCCGGCGACCCGACGTCGCTGGCCGGCCTGGACCGGGCGGTGGCGCGGACGCTGCGCACGGTGCCGCAGACCGCGGCCGACCTGGCGCTGCGCGCGCTGGAGCTGACACCCCCGGCCGATCCGGCCGCGCTGTCCCGAGCGGTGGCCGCCGCAGAAGCCATGACCGCGGCGGGTCGGCTGGACCAGGCCGCCCGGCTTGCCGGTAGCCTGCTGGCCAGGCCGCTGCCGTCGGCGGCCGAGGACCGGATGCAGTGCGCCCTGTCCTTTGTCCTGTGCGCGTGCGGCCGGGCCCGGGACGCCGCCGACCGGGCCCAGCTGGTCCTGGCCCGGCCGCAGCTGCCTGACGACCTGCGGGACCAGGCGCTGACCGCGCACCTGCAGGCCCTGGCCGGGCTACGCGACGACCTGGCCGGCCGGGTCGCCGACACCATCCTGAACTCGCCGGGCCAGCACGACAGCCACGCCGCCGCGGCGGCCCTGATCGCCCGCGCGGTCATCAGCTGGGACAACGGCCAGATCAGCGACGGCCTCGAGCTGTTGCGCGATGCGGCGCGGCACGGCACCGGGATCTCCGCGGACGCACGCCAGGTCCAGCCGCTGCTTGCGCTCGCCGCCGCCCTCGTCGACCTGCGCCAGCTCGGCGAGGCGGAGGACATCCTCCGCGCCGCGGACAATCCAGCGCTGGAGAATATCCCGGCGCAGGCGGCGCTGTCCCTGCTGCGTGCCCGCATCCACCTGGCCGGCGGCCAGCCGGCGGAGGCCGCCGCTGCAGCCCGGGCGGCGCTGGCCGGCGCCCGGACCCTCGGCGCGCACGGGTACGCCGCGGCCGTGCACGCCGTGCTGGCCGTGATCGAGCTGCGCCGCGGTGACCTCGCGGCCGCGGCCCAGCACCTCACCTCCCGCCCCGCCGCGGGCCCGCAGTTCGCGGACCTCTACGCGCGCGCCGAAACCACCATGGCCGAGGCACAGGTCACCGAGGCGCGCGACGGGGCGGCCGCCGCCCTCGGCCAGCTCCGCCAGCTGTGCGCCGATCTGGAGGCCCGGCCCGGGCTCCTGGTCGGCGACCCCGCCCTGGCCGCCTGGCTGGCTCGCACCGCCCTGGCCGCGGGCGACGGCGGGCTCGTCGCCTGCGCCGCCCGCGTCGCCCAGGCCCTGGCCGACGCCCACCCGCAGTTCCCGGCCCTGGCCGCCGCCGCGGCCCACAGCCGGGGCCTGGCCGGCCGCGACCCGGACCGCCTGGCCCAAGCCGCCGCGCAGCACCCCGATCCCTGGGCCCGGGCCTCCGCCGCCGAAGACCTCGGCGTCCTGCACGCCAGCCAGGGCGACCGGGACCAGGCCATCGGTCACCTGAAGGACGCACTTGGCGGATACTGCCAGGTCGGTGCCGACCGTGACCAGGCCCGCATCCGGCGGCGGCTCCGCCTGCTCGGCGTCCGCCGCCGCCACTGGAGCACGGCTCCCGCCCGGCCCGTCACCGGGTGGGACAGCCTGACCGGCACCGAGCAGGCCGTGTCCGGCCTGGTCGCTGAAGGACTGAACAACAGCCAGGTCGCCGCCCGCATGTACATCAGCACCCATACCGTCGCCCATCATCTCCGCCAGGCCTTCCGCAAGCTCAGCATCGCCTCACGCTACGAACTCACCCGCATCGTCATCGAGCAGGCGGCGGACGGCCCGGCGCAATTAGCGCTGCTAGCGGCCGGCGGTTCCGGGTGGTTCCGCTGCAGGGCCATCCCGCGGCACCGCCAGCGCCGAGACGGTCGTCTACCTACGCGACCGGTGACTATGGTCTTTTGCCGCAACTGCTCCGGCATGCTCATGGTCATCTCGCAAATCCGCGGGGTGAACTGTGCCGACCTTGGTGGCTTGACCGCGCTCGACCTCTGGCTTTCTTGAGCTGGCCCCACTTGGTGGTGGGGTCTGTCGCGCTGTATAACGTTTGCGGGTGGCGGACATCGTGTGAGATCCGCCGTCGCTGGCGGCCCGGTCGTGGTCTGGGAAGGCGCTATCGCTACTGTTGCGAACTGGATGATAGATGCGAAGCATGCGCGATAGGGTTCTTCCGGGCCCCGGACGTCCGTCGTGTGTGGCGCGGGCCATATCATCTCCCCGCACGTTACGATGATCTGGTGAGCGCCCAGCCTGGCGAGCGCGAGGACCCGCTCGACCCACAGCGGATCTTGGACCGGCTGTCCGAGGACGAGCGTGAGTCCTTCCTGGAGCAGTACCAGGAGGCGGTGGAAAATGCCCGTGACCCGGCCGGCTGGAAGCAACTGCGGCGCGTTCTGCGGCTGTGGAGATTCCATGCCGACGCTGCTGGAGAGCCCGGCTACCGAGAGGCGCTGGATGCTGCTCGCGGGCCGGTCAGCGACGGCATGCCGCTGGAGGAGGTAGTCCGTGTGTACCGCCCGGCCTCGTGACCTGGCGGCCGTGGCTGGAAGGTCACGCCCTGCGCCAGATGCAGGGCTTGCCGTCTGAGGCCTTCGACATGCTGGTCCGGACGCTGGCCCGTGCCCCCATCGCAGGGCCCGGGGTCAACCCCAGACTCCTCGGGACGGTGACCCGCACCGACCTGCCCGGCCTGCAGCGTGTGCGGCAGGTGACCTACGCCGGCCTGCCGTTGTACCGGTTCTTCCTGGACGAACCGCCGGGGGATATGGCGGAAACGGATGGGCTAACTTGTTCGACCCAGTGACCAGTCCCACGGGCATCTGGTATCTGGTCCAGCCGAGGCGGGGCCTCCCTGCACCAGGTCAGGCTCAACTCTGGCTTGAGACCGCGCCGGTCGGCGGCACTGGGCCCGACAAGACCGTACTGGCCGCGACGATGAACGATGACTTCAGCCTCCTGCCCCAGGCGCCCTTCCCCGTCTACACCTTGAGCACGGACAGGCGCCACACGAGCGCCTGCCAGGGGAAGTGTGCCCTCGACTGGCCACCGGTCCTCACCTCCAAGCGGCCCGGAGCCGGGCCCGGCGTTGACCAGCACGCCCTGGGGATCATCGTCAGGCCCGACGGCACCTACCAGGTGACCTACAACGGCCGGCCGCTGTACCTGTACATCGGCGACGCCTATATCCCGGGAATTCCGGGCATTAGCGGGCCGGCCAGCATCAACGGAGCGGGTAAGCACACCCCGTGGGGCGTGTTCAACACGATCCCGCCACTGCCCTAGCTACGCAGAACCACCGGTAGGAAAGCTGCCTCCGGGGGCAAGGAGAATCTGGGCTGTCGAGATCCAAATCCCTTGCCCCAGGAGGTACGCCCGAGGTCAGTGTGTGCGTTGAGACGACCGACCTGGCGGTTACCCCGTTCGGCGGTGCCGAGGACCTCGTCGGGCACAAGGGCACCAACACGACCGAGACGGTCTACCAGAAGGTGATCGTGCCCGAACTCCGGCGCGGCGCAAGGCCAAGCTTGCGGCACTCCACGGGCGGTTTGTTAGCGATGTCCTTGCTCGGCCTGCGGAGTTTGGTCTCCTACTGTTGCTGTCCGGGAGCTTGATAAGCCGTGCTGGCTTCCTTGGCCCGCACCAGCATCTGGCCGAGTTGATCTTGGCCGAACAGCTCATGCGTTTCCAGATGTTTGAAGGAACCAGTACTCCCCACTGCAACGCTCAACGCAGCAGCGCCGACCGAGTCAGGGACATCGGCGATGAGGATGCCGTCATATGGGCCGAACATCCAGTAGATGGATTCAACCGAGCCGCCCAGCACGCTGGCGAGCTGGCGCACTGCGGCGGTGCGGTCGCCAGGGCTCTGAACCATGCGCGCCCATGTTTCGCTGGAATAGGTAAAGAAGAACGCATACTTCGCCATGGGTGTCCCCCCTTCAGCTGGTGATGACCCTTTCCGGTAAGAGGCCCCGCATTCTACAACCGACGATCTGTGACGTCTACCCTGCTGACGGGAGCTCCATGTCGAAGCCGGCACTCTTGCCGGGACGTCGCCTGGCCGTGGTCCCATGGATCATGGAACGGGTCGCCACACTCGGGCTTGCCGGTTTCGGTGAATCAGGTCAAGCTGATCGGACGAATCACGGTGCGCGGCCTGGGTCCGCTTCGGCCGAGATTCGCCAGTTCCGTCTCTGTTCCGTCAGAGCATGAAAGACACGGAACCTGATGAGAAACCGTGAGAGATAAAACTCCAGGTCAACCGGCATTCCGGAGGAGTGCTCCCTGGTCACTAAGCGAGGGTGACAGAACCCGGCCTACAGGCCGACTCGTATGATCTCGCGCCCGACAAGGCCGGGCTGTCGGGCGCCGGGCGAGCCGCCAGGCCCCAACTCGCTCAGCGACGGGTCAACGTCGACGCGGTGTCGTGCACGCTCCCTGCCCGTGCCGGGCTACGGTGATTTCCGGTGCGGCCCCGGGAACCACTTGCGGGAACCACCGTGGCACGACTTCCTCACCGACCTCAAGGAGCGCGGCCTGCCCTCGCCGCTGCTGGTCATCAGCGACGGCGCCTCCGGCCTGATCGCCGCGATCGAGCAGGCCTTCCCCAAGGCGCTACGTCAAAGGTGTCTTATTCATCGCGCGAGAAATGTCCTGGCCAAGGTCCCGGCCGGGATGCAAGCCGAGGTCAAGGACGCCTACTGGGCCATCTTCGATACTGAGGACCTGAAGACCCAGCCCGGTCCCCGGCTCGTCGAGCTGATCGATCACCGGATCACCGAGATGGCCGCCAAGTACTCCCCGACCTACCCGGCGGCGATGAGCACCTACCAGCGCAGCTGAGGCCGCCGCCCCGAACTGGCCGATCTGTGCCCCCGCGCGGCACCTACGCCTGAATCCGCCGAACCGAAAATAAACGGCGATCTCGATGCTTCATGTTTGGAACGCCTGTCGCGCTGTGTAACGTTTGCGGGTGGCGGACATCGTGTGAGATCCGCCGTCGCTGGCGGCCCGGTCGTGGTCTGGGAAGGCGCTATCGCTACTGCTGCGAACTGGATGATAGATGCGAAGCATGCGCGATAGGGTTCTTCCGGGCCCCGGACGTCCGTCGTGTGTGGCGCGGGCCGTATCATCTCCCCGCACGTTACGATGATCTGGTGAGCGCCCAGCCTGCCGAGCGCGAGGACCCGCTCGACCCACAGCGGATCTTGGACCGGCTGTCCGAGGACGAGCGTGAGTCCTTCCTGGAGCAGTACCAGGAGGCGGTGGAAAATGCCCGTGACCCGGCCGGCTGGAAGCAA
>Ga0335075_10015869_pt1 | contig 11281 bp, 10 predicted proteins | sample Lox_Sample_24_FD_206723 | JGI IMG/M metagenome (GOLD analysis project Ga0335075, IMG submission 206723) | Soil microbial communities from Loxahatchee National Wildlife Refuge, Florida, United States - Lox_Sample_2.4 | ecosystem: Environmental > Terrestrial > Soil > Wetlands | place: USA... | reverse complement strand
CTCCGGCCAGGCGATCTCCGGTGTCCCGATCGATGTCTGCGAGACATCCGCGTATGAGGGAGGACGGCCCGTGGAGGTTGCCAGTGTGCGTACCGGACCCACCGGTACTTGGAGCCTCGCGCTGCCTCGCAACACCCCTTCGAGCTCGCTGCGCTTCGTCTATCCCAGTCCCGCGAACGACGTCTCTCCCCTGGCCACAGCGACTCTGACGCTACACGTCCACGCCGGCATTGCCCTACGTATCACCCCGCACACCACGAGCGTGGGCCACACGATCCACTTCAGCGGCACCCTGCATGGCACGCCGATCCCTCCGGGCGGCAAGCAGCTCATCCTGGAGGCCAGCTCGGGTGGGGAATGGATCCAGTTCGACACGATCGCCACCAGTGCGCGCGGTCGCTATCACGCCTCCTACCGCTTCAAGTTCCCCGGCCCGGTGACCTACCGGTTCCGCGTGGTCTCGCCACACGAAGCCGACTTTCCGTTCCTCGCCGGCTCGTCGAACGTCGTCGACGTGTACGAGCGCTGAGCCGAGCCGCTGGCCCCGCTCCCCACCCGTCATCCGCAATCGGCCCGACGGACTCCTCCTCACCCAAGCATGACGCCGTGTTCGTACGACCCCCTGTGTGACACTCCCAGCATGCGAGCGTCGGCATGACTCAACCAAAGCTCGCCGTGGTCGGGCACGTCGAGTGGGTGCGGTTCGCGCGCGTCCCACACGTCCCCCAACCCGGTGAGATCGTGCATGCGCGCGATCCGTTCGAGGAGCCGGCCGGCGGCGGCGCGGTCGCGGCGGTGCAGCTGGCCCGGCTGGCGGGCGAGTCGACGTTGATAACGGCGCTGGGCGATGACGAACTCGCGCGGCAAACGGTCGCGCGGCTGGGCGAGCTCGGCGTGCGGGTGCATGCTGCGCGGCGCGCGAAGCCGACGAGAACGGCGATGACGCTCACAGACGACTCCGGCGAGCGCACGATCACGACGTTCGGATCGCGCCTGGAGCCCACGGGCGCCGATGATGAGCTGCCGTGGGATGAGCTGGCGCGGATGGACGCCGTGTACTTCACGGCCGGCGACCTCGGCGCGTTGCGGGCGGCGCGGGCGGCGCGGGTGCTTGTGGCCAGCCCGCGCGCGCTCGACGCGCATGAGCACGACGTGCCCCTGGATGCGCTGGTGCTGAGCGCCGACGATCTGACCGAGCGCCACGAGGCCGCCCGCGCGCAGGGACAGGCCGCGCTGATCGTCCGTACCGAGGGGGCTCGGGGCGGCGTATATGAAGACCACACCGGCGCAACCGGCTCGTGGGCGGCCGCGCCGCTGCCCGGCCCGGCGGTCGATTCATACGGCTGCGGCGATTCGTTCGCGGCCGGGCTGACGTACGGCCTGGCCGCCGGCATGGCGCCGGCCGACGCGCTGCGCCTGGCGGCGCGCTGCGGCGCGGTCTGTCTCACCGGCCACGGGCCGTACGAGCGCCAGTTCATGGGCGCGGAGTTGAGCGCACAGCCGGACCCGCCCGGCCCCGGCGCACCTGCACCTGCACCTGCCGACTCATAATGCAAGGCGAAGATGGCTGACCAGGCGCTCGAGACCGTTCGGTTGCACGACGCGCAGTCCCAGCTGGATGCGACGTTCGTGCCCGGGGCCGGGATGCTGTGCTGCTCGCTGCGGCATCGCGGCGCGGAGCTGCTCGCCCAGAACGCGGGCGTGAGCGAGTACGCGCAGCGAGGCAAGACGATGGGGGTGCCGCTGCTGTATCCGTGGGCGAACCGGCTCGCGGGCTTGCACTACACCGCCGCCGGACGGACGGTGGCGGTGCCGCACGACCCGACTCGGATCGCGCTCGACGGCAACGGACTGCCGATCCACGGCGTGATCGGCGGGCGCCAGCGCTGGCAGCTCACCCGCGCGCCCGATCTCGACGATGGTCTGACCGCTGAGGACCCGCGCGCAGACGCCGGCCCCGACGGCCAATCGCTCGCCGCGCAACTGCACTGGAGCGAGTTTGCGTCGCCCGACCTGTTCGAGGTGTTCCCGTTTACGCACGACCTCCACTACGAGGCCCGCCTCGCCGGCGGCAGTCTGGAGGTGACGATCGCCGTACATGCGTGCGGGAAGGACGCCGTGCCGGTGGCGTTTGGTCTGCATCCATATCTATCTCCGCCGGGCATCGCACGCGAGCGCTACCTGATCGAGCTGCCGCCGCTGCGCCAGATCGCGCTCGACGCCCGGCAGATTCCGACCGGCCCCGGCGAGGCGCTGCCGGCCCGGCGGTTCGAGCTCGGCGAGCAGCAGTTCGACGATGGGTTCGACCGGGTGAGTCAGCCCGCCCAGTTCAGCGTCCAGGCGGGGACGCGCCGGATCGCGTTGGAATTCATCGAGGGGTATCCGTGCGCGCAGGTCTACGCGCCGCACAGCGGGCAGTTCATCTGTTACGAGCCGATGACCGCGCCCACCAACGCGCTGCGCAGCGGCGAAGGGCTACGCGTGCTCGCGCCGGGCGAGCGCCACCGCGCGGTGTTCGCGGTGAGCATCGAGGATCTGCCGGCTCAGGCCGGATCGGGCCGGTAGGGACCCGGCTTGCGCCGTGGTCGCCCGCCGGGAAACGCCAGGCGCAGGATCGTGCGCTGGACGGTGCCGAGCTGCTTACTCAGCGGGCCGGTGTTGTAGGGCAGGCCGTAGCGGTGGCAGATGTCGCGCACGCGCGGGGCGATCTCGGCGTAGCGGCTGGAGGGCATGTCGGGGTAGAGGTGGTGCTCGACCTGAAACGACAGGTTGCCCGCGAGCAGATGAAACAGCGGGCTGCCGTCGATGTTCGCCGAACCGGTCAGCTGGCGCACGTACCAGCCGCCGCGGGTCTCATCGGCCACCTCAGACTGGCTGAACGTGTAGGTCTGGTCGGGGAAGTGGCCGCAGAAGATGATCGAGTAGGCCCAGACGTTGCGGAGGATGTTCGCGGTGAAGTCGGCAGCCAGGGTTGACTTGAAAGCGCTCCACGCCGCCCGCCCGGAGCGCGATTCCCGCCGTCTGGAGGCCGCCGCCGACGCCACAGCCGCCGCGGCCGCGGACAGCGCGGGGAACGCGACGTAGTCCTTGACGATCTGCCGGCGCGCCTTGACGCCGATCCCCTTGAGCTCATCGATCACCTGGGCCTTGGACTTCTGCCCCGAGCGCATCGCCTCGAAGTTGAGGTCGTGCAGAGCGACGCCCCACTCGAAGAACGCCATCAGCAGCAGGTTGTAGAGCGGCTGGGCCAGATACACCGGATGCCAGCGCTGGTGCGGGTCGATGCGCATGATCTCATAGCCGAGATCGCGGTCGAGACCGCGGATGTTCGTGAACGTGTGGTGCTCGTAGTTGTGCGAGTGCCGCCAGGCGTCGGCCGGCGAAGCCGTGTCCCAGTCCCATGACTGGGAGTTGATGTCGGGGTCGTTCATCCAGTCCCACTGACCGTGCATCACGTTGTGGCCGATCTCCATGTTCTCGAGGATCTTCGCGACCGACAGCGAGGCGGTGCCGGCCAACCACAGCGGCTTGTAGCGCGAGCCCAGCAGCAGTGCGCGGGCGGCCAGCACGAGATGCCGGTGCAGCCGGACCGTCGAGCGGATATAGCGCGAGTCGCGCTCGCCGAGGTCTGCGAACACCTCGTCGTGGATCGCGTCCAGCTCACGGGCGAGCTCGTCGAGTTGCTCGGGGCTGAGGTGGGCCAGCGGGCTCGCGGACTCAGCGAACGGCGTATGCGAGGGTTGGGGTTGGGGGGCCGGTGAGCCGACGGGGACGGTGTCCGGCGGCGGTCCCTGGATTCCGTTGAGTCGTGCGGCGACAGTTTGGGTGTCTAGCGGAGTCGTTGCCATTTGATCCTCGGGTTGGTGGGAATTGATTGGTGGGAGTTTGGGGGGCACATTTGCCGCGGTCTCAACTGCTGCTGGCAGGCCATGAAGCAGGGGGTGCTGCTCCGAAACGGGGTGGACGTCGGGTGGTCACAGGTCGATCTCGACCGGACCCTCGGGGGCGTTGATACAGGTCTGCAGCAGTTCTCCCGGCTGACCGTGCACGCGGCCCGTGCGCAGATCGCGGACCTGCCCGGAGCGCAGCCGCCCGACGCAGCTGTGACAGATGCCCATGCGACAGCCGTAGGGCATCTGCGCGCCGGCCTGCTCGCCGGCCACGAGGATCGGCTGTTCGCCGTCGCTGACCGCGTCCACTTCGCTGCGACACAGACGAATCGCGCCGCCCGTGCCACGCTCGCCCTCACCGACTTGGGCATAGGGCTGGAAGTGCTCGACGTGCAGACGTTTGGGGTCGCCGTGCTCGGCCCACCGCTCGGACATCGCATCGAGCAGACCCGCCGGACCGCACAGGTAGGTCTCGCGCTCGGCCCAGTCCGGACACAGCTCATCGAGCCGCTCGGCGCTCAGCCGGCCGCGCTCGCCCGAGATCCACTCGTGCAGGCGATAACCGGCGTGGCGGGCGTGCAGGGCCCGCAGCTCGCGGCCGAAGATGATCGAGTCGGGGGTGCGGGCGCTGTGCACGTGGACGACGTCGCGCAGACCGTTCCCGTCGCCGCGCTCGCCGTCCCGGGTCCGCCCCTCGCCGTCCCGGGTCCGCCGCTCCTCGTCCCGGATCCCCCTCTCGCCATCCCGGCTCCGCCGCTCGCCGTCCCCAGTCTGCCCGGCAAGGCTGCGGAGCATGCTCATGATCGGCGTGATCCCGCTGCCGGCGCTGATGAACAGCAGGCGCCGTGGCAGCGGATCGGGCAGCGTGAACGTCCCTTCCACGCCCCCCAGCCGCACGATCGCGCCCGGGCGCACGCGCTCGTACAAGAACGGTGAGACCTTGCCGGACCGCACGAGCTTGGGCGTGATCGAGATGCACCCATCGGGCCGTCCGGGGTCGGAGGTCAGCGAGTAGGCGCGCCAGTGATGGACGCCATCGACCTCGATGCCCAAGCGCAGGTACTGCCCGGGCCGGTGCCCCGGCCACTCCCAGCCGGGCTTGATCAGCACAGTGACAGCATCGCCCTGCTCGCGCTCGATCCGTTCGATGCGCCCGCGCAGCTCACACGTGGACCAGAGGGGGTTGACGAGCTCCAGGTAGTCGTCGGGCAGCAGCGGCGAGGTGAACGATCGCACCAGGCGCAGCGCGCGGCGGCGCGTGGGAGAGACCTGCGGTACGGCGCCCCGTTCAGCCACGGACCTCACCGGGAGCCTCACCAGGCAGGCGGATCCGGTCGTGTGAGTACATCGCAACCATGACTAGACATGATGTTACCTCAAACGAGGGAACATTGATAGTGGTACCCTAAGTGACAGATGGCGCGAGCAGCAACCGAGACCACCGAGACCGCAACCCCAACCGCGCGGTCCGCGGCCGCCCCCGGCCGGGGGGATGACAGGGACGGCAGCTCACCGCGGTATGACCTGACCGTCGAGCAGCTGGCGGCCGAGGTGGGGATGTCGGTGCGCAACATCCGCAACCACCACACGCGTGGGCTGCTGCCCCCGCCGGAGGTGCGCGCGCGGGTGGGCTACTACAACTCCGAGCATGTTGCCCGGCTGCGGCTGATCCTCGACCTGCAGGCCGATGGATTCAACCTCGCCGCGATCGAGCGACTGCTGAGCGGCTCCGACGGGCTGGCCGAGCGGCTGCTCGGGCTGCGGATCGCCGTGACGACGCCGTTCGAGCCCGAGGCCCCGGAGATGATCACCGCGCAGGAACTGACCGAGCGCTTCGGCGAGGTCTCCGCCAAGGACGCTGAGCTGGTGCGCAAGCTGCGACTGCTCGTGCCACTGGGCGACGGGCGCTTCGAAGTCCCGAGCCCGGCGCTGATGCGCGATGCCGAACAGGTCGTCGCGCTGGGCATCCCCTTGCACGCCGCGCTTGTGTTGGTCGAGCGGGTCAGCCGCGATTGCGAGTCGATCTCGCGCGCGTTCACGAAGCTGTTTCTACGCGAGCTGTGGGAGCCGTTCGAGCAGGAAGGGCAGCCTGACGAGCGCTGGGATGAGCTGATCGAGGCCGTCGGCTCGCTGCGCCCGCTCGCCTCCGAGGCGCTGCTCGCGCTGTTCAAGCAGCGCATGACGACTCAGCTGGAGAGCGCGTTCAGCAAGGTGGTCGAGCACCAGGCCAAGCGCAGCAAGTAGCCGGCCCGGCCTCAGCCCGGCCGGGGCCCAGCCTCAGCCCGGCCCAGTCAGGCCAGGCCCGGAGCCCAGTCCAGCCCAGTCCAGCCCAGCCCAGTCCAGTCCAGTCCAGTCCAGTCCAGCGAGGGGAGTACCGGCTACGCCGGCGCCGGGGCGCCCAGGTCGAAGTGCACGCCGGTCAGCTCTTCTGAGACCGCCCACAACCGCGCAGCCACGGCCTCGTCGCGCGCGGCGCGGCTGGGGGTGCAGATGTGCGGGTGCCCGCGCAGCTCGCCCACTCCGTCCGGGCCGACATAGCTCCCGCCGGGCAGGTCCGGGTAGGTGGCGGCATATAGCGTCGGCAGCGCGCCCATCTCGGCCGACTGGGCCACGATCGCGTTGGTGAACGTCAGGGCGAGGCGATCGATGAGCGGCGGCGCGGCGGTCTGCAGGTTGGTGGCGGCATACCCCGGATGAGCCGCGACGCTCACGACCGTCGAGCCCGCCGCCCGCAGCCGCCGGTCGAGCTCCAGCGCGCTCATCAGGTCGGCGAGCTTGGACTGGCCGTAGGCGCGCCAGCGCGAGTAGCGGCGCTCGAACTGCAGATCGTCGAAGTCGATCCGCCCGACCTTGTGCATGCCGCTCGAGAGCGTCACCACGCGCGCGTCCGCGCGACCCTCCATCGCGCCGATCAGCCGGCCGGTGAGCGCGAAGTGGCCGAGGTGGTTGGTGCCGAGCTGCAGCTCGAACCCGTCCGTGGTCACTCCCCGGGGTGGCGCCATCAGGCCGGCATTGTTGATCAACAGGTCGAGCCCGTCGTGATCTGCGAGGTATCGCTCGGCGAAGGACCCGACCGAGTCGAGGCTCGACAGGTCGAGTGCGGCCAGCTCCACCTGCGTATCGGGCGCAACCGCCCGAATCTCAGCCAGCGCGCGTTCGCCCTTGGCGGTGTTACGACAGGCGAGCACCACGTGCGCGCCGTGCCGGGCCAGCTCGCGGGCGGTCGCCAAGCCAAGGCCGCTGTTGGCGCCGGTCACGATCGCTGTGCGACCGTGCTGGTCGGGAATCTGCTCGCTGCTCCACTTGGCGCTCATCGCTCGTCTGCCTCCTCTGGACTTGGGAGACCAGCTTACGGCGATTCCAGCGGCAGGTCCGTCCGGGCAAGAGGTCCGATCAGGCGAGAGCACAGCTCCATGACGACCGACCAGCCGGACCGATGGCACACCAACTGTCCAAGCGATGGCCGCCAGACGCCTGCAACAGTCAGGGCACGAGCACGATCTTGCGGTGCGAGCCCGCGGCCAGGCGATCCCACGCCTCGGCCACCTGCTCGAGCGGCATCGGGTCGGTGTCCACCTTGACCCTGCCCGCGGCGACGGCCTCGGCCATCCGGCGGTAAGCCTCGGCCTTGACCTCCGGCGGTGCGGCGAAGTTGGTGTGGCCCAGGATCTCGAGCATTTTCCCGCGGATCGCCGCCGAGGGAACCGTCGCCTCATCGCCCGCGCCGGAGCCGAGCTGCACGATCCGCGCCCCAAAGCTCGCGGCTCGCACAGCCGCCACGAACGGCTCCCCGAACAGCGGGTCGACGACGACGTCGATCCGCCCCTCGCCCGCCTCACTCAATGCGCCCGGCAGGTCCTCGCGCGCGGGCTCGTCCAGGCGCACCGCCGCATCGGCGCCGAGGGCCAGGCAGCGCTCCAGTCCCATCGGCGAGCGCGCCGCGGCCACCACCCGGGCGGCGCCGAGCAGCCTGGCGGCCTGGACGGCGATCTGCCCGACCACACCGCTGGCGCCGAGCACGAGCACGTGCTCGCCCTCCTGCAATCCAGCGCGCCAGGTGAGCGCCAGCCACGCTGCCAGCCCAGAGATGCCGAGCGCCACGGCGACACCGTCGTCGACTTCATCGGGAACCGGATAGGTGGAGCGCGGATCGACGAGCGCATGCTCGGCCATCGAGCCGAACGGGGCGATCGGCGCATCGAAGTAGACGCGCTCACCGTCGAGCGTGCCCATGCCCTCGCGCCCGGCGACCGACGGTAGCGGCGGTCGCCCGGCATAGAAGCGCCCCGCACAGATCGCCACGTCGACCGGGTTCAAGCCGGCGGCGAGCACCCGCACGATCGCCTGCTCTGACTCCGCGTCCGGATCCACCTCGGGCTCGTCGAAGTCGTCCGGGCGGGGCACGCCGTACTCGTGCAGGACCGCGGCTCTCACGTACCGCTCATCCTAGGGCGCTTGCAGCTTGCAGCAACCCGCCCGCACAGCGCGCGCGAGTGGAGTCCATCCACGGGAGTCCGCCCGCCCCGGGCGTAGGGTCGGCAGCGATCACGAATGCACGAACCGATCACGGCCGCACGAACGTGTCCGGGTCCGGACCGATCCGTGTGCCGGCGTCCAGCTCCCTGATCGCCTCCATCTCCGAGTCGGTGAGGTTGAAGTCGAACACGTCGAAGTTCTCCTCGATGCGCGCGGGCGTGACCGACTTCGGGATCACCACGTTGCCGAGCTGGATATGCCAGCGGATGATCGTCTGCGCCGGCGTCTTCGAATGGACCTCGGCGATCTCGCCGATCACCGGGTCTTCCAGCTCGAGGCCCTGCCCGAGCGGGCTCCACGCCTCGGTGACGATGTCGAGCTCGTCGTGCTCATGGCGCAGGCCGGCCTGCTGGAAGTAGGGGTGCAGCTCGACCTGGTTGATCGCGGGCGTGACGCCAGTCTCGGCGATCAGTCGTTCGATGTGGGCGGACTGGAAGTTGGAGACGCCGATCGCGCGGACGTAACCTCCAGACTGCAGCTCGATGAACGCCTGCCAGGTCTCGACATACTGCTCGTGGCTCGGCACCGGCCAGTGGATCAGGTACAGATCGAGGTGCTCGAGCTCCAAGCGCGCGAGGCTGCGCTTGCAGGCTTTTATGGCGGCGTCGTAACCCTGGTCGTCGTTCCAGCACTTGGTCGTGACGAACACCTCGCCGCGATCGAGGCCCGAGGCATGGATCGCCTGGCCGACGGGACCCTCGTTGCCATACGCCGCCGCGGTGTCGATGTGCCGGTAGCCGGCCTGCAGCGCCCGGGCAACGACCTCCTCGGTATCGCGCGGCGGAACCTGGAACACGCCGAACCCGAGCTGGGGAATCTCGACGTCGGGACGCAGCGCCAGGCGGGGGATGGTCGTCTGTGAGCTCATGGCCTGAGGACTGCCCGAGTATGACTCAGACTAAACATCGATGCGGCCCCGGCACGCACGTGAGGCATGACGCACGTGTCAGCGAATCACGCCCCCGCAGCGATACGCACAGGGATGGATTTGGGTCAGTGCGGGCATAATGGGGACATGCACCACCGAAGCCCGATCGCCCTGCACCCCGAGCGGAGCTGAGCCGGCTTGCGGATCCACTACTGCGGCGTACGGGGATCGAGCCCCGCGCCCGGCGTCGAGTTCGTCCGCTACGGAGGCAACACCTCCTGCGTGGCGCTCGCCCGTGACGACGATGCCCACCCCACCCTGCTCCTCGACGCCGGCGGAGGCCTGCAGCGGGCCTGCGCGCTGCTGGCGGGCGAGCCGTTCGACGGCACGATCCTGCTGACCCACCTGCACTGGGATCACGTGCTCGGGTTACCGTTCTTCGCCGCGGCCGACGACCCCGAGGCCCGCGTCGATGTGCTGCTGCCCGAGCAGGAGAGCCACATCTCTGCCGAGAGCGTGCTCGCCGGGATTATGTCCCCGCCGTACTTCCCGATCGAACCGGCCCAGCTGCGCGGAACCTGGGAGTTCGCGACGATCGCGCCCGGCGTGCTGCAGGTCGAGGGGTTCAGCGTGCTCGCCTGCGAAATCCCGCACAAGGGCGGGCGCACGTTCGGCTACCGAATCAGCGACGGGCGCGCAACGCTCACCTACATGCCCGACCACTGCCCGACCACGCTCGGCCCCGGCCCGGACGGCTTCGGCGAGTACCACCCGGCAGCGCTCGAGCTGGCCCGCGAGACCGACGTGCTGATCCACGACGCCCAGCTGCTGCCGCGGGAGATGGCCGCCGAAGCCGACTTCGGCCACTCGGTCGCCGACTACAGCATCGAGCTCGGCAGGCGCGTCGGCGCGCGCTCGGTCGTGCTGTTTCACCATCGCCACAACCGCAGCGACGAGCAGCTCGACGCGCTGGCCCAGAGACTCGCCGACGCTGGGTCCGAGGCCACCCCCGAGGTGAGCGTGGCTACGGAGGGCACGACAATCGAGCTATGAGTCTCATATCCTCGATCGAGTTTATCGACTACCGCCCTCGGAGATCGCCCACCCACCACAGGAGACCGAGATGAGCGCCACCGATCAACTGCTCGTTAACGCCGAGTCATATGCCGCGTCGTATGACCTCGGAGACCTCCCATCCCCGCCCGCGCGCAAGGTGGCGATCGTCGCCTGCATGGACGCTCGCTTGAATGTGTACGGCCTGCTCGGCCTGCGCGAGGGCGACGCGCACGTGATCCGCAACGCCGGCGGGGTGATCACCGACGATGAGATCCGCTCGCTGGCGATCAGCCAGCGATTGCTCGGCACGGAGGAGATCGTCCTCATCCATCACACCGGCTGCGGGATGCTGACGTTCACCGATGAGGAGTTCAAGCGCTCGATCCGAGACGACACGGGGATCGAGCCCGAGTGGGACGCCGAGGCGTTCAGCGACCTCGACGAGAACGTGCGCCAGTCGATTGCGCGGATCGTGGCGAGTCCGTTCATCCCGCGCAAGAACGTGCGCGGGTTCGTCTACCAGGTCGAGGACGGGCGCCTGCGCGAGGTCAGCTGAGCGCGGCCCTGGGCGCACGGTCTCGGCGCGGGCCGCACCGAGGAGGGACCGCGCGAGCCGTCGAGCGACGCAGCCCGCCGTCCGCCTGCGCGGTTTCGCTCACAGGCTGTGCGCCTTGGCGCGGGCGAGCAGCCCCGAGTACAGCTGCTCCTGGATGGAGGCCGGGAACGGCCTGACCGTGCCCGAGCTCGACAGTGTGACCTGGGCGGGACCGTTGACGAAGCCGAGGATGTCCAGGTAAAACGAGATGTGCACCCCGTGGACGGCAAGCGTCGCAGTGACGCGCCACCCAAAGCCGCCGGCCGTCCCGGGTGCGGGGGGAGTGCCCGAGGCGACCGCGACCCTGGCGACCGTCGCGCCGTTCAGGTGCTGGGA
>Ga0335075_10015868_pt1 | contig 11281 bp, 8 predicted proteins | sample Lox_Sample_24_FD_206723 | JGI IMG/M metagenome (GOLD analysis project Ga0335075, IMG submission 206723) | Soil microbial communities from Loxahatchee National Wildlife Refuge, Florida, United States - Lox_Sample_2.4 | ecosystem: Environmental > Terrestrial > Soil > Wetlands | place: USA: Florida... | reverse complement strand
GGCGGCGAAGCTAGCCGAAGCACTCGCTCGCGGCGAGCCGAATCGCGGCAAGATCGTGCTCACCCAATTGCACGAACGCGTGCGTGAGCTGGTCTGAGGCGCGCATGCGGCCACTCTGCCGGGGGATGCGGCTTCTCGTCCTCCCCCGGCAGCGTATCGTCTTCGCGACCGGTCGCGAGCGTGCCCTGGTGGTAGAGAATCTGCCATCCCTCGCTGGATTTGCGCCATAGCGTCGCGCGTCGAGTTGCGCGCTGCCACTGCCGCAGCGTGTAGGTGAGCAGATAGGTTCGCTCGCCCGCCTCGATCAGGTTGAAGTCGCTGCACTCCCAACCGACCGCGTCCGCATCGTCGAGCGGCGCTTCGGCCAGCGTGGCCAGAATGAATCCGCGGCTGTAGCGGCGCCCTGATGCGCCGACCTCAAAGTAGTCCGGGGCCATGCGGCGCTCGAAGTCCGCGATGGTCGTCCCAAACTCCTGGGTGTGGAAGATCGGCTCCAGCAGCCGCAGTTCTTCGAAGACCGGCAGCAGATTCGCTTCGATGCGCGCGAAAACCGGTTCCTCACTCATGCTGCCGCTCCAGGTTCGAGGATCGTGCCCGCGGGGCACACTCCTCTATTCTGGCCCAACCCGCGCTTCCCGCCATCCGCTCACCGATGCGGGCGCTGCGCCTCACGCAGGCCGTCCCACAGGAAGGCAAGGCCGATGGCGAACGTCGCGGCGCTCACCAGCACCACTCCCCAGCTGCGGGCAATCGGTGACAGCAGCACGGGAGCGGCAAAGCCAAAGGCGGCAACCAGCAGGAAATCCGTGATGATGCGAAGCCGGTGCATGGCCAAGCCCCTTTCTGGCTGCATTTTGCCACCGTTCCAGGCCCCGGGAGCCGCGTTTCCGTATCGTCATAACTCTTCGGTACCCAATTGACACGCCGGTCCCCGCACCCGTACCGTAAGGTCCAGCGCGAAGGGCGCATCCAGTCCGCGGAAAGGGCCGTGCCCACCTTAGTTTTCCGACAATTCAGCGAATCTCTTTTCAGCCTGACTGTGCGGACATCGCAGGCGCATCACGAAAGGAGCTTCGAATTGGCCTCATCACCCTGATGCGCCCGACGGTGCCGCTTGTGCGACCCGCCGCCGAAGTGGGTCGCATCCGAGTGTGAAGTATCAAACCTCCTGATGAGGCCAATTCCCTATGCCCGGACTGCCCGCCCGTCCTTCGCTCGAACAATACAGGAAGCAAGCCAAAAAGCTGGTCCGCACCGTCGCGGCCCGCAACCCTGACGCCCTCGACACCGTGCGCCGCTGGCATCCCCAGTTCCGCAAGGCGACGGATGACCAGATCGCCGCCTTCACCCTCACCGACGCGCAGCTCGTCCTCGCCCGCGCTCATGCCTTTCCTTCCTGGCCCAAATTCGCCGCCCACATCGAAACCGTGAACACCCTGCGCGCGCTCGAAGATCCCGCCACCCCCGCCGACCTTCGCGATCCCGAGGCCCTGTTCCTCGAGTTCGCCTCCGTCGAGCGCCACGGCTGGCACGGATCGGGCAGCCTCCAGCAGGCGGAACTGATTCGCTCCCGCTATCCTCACGTCGCTTCCGCCAATATCTACGCTGCCGCCGTCCTCGCCGACGAGCCGGCGCTGCGCAGCTTCCTCGCGAGCGATGCCCGTCTGGCCATCGCACCGGGCGGCCCGCACGACTGGGATCCCCTCACGTATCTCTGCTTCTCGCGCTACCTCCGCCTCGATAAGTCCCGATCCGACGCCTTCGTCGCCTGCGCTCGCATCCTCCTTGATGCCGGCGCCAATCCCAACACCGGATGGATGGAAACCCTCGACGAGGACCCGCCGCGCCAGTTCCTCGAGTCCGTCCTCTATGCCGCCGCGGGACTCGCGAAACATCCGGGCCTGACGCAGCTTCTGCTCGAGCGCGGAGCCGATCCCAACGACGAAGAAACGTGCTACCACGCGCCGGAAACCTACGACAACGCCGTCGTGAGGATCCTGATCGACTCAGGCAAATGCAACGAACGCTCTCTCGCATGGCTGGCCGCCCGCAAGGCCGACTGGCACGACGAGAAGGGCCTCCTGCTCGCGCTCGACGGCGGCGCCAATCCCAACTACATGACGCAGTGGAGTCACACCTCCTTCCAGCATTCCATCCGCCGCGACAACGGGCTCGTCATGATCCGGATGTTGCTCGACCACGGCGCCGACCCGTACCTCCGCAATCGCGACAACCAGCGCAACGCCTTCCAGATGTCCGCGTATCACGGGCGCGGCGACATTCTCGCGGAGCTGCAGCAGCGCGGCTTCGCGCCGAATTTCGAACCGGGTGCCCCGTTCAAGCCCGGTTCTGGCTTGGGTGGGTCTTCGTTCGATGGACTGATCGCTGCCTGCGCGCGCGCCGATCGGCCTCGTGTCCAGGCTCTGCTCGCCGCCGATCCCCATCTGCAACCGCAGTTGTTACAAATCGGAGGCACGCTGCTGGCTCGCTTCGCCGGCGCCGATAATCTCGACGGCGTCCGCATCCTGCTCGACCTCGGCATCCCCGTCGACGCGCTCTGGCCCGAAGGCGACGCCTATTTCGACAACACCCGCAACTCCACGGCTCTCCACGTTGCCTCGTGGCGCGCCTGGCACGAAGTGGTTCGCGAGCTCATCGATCGCGGCGCCGACGTCAACGCGACCGACGCCCGCGGGCGCACGCCGCTCCAGCTCGCCGTCAAAGCCTGCATCGACGCCTACTGGATGCGCCGCCGCAAGCCTGACTCCGTCGCCGCGCTCCTCGCCGCCGGCGCCACCATCCAGGGCATCAAACTTCCCACCGGCTACGACGCCATCGACGCACTGCTGATGAAGTGACCTCCCGGGTGCCCCACATCTGCGCGGTGTTCGCAGATGTGGGATTCCACCCCGCCCCGGTTACCCCACTATCGTCGTTCGTCCCGGGGCGACAAGGGCCCACCAGCCGCCCCCCGCAGAACACCCCCTCAGATCAGCCCGAAGTTCGAGTCCTTCGCGAGTTTCTTATCCGGTTCGTCCAGATCGGGAAGGCTATAAAACCAGCCGTAGAACGCATCGTCGAACGTGTAGCTCTGCTGGAATTTCAGCGCTGGCAGGCGGCTGTCGTTCGGTTCGATGCGAAAGTACTTTGTGTCTCCCGTTTCGTAATCGCGGACCACGTATTCCCGTCGCCCTCGCACCGCGTCCAGCGGCAGGCTTTTCTTTCCGAGCCATCCCGTTGTGGAAATCGCAAAGGCTGACAAGGTCACCCTCGAGTACCAGGTCGCTGCCGCGCCGGCGATGGCCGCCGCAAACAGCACAACCGCAAAAAACATTTCGGTGGCCCTGCCCGCGCCGGAACCATCGAGTGCCGGCTTCCAGGTTGCGAAAAGATACCCGCCCGCGACCACCACGATTGCCAGCATGGCAAGCCGCTGCCACCACGTCAGCCGGTAGACGCGAACCTCGCTCGTCAATGCGGGAACCGGCCGAATCGGTCTTTCGCTGGTTTGCATAGAGCGTGTCCGCATTCTATCCGCCTGCCTCCCGCAGCCTGCCTTCGCAGATGGCTCCCTCCAACACCGCTTCGCGCCGACTACAATTCTCCCCAATATGCGTTTTGCCTTGTTCGCGATTCTGTTTCTGTCGTCGGTGCAGGCTCAGCAAACCTACCCCACCCGCGATCCCCACACCCCCGGCTACGTTCAGGCAACAACCCTCCCCGACGGCATGATCCCGCCCGCCACCAAAGACGGCAACTTCATCCTCGGCCCCAGCCACCCGCCTGCCCCCGAAATGTCGGTCCAGCCCGGCGTCCCCCAGGGCACCGTCACCGAATTCACGATGACCTCGACCGACAGCAAGCTCTACCCGGGCATCGCGCGCGACCCCGGCACCTCCGTCTCCGCCGACCCCGACCACCCCGAGCGCCCCATCGTCTCCAGCCATCCCCATCCGTGGACGCGCACCGTCGCGGTCTACGTCCCGAAGCAATACGTCCAGGGAACGGCCGCCCCCTTCATCGTCGGCGCCGATGGCCCTGACCGCTCGCTCTTCACCGCGCTCGATAACCTCATCGCCGAGCACAAGGTGCCCACCATGATCGCCATCTCCATCGCCAACGGGGGCGGCGACGCCCAGGGCTCCGAACGCGGGCTCGAGTACGACACCATGTCCGGCAAGTACGCCGAGTGGGTCGAGCACGAAGTGCTGCCCCTGGTCGAATCGAAATGCAACGTGCGCCTCACCGATGACCCCAACGGCCGCGCCGCCATGGGCGGCAGCTCCGGCGGAGCGGTCTCGCTCATCATGGCGTGGTACCACCCCGAGTGGTATCGTCGCGTCCTGGCCTACAGCGGCACGTGGATCAACCAGCAGTGGCCCTGGAATCCCGCCACGCCCCACGGCGCCTGGGGCTTCGTCGATTCGCTCGTCCCCAGCTCGCCCCGCAAGCCCATCCGCATTTGGATGGAGGTCGGCGACCGCGACCTCTACAATCCCAACGCCATGCGCGACGGCATGCACGACTGGGTCGTCGCCAACGAGAAGATGGCCGCCGCCCTGGCGAAGAAGCACTACCACTACCAGTTCGTCTTCGCCCAGAACGCCGGCCACGTGGACCACGCGACGAAGCTGCAAACCCTGCCCGAAGCGCTGCAGTATCTCTGGCAAGGCTATTCAGCGAATTAGGTCGGGAATTCGGCTCTGCTCATCTCGCGTCGCCCGGAGTTTGCCACTGGGGTTGCGCCCCCCTGCGCGAACACGCGCAGAATCCTCACGCCCAGGGAAGCGGGGCACAGTCGCCTTTCAGCCTGGGAGCCCGGATCATTCGTCGCCGGTCTGCCTCTCCGGTTTCTCCTTGACTTTGCGCCGTTTTTGAACATTAATTCAAACGATTCGATAATCGATGTTCTATTCCCATCGAACGAGCCGATTGCAGACGGTGTCGGATCGGAAAGACACTGGCTCATCGCGCGGGACAACCCACTGAATACTCGCAGGAGGCAGCTTATGGCAGTGCCCGCAGTCAGGCAAAGAAATGGCGTTTCCAGGAGGATCTGGGGCAGCCTGCTCCTCTTTCTCCTCCTGATGATGGCTTCCGGTGCTTCCGGCCAGGGCTATTTTGGAACGGTCAGCGGCATTCTGACGGATTCCAGCGGAGCCGTCATTCCCGGCGCGAAGGTCACCCTGCTCGACCAGAACAAAGGGTTTCAATTCATCACAACCTCGGGCGGTTCCGGAGAATACCTTTTTCGCTCTGTCGCGCCGGGACTCTATACCGTCGTCGCAGAAATGAAGGGGTTCGCGAAAACCGAGCGCACCGGCGTTATTGTCGACGCAAGCGGGAACCCCACCGCCAATCTCACCCTGAAAGTCGCCGCTTCCACCCAGACCGTCAATGTGAATGCGCAAAATCAGAGCCTTCACACGGAAGATGCGACCACAGGACTGACCGTCAACCGGAAATTCATCAATGACCTGCCCCTGATCGATCGCTACGTGATGGACCTGGTATCCCTCACGCCGGGTGTAACTGAAGCCGACGACCAGTGTCCTACCGGCTGCACGGGCACTAACTTCGTGTCCAACGGAAGTCGCAATTCTACCGCCGATGTTCTGATGGACGGGGCCTCAGTAACCAACTACGAACCGAACGGCGGCGTAACCCAGGCAACCTACACTCCCTCCCCTGAGGCCGTCGATGAGTTGCGCGTGGAGCAGTCGAATTTCAGCGCGGAATATGGATTCTCGGGCGGTTCCGTCGTCAATATGGTCACGCGATCCGGCACCAATAACTTCCACGGCAGCGCCTACGACTTCATCCGCAATACTCTGACCGACGCCAATAACTGGTTCAATAATCTGAATGGGATCCCGCTCCCTCCCGTCCATCGCAATAACTTTGGGGGGACCATTGGCGGCCCCATCATCCGCAACAAAACGCTCTTCTTCTTCGATTACGACGGCACCCGCCAAAGCAGCGCGGGAACCTACCAGGCCGGCGTCCCCACCGAGGCCGAGCGCACCAACGGCGACTTTGGCGAGGTTTGCTCCGCGCAGGGAGGGTCTTTCGACGCAAGTGGCATGTGCAGCGTGGCTGCCGGACAAATCTGGGATCCCTACACGGGGGTCTATGTCGCCAACGATCAGGGCGCTGGCGCGGTGCGCAAGGCCTTTATTCCCTTCAACAAAATTGGCGCTTATACCAGCCCGGGCAATCCGAAACTCGATGGCACGCCTTATCAGCTGGGAGGAGGACCAGGAAATCTGATCGACCCCGTCGCGCTGAAGCTCATGAATCTGTTCCCGAAACCAACGCCCAACATGGTAGGCGCCACAATCTACGACAACTGGATCGGGTCTGGCGCCAGCAGCTACCCCAATGACCAGTGGGATATCAAGATCGACCACCGCTTCAGCCAGAACAATCTGCTCAGCGGCCGATACTCCCACCAGTGGAGCAGTGCGGTAAGTTATAACTGCTTTGGTAACTATGCCGACCCGTGCGCGGGCGGACCCAACCGCAGCTCAGCGCATGTCTTCACCCTGAACGACACGCACACGATCTCCAAAACGCTTCTGCTCACGGCTACGCTGGGCTTCACGCGCGGAGCGGAGCGCATCAGCGCATACAACGGCGACGGCGGCGTCACCGATCCTCTCAATAAACTCGGATTTCCTGAATACCTCAACTCCAACGGCTTTATGGGTGTGCCGGCTGTCTTCATTGACCAGTCCACTTATTACTCGGCGGGCTATACCAGCATCGGAGGCGATCCGTACGGCAATTACAAACAGGGACAGGATACGGGTCAGCTCACCGTTACGGTCAGCAAGGTGATTGGCGCCACCGACCTGAAGTTCGGCTTCGAAGGGCGCCTCCATCAGCAAAACTATATTCAGACCAATGCGCCCGACGGAATCTTCGGCTTCGACCGCTCAGGCTCGTCGCAGTGCCCGTATGATTTTGCCACTTGCGGCGGCGACGGCATGGCCAGCTTCATGATGGGCCAGATGAACTCCGGAACCTATTACGAGATCCAGGATCAGCCGGCCACCGAAGATCATCAATATGCCTGGTACGCCCAGGATGACTGGAAGACGAGTAAGAAACTAACTCTGAATCTGGGTCTGCGCTACGACGTATCGATGCCGAGGACCGACCGCTTTAACCGCCAAAACTGGTTCGATCCAACCGCGGCCCTGCCTCTCTCCGTTCCTGGGCTGGGAGTCATGCACGGCGGCGAAGTGTTTGCCAGCCCCAGCGAACGCACCATCGTGAATGACGATTGGCGCGACATCCAGCCGCGCTTCGGCTTTGCCTATCAGTTCTGGCCAGGCACGGTCGTGCGCGGCGGCTACGGAATCTACTACTCGCAGCCACGGTCCGGAGCGACGGGCGTGGCGCCTTACGGCTCGCAGGGATTTAACCAGTACACGAATGCGATCGTCACCTATAACAACGATGGCGCCACCCCTTACCTGCACCTGAGCAATCCGTACCCCAACGGGCTGATTCAGCCGCCCGGCAATAAGCTGGGCCTGATGAACGATGTCGGCTATGGCGCAAACGGTCCATTGCGCAACATGACGAATACACCCTACGAGCAGAGCTGGAGCTTTGGCGTCGAGCACCAGTTCCCCTGGAATGTTCTCTTTGACGTCATTTATGACGGCAAGAAGGGAACGCACCTCTACTTCTCAGGCGCAAATTACATCAACCACCTCGGGCCGCAGATTGAAGGGTACTCACTCGACCAGATCAACGATCTCACGAATATGGTCAATAACCCCTTCGCTTCCGTCATTACCGACCCGAACAGCTATCTGTCGTCCCCCCAGATTCAGGAACTGTATCTGCAGCTCCCGTATCCGCAGTTCCCGGGCGGAGTAACCACCGACGCCTGGCCGATCGCAAACTCCACCTACCACGCACTGCAGTTAGTAGCCGAAAAGAGGTACTCCAACGGCCTGCAGTTCCTCGCTACCTATGTATGGTCGAAGTCCATTGACGACTCCTCGGTTCCGGATGACAACACGACCTGGCTGGGCAGTTTTACCAGCCTCCAGGATCCCAATAAGCCGTGGCTCGAGCGCAGTCTCTCGACCTTCGATATTCCCAACGTCTTCCAGTTCAGCTACACCTGGGATCTTCCTTTGGGTCGCGGCAGAGCGTGGTTCGGACGAATGCCTTCGGTGCTCGATGCTGTCATCGGAGGGTGGAAGACCACCGGCATCTGGCGTGTGAACGGGGGGCGTCCTATCGCCTTCAGCACCTATGACGGAACCTCGTTGCCAACCTACGGAGGGCAGAGGCCGAATTTCGTCAGCCGGCCGCGCCGCTCTCACGGAAGCGACTCCTACTGGATCAACAATTATGTTGCGAATCCGGGATCGGTCGTATTGCCCCCCGTCTATACGCTGGGCGATGTGCCACGCGTCACGGGGGACATTCGGTCTCCATTGGCCTTCAACACCAGCATGGCCGCCGACAAAGATTTCTCCCTGGCGGCGATCCGGGAAGGGATGCAGCTCGAACTCCGCCTCGAGGCCGAGAATGCCCTCAATCACCCGGTCTTCGGAACGCCGGATACGGCTGTCGACGACCCCAATTTCGGCGTTATCAGCTACACCTCGAACTCCCCGCGTCAGGTCCAACTCGGCGCCAAGGTGATCTTCTGAGAAGGCCGCCGAATGAAATAAGGGCCGGTTGAAATGATTGTCTGCACGGGCAGGCGCGACCGAGGCGAGCGCGCTCGCCGGGGTGGCTGTACCCTGTTGTCATGGCGTCCGCCGTCGTCATCTCTCCCAAAATCCGCGCGAAGTACGAAGCCGTCATCGGCCTCGAAGTCCACGTCCAGCTCCTGACCGAGACCAAGGCCTTTTGCGGCTGCGCCAACAAGTTCGGCGCGCCTCCCAACACCAACGTCTGCCCGGTGTGCCTGGGATTGCCCGGATCTCTGCCCGTGCTGAACCGGCGCGCGGTCGAGTTCGCCACGCTGGCGTCGCTGGCCCTCAACTGCCAGGTGCGCGAGCGGTCGATCTTCGCGCGGAAGAACTACTTCTATCCCGACCTGCCCAAGGGCTATCAGATTTCACAGTACGACAAGCCGCTGGCCGAGCACGGGTGGATTGACGTCCCGAACGGCGACGGCAAAAAGCGAATCGGCATCACCCGCCTGCACATGGAAGAAGACGCCGGCAAGTCGATGCACGAGGGCTTTCCCGACTCGGCCACGCGCACCTACGTCGATCTGAATCGCTGCGGCACGCCGCTGGTGGAGATCGTGAGCGATCCGGACATGCGCACGCCCGAGGAGGCCTTCGAGTACCTGACGCGGCTGAAGGAGATCATCGTCTGCACGGGCGTGAGCGACGGCAACATGGAAGAAGGCTCGCTCAGGTGCGACGCCAACGTGAGCATCCGGCCCTGCGGCGAGGAGAAACTGGGCACCAAAGCCGAGGTGAAGAATGTGAACTCGTTCCGCTTCATCCGCGCCGCGCTCGAGTACGAGATCGAGCGGCAGATCGAGATTGTGGAGTCCGGCGAGCGCGTGGTGCAGGAAACGCGCCTCTACAACGCGAACGAGGGGCGCACCTACTCGATGCGCTCGAAGGAAGCCGCGCACGATTACCGGTACTTCCCCGAGCCGGATTTGCCGCCGCTGATCGTGACGGAAGCGTGGAAGGCGGAGATTGCGGCGGCCATGCCGGAGCTGCCGGAGCCGCGCCGGGCGCGGATGATCGCCGAGTACGGCATCACCGAGCAGGATGCGCACACGCTCACGGCCTCGCGCGAGCTGGCCGATGCCTTCGAGGCCGGAGCGAAAAAGGCGAAGAGCCCGCGGCGCCTTGCCAGCGTGTTTCTGATGGAGATGGGCGGACGCCTGAACGCGCTGGGGCTGACCTTCGAGCAATCGCCGGTGTCGATGGACGGCGCGGTGCTGGCGGCGGATTTGCTGGAGGCGGGAACGATCTCGTCGAAGCAACTGAAGCAGCTCTTCGACGTGTGCTTCGAGCGCGGCGAGGACTTCGGCGCGGTGTACGAACGCGAGAAGCCGCAGCAGATCACGGATTCCTCGGTGCTGGAGAAGATGATCGACGAGGTGATCGCGGCGAATCCTGCGCAAGTGGAGCAGTACCGCAAGGGGAAGAAGACGATGGCGGGGTTCTTTGTGGGGCAGGTGATGAAGGCGTCGAAAGGCCAGGCAAATCCCGCCCTGCTGAATGAGCTGGTGACGAGGAAGCTGGAGAACTAGCCGCTCGGGCGGACGCGGTGCAGGCCGCACCGGCGATCGCGCCTTCGGCGCAAGTGGCAAAGCAATTTAGTCTGCCGCAGCGAAGACTTCATCCCTGCGTACCGCCCCGCTGGCCGTTCTCCACAACCACAGCACCGGGTTCGCGAAATAGGTTCCCACCAGAATTGGGATGCGCTTCAGATCCGTCGTCAGCGAGTGCGCCTCTTCGCCCACCAGAAGCGCGCCGTTGCGGATCATGTGCCAGTGGAAGGTGGCCGACACGATGGTGAAGATCAGGCCCGCCAGGCCAAGTTGTTTCGTCTGCCGACCGTCGAGCCAGAAGTGCAGGGCTGCGTCGCAGCTCAGAGAAGTGAGCGGCACCGCGATTACGCAGCAGAGCCAGGCCAGGGCCTCGGAGCGAATCTTCAGGGTTTGCTGCTGGACCGCGGAGAACGATCCGCAGGTGAGGAGCACGAAGGCGGCTTCGACGGCTCCGAAATGCTGACGGACGTGAAGCTCGACGTGGCGCAGTGCCCAGATGCAGGCCGCGCCGCGGAGGACGGCGGTGAGCATGGCGACTTTCCAGTTCCAGTGGGTGAGGGGATAGAGCAGCTCCGCCAGCCTGCCCTCGTGCCCTCTGCGCATTGGATTGCCCGTTGCCATCTCGCCTCCGGCGTATTGCTGGCCGTGCCATCCTGCTGACGCCAGCATGGCAGCGGGGCGGGGAAAACCAGATCAATAAGGCATTACATTCCGCACAATTTCACGCTGAAGGTAATCCGTCCGTCACTGTAACGATGCCGGGGCCGGAGCTGTGGTGACGAAAGATTCAAAATCTTTCGAAACTTTTGTGGGATACCCAGGGTTCACCATCACGAACGGCGATCCACGCAAGACGCCGATTGATTCTCAAAGAAATTCCCGCGATTCACGGGACACATCATTCGCGCGGCTGTCGCCGCCCTCATCCGAGGATCATCGTCCGCATCGCATTCCCGCGCGCAACTGGCTCGCGCACCGGCCCTCTGTGTGTCCGGACGATCT
>Ga0335075_10015867_pt1 | contig 11281 bp, 8 predicted proteins | sample Lox_Sample_24_FD_206723 | JGI IMG/M metagenome (GOLD analysis project Ga0335075, IMG submission 206723) | Soil microbial communities from Loxahatchee National Wildlife Refuge, Florida, United States - Lox_Sample_2.4 | ecosystem: Environmental > Terrestrial > Soil > Wetlands | place: USA: Florida... | reverse complement strand
GGCGTGTTCGGCGCATAGGACAAGGCGCAGCCGTCGACCGTGCCCGCCGGGACCTGGGACGCGGTGACGTCGAAGTCGTTGAGCCCGCCCCAGCCGACGATCTTGGGTGACCAGCCGATCTGCTTGATGGCCTGGACCATGGCCGTGATGCCGGTGAACCCGGTCGGGAACAGCGTCTGGATGCCGGCGTCCTTGGCCTCGGTCACCGGGGTGGTCAGGTCGATCGCCGTGGGCGAGTAGGTGATCGTCTTGATGAACGTCAGCCCGTCCGCCTTGGCGTCCGCCTCGGCGTCGGCCGCCAGTTCCACGCTGAACGAGGTGCCGTCGGACAGGATCCCGATGTTGTTGTCGCCGTGTGACTTGGCCCAGTTCACCATCAGCGCGGCGTACTGGGAGTTGGCCGGGAGGGTGCTGAACGCGGTCGGGTTCTGCTTGGCGTTGAACAGGGCGTAGGCGCCGTCTCCGTTGACCACCAGCGTGTGCTGCTGCATGAAGTACGGATGGATCTGGTTCTGCGCGGAGGAGAACGAATCGTTGACGATGATCACGTTGCCTTCGGAGACAAGCTGGCGTGCGATGTCAAGCGACGTCGCCGGGTCGCCCTTGTCGTTGTAGTTCGACAACGAGAACTGGTGACCGCACACGCTGTCATGTGCGTTGAAGTAGTCGACTTCGATGTTGGACTCGACCTCCGTCAGCTCACCTGACTGCGCGGTCGGACCGCTCAGCGGCTCGATGTTCGCGATCTTGATAGGTCCAGCCGGGATGTTCGAGCACAGGCCCGAACCTCCGGCCGAGGTCGTCCCGGCTGTTGTGCTTGAACTGCTCGAGCTGCAAGCCGCCAGCCCCAATGTCAGCACTGCCCCAACCGCGATGGGCAGGAACCTGTGACGGAAACTAGCCATTCCTTTGTGCCACTCCTTCGCGCTAGCGTTTTCCGCTCAACCCATCGATGAATATCGATGAATATCGAATTCATAAACTTTTATAACAATTGGGCATACCTTACGGAACCTGGCGTGAACCTCCGCGCAGGGGCTCTGCCGTCGGGTGCATGCAGCGCCCCGGGGTCTCGGGGGGCGAGCCACAGGCGGCCCGACGCTGACGCTACACGGCCACCGGTCAGCTGGCAGATCCGGCCGGATATAACTAGTTTGATTGTTGCAAAGTCATTAGCTTCAGGCACCCGAGTGTCCGAAAATGTGACCGGTAGCCCATCCTAGTCGCGCTCGAAGGCGGGATGCCCGAGTTGCGCCAGATTTGTACCCCGATCTCGCCTGCCGAGAATGCGCGGCCGGCCGGGCCTTGAAGCACCTTGCGCTGCTCCGACAGGCCCGACGACCAGGCACGCGGCGGCGCGGGCCAGGGCCGGGTTTCCGGTTAGGCCGCTAGCTACGTATTTGCCGGATATTTCGAACCATGTCCCACTAAGGTGGGTGCCATCTCCAGTTCGTGCAGCCGAAGGCCGATGGTCCCCGGGGTGGGCGGCAGCGCGGCGGCTTACCGTAACGCGTAACCAGCGAGGACATCAGCGATGGGGAACCACAGGGTGGCGAGCACCGGACCGCGCGCCGGTAACGCGAGCCAGAGCGCCACCGAGGCTACGGCCTCCCATTTCACCAGCCCGCGCGGGCTGAGCCTGAAGAACTGGCCGGTGTCCACGCGGTTGATCGCCGTGATTATTCTGGCCCTCCTCATGGGCCTGGTCTTCGGTGGGCTGCAGGTCGCGTCGACGACGTCAAACGCGCAAGAGGACGGCCGCGTGTCGCAGCTCGCCGGCCTCGGACAGCAGGTCGCCGACCTGGTGCAGGCTCTGGAGGTTGAGCGCGACCAGACGGCCGGGGACATACCGAAAGACGCCGGGAACGTTTCGCCAACGAACGTCGTCGCCGGCCCCTTCGTCATGACCAAGAGCCTGGACAGCGCGTACGCCACCACGAGCGCCGCGGCGGCCAGGGTCAAGTCGCTGGCCGCCGGGATCGGCGGCTCCTTCCCGGCCAACATCCGGACCCGGGTGGCCACCGTGGTCTCCGACATCAACGACCTGGGTGGCCTGCGCACTGAGGCCCAGGCCAGCCAGTCCGCGCTGTCGGTGATCAACGCCTATGCCACCCCCATTGCCGACATGATCGCCCTGGACGATCAGGTGGGGCAGGGCACGTCCGACTCCATCCTGGTCAGTGACGTCCAGACGCTCAACTCGCTGGCCCTGGCCAAAGACCAGGCGGCCCAGCAGCGCGCGCTGCTTTTCAACGCGTTCGGCGTCGGTCAGCTGCCCAACGACGAGCTGCAGGCGCTGGTCAGCGCCCAGGATGGACAGGTCATCGACCTCACGGCGTTCGGCACGACGGCGACGCCTGCTCAGCAGAGCGAGTTCGACACCGACGTGGCCGGGGCGCCTGACAGCCAGTTGGCCTCTGACATAGAGATCGGTGTCCAGGGTTCTGGCAGCCTGGCCGGCGGCCTGAGCCTCGCGGGGATCAAGCCGGCGCGAGCGGCCACGACCTGGTACACGGACGAGTCCATAACGGTCGACGGCATGCAGCAGGTCGAGCTCGACGTGGCCGAGAACATCGTCGCGCGGGCCCAGTCGCTGCAACACAGCGCGGAAAACTTCGTGCTGTTCACCATCATCCTGGTCGCGGTCATCCTGCTCTTGGTCCTGCTCGCAACGGTCGCCGTGGCCCGGTCCCTGGTCGGACCGCTGCGCAGGCTGCGGGAGGGCGCGCTCACCATCGCGACGGTGGAACTGCCGGAGCGGGTCCGCCTGCTTGGCGAGGCCCAGGATCCCTCGACCAGCATCGAGGTGAAGCCGATCGACGTGCTGTCCGCCGACGAGATCGGCCAGGTCGCCCGGGCATTCGACCAGGTCCACTCGGAGGCGGTGCGGCTGGCCAGCAACGAGGCCATCCTGCGTAACAGCTTCAACGCGATGTTCGTCAACCTGTCCCGGCGAAGCCAGTCGCTGATCGAGCGACTGGCGCGCATGATCGACTCCCTGGAGCAGAACGAAGGCGACCCGGAGCAGCTGTCCAACCTGTTCTCCATGGACCACCTCGTCACCCGCATGCGCAGGAACTCCGAGAACCTGCTGGTGCTGGCCGGCCACGAGGGCGCGCGCAAGTGGAGCGAGCCCGTAGCGCTCGCGGACGTGGCCCGGGCCGCGGTGTCGGAGATCGAGCAGTACAGCAGGGTAACGCTGAAGATCCAACCCGGGATAGCGGTCACCGGGGCGGCCGTGTCCGACGTCGTGCACCTGCTGGCCGAGGTGATCGAGAACGCCACGATCTTCTCGGCCAGGGACACCCCGGTACACGTCTCGGGCCAGGAACTGCCCACCGGAGGCGTGCTGATCGAGGTCGTCGACAGCGGGGTCGGCATATCCGAGGCCCGGCTGGCGGAGATGAACTGGCGGCTGGACAACCCGCCTGTCATGGACGTCTCGGTATCCCGGCACATGGGCCTGTTCGCCGTCGCGCGCCTGGCCGAACGGCACGGGGTGCGCATCAGGCTGCGGCCCCGGTCCCCGCAAGGGCTCACCGCCCTGATCTGGCTGCCTGAAGGCGTCACCGAACGGTCGCTGCGGCTGTACAGTCCGCGGTCGCGGCTGGTCACGGCCCAGGGCGGCGCGGCGGCCGACGGGACGCAGGGCGGCAACGGCGGAGGGTCCATGCCCATGCACGTGGTCCCTGATGTCGATGCCGCCAGCGACCGGATCGATTCCACCATGCCGATCCCCGTCCAGGCCGACCCGAGCCCGCGCAGGACGGCCCCGACCGTCAGCGCCGCGACGGCGCCGACCGTGAGCGCTGCGACACCGCCGGCCGTCAGCGCTGTGACGGCGCCGACCGTCAGCGCTGCGGCGTCGGACTGGTTCCGGGCTCGGCGGCCATCAAACGGCGCGCCCGCCACGCCTGGTGCGCCGGGTATGCCGGGGCCGGGCATGCCGGGGCCGGGTATGCCGGGCATGCCGGGTATGCCGGCCACTGCGGGACCGGCGAGGATAGCGGGCGCAGTCGGGAACGGCGGGCCGCCGACGGGCCCCATCCGGGCGGCGGGCGCCGGGCGGTTCGAGACCGACGGATGGGCCATGGGCAAGCACGCCGCGCAGATCATCGCCCAGCCGGTCCGCGGCGAGAGCACGGCCGCCGGGCTGCCGGTCCGCGTCCCGCAGGCGAATCTCATACCCGGATCGCTGGGCGGCCCGCGCCGCGGGGGCAGCGGTGGCGCAGGGCTTCCGAACGATTACGATATGCCTGCCTCCACCGCCGCGCCGACGCGTTCACCCGACAGGGCCCGCAACCGCCTGAGCGGGTTCCAGCGCGGACCCATACGTGCCAAGGGCGATAAACCCCGTGCCGACCAGGGAGCCGACAGTTGAGTTACGCCTACCGTCATGACCTGAACTGGCTGGTCACCGACTTCACCACGCGAGTCGCGGACGTCGCGCACGCGGTCGTGGTCTCCGCGGACGGCGTCCCGCTCGCGCTGTCGGAGCACATCCCCCAGAGCTACGCGCCGCAACTCGCGGCCATCACCTCCGGGCTGACCAGCCTCATGCAGGGCGCCGCGCGACTGTTCGACGCGGGGACGCCGACCCAGGCGCTGGTGGAGATGGAAGCCGGGCTGATGTTCGTCATGGCCATCAGCGACGGGTCGAGCCTGGCCGTCCTGGCCGCCCCCGAGTGCGACACGGACCTGGTCTCCTACGAGATGGCCCGGCTGGTCGAGGCGGTCGGCGACGTGCTGACCCCGGCCGTCCGGGCCCAGAGCTCTGACATATATTAAGTCGACCATTAAAGAGGACTTGAGGTACTTAGGGCCCGGAGGCCGATCCGGAGGTCGACGTTCATGCGCATAGCCGTCGTCACCGGCAACCCGAAGCCCGCCTCGCGTACTCATGGTGTGGCCCTGGCCGTGGCCCGCACCCTGGGGGGCGCGCATCTTGTCGTCGACCTGGCCGAGCACGCGGCGAGCCTGTTCGACCCCGCCGACCGCGAGCTGGGCAGGCTGACCGCTGAGGTGGCCGCGTCCGATGTCGTGGTCGTCGCCTCGCCGACGTACAAGGCCGCCTACACCGGCATGTTGAAGGCGTTCCTCGACCGCTACGGCTCGGACGGCCTGGCCGGGACGGTCGCCGTGCCCGTCATGACCGGCGGCTGGGCCGGCCACACGCTCGCGGTCGAGGTCCACCTGCGGCCGGTCCTGGTGGAGCTGGGCGCAACGGTCCCGGCCCGCGGGCTTTACGTCACCGAGCCCGACATCGCCGAGCCGGACGCCGTGGTCGCCGCGTGGGCGCAGACCGCGCTACCGCTCATCCGCCGCGCGCTGGCCGGCGGCGACCCCGCTCACCGTAACGACGGCGCCGGGTCTCCGCCGTGACCTCGTCGAGGTCGGCGGCCGACAGCGTCGCGGGCTGCCCGTACGACAGCGCCAGCCGGTAGGTGCGGGCCAGCCACTCAAGCAGCAGGGCCCGGTCGTAGGCCTGCGCGAGGTCGCGGCCGTAGCTGACCGCCCCGTGGTTGCGCAGGATGACGGCGCTGCGGTCTTGCAGCGCCTCGACGGCTGCCGCGGCGAGCTGGGCCGAGCCGAAGCGGACGTAGGGCGCGACCCGCACCGGCCCGCCCAGCGCGGTGATCGCGTAGTGGATGGCCGGCAGCTCGTCTCGCGCCGCGGACAGCGCGATGACCTCAGGCGAGTGCGTGTGCACGACCGCCCGGGCCTCGGTCGCCGCGTAGATCGCCAGGTGCATGGGGGTCTCGGAGGACGGTTCCTCGGTGTCGTCGGGGAGCTGGGTGCCGTCCAGCCTCACCCGGCATATGTCGGCGGGCTGCATCTCGTGGTAGTCGATCCCGGACGGGGTGATCGCCACGACGTCGCCCGCGCGGACGCTGATGTTGCCGGCCGCGCCGATGGCCAGCCCGTCGGCGAGCAGGCGCGCGCCGTAGCTGACCAGCTGCGCGCGCAGCTCGTCAGCCGGATCGCCTGGCATCCAGCCACTCCGCGAACTCGGCGGCCACGACCCGCTCGTCGTTCACCCCGGCCGCCTCGGCCGAGGCCAGCCACACGACCGGCGGCCCCATGATCTCCGGTTCAAGCAGGGTCCGGCCGACGGCGATCTCCTCCTCGGGTACCATCCCGGTCCGGGTCGCGCCGCCTGGCAGCAGGGTGTTCACGGTGATCCCGGTGCCGCGCAGGTCGGCCGCCATGACCCGGGTCAGCGCCTCGCTGCCGGCTCGGGATGGACCGTAGGGCACGAACCCGGTCCGGGTCATCGTCGACTCGTTCACCGAGATGTTGACGATGCGGCCCTGCCCGGCGGCCAGCATGCGCGGGGTGATCTCGCGGGCCACGAGGAAGTAGCCGGTCAGGTTGGTCGCGATCACGTCGCGGAACCCGTCGGGGGAAACGGTCCAGAAGCCGCGGGGCTCGGTCATGAACGCGGGGTTGACCGTACGCATGCCGATCCCCGCATTGTTCACCAGCAGGTGGATGCCGCCGAGACGCTCCCACGCGGTCCCGATTGCCCTGGCGACCGAGGACTCGTCGCGCACGTCGAGCTCGACGCCGAACGCGCCCTCGCCCCCGATCCGCTCCGCCGCCTCGGCGGCCCGCTGCCCGGACCGCCCGGCGACCGCGACGCCGACTCCGGCCCTTGCCAGCGCGGCTGCCATCGCGAGCCCGAGCCCGCTGGTTCCGCCCGTCACCAGTGCTGTCCGGCAGTTGGTCACGAGCCGAGACTAGCGGGCCCCTGCCGAAAGGGGTGCCGTCGGGCTGTATAGGACGGGACCTTTGGCCCCGGCCCCTGGAGGGTCGCGCGGCCGAGACTTGAGGTGAGCCCAAGGGAAACGGGCTCACCGGACCTGAGGGAAACGGGCCCGGCGGATAACGCGAGATGTAGGGAAGCGATCTCAAATGTCCAGTCTCCGCAAGACGGTCACCGCGACTATCGGCGAGCCCGCCAGCAGGACCAACCTTCGCGTGTGGGAGGAGCTCAAGAGCTCGAAGCTGGCCGCGCTGGCCTGGACGGCCATGCGCGTCTGGCTCGGCGCCATGTGGATCCAGGCCGGGTCGGCCAAGCTATGGGGCGCGGAGGCCGCCGCGTTCCTGCACAACAACGGCGCCGGGGTCGCGGGGTTCGCGGCGCACGGTACCCCGGCGTACTCCTGGTGGGGTTCGTTCCTGCACGGGTTCGTGATCCCGAACGCCGGCGCGCTCGGCGTCCTCGTCGCCGTCAGCGAGTTCGCGATCGGCGTCGCCCTGGTCGCAGGCCTGTTCACCCGGGTCGCCGCGCTCGGCAGCCTGGCCCTGCTGTTCACCTACGTGATGTCGGGCACCGCGAGCGTGTGCGCCTTCTACGCCCTGTTCGCCATCGTGATCCTGGTCATGTGGCGGACCTCAAGCTGGGTCGGCATCGACGGCCTGATCGCCGGCTACCGCCAGCGTCACCCGGAGATGTTCACCAGTCTCACCAGCCACCTTCGCCTGCACCACCCGAGGGAGCGGGGCGCGGCCGGGACCGCAGCCGCGCACACGGCCGCCTGAACCAGCAGACGGCCCGCGCGAGCGGTCCGTTTCCCCGGCCGACCCCACCGGCGCGGCCCGCACCCAGCGGGCCGCGCCGATTTTTGTCGCTCTGGGAGGGTCCGGACCGCCGGGCAGCGAATCCCGCCATGTGGAACGATGTAGGCACGGAGGGGGCGCACATCCGAGTCAATCGGCGCGTAATTCGCGCGGGGGACCATGCCGTTGAGGAATCGGACGCTCATCGAAAGGGAAGCACATGACTACTGAAGGATCCCTGCCCGATCCAGGTGGTTCGGCAGGCGGGTTCGGGGCACCACAGCCTGAGGGCCGTCAGGAGACCGGCGGGCCGAGCCGGACTCCGCGCAGCGAGATCGGGCCTGCCGTGTCGGCCAACCGGAAGAAGGAGCCCGTCCTCCTGCTCGACCTGTCGACCAGCATGGACTGGAGCGCCTCGGACGAGAACGGCCCTGACTGGCCAGACCAGGGCAGCCGGCGGGCCGTTGTCATCGGCGCGCTGTCCGGTCTGGTGCGCGCCCTGGAGAACGAGGATTCCGAGGCAGCGGCCGAGCAGGCGGGCGGCAGCGACGAACTCGGCGGCCTGATGACGCACGGGTTCGCCAACGCGCACGTGGAGATCGGTGACCTGAACACCTCGAACCTTGAGCGCAGGCTCAACGCCATCCAGTGGGGCGGCAGGACCTACATCATGCCCGCCTGGAAGGCGGCGCTCTCCGACTACGACGAGGAGTTCGGCGACCGCGACCCGGACGAGCAGCCGGTCATGGAGGTCCTCGTGGTCACCGACGGGGAGGCCGACGACTGGATGGAGTTCGAGCAGGTCCTGGAGAAGGCAACCGCCAAGCGGGTCTTCGTGGTCGCGATCGTGGGCCACGGGCAGAAGCACGACGCCACCCTGCGCGCCTACCAGGAGGGCGCGAGGAAGAACCAGGCCCAGGACAAGTTCGGTAAGTGCCACGTCAACGTGGTCTCGTTCGACTCGGTGACCGACCCGACCGAGATCGCCGACGACCTGGTCACCCTGGTCGTCTGAGTCAGGTAACCGCCCGCGCCCGCCAAACACGACGGTGTGACATCGCGGTGGCCACAAGACCACAACGATGTCACATCGTGGCGGGCGGGGGCGGTGGGCAGGGCGGCGTAGTGGCCGCCGGGTCGGCAGGGTAATACGGTGCCCTGAGGCGACAGCGTGCACGGGATCTCTACGGTGATCATGGTGGGGCCACCGGGCGGGCTGGAGACCGCGAGAATGCCGTCGAACGCGGCCAGGCGGCGCTCGAGCCCGGCCAGCCCGGTGCCGAGGGCCGGGTCCGCGCCGCCGGTCCCGTCGTCGGCGACGTCGAGGCGCAGCACTCCGCCCTCGTGCCGCAGGTCGATCCACGTCTGGCTGGCGTGCGCGTGCTTGGACACGTTGGCCAGCAGCTCGCTGACCGCGAAGTAGGCGGCCGCCTCGACCGGTGCGGACGGGCGGCCGGTCAGCTCGCTGGTCAGGTGCACCCGCAGCGGCAGGTCCATCGCCAGCGCCCGGACCGCGTCGGCCAGGCCGCGGTCGGCGAGCACCGGCGGGCGGATGCCCCGGACCAGGTCCCGCAGCTCGGCCAGCGCGCTGGCCGAGGATTGGCGGGCCTCGGCCAGCAGCGCACGCGCCGCGGCGGGGTTGTCCTCGAGCAGCTGTTCGGCGGCGTCCAGCGTCATCCCGGTCGCCACCAGCCTGGCCTGCGCGCCGTCGTGCAGGTCGCGCTCGATCCGGCGGATCTCGGCCGCTCCGGCGTCGATGGTGTCGGCCCGGGTCTGCGACAGGTGGTTCACCCGCTGGGCGAGTTCGGCCTGCCCGACCGGGGCCAGCATCGACCGGGCCATCGCCGCGTAACCGTGCAGCATCCGCGGGAACGCCGCCGAGCCCAGCGCCGCAACCAGGCTCACGACCGGGCTGGTGACCGCCCACAGCACGTCGCGCCAGGTGGCCGGGTCGGTGGCGAGCCATCTAAGCCGCCGTTTCAGGCCCGGCTTGCGGCCAGCCTCGCGGGGCAGCGGCAGGTAAGGGACGGCGATCGGCACGCCGCACCACCGGCCGGCCAGCCGCCTGGTCAGGTTGGTGAGGGGCCGCATGACCGCGACCACGCCGGGGGTCACCACGAATCCGGCCGCGAACCCGGACACGAAACCGCGCGTGCTGTCGACGCTGGCGTGGACGATCCCGCCCACCGCGAAGGGCAGGGCCACGATCAGGGCGGTGCCGACCAGGGACAGCCCGCACATGGCCAGCGCCCGCACCCCGGTGATCGCGCGCGCCCCCGCGGCGGGCCCGGACGCGGGCGTTGACGTAGGGATGCGTGGGGCTACCGTCCCGCCAGTCATGCCTCGCCTCCCGCGCGCTCGCGTGTCACGTTCTCTAGTGTGCCGGGCGGCGGCGCGGGTGCACAGTGAGGCTGCGCCCCCGATCAGGGGTGTACCCACGTACACCGCGCGGCTGGCCCCCGATCCACGTCCAGGCCGAGATCGTGACAAATGATGGCGAACAGTGCTTCTGTATAGGTGTCGGGAAGGCAGGTGGAATGGGCATGGCTGCTACTGAGGGTGCGGTGAACACCGGCGAGGGAATGCTGGCCACCGCGGAAAAGGCGAAGCTGCGCAAGGTGCTCCGCCGGTTCGACCTGGTGCTGTTCACCGCGTGCGCGATCGTGGGTCTCGACAGCGTGGCGGCGGCCGCGGAGGCAGGCGCGCAGGCCATCACCTGGCTGGTGGTCTCGCTTGTGGTCTTCCTGATCCCGTACGGGATGCTGACCGCCGAGCTGGGTTCGGCGTTCCCGGTGGAGGGCGGTCCTTACGAGTGGGCCCGGATGTCCTTCGGCCGCCCGGCCGGGGCGGTGACCGCGATCTTGTACTGGCTGTCGAACCCGTTGTGGGTGGGCGGGTCGCTGACCGCCGCGACGATCGCGGCGATCAACGGCTTCGTGGTGACCAAGCCGCTTGGCACGACCGCGGAGATCATCGTCGGCCTTGTCTTCACCTGGGTCACGGTCGCGATCGCGATCGTCGCGTTCCGGATCGGCAAGTGGGGCCCGAACATCGGGACGTTCGTCAAGATCGCGGTGGTCGTGCTGTTCACCGTGCTGTTCATCGCGTTCCTGATCAAGCACGGTCACCCGGCTGGCACCTCCACCGTGTCCGACCTCAAGCCTTCGCTGAACGGGTTCCTCACCGCGATCGGGATCCTGGTGTTCCTGTGGGCCGGGTTCGAGCTGTCCAACGGCGCCTCGGAGGAGATGCGCAACCCGCAGCGGGACGTGCCCAGGATGATCGTCGGCGCCGGGATCATCGCGGCGCTGCTTTACGGGCTGGTCATCCTGGGGATCATCCTGGTCATCCCGAGCGCCAAGCTGTCCAACGTGAGCGGTTTCGCCGACGCCTACTCGGCGGTGACCACGGTGTTCAACTCCCACCCGCTGAACGTGGTGTTCGCGGTGCTCGTCATCTTGACCCTGATCGGCAGCGGGTCGGTGTGGCTGGAGGGGGCCGACCGCACCCAGGCCATCGCCGCGCTTGACGGCGCCGCGCCGGCCTGGATGGGCCGGTTCACCAGCTTCGGCACGCCGATCGCGGTCAACCTGTCCTCCGGGATCGTCTCCTCGGTCTTGTGCGTGCTTGTGTTCGAGATTACCAGCGGCAGCCTGCTCCACTTCTTCACGGTGATGCTGGCGCTGACGATCTCCACCACGACTTTGAGTTACGTTTT
>Ga0335075_10015866_pt1 | contig 11282 bp, 3 predicted proteins | sample Lox_Sample_24_FD_206723 | JGI IMG/M metagenome (GOLD analysis project Ga0335075, IMG submission 206723) | Soil microbial communities from Loxahatchee National Wildlife Refuge, Florida, United States - Lox_Sample_2.4 | ecosystem: Environmental > Terrestrial > Soil > Wetlands | place: USA: Florida... | reverse complement strand
TGTTGTCGAAATATGCGCGAACGAGCTGGAGGCAGGTTTGTATGTCGGGGGGCTGGACTTTGCGGAAATGCACGATTGCGCCGGCGGCGTCGCCCCTGATCATGAGCAGGACGCCGAGGTTGTAATTGGCATCGCGGTTGACGGGATCATGCTGAAGAACCGCGCGAAATTGACTCTCGGCCGGTGCAACCTGCTTCTCCATGAGGTAAACCATGCCGAGATTGTTACGGGTTTTCATCGAGGCGGGATCGATCTGAAGGGCGTTTTTGAAGGCACTGATGGCATCGGAGTAGTTCTGCTGCTGGCTGAGAATCATGCCCAGCAGGTTGTACGCTTCAACGCTGCGGGGATCGCGCAGGAGGGTTTGCTGGACGAGGGTTTTCGCTTCATCGAGGCGGTTGTGCTCGAGGAGGGTCTCAATCTGCTGGAAGTCCGCATTGGATTGCGCGCAGAGCGGGGGCGATGCCGCAAAGAAAAGCGCTGTCGAGAGCAGGAGGGGCAGGGCGAAGGATGACAGGTGCGCGGGGCTGAGCCGGAGAGGAGATGGCTTGCGGAGGCAGGTTGCGATGGCAGACATCACTGCAGCTGCTCCAGAGACTTTCTGGCATTCGCGTTTTGAGGCTGCAGCGCGAGCAGTTGGGTGAGCACCTGGCGAGCGCGTTCGCGATCGTTCTGGAGCGCATAAAGGCGGGCGAGATTGAGATACGACTGATCGAATGCCGGAGAGAGGCGGATGCCGGTTCTGAATTCCTCTTCGGCGCGCGCGTAGTCACCCTGGCGCACGAAGATGATGCCGAGGTTGTTAAGGGCTTCGGGATATTCCGGCCTGAGGACGAGAGCTTTCTGGAGATAGGTGGTTGCCGGCGCGAGTTGATCCTGCTGGGCGTAGAGCATTCCGAGGCTGAAGTTAATCTCCGGGTCATCGGGCAGAAGCTGAAGCGCGCGGGCGAGGCAATCCTGGGCCTTGTCGAAGAGTCTTTGCCGCCGGTAGACATTTCCGAGGTTCAGCAGGGCGACGGCGTAATCGGGCCGCCAGGTGAGGGACTGCTGAAAGTCCTGAACGGCCTGGTCCGGCTGACCCAGTTCGGCAGCGATCATGCCGAGATTGTTCCACGCTTCGGGGTAATTGGGGCGGAGCTGCACGGTGCGCTCGAGATATTCGCCCGCTTTGGCGAGATCGCGGCGACGCAGGCTGAGGGTGCCGAGGTTGTAGAGGGCGTCGACGTCATCAGGCTTTTCGGAGAGCACCTGGAGGAAGGAGGTTTCGGCCTGGTCGAGATAGCCGTGCTGAAACATAGCAACGCCATAGGTGTAGTCGTTGCGCGCGAGACGATCCTGGACGAGGATGCCGGGGAAGGGGAGCGAGGAGCGCATGCGGTCACGGGCGCTGGCAGGAATGGAGTGCACATCCTTGAGCACAGAATCCGGGTCGGGGGCGCCCTGGTAAACCTTGACGATCAGGCTGTCGCTGTCGAGCAGCATAGCGGAGGGAATGGGAAGGTCGCGGCGGCGATCGAAGAGATAGCGGTAAATGAGGTTGTAGATGCCTGCGGACTCCGCAGTGGCAAACAGCACGGGGAATGAGAAGCGCTTGAGGCGGGCGAAGGATCGCGCGCGGTCGAGATTGACCGGATCGTCGACGTTCACGGCGATGCAGGTGAGATCGCGGCCGCTGCTGAGGCCGAAGTTGTTCGCGAGGGCTGCGAGCCCATCGAGACTGGCGACAGCGGCAGTGGACCAGAAGCAGATGAGAGCCGGGCGTCCGCGCCAGGAGCGGAGATCGCGCAGGGTTCCCTCGAGATCGGGAAGGGAGAGTTCGGGAGCCGGGAGCGGCTCAACGAGCCATGTCTGCACGGTGGAGGGCAGGGATTCACTCTGAGGGGGCGGAGTGGCGAGGAGGTATCCGGAGGGTGGTGGCTGAAAGGGTGTGGCGTTGAACAGCGGCGAGCCTTCCTCGATGGCGATACAGTGGCCGGTGGGAAGATCGTGGAACGTCTGCGCGAGGCCGCTGGGCCAGCGCACCACGGCGCGCGTGACCTCGGCCGCGTCCCCGATTCCGAAGAAGACTTGCTTCGCATGCTGGGAAAGGAATCCGGAGCCAGCCTGGAGATATTTGGTCTGCGTAAGCTTTGGAGTCTCTACAGTGATCGCCGCGCCGATTGCATCGCGATTGCTTTTGTGACCCCGCAGCCGGAAGCTGATCGAGGCTCCGATGGTCTTCATGGAATTGTGCAGGACGCGGATTTGCGGTGCGTTGCGATTTTTCAGGATGACTTCGAGCCGGCCATCGTGGTCAATGTCGGCCAGGGCGAAGGAACGGCTGTCTTCGAGGAAGTCGAGACCGACCACGCCGGATGCCTCGGCGAAAGCGTTGTTGCCCAGGTTGAGGAAGAACACATTTCTGGCGTTACCGTGCCAGGTGTGATCGGAGCGGATGAGCTCATTAATGGCGTTCCAGCCGTGTTCGTAGCGAAGCGAGGGGGTGGCGTCCTCGGGGGAGCGGGCCACGATCTGGCGCCAGAAAAAGCTGGCCAGATCTTCGCGATCCGGCTCAGAGATATAGCCGTTGGCGACGTAGAGATCGGAGAAGCCATCATGGTCGAAGTCGAAAAAATCGGAGCCCCATGACCAGCGGCCCATTTCGACGCCAGCCTGCTGCGCGACGTTTTCAAATCTGCCGGTACCCTGGTTGCGATAGAGGGCGTTGCCGCGGGCGTGACGCTGGTAGAGTTCGCGAATGGCGGGGGGCGCGTTCTGGTGGAACTGCTTCTGCGAAGAAACTCTTTGCCCCGCGGCTTCCCACATACTGGGCACGTAAATATCCTGATGGCCGTCGTTGTCGTAGTCGCACCAGCAGCAGCTCATACCGGCACCCACGCCTTCAACGTTGGCCTCATGGGAGACGACTGCAAAAGTCCCGTTGCCATTGTTGCGGTAAAGCTGAGAGCTGCCGAAGTCGTTGGCGACGAACAGATCGGGGAGGCCGTAAGGGCCGGCGTTCCCCCATGCGCAGGAGAAACTGTACCGGTTGTTGTCGGCATTCAAACCGGCAGCTTCGGTAGTCTCAGCGAACGAGTGCGCGCCTTCGTTGTGGAAGAGGCAATTGGGGGGACCGTTGCGGGCGTCGTAGTAGGGAATGGGGTAGTTGTACTGGTCGAGTCCCAGATAGTACATGTAGAGGCAAAAGTAGACGTCGAGACGGCCGTCTCCGTCGTAGTCGGCGAGGGCAGCATGCGTGAAGGTTCCCTGGGGAGGACGCGCGAACCGGAAGGCATCGCGCTTCAGGGAGAAAGTGCCATTGCCCTGGTTGACGAAGAGCAGGGGCCCGGTTCCGCAGACCACCAGCAGATCCTGAAGGCCGCGGTTTTCAAAATCGGCGAAAAGAGCGCAGCCGGTGTTGTCGAGCACGCCGACGCCGGCCCTTTCGGTGACGTCCTCGAAGCTGCCGTCGCCGCGGTTGCGGTAAAGGCGATTGGGCAGACCTGAAGGCTGACAGACGTAAATGTCATCCCAACCGTCGTTATCAAAATCGCCGGTTGCGACGCCATTGTTGCTGTAGACATCCACGCCCACGGCGCCATCGAGCACGGTGCGCCAGTAATCGGCTCCGTGGAGCAGCTGCTCGCGCCAGGAGCGGGTCGATGCGAGGGCGAAACCGGTGACATCGGTGAAGACCTGAGCCGCGGAGAAGCAGCTGGTTTCGAGACCGGCCGTCCATCGGGTTCCGTGCCAGCTGCCAGATCGATCGCGAACCCAGTCGACCTGCCATGAACCGACTCTTTCCTCGCGACGACGGGCCGCTCCGGTTATCACCAGGTCATAGCGCATTCTGGTACGGACGGTAAGCGGTGCGGAGGAGATCTCCTCGATCGCGAAGACCTCGAACTCCGCGGTCTCGACGCTTTGGGCGTCTTTGAGCCATGCCTGAAGGCTGCGGACAAATGCGTCGCGACCTGTGACAGAAGCGGAGCCGAAATCGCGGCGCACCACGTCAATCCCGGAGTGCGAGCGCAGGCGGGTCTGGGTACACCTGGAAAGATCGGCGCAGGCGATCTGAGGATCGAGAGATGAGGCAAGGGAAAAAATGTCTGGCGGGGATTTCCGCAGCGCGGCGCTCCAGCGATGCAGAATTGTTTCGATCTCGTGGGCGTATTTCTCGGAAATGTAGTCATCGGACCCCGGAGGCACCAGGGCCAGAATGTCGGCCAGCGGCGAGGTTGCAGGGTAGTGGGGTGTGAGCCGGTGATCGGAAAACGGCATTTCGCCCAGGAGTGCCAGCGCGTTTTCCCAGGGACCGGGAAAACGTCCTCCGAAGAAGGGAGCGGGACGCAAAAGCGTACCCGAAAATGCCAGACTCTTCAGAATCGCTCGACGAGAAATCAGGGGATTGTGGTTTTTACTGCGAGCCATAATGCGAATAACCGAAATAGGCTTCCCCAGGTCGTCGGCGGACGACGGCATGATAGCACCCGGCGAATCCGGATGAAAAAAGCGTCAGCCACGGGCCTCGATTTCGGTCCACGCTCCGCTGAGGATCACGAGAGCGCTCTGGGCAACATGTGGAAAACGTGTCTGTGCCCGCTCCAGTGTTCTGTCCGCCATACGGATGCAGAGTCGCTCTCTGAATCGTTGTGCGGGCTTTGCTTTTGGGCTTCAGCGCATCTGGTTTAGGGGCATTCGGTGGGAGCCATTTTGGCGGTTGTAAAAAAACCTACAACTTTAGGTTGACAAAGGGAGGGTCGAGGTACTAGTTTGTTGCCGCGTAATCGTTTAGACGCAATGGCAGCGCGAACGTAAACGGTTACATTTTGGGCCCGGAAGTCGGCGCAGGCAGGCTGGGGGCTCCCCAGCCGATGTCCGCAGAGAAAAAAGCAGTGATAACGGAGCCGGAAGAATGGAGGGCATTTAAATGGGCGGTGATCGCAGTTTTTCTGGCAAGCGTGGGGTGGTCTTTCTCGTCCTCGTCGTATTCAGCCTAACTTTTATCGCGGTTCGGTCTGCACGTGCCCAGGTGGATGAAGGCGCGATCACCGGCACGGTACAGGATACGACCGGCGCAGTTGTCCCCAATGCTGAGGTGACGCTGCTGAATATCGATCAGGGCATCTCGCTTCACACGAAAACCGACAACGGCGGCTCCTATACCTTCTCACCGGTCAGGATTGGTCACTATACGGTTTCGGTAACGGCGCAGGGCTTTTCCAAGACCACGCAGTCGAACGTGGTGGTTCAGGTGGCCCAGACGCTGCAGGTGAATGTGCAGCTGAAGCCTGGCGCGAGTACGGAAACCGTGTACGTGAATACGGCACCGCCGCTGATGCAGACGCAGGAAGCCTCGGTGGGCCAAACGATTGGTTCGAAGGAAGTGAACGATCTGCCGCTGAACGGACGCAATTTCACGTTCCTGGCGCAGCTGGGAGCCGGCATGCAGACTCCGCAGGCCGACACGCGCGGCAACGCGGCATCGGGAGCGTTCTCGGCGAACGGTCTGCGCCCGGCACAGAACAACTACCTGCTGGACGGGATTGACAACAACTCGAACGCAGTCGATTTTCTGAACGGCACGAACTACGTGATTCTGCCGCCTGTGGACGCGATTCAGGAGTTCAAGGTGCAGACGGCGGACTTCAGCGCGGAGCTGGGGCGCGCAGGCGGCGCGGTGCTGAATGCGACCATCAAGTCGGGCACCAATGGCATTCACGGTGCAGCCTGGGAATTCTTCCGCAACGACAAGCTGGACGCGGCCGACTATTTTGAGAACAACACAGGCATCGGGAAGGGCGAGCTGCGGCAGAACCAGTTCGGCGGCGACATCGGCGGCCCGATTATCAAAAACAAAGTCTTCTACTTTGGCGACTACGAAGGATTCCGCCGCGTACAGGGAACCGCCGAGAACGGCGACGTGCCGACGGCTCTGGAACGGAGCAGCGGTTATACCAATCTGTCGGAGATCCTCGGCTTTAACGACGGAACGACGAGGAACGATGCGCTGGGCAGAGCGATTCAGAAGGGCGCGATTCTCGATCCAGCCACGACTCGCTTTGTTGCCAACGGCGCAGTGGATCCAGTTTCCGGCCTGACCAACAATACCGGCAGCGATGCCTATGTCCGCGATCCTTTCAGCACGGTTTGCGGCCCGGGGTCGAAGACCTTCACAACGGCGAACTGCTCGGATCTGAATATGATCCCGGCTGCGCGGGTGGATGCGAACGCTGTCAAGGTGCTGAATCTGTATCCGACGCCCAACTCCGGCACCCAGGTGTTCAGCGACAGCCCCAGCCTGTACGAGCATCGCAACCAGTTTGATATCCGCGGCGACGTTAACCCCAGCCAGACCGACCAGGTCTTCGCGCGATTCAGCTACTCAGATGACCCTATCTACATTCCGGGCATCTTTGGCGGTATCGCCGACGGCGGCTCCTTTTACCAGGGCATTCAAACGGCTAAATCGGCTCAGGCGGTTGCTGGATACACGCACGTGTTCACGCCTTTGACCACCAATCAACTGCGGGCCGGATTTGCGCACCTGCACACTACCCGCTACGGACCGGAGGGCGCGGTGAATGGGATTCCCGCGCAGTTCGGCATCCAGGACATTCCCCAGGGAAGGGAGAACGGCGGACTGCCAGCCTTCGGCATTACGAACCTGGCCACGCTGGGCAGTAACAACTTCCTGCCTTCCGATGAAGTGAGCCAGACGCTGCAGGTGACCGACGACTTTACGAAGATTTACGGCAACCACAGCTTCAAGATGGGGATCGAGTACCAGAACGTGAAGTTCTCCACCCTGCAGCCGGCGTGGGGACACGGGCAGTTCGATTACGACGGGACGTTTACGGACATCCCCAACCAGGGAAGTCTGACAGGCGGAATTGCGCAGTTGCTGCTGCCGCCGACGGCTGCACCGGCCACAATTGGCGGCAATCCGAATCCGAATGGGTTCGGCTATTCGGGTGGCGCCGACACCGTGTATGCCTCCAACATCAACACGACCTACGACCAGAAGATGTACTTCGCCTCGTACTTCCAGGATGACTGGAAGGTAACTCCAAAGCTGACCGTCAATCTGGGTTTGCGGTGGGACGATTTCGGTCCCATCAACGAAACGAATGGCGGACAGGCTAACTTTGTTCCTTACGCGGTTCCCGGCACAAGCATTGGAGCGGCGACTTACATTGTTCCGGCCACGGGGAAGGACAATCGGACGCTGTCGACCGGACATCCGGCCTATACCAACTACGGAGGAGCCACGGTTCCTGCGGCTGCGGGGACCTGCAGCGGCGTTGGGTGTTACGGACTTCCGGATCTGCTGGCCAAGGACGGAATCACGCTGGATGTAACCAATCGCTACGGGCAGGGGCTGATCCAGGTGGTGAGGGCTAACCTTGCTCCACGAATCGGCGCCGCGCTCGAAGTTACGCCGAAGTTTGTTGTACGTGGCGGCGCAGGTCTGTTCTTCAACTCGTTTGAGAACCAGGGGTATGGGCCGAACATTGGCGAAAACTATCCCTTCGTATACAACTTGTCCTACACCCCGCAGTCCAATCCGACTGGTCCGAGTATCGCGTCGCAGGTGGCGCCTATCAGCTATAACTCACCGTATGCCGGATGCCCCACAGCCGGACCGGGCGAAACCGCCAGCTTCGAATCGGGATTTTCGTGCATCCCGCTGACTAACAGTGCGGTGAACACGCTGGGACTGGAGTTAGAGGGACTGCAGTTCAACTATCAGACCCCACATACACTGGAAACGAACCTGACTCTCCAGTATGAGATCACCCACTCCTTAACCGCCCAGGCAGCGTACGTATACACGCATGGTGCTAATCTGCAGGGCCTTCCGGGATGGCAGAACGTGACGCAGATTCTGCCCGCCGGTATCGACACCAAGAACTGCGGCAAGTACGCGGTGTTCCCGGGCGGCAGCTGTGTACCCTACAAGGATTTCAGCAGTGGTTGGGCGGCAACCTTCGGGCAGAGTAACTACAATGCGCTGCAAACGAAGATTGAAGAGCAGTTCTCGCACAATCTGACATTCCTGTTTACTTACACGTATGCGAAGGCTTTGTCGGACGCGGGCGATCAGCTCAACGGCGGTTCTACCGGCGGCTGGCGGGCATTTTCGATTCCCGGTCTTGGTCCGCGGTTCGATTACGGACTGGCAGACTACGATATTCGCCAGGTGGTCCACTTCAGTGGCGGATACCAGTTGCCCTTCGGGCAGGGCCAGCAGTTCATGAACCATGGTGGTCCTGCCAACGCTATCCTGGGGGGCTGGGCAACCAACTGGATTCTTACCCTGCAAGGCGGACAGCCGGTCAACTTCACCTGTCCTACGGGCGTAGCGTCGGGTGAGGGACAATGCAACGATTACCTGTTGTCGGGTAAGGACCCGCAGCTGGGTATCCAGAGCCACACCATCGACGGCGCGCCGCGGCCTTTCTGGGTGAATAACGCCAGCGCGTTCAGCCAGGGTTGCGAGTTATCGGACAGCGGCGGCCCCATCGCACCGAATCCCTCGTCGGTGCCTGGCTGCCTGCCGCTGAATGGTGCGGCTGCTCTGGGGCCGGTGCCTGGCCAGATTCCCGGGCCTGGATTCCACCGCCTCGACTTCTCGCTCTTCAAGAACTTCCAGGTCACGGAACGCATCTCGACCCAGTTCCGAGCCGAGTTCTTCAACATCGTCAACCACCCCAACTTCAACGCGCCTAACTTCGGCGGCAACGGCGTAGTGGCCATCGGAGGCTCGGGGAACTATACCGATCCTCACTTTGGCGAGGTTGGATCGACACGCGATGCTCCGTACGATCCGCGTCAGATCCAGTTCGCGCTGAAGTTGTACTACTAGATCGGGATGGACAAGCACCCCGCTACGGCACGCTGTAGAGCGCGCTGTAGCGGGGTGTTTCTATGCTGTACTATTCTCTGCTAAGGCTGGAGCAGGAGAGCGCAGGAGGTGCTGGTGAGCAGGGGATGGGGGTTTCGGATCAGGGGCTGTTTTCTGTGCCTGACCGCAATCTCTGTTATGAACGCCGGCGCGCAGGATCCACAAAAAGAGAAGCTCGACCACGAATATCAGACCGCAGTGTCGGATTATGGGGCGGGCCGTTACGCGCTGGCGGGCGAGGAACTGGAGCGGCTGCTGCCTTACGCGCCCCGGAGCTATGAGCTGCATGAGCTTCTGGGGATGGTTTATTCCTCTCTGGCGCAGAATGACAAGGCCGTCGATCATTTTAAAACTGCTGCGGCCATCAAGCCGGACTCGGCGGCCGCACGCGTCAATCTGGGTGTAGCTCTGCTGCACGCCGGCAAGCCGGATCTGGCGGCAGAGCAGTTCCACCGCGCGAGCCTTCTCGATCCGCAAAATTACGACGCGCAGCACAACCTGGGCGAGATGTATGTTCAGAGCGGCAAAATCGCCGAAGCCCAGCCGTATCTCGAACAGGCCTGGCGAAACCATCCCGATGCCTACGACAACGCCTACGATCTGGCTATGGCCGATTTCATGGTCGGCAAGCTCGATGCGGCGCGCCAGGTGGTGACCTCTCTGGTGAAGCTGAAAGATTCCGGAGAGCTGCGGAACCTGCTCGGCCAGATCGACGAGAAGGACGGAAAATTTGTCGATGCGGCCAACGATTATGAGGCCGCCGCGCATCTGGACCCCAGCGAAGACAACCTCTTCAACTGGGGGAGTGAAATGCTTCTCCATCGCACTTATGAGCCGGCTATTGCGATTTTCCAGGAGGGAGCGGAGCGCTATCCTCATTCACCGAGGATGCTGATAGGGCTTGGGCTGGCGGATTATTCGCGGGGCAAATATGACGAAGCCATCAAGGCGCTGATCACGGCCGCGGATCTGAAACCCGATGATCCCCGCTGCTATGTTTTCCTGTCGAAGGCTTACAACAGCTCTCCGCTCGAGGCCGACCAGGTTACGCAACGGTTCAAACGCTATGCGGAGCTGGAGCCCGGCAATGCGCTGGCGCAGTATTATTATGCCGTGAGTTTATGGAAAGGCCGTCGAGTCGAGGATCCCGGCAGCGATCTGCCCGTGGTTGAATCGCTGCTGCGCAGGGCCATCCAGCTGGACGACTCCCTGGCGCCGGCGCACCTGCAGCTGGGCGATCTCTACGCTGACGAGCACAAGTACGATCAATCGATTCCCCAGTACCTGCGGGCCCTCGAACTCGATCCCAATCAGTCCGACGCTTACTATCGGCTGGGTACCGCTTACGTACACACCGGCGAGAAGGATAAAGCGCAGCAGCAATTTGCCATCTATCAGAAGCTGCGTGCCGAGCACCTGGCTGAAGTGGCGAAGGAACGGGCCGAGGTGGAACAATTCGTCTATTCGGAAAAAGGGCAGACGGCGAGCAAGCCCTGAGAGGGCAGAAGCGGCGCTCGCCCCAGCGAGTGAGGCCATGGATCGGAGTTCATTCAGCGCGCGATTCGCAAGCGCAGGGCCGGAGCGGAGTGCCGGCCGCTCATGGGAAACGGCGTGCGCCCTGAGCCGCAGCCGCCGCGAGTTTCTGCGCGATGCCGCCGGCCTGGCCATGGGATCCGCGCTGATCGGCGGCAGCCCGTTTCTGCACGGCGAGGCCATCCGCAAAAAGCGGAAGGTGATCGTGATTACGTTTGGGGGCGGAGCGCGCGACCAGGAAACCTTCGCGCCCGAGGGCCAGGAGAACATTCCCCACATGATGGCGGAGCTGGTCCCGCAGTCCAGCTTCTTTTCCCATGTCGTCAACCGGGGAATTCTCGGCCATTATGTGGCCACCGCCAGCCTGGCTACGGGTGTATACGAGACGCTCAATAATTTTGCCGCAGTGCCTCCGCAGCATCCCACCGTGTTCGAATATTTTCGCCGCGACCTGAAGCGTCCGGCTACCGACACGTGGGTGGTCGCTCCCAGCAACGGATTCAATCGCATCGGCGAAAGCGAATGCCGCTCCTATGGAGCAGGGGCCACGGTCATTCTTCCCAAGCACCTGCTCACGGCCGCCCAGCCTGGAGGCGCCGGCCTCGATCATCTGCTTCGCGACAACTACGAGAACCCGCTCTACACGCCGGAGCTGGGCGGGGGCGAGTTCGAGTTACAGCAGCTTGACCAGATCCTGAGGCTCTCGGTCGCCGATTTCAACGCGCACGCGCGCACGCTCTCCAGCCCGGACGAGCTTTCGGTCTACATTGCGAAACGTCTGATGCAGCAGGAAGCTCCCAGCCTGCTCTGGATCACGATGCACGACATCGATGTGGCTCATTCGGGCGCTTACTCCTTATAT
>Ga0335075_10015865_pt1 | contig 11283 bp, 9 predicted proteins | sample Lox_Sample_24_FD_206723 | JGI IMG/M metagenome (GOLD analysis project Ga0335075, IMG submission 206723) | Soil microbial communities from Loxahatchee National Wildlife Refuge, Florida, United States - Lox_Sample_2.4 | ecosystem: Environmental > Terrestrial > Soil > Wetlands | place: USA: Florida... | reverse complement strand
CACCCCGGTCACGGATCCTGCCCCGAAAACGGTGAGCAAGCGGCCAGGGATCTCATTTGTGCTCGCGTTCATTGCGGCTGCGCATGCCCCATATGGTCCGGGCAAGATGGAGTTCTCCCGACTTGGCCCGTGAAACCATGCCGTGGAAGTAGGCTCCGGGGCTCCCCCGGAAATGGTCAGGCGGCTTTGTCGAGACAATGGCGACGGCGATTGCTGCTTGTTCGCGGCCCATCGTCACACAGGCGTCTCCCCAAATGAATTTCGAAATTCCTAGTTCGTCCCGCAGCCAGTCGGCCGCGTCGACAATTTCGGGCCACCTCGGTGGATGAGGGCCAAGGTAGGACTTCAGTCGCGGCGCCAGATTCACCAGTTCTGCTGGCGTAATCTTCAGAAGAGACCCTGCGTCTGTGCGTGATTTGCCGGGCTCACGTTGCGTTGCATGTCCTCGGCGATCGTGCTGGCGCCCTGCGGACTCGCCACCACTTGAAACTGGCCGACGTGGCTTGGTCGCTGGTTCGCTACCTTCGTTCGAAGCAATTACTGTATCCTTTGGATTTAGAAGGTGGTTTGTAGTTGTAATGTGGGGCCAGTTTCGTGGCGCCTTGGGGTTAAGATTCACAGATTCGGAAGCCGATCCGGGCTGTGCAGTGCTCTCCACATCGAGGGCCGCTTCCAAGTAGCGCCGCATGTCGGACTGAAGTCGCTCGAGCCTGGCTACCGCTATCTCCATCTCCGTTGAACCGCCACCGCCGGCGAGCCCGCGAGATGCCGACGACGCAGCAACCCGGTGAGCCTCCCACTCATCATCCGAGAGCCCCTGCTCGACGGCTGTTTCAAGCAGCTGCCGGATGCCATTGCGTGCGATGGTGGCACGGCGCTTCAATGCCTGCACACGGGCACGCTCTTCACGCCCTTCTTCGGCGACGGCATGAAACTCCGCATAGCGGCTGGCGAGTGGTGACAAGTCGAACCCATACGCCTCGATGATACGTCCCTCGGGGTCCCGCCGGCCGTAACGCTTGCCATTGGGGCTATCCTTCATCACGACCAAACCCAGCTCGACCAGATAGCGATTCAGGTTCTTCACCTGGCTTGGACCGAGGCCCAGTTCCTGCTGCTGCATGGCGGAGGACGGCCAGACAATTGGCCGGGCTGACGGCTGCCAGTCGACGGCATCGGTAAAGCGGAAGAGCCAGTCGATCGCATGCACGACACTGGGTCGCAGGCCCAGATAGGGCGCGGCGGCTTTGAACGCTGCCAGCACCTGCCCAGGCTGCATTTCCGAGGCGAACCTATGGGCCTCGGCGACCTCTATTGTCCCCAGCATTTTTGGGGTCAGTTTTCGGAGGCCCGGTGCTTGGCCGCAACCAAGCGCCGACCCCCGACGAGCGGTGTCCATCGCAATCCTTCTCCTTCTGAGGATCGCAGCGGACGCACCTCCCCCTCCAGACGAAAACGGCAATTTTCGCTTGGCAAGAGACTGAGGTCGAGCTATCTTAGGCGTGCAGATCGATAGCTACGCGCTCGCCGCGACGTTGAGTTGAACGGAAACCCGCCCGGCAAGGCGGGTTTCCTTTTGTGCGGTTACGTCATGACTTGGCTCCGATGCTGTCGCACACGTCCCTCACCCGAGACATGAGGTCTTCCAGCATGTCCTTGGGTAGGTGCGTCTCATCGAAGCGGATGCGGATCACCCCGGGCTTCTTATCCACTTTGAAGCTCGGCCGCTCCACGGGGCGGCCGCCGGTGTGTGCGGTTGCTGGAGGGCCCGACAATCCCCTTAGCACGAGGTCGAACCTCCCGTCGCTGTCCGCTACTCCACCTTCCCGACAGACCGCCAGAAGCCGATCCTTCTCGGCTGACCAGTCGACTTGCTCTACCGCCTTCGCGAGCTCCATCCACTTTCGGCGGCCCGTCTTTTGCGCTGGCCCGATTGCCTCGATCAGTTCCCCCGGCAACGCTGTCGCGACGCTAATCATTCGCGAGACTTCCGTCTTGTCGATGCTCAGCGCCACGCAGATAACATCGCGTTGGAATTGTCTGGATTCTAAGCGCGTCGCAAACAGGGCCCTCTCGATATAGGAGAGATCGAGGCGGTCCTGGTTTTCTTGACCTTGCGCGACGACCAGCTCTTCATCCGTGAGCTGCTTCACCATCGCTCGCACCGGGCGCCCGAGTATCTTCAGTGCGCGATATCGGCGATGGCCGAAGGCGATCTGATAGCGACCCCGGTTCTCGGGATGAGGTCTGAGAAGGATTGGAGTGCGCTGCCCCTGATCACGAATGGATGCGATGAATGCATCCATGTCCTCGTCTTCCCCGATCCGGTCCGTGATGAACGAAGGATCGATTAGATCGGTCGAGATCTCCATAATGAGATCTCCGCCCGCGATCTTTTCTTTGGCATCGCGAAGGTCGGCCGCCATCGATTCAACCGACTCACTCATGGCGCCGACCAGGCCAACACCGCGGGGCATAGGCCGCCGTGACATAGGTGGAGAAGGCGGCGCGCTGGGCTGCGGTCCAGGCGGAGAGATTAGGTGTCCGAGGAGATTTTTCCGGCCCATGATCAATTGCCCCACGCCTGCTCGATCAAGCCCTCGATTTCAGCGTTAACCTGGTTCATCGATTCGAGTGCACGGTCGTATGTTGACCTAGTGAACTGTTCCCGCGTCACCTCGTAGAGTGTTTGCTTGGTGATGGACGCATCAGAAATTGCGGTGCTCTTCACCATAGCGTTCGTAAGCACGCGCTCGCCAAAGAGAGAACGCATGAAGGCCACCATCTGCGTTTGAGGGCCGTCGGTTGGTTCGTATCGCGTTACCAGATAGCGCATCCAATCGTACTGCATGTCTCCGCCTGCCTTCGCGACAACGCCCAGCAGTTCAGAAGTCATAAGCAGGAACTGGCACATCGACATGATGTCCAGCATCTCCGGGTGAACTGTGACCAGGAGCGCTGTCGAAGCGCACAATGCAGAGAGGGTCAGGAATCCAAGTTGGGGAGGACAATCGAGGATGACGACATCGTACCGGTCGGCCACTTCGGTGAGCGATTGAGACACGCGAGAGAAGAACATCGTTGAACCTTGCTTCTTCTCCGACAAGGCCACAGGGCTCTCGTGCTCAAACTCCATGAGCTCGATGTTTCCCGGAATGAGGTGAAGACCTGGGAAATAGGTTTCCTTGATGACGTCCTCGGTCGGCCGTCTTCCTTCGCCGTATTTGATGGCGCCGAATAGCGTCTCATCGGGGCCAAGATCAAACTCTGGCTGATATCCGTGCAGCGCTGTCAGACTTGCCTGCGGGTCGAGATCCACTGCCAGCACACGGTATCCGCGAAGTGCGAGATATTGTGCCAAGTGAGCCGAAGTGGTGGTCTTTGCTGACCCACCCTTGAAGTTCGCAACGCAGATTACTTGGAGATGTTGCTCGTTTTTCCGATGCGGCAGGTATCGCCGATCCCCCTTCCCTGACTCCTCGAGGAACTCCCGAAGCGCGCGAATGTCGCCAAATGAATACGAGCGCCGACCATGGGCTGTCGTCTCAGGCGTGGGGCCTTTGCCTTCGAGGGTAAGTTGACGCAAATAGCTATCAGCGACACCGATAATCTTTGCAGTTTCGGTCGAGGAGAAACGCCGGAGGGTCTTTTCCGCCTTTGGAGGAAAGAGCTTCAGTCGGTGCTCCTGCAGCTTTTCTGATAGCCCGGTTGCATCGCCCGCGATAAGATCGTGCAGCATAGTCACCCCGGCCGTTGAATCGGCTGGCTTCGTATCCACGGCGCGCTTCTTCGGTGACGGCATATCACGACTTCCATGGGTATTCCCGTTTCTATGGCCCGATTCTGATCTCCCATGCAAGAGAAAACCGACGCCGAGTCGCAACGAGGACGTTGCGAACGTCAGGCGATTTCCGTTGGATAGCCCGGGTTTCTCAGTGGCAGCCGGAAGATAACCCCGATGCTCGGGCCGCCTCCCCTGCCCTTCCCTTTGCCGGTTCGGGTTGCCACCCCGCGACTCGGGATGAGGCGACCCGCCGGCAGGACGCGCCAGGCTGGTATCCGTGGACTTCCTTGGACCGTTCCTGTGGGGCTCTGAGGGACATGGTAGTAGAGGCCGTTCAGGGCGCTGGTGCCCGCGAGGCACAACCGGATTGCCCGCTTCCGTCGCCGGCCCACCACAGAGTGTCTAGTCGCCAGCAGGGCCGCCGTCCTTTCCGAGAGGTTCGAACGGGACCTACCCCATCCGTGAGGCCACAACATCGGTTTGCAACAGCTCGGTTAGCCCGAGTTGACCGCGGTCAACCCCCTCGTTACCAGCCACAATTCAGTCCCGCCGTGCATTCTAATCGCGCGCAGCGGTTCAGCCTCATCGAGCCGGCGCCGAACGAGGCGGATCGCAGCGTTTCGCCTCAGCTAAGCGGAGGTTCGGGGTTCGGCCAACGGACGGGCCATCTGCTCGGCCTTCGGTTCGACGATGATCCGGTGGATCGCACGGCCGAGATCGTCTGCGCCGACGAAATCCTGGCGTGTGAGATGGTGCGCCCAGAGGTAATGCCGGACGGTTTCGATGCGGCTCAAGTCGGGCGCACACGTGGGCAGCGATTACACTCTGAGCCAGTGCGCCCGGGCGGAGAACGCGGCGCCTGGCATCTACGACGCTGCTCGGCAGGGCTCCGCTGGACCCTCCAAATGCCACAGCGCCGCGCAGTTCATGATGGGGCGCTCGAGCGTCGCACCCTTTGTTGTGAATGGTTCCCCCAGTTCCAGCATTGGTTGGAAAGTGTCCAACTGCTTGGCAGCTTCGAGGCTGGTCCAAGGGCTGACATTCGGGAGCGAGGATGTCGCCTCATCCGCGCCGCAGCAAAAGGCCAGCAATCCCGCAATGGCCTCGATACCGGGGCGCAAGGCGGGATAGGCCTCGTCCGCCATTTGCCGGAGCTCAGCAAAGCGCTCTGGGGGACAGCGCAGGAACGATACGCGCACCACTGGCTGCATACGCCGCATCCTCTTTGTCGTTCGTGTCGTCCCGTGTGCCATCGTTGTACCTGCGCGCCGAGTCGCCCACAATCGGATGCAGGCGCCCATCGGCCTCCCAAGCGTTGATCAACCAATTGGAATCGTCTTAGGGGTGCGTCTCTTCGTCCGCTTGAGATGGATCGGACTGATTGCCAGGTCCCGAGATCGGTCACAAATAAGTTGGCGTCTCGAACACAGCCGTCCAACCAGACGGGGAGGCCGCCTCTGAATGAAGGGGTCCAGACGTGTTCTCCGCGCAAACTCGAAGCTCTCGCCCGCAATCGCCAGGCGCCAACGAAGCCCCACGGGCATCGGCTCAACGATGGACGCTTCAGGAGGCTTGACCGCGGTCAACCGGGCGAGGGAGGACAGTATTCCTGTCCGAGAGCCCCTTCAGCCTCGGGCACGGGAAGTCTCACAGCTCAAAGGCGCCGAGCCAAATCTCAGCAGATAGTTGACCGCGGTCAACTCGGCCCGCCAACAGCGATACTCCAGGCAAAAATACTCCGTCGAGAGGGTCGCTGAACCTCCGTACGTCTCGTCTTCCTTGTTTCGACAGGGTGCCCAAAACTCAGAGGTCACGGCGCACATTTACATTTTCGGGGTACCAGCCGCGTATTCGGCGTCACCCGGGACAACACCGGCAGCAATTTTCCTGGCAGCCTCGCGCCCTGGCCCGACTTCAATGTGGCAGAATTGGTGCGGGTCACATACAACCGGGAGTCAACGCCGAAGAATGTCTGAACGATATCGAACAGCACGGGCTACACATCCGCACTGCGCATGCCGGCATTACCCAACCGTCGATCAGCCGATGGGCACCGGATCTGGAACAACCAGTTGGAAAGAATGCCCCCGAACGGCCATGGCCCGCGATACTGCTTTGAGGCGACGTGCGTACACCCAGATCATTCCGCCCGAAAGGCCCGACGTTCTTTTGATGGACTCACCGAGTTGACCGCGGTCAACTCGAACGGGGTCAGTCGAGCGACTTTCCCGAATCCAATTTCCATGCGGTGCACTCGTCACCACCCAGCGCGCCCACATCCAAGCGTACGCTGAAATGTCCTGCCCGGGCACGCGAGGCCAACCGCCCATTCACAGTACATGTTTCAGGGGGTGTCCCTCGAACAAGTCGCCGAACTCTAGGTATTCGCCGAGCACGTTAAAGCTCTTGTGCCGTCCAAGCCGCTTGAGCCGCGCCGGGTGTTCGCCGTGCTCCATACCGGTCGTCAAAGCGCCACGCTTGAGGCTGTGGCCGCCAAAGTTCCTGGCGCCAAATCCTGCCGCCGCGGCGCGGGCTTTGACGATTTCGGCAACGCTTCGCGCGGTCATAGGCTGCGACCCGACACGGGGCAGGGGAGGGGCCTCGTCCGGTCGCCCGTGCCGCGGCACCCACAGCCGGCGAAAAACCGGCCCGGCGGTGATGCCGGCAGCGTCCTGCCAGGCAACGAGAGCCCGCACAGGGCAAAGTTCGGTCTGACCATAGGGCAGGGGTACCGTCACCGCCTCTGTCTGCGAACCTTTGGTTTGGGGTAAGGTGAGTCGCAGGCCGCGCGCGGTCTCCTCGAGTTGTTCGACGCGGATGGCGGCCAGTTCCGACCGGCGCAGCGCGCCGGCAAAGCCTACGAGGATCAACGCGCGGTCGCGCAACCCGCGCAGGTCGGTCGGGATCGGCGCCAGGATCTGCCGCAAGAGATCGGCGGTAGCGGCGGCCTTCTTCGTCGGCGGCTGACCCTTACGGGTGGCGTCGCGGCGGATGCCGGCGACGGTCTCCGCAACGCAGGCGTCGTCCGTCGGCACCGGGCAGCCGGCGGCGCGATGGAGGTAGCGGAGGGCAGCGCGGCGCAGGTCGATGCTGTTGGGTGTGAGGCCGCGCTGACGTTCGGCGGCGAGGAAGGCAGCGACGTCGAGACCGCAGGCGGGCAGGGCAGGGAGGTTTCGCGTCGCGCACCAGGTGCACCAGGCGCGCACCGCCGCCCGGTACGCCTTGCGCGTATTTTCCGCCTTGGCCATTCGCTGGAAGGCCACGGCCGCCGCGCGTTCCGCGTCGAGAGTGCCGTTGGGCGGCGGCGGTTCGGCCTCAACGATTGCCTCGAACCAAGTGACGACGGCACCCGCCCGGCCGCCGCCTGGGATGGACGGCGGCGTTGGTGGCAGAATGGCCAAAGCGGTCTCGAGCGGAGGGTCTGCGTGCGTGTCGGCCATGGATTACCGAGCGATTCCAGCGATTGCGAGCGGCAATTGTGCACGGTTTTCGTGGTCAAGCAACTTACTTCCGTTAAGAACCCTTATCGGAGGTAGATGCCGCCAAACCGACGGGGCAGGCGCCTCCGGCAAAATATCAAGGTCATTTGACGGTTCATGCCATTATCTGTCACTGTCCGTTTATCTGGTTGATCCGATGGAGTCTTTTGCGTGGCCGCGATACGCCCTCACTCCGCTGCCGGTCGCCCGCCTCGGGGTAGCCCCTGATCGTGGCGAATGGCTTCGCCCGGGCCCCGCTCGACGGCCTGACCCGCACCGCGCCGCCGGACCCGATAGTCCTGGCGGCGGCGCTCGCCGGCGCCGCGTCCGCCATCGCCCGGCTCGACCAGGTCCTCGCCGGCCATCCTCTGGCCCTGGCCTTTCTCTACCGCGCCCGGCTCGAGTCGGTCCGCCGCATGGCGGCGGCCGACGGCCAGCTCATCGATCCCTGGCACCTAGCGGCGATGATCGAGGGCCTGCGTCTGCGTATGGACCCCTATCTGCGGATCATCGATCGTGGCGATATTCTCGACAAAGCGAAATTCGCCCTCAGCCTGCACCAGTGGATCGTCGAGCCGGATTTTGATCAGGAAGGCGACGTGCAGCGCGCCGAGGCGATGCTGGCGATGCAGCCGCCGTCACTGCCACTCTTGATCGCCGCCGCCCAGGGCCTCCGGGACTGGATCGGGGCGGGCGAAACCCGCCCGGCGATGCGGTCGGCGCTGGTTCGGTTCTGGCGCAAGCGCGGCCTGCTCCGGCTGCCCGTGCCGCTCACCGCTGCCGCTTCGCTTAGTTCCGAGCAAGACTGGGAGCCGAATGTATGGCTCCCGGCGTTCCTGCGGGCCGTGGAGCGCGAAGCGGTCGACGCTCTCGACTTGCTCTACACGATGGAGCGTGCCTGGTTCGCGGCACGGCACGGCATTGCCGGCCGCCGCAGGGATTCCCACTTCACCGCGGCCGTCGATCTGCTGGCGGCGGCGCCGGTGCTTTCCGCGACCACGCTCGCCCGCATCCTGGGCATCACCGTCAAGAGCGCCATCCGCATCCTTGACGAGCTGACGGCCGCCGGCACCGCGATCGAGGTGACGCATCGTTCCAAGCGGCGGCTGTTCGGCCTGCAGGGCTTGGCCCCGCTGCGTCACGTGGTGCAGCCACCCTACCGCCCAGATCCGAACCGTGGCCGCGGCCGGCCGCGGCTCGAGATCGAGGAGGATGTGCCAGAAGCACCGCCGCCACTGCCACCGCTGACCCCGATCGAGCGCCGCGCCTTCGACTACTCCGCGCTCGAGGAGGCGATGGCGCATCTCGACGCTGTCGTGCGGGCATCCCGGTCTGCGTTGCGCTCGATTGCGGACGGTATGCACGCCGCCGGCGGCCTTCCCGCGCCGGAGCGTGCCGAAAGGACGCCGGACTGCTAGGTACGACCCATGACTGAGTCCTTGCCGGCATCGCAAACCTATCCCGACTTGCTGGCCACGCTGAAGGCACGGATCCGCGACGCGCGCCTGCGCGCCGCGGTCAGCGTCAACCGGGAACTGATCCTGCTCTACTGGGAGATCGGCCGCGACATTTTGCTCCGGCAGGCAGCGGAGGGTTGGGGAACGGCTGTCATCGATCGCCTGGCCCGGGACCTCCGGCGGGACTTTCCGGACATGACCGGCCTCTCCCCGCGCAACCTGAAATATATGCGGGGCTTCGCCGAGGCCTGGCCGGACCGGGCAATCGTGCAACAGCTTGTTGCACAACTGCCCTGGGGCCATAACATCCGCCTGCTCGAGGCCCTCAAGGCACCCGAGGAGCGCGCCTGGTATGCCAGCCAGGCGGTCGAGCACGGCTGGAGCCGGGCCGTTCTGGCTCATCACATCGAGGGACGGCTCATCGATCGCGCCGGCAAGGCGCCGACCAATTTTGCCCAGACCCTGCCGAGCCCGCAATCGGACCTGGCCCGCGAGCTGCTGAGGGACCCGTACGACTTTGAGTTCCTGGCCGCCGCGGCGGACATCTCCGAGCGGGAACTCGAGCGCGGGCTGCTCGACAACCTGCGGCAACTCCTCCTGGAACTCGGCAAGGGCTTCGCCTTTGTCGGCAGCCAGTATCACCTCGAGATCGGCGACCAGGATTTCTATCTGGACCTGCTATTCTACCACCTGCGCTTGCGCTGCTTCGTCGTCATCGATCTCAAGGTCGACGACTTCAAGCCCGAATACGCCGGCAAGATGAACTTTTACCTGTCGGCCGTCGACGATGTGCTGCGCCATCCCGACGACGCCCCGACGATCGGGCTGATCCTGTGCAAAGGCCGGAACGAGGTCATCGTCGAATACGCCCTGCGCGACAGCGCCAAACCTCTCGGCGTCGCGGGCTATCGCGTCTCGCCGCAACTGCCCAAGCAGTTCGAGGCCGACTTGCCGACCCCGGCCGACCTGGCCCGCGAGTACCCGCTCATGGCGCTGGTCAAGCTGCGGATCGACATCGAGCGCATGCTCCGCCAGCTCACGCAACAGCACGGCGTTGCCGATGGCCCACAAGCCATCAGGTCGATGCTGGAGCGTCTCGCGCAGGTCCGCGGTCTGCCGCAAAGTGCGGCTGCCTTCGGCGAGACCCTTCGCGTCTTAAACGCGGCGACGCACGGGGTCGATGTTTCGGCGGATGCGGCCGCAGCCGCCCTTGATGCGGGCACGCGGCTCCTCGACGATCTCAAGCAGCTAGGGGATTCGCAGTGAGCGCGGTAATGCCCTCGGCCGCTCTGCCCGCGCCTGGAGTGGCCTGACGCCAGCAACCGCGCCGCCTTTCCGGTCGCCCAATTCAACCGTCCTGTACAACTGGCCGCGATTCTGGATTGCGCAGACTGGCATCCTTGACCTTTCGGATGCCGGATTTCTGCGAGATCCAGTGGACGGCCTGTACGTGTAGCGGCTTGCACTTATCCGAGGCCGGGCGCGCAATCATCGGTGGTTCCGGTGCACGCTCGGTGAGACTATCCGGCGGTTTGGGCGCACGCTCGGTGAGATGGACCGGCGGAGGCCGCGGGCAGGAAAACGAGGGGTTTCTTTCCTGCCCGCCAACAGCAGTTCGCGCGGCGATTGTTCCCGTTCCTGGCAATCAACGAACACGGCCAAGGTTTCAAGGTCTGGGAAGCTGACGCCCTGACGGTTTTTTTGGGTACCGGGTCGTCGTATTATCGTCGTATCGAGCTGCTGCAGGCACCAACTGGTCGCACCCTGATCGGCAATGGCGGGTGGTGAGCCGCCTGATGCGTGGATTGAATTGGCTGGGCGTCAGTCGCTCGATCGGCTTGCGTGTGGGCCAAACTTGCAGAATGTCAGCGGGGTGTTCCGGAGCAGCGCTGAGCGCAGGGTCAATGATCCAGGTCGGCAAGCCGCGGCGGGAATACTTCGGATACTTGAGCCGCGCGTAGTCCTCGAAGCGCCCAGCGTCGGTCACACCCGGCCCATTCCCAACAGATGTGTCACAAGCCGCCATTTGGGGCCATGGGGCCGGGAGTGGGCCGATGACGAAGGGAGCCTTCCAACCCAACTGCCCATCACAGTGAGAACCCGGCGCGATTTCGGCGCCGCTTTCGCCTGAGAATCCACGGCCGCCCGAGGCAGAATTGCTTAGAAGAATTATTATGGGCAATCCCAAGCGGCTGCGGAATTTGGCCGTCGTGCGACGGAAACCATCGCAGGTCTCCCAGACCTTCTCTCAAATGGCGGCTGGTGACAGGACTCTTGGGACCGAGCCAGATTGCGTGTAGGCTTTCGCCGAAGTGAAATGCTCGCAGGGAGGCTCGGAATGGGAGCTGCGGACGGAATTGGTTGGGGTGACCTGATCACTAGGGTAGCGGCCGAAATTCGGAAGGCACGCGACGCGGCACCCAAAGACGATCCCGTTTTGACTCTATCGGATTGCGAACTAGAGTTGACCGTAACGGTCAGCGCCGAGGGCTCAGCAGGTATCAAGGTCTGGTTGTTGGACCTCTCGGCAGGCGGAAGCGTGGAGAGGGCCAGCAAAATAACA
>Ga0335075_10015864_pt1 | contig 11284 bp, 14 predicted proteins | sample Lox_Sample_24_FD_206723 | JGI IMG/M metagenome (GOLD analysis project Ga0335075, IMG submission 206723) | Soil microbial communities from Loxahatchee National Wildlife Refuge, Florida, United States - Lox_Sample_2.4 | ecosystem: Environmental > Terrestrial > Soil > Wetlands | place: USA... | reverse complement strand
AACGCCTTCACCGGAACCGCGGTGGCGATGGCGGGCTTCGTGATCGACAAGCCGGTGCTGATCATCGCCGGAGCGCTCGTCGGCGCGGCCGGGACCATCCTCACCAAGCTGATGGCCGACGCGATGAATCGGTCGATCGTGAACATCGTGGTGGGCGGATTCGGCACCGGTGACAGCACCCAGCGCGCGGCCGTGACCGGCGACGTCTCCGTCCGGCAGGTCACGGCCGACGACGCCGCGATTGAGCTCGGCTATGCGAGCAAAGTGATCATCGTGCCGGGCTACGGCCTCGCCGCCGCGCAGGCGCAGCACGAGATGAGCGCGCTGTCGCAGTACCTGGAGGACCGTGGGATCGATGTGAGCTACGCGATCCATCCGGTGGCGGGCCGGATGCCAGGGCACATGAACGTGCTCCTGGCCGAGGCGAACGTGCCGTATCCGATGCTCAAGGAGATGGACGAGATCAACCCCGAGTTCGACCGGGCCGACGTCGCCCTGGTCGTCGGCGCCAACGACGTCACCAACCCGGCCGCCCGGCGGCCGGGGAACCCGATATCAGGGATGCCGATCCTCGACGTGGACCACGCCAAGAGCATCATCGTCATCAAGCGCTCGCTCGGGCACGGTTACGCCGGGCTTGACAACGAGCTCTACGCCGATCCCAAGACCGAGATGTTCTTCTCCGACGCGAAGAAGGGACTCGTCGCCCTGCTGGCGGCGCTGAAGACGCTGGTGGCCTAATATCCGCGCTGGCCGTCAGCTGCGGTCTTCGGAGGGAATGACAACCACCGGGCAGTGCGCGTGGTGGGCGACCTGGCTGCTGACCGATCCAAGCAGCAGCCGGCCGAACCCGCCGGAGCCCCGGGAGCCGACTACGAGTATGTCTGCGTCGCGGCTCGCGTCGATGAGAACCTCCGACGGGAAGCCGCTCACCGCCTCGACGGCGACCGTCTCCGGGCCCGCTCCGGCGAGCCGGGCCAGCGTCTTGTCTACTACCTCGCGGGCCGACGTGCGCGCCTGGTCGACCAGGCCGTCGTCCGTCGGGTAGGCGACGGGGCGGCCCGAGAAGCCGGCGATGACCGGGTGCACGACGATCACCGTCAGCGGCGCGTGCCGGATCGCCGCTTCCTTCATGGCCCATTCGAGGGCGAGCTTGGAGTGATCGGAGCCGTCTATCCCGACGATAATTCCGGGCATTGTCATTCTCCCTCTGCTATTTCCGCGGCTGCGGCACACCCCGCCAACTGTACGGAAGGCATAGATCCGACAAAAGGGCCGTGCGAAATGCCTGCCAGGGACGTTGGTCCCTAGCCGGACGCGGGCATCCCGTGGTTAAGCTGAATTTGACGTGAACGAAGCGGCGGCGATCACGGGGGAGGCCGCGATGCATCCAAGCGAGGATCCGAAGCTTCAGCCGTCTGGCCAGACTGTAGTTATCGATGCCGATGCGCTCACCGCGTTGTTCGACGCACTGCGCGGGCGGGGCTACACGGTCGTCGGCCCGACCGTCAGGGACGGCGCGATCGTGGTGGCGGAGCTGGCCTCGGCCGCTGAGCTGCCGTTCGGGTGGGGAGTTGAAGCTGACGCGGGGAGATACCGGCTGCGGGAGCGGGCCGATACCGCCGCGTTCGGGCACTCCGCCGGCCCGCAGTCATGGAAGAGCGTGCTCCATCCGGCGCGAGCGAGGCTGTGGTCGGCGGACCGGGCGACCGGCCGCGTGGAAGTCGGCGAGGCGGCCGAGCCGCCCAGGTACGCCCTGCTCGGCGTGCGCCCGTGTGACGTGCGCGCGGTCGGCATCCTGGACCAGGTGCTGACCGGCGGCCGGCAGGCCGATCCGGTCTACCGCGGGCGGCGCGACGGCGCGTTCATCATCGCGGTCGAGTGCACGGAGCCGGGCGCGACGTGCTTCTGCACGTCGATGAGCTGCGGCCCCGGCGTCGAGTCGGGGTTCGACCTGGCCATGACCGAGCTGGCCGACGCCGAGGGTCACCGCTTCGTGGTCCGGACCGGCACGCCTGCCGGGGTCGATGTACTGGCGGACGTGCCGACCCGGGCAGCCGACGAGGCGACGATCCGGCGCGCAACCACGGCGGTGGACGATGCGGCTGACCACATGGGCCGCACGATGCCGACCTATCTTGGCCTGCCGCAGCTGCTGGCCGACAGCCGCGAGTCCCCGCACTGGGACGACGTCGCCTCCCGGTGCCTGACCTGCGGCAACTGCACCATGGTGTGCCCCACCTGCTTCTGCACGACAACCGAGGACATCACCGACCTGACCGGCGACCACGCCGAGCGCTGGCGAGTCTGGGACTCCTGCTACTCGCTCGACTTCTCCTACCTGCACGGCGGCAGCGTGCGCACCAGCGGGCAGAGCCGGTACCGGCAGTGGATCACCCACAAGCTGGGCACCTGGCACGAGCAGTTCGGCTCATCCGGGTGCGTGGGCTGCGGACGGTGCATCGCCTGGTGCCCGGCCGGCATCGACATCACACAGGAGGTTTCCGCGCTGGCCACCCTGCGGGACGCGGCGACCGCGGACGAAGACGAGCACGAGGACGAGGACGAGGACAAGCAATGACCGACACGGTTGCCGCGCGGATCTCAGCTCACTCGTTCTTCGCCACGCTTACCGATGAGCAGCGCGCGGCGCTGGCCGAGGACGGCGCGGCGGTGTCGTTCACCGTCGGCGAGCGCCTGTTCGATGAGGGCGGCATCGCCGACCGGTTCTGGCTGATCGAGGACGGCGGCATCGCCCTGGACCTGCGGGTTCCCGGGCGGGGCGATCAGGTGATCGAGACGCTGGGCTCCGGCACGGTCCTCGGCTGGTCGTGGCTGCATCCGCCGTACCGGTGGCATTTCGGCGCGGTTGCCCGCGTGGCCACCACCGCGATCGAGTTCGAGGCCCCCTCGGTTCGCCGTCGCTGCGACGCCGACCCGGCCTTCGGGTACGCCGCCCTCCGCCTGTTCACGCCCCTCATCACCGAGCGGCTGCAGGCGACCCGCCTGCGGCTGCTCGACCTGTACGCCACCCCGGCCCAGGTCAGGCAGCGCCAGATCCAGCAGGCGGACACATGACCGGCCAGGGAACTCCGGCGGCCAGGTCGGCGGCCACTGAGCCATCGGCCGCGGTGCCCTGCTTTTACCGGGTGGCTTCCCGCCGGGAGGACACCGGCGACACGGTCACGGTGGAATTGGCGGAACCGGACGGCCCGGTCCCCGCCGTCGCGCCGGTCCTGGCTTTCGCGCCCGGGCAGTTCGCCATGCTGACCGCGTTCGGCGTCGGCGAGGTGCCGATCTCGGTGAGCGGCCTTGGTGACGGCGGCGGCGGCCGGGCCCGCGGCCTGCAGCACACGCTGCGCGCGGTGGGCGCGGTCACCCGTGCTCTCTGCGCCGTCCAGCCCGGCGGCCTCATCGGCGTGCGCGGCCCGTTCGGCACCGGCTGGGACGTGGCGTCCGCAGCCGGGCGGGACCTCGTGATCGTGGCCGGCGGGATCGGACTGGCGCCACTGCGCCCGGTGGTGCTCACCGCGCTCGCCGACCGGTCCCGGTACGGGCGGATCGTCCTCCTGGTCGGCGCGCGGACCCCCGCTGACCTGCTCTACGGCGGCGAACTTGACCGCTGGCGCCGCGACGGGGTTGAGGTGGCGGTCACGGTCGACCAGGCCGACAGCGGCTGGAACGGCGAGGTCGGGCTGGTGACGGCGCTCATCAAGCCGGCCCGCCTAGCGCCGGGCAACAGCGTGGCGTTCATCTGCGGTCCCGACATCATGATGCGGGTCACCGCCGACGCGCTGGCCGCACTGGGCCTTCCCCCGAGCCGGATACGGGTGTCACTCGAGCGCAACATGCGCTGCGGCGCCGCCTGGTGCGGGCACTGCCAGCTCGGGCCGCTGCTGGTGTGCCGGGACGGCCCGGTGGTCGGCTACGACCGGGCGGCGGCGCTGATGAGGGTGCGGGAGCTGTGATGGGCGTGCCTACCTTGGCGGTGTGGAAGTTCGCCTCCTGCGACGGCTGCCAGCTCACGCTGCTCGACTGCGAGGACGAGCTGCTGGCGATCGCCGACCGGGTGAACATCGCGCACTTCACCGAGGCCTCAAGCCAGACCCAGCCCGGCCCCTACGACGTGTCCCTGGTGGAGGGCTCGATCACCACCGCCGCCGACGCCGAGCGGATCCGGCAGGTCCGCGCGATGTCACGGACGCTGGTCACGATCGGGGCGTGCGCGACCGCCGGCGGCGTCCAGGGCCTGCGGAACTTCGCCGACGTCCGCGAGTTCACCTCGGTGGTGTACGCCCGGCCCGAGTACATCTCCACGCTGGCCACCTCGACCCCGATCGCGTCCCACGTGGACGTCGACTTCGAGCTGCGCGGCTGCCCGATCGACCGGCGCCAGCTCCTCGAGGTCATCACCGCCCTGCTCGTCGGCCGCAAGCCGAACATCCCGGCCCACAGCGTGTGCTTCGAGTGCAAGCAGCGCGGCAACGTGTGCGTGGTGGTCGCGAACGGCACCCCGTGCCTCGGGCCGGTGACGCACGCCGGCTGCGGCGCCCTCTGCCCGGCCCACCACCGCGGCTGCTACGGCTGTTTCGGCCCGATGGAGACGCCCAACGCAGGCGCCCAGGCGGGGCTGCTGCGGGCCGCCGGCCTGGACGAAGCCGATGTGCAGCGGGCATTCCGCACCTTCAACGCGGGCGCGCCCGCCTTCATCGAACTGTCCCAGGTCACCGCCGGCCCGCCGCCGGGGCTCGGGCCGCGCGACATCCCCGAAGGGTGACAGGGTGAGTCACGAGACCGACCGCACGCTCACGGTCCGCGCGCTGGCCCGGGTCGAGGGCGAGGGCGCGATGCACGTGCGGGTGCGCGACGGCGTCGTCGAGGACGTGCGCCTGGAGATCTACGAGCCGCCCCGGTTCTTCGAGGCGCTGCTGCGCGGGCGGCGGCACACCGAGCCGCCCGACATCACCGCGCGCATCTGCGGGATCTGCCCGGTGGCGTACCAGATGAGCGCGTGCCTGGCGATCGAGGCGGCCTGCGGGGTCGAGGTCTCCGACGCGGTCGCCGATCTTCGCCGGCTGCTCTACTGCGGAGAGTGGATCGAAAGCCACGCCCTGCACATCTACTTGCTGCACGCGCCCGACTTCCTCGGCTACGCCAGCGCGCTTGACCTCGCTCGCAACGGCCGCGGCACGCAGCTGGTGGAGCGAGGGCTGAAGCTGAAGAAGGCCGGAAACGCGATCATGGAACTGGTCGGCGGCCGGGCGATCCATCCGGTCAACGTCCGGGTCGGCGGCTTCTACCGGGCGCCGTCCACGACCGAGATGGCGGCCCTGACCGAGCAGCTGCGCGCCGCGCAGGATCTGGCGCTGGACACCGTGACCTGGGCGGCCGGGTTCGACTTCCCCGATTTCGAGCACGACCACGAGCTGCTGGCCCTGGTCAGGCCGGGGCAGTACGCCATCGACCGGGGCACGGTCGCCTCCACCGGAGGGCTGAGCTTCGCCCCGGCCGAGTTCGAGGACTACGTCGTCGAAGAGCAGGTGCCGCACTCCACCGCGCTGCACGCCCGGCTGGCCGGACGAGGCCGCTACCTGACCGGCCCGACCGCCCGCTACACCCTCAGCAGCCGGTGGCTGTCCCCGCTGGCCCGGCAGGCGGCCGACGCGGCCGGCCTCGGCGCCGACTGCCGCAACCCGTTCCGCAGCATCCTCGTCCGCGCCGTCGAGGTGGTGTACGCGGTCGATGAGGCGCTGCGGCTGATCGAGCGGTACGAACCGCCCGCGCCGTGCTACCGGGACGTTCCGCCGCGCGCCGCCGTCGGGCACGGCGCCACCGAGGCGCCGCGCGGCGTGCTGTTCCACCGGTACGCCATCGACGCGGAAGGCCTCATCACCTCCGCCCGCATCGTGCCGCCCACCTCGCAGAATCAGGCCAGCATCGAAGACGACCTGCTCCGGTTCGTGGCCGGCCGGCTGGACCTCGACGACGAGCGGCTGACCCGCCAGTGCGAGCAGGCGATCCGCAACTACGACCCGTGCATCTCCTGCTCGACCCATTTCCTTGCTCTCACGGTCGATCGCGGATGACCGGGCGCGACGATCCCGGCCGGCCCACGGTGGTGATAGGCGTGGGCAACGAGTTCCGCCGCGATGACGGCGCCGGGCCGGCCGTGATCGCCCGGCTGCGCGCCCTCCAGCCGGACGATCACGGCCTTTCCCGCGTGACCCTGGCGGTCAGCGACGGTGAGCCGGGCCGGCTGATCGACCTGTGGCAAGGCGCCAGGCTGGCGGTGGTGATCGACGCCGTGCGGGACACCGCCAGCCCTCCCGGGCACACCAGCCGGCTCGCGCCCGACGCCCTCGCGAGCGCGGCGGACGGCGCCGCCAGCTCGCATCGCATCGGCCTAGGCGACACCGTCGAGCTGGCCCGGGTGCTCGGGCGGCTGCCCGCCCGGCTCACTGTCCTCACCGTGGTCGGCCGCGACTTCGGCCTCGGCGCCGGGCTGACCGCCGAGGTGGCGGCTGCGGTGGCGGACTTGGCCGAGCAGGTACGCGAGCTCGTGCGCTCACCCGACCGCAGCAAGCGGCCCGGGCACCAAAGTCGCATCGGTCCGTTCGGAAAACAGATTTTAAAGCATTTTTTCGAACGGGCCCTTGGTTCCCCTAGTCCGCACCACCCTCTCGTCACCGGGGTCAACGCCCCGTCGCCCCTTCGCCACCCTCCGCGAGGACCTTCGGCCCTGGCCAGACGGCGGCGATCGGCGTGAAGTAGAAGCGACGGAAGGGCGAGATGCATGACTGCCGAGGTTGAAGTTGAGGGCCTGACCAAGCGGTTCGCCGACACGCTGGCGCTGGATGACGTGTCGTTCAGCGTTCCACGGGGCGAAGTCCTGGCCCTCCTGGGCCCGAACGGGGCCGGGAAGACGACCTTGATCAGGGTGCTGACGACTCTTCTGGTGGCCGACAGCGGCCGCGCCCGGGTGGCGGGCCTTGACGTCCGGAGGGACGCCCGGGCGATCCGGTCGATGATCGGGCTCGCGGGCCAGTACGCCACCGTTGACGAGCTGCTCACCGGCCGGGAGAACCTCGAGCTCATCGGGCTCCTCTATCACCTGGACAAGGCGGTGTACCGGCGCCGCGCGCAGGACGCCCTTGAGCGCATGTCGCTCACCGGCGCCGGGGACCATCTGGTCAAGACCTACTCGGGCGGCATGCGGCGGCGGCTTGACCTCGCCGCCAGCCTCATCGGGCGCCCGCCGGTGCTGTTCCTCGACGAGCCGACCACCGGCCTTGACCCCCGCACGCGGAACGACCTGTGGCAGCTCATCGAGGAGCTCGTCGCCGAGGGCACCACCGTGCTGCTCACCACCCAGTACATGGAAGAGGCTGAGCATCTCGCCCGCGCCATTGTCGTCCTCGACGTCGGGCGCATCGCCGCCCAGGGAACCGCCGACGAGCTCAAGGACCAGCTCGGCGGCGACGTGCTCGAGGTCCGGGTGGCCAGGCGGGCCGACCTGGAGAAGGCCGCCTCGCTCATCGCGGGCCTGACCGGCGCGCCGCCCCGCCTCGAAGCCGACCTCAACCGGGTCACCGTCCCGGTCAAAGGGGGCCCGCGGGTGCTCATCGCGGCCGGACGCGCCCTCGACGACGCAGGCATCGAGCTTGAGGACCTGGGGATACGGCGGCCGTCGCTGGACGACGTCTTCCTGACACTCACCGGCCACCCAGCGGCCCCGGCCGACCCAGGCGACGACGCAGACCAGGGACCGCACTCACCGGAGGCAAACCAATGACCGACGTGGCAATCAGGCAGCCGACGGCCCAGGCCCAACCGCTGACCCTGGGACTCGCCGTCCGCGACATCGGGGGCATCACCAGGCGCAACCTGCTGCGGATCATCCGCACTCCCCAGCTGCTGTTCATGTCGGTTGTCCAGCCCACGATCATCCTGCTGCTCTTCCGCTACGTGCTGGGTGGCGCCATCCGCGTGCCCGGCCTGGACTACGTGGACTACGTCGTTCCTGGCATCTTCCTCGAGGCGGTCCTGATCGGCGGCATGACCACGGCGCTGGCCCTGGCCCAGGACCTCCAGGCCGGCATAATCGACCGCTTCCGCAGCCTGCCGATGGCCCGGCCCGCGTTCCTGGCCGGCCGGACGCTCGCCGACGTATGCCGCAGCGTGCTGGCGCTGGCGTTCCTCATCGGCCTTGGGCTCGCCGTCGGCTTCCGGTTTCACAACGGCGTCGGGGCGTGCCTGGCCGGCGTCGCCCTGATCATCGCCTTCGGCTACGCGATGAGCTGGGTCTACGCCGCGATCGGGCTGGCCGTGAAAGACCCCCAGACCGCCCAGATGACCTCGATCCTGCCCATGTTCATTCTCTTCTTCGCCAGCTCGGCGCTGGTCCCTGTATCCACCATGCCCGGCTGGCTGCAGCCATTCGCCCGCAATCAGCCGGCCACCGTCACCATCAACGCCGTCCGGGCGCTCTTTGAGGGCGGGCCCGTCTATCACGACCTGTGGCTGGCGGCCCTGTGGTGCGCCGGGATCTTCGTCGTCTTCCTGGCCATCTCGCTGAACCTCTACCGTAAGGCCACCGCCTGACCGAGCTCCGCCGTGATGACAGCGCCGGGCCCCCGGCGTCACCCGGTTGCGCGCCCTCCAGCCGGGTGACGCGGTGCGCTCATCCGACCGCTCTCACATGCTGCGCATCTGCCAGAAGCGGCGGATATCGTCCTTGCCCGCCAGCAGCGCCACGCCTACGGCTGCAACCGCTGCCGCTGATCCCAGTGCGAACCACTTCTTCACCGTTCCCACCTCCTTAGTTCTGCTTCCTGTCCCCAGTCCACGCCCGGCGCCTGCGCTGCGGTAGGGATGAAGGGCCAGGATCGGCAGGGCAAACGTCCCGTCAGTCAGATCTGCTCGTCACCACGGGGCGGCGTTGGCGCCGCGCAGCGCGCGGACGTAACCCGAGCGTTCGTAGGCGGCCTGATCGGTGTCCGCGGGCACGGCGAGCAGCCCGCGCACTTCGCCGACCGAGGTGGCCTTGCGGGCCATCCAGGCTGATATGAGCACCCCGGCCGCGACTTCGGCCTCGGCGCTGGGCTGACCGCCGAGGTGGCGTCCGCGAGACCCGCTCGTCACCCGGAGGCACCGCCCGCGTCACCTTCGCCCACCTTCCGCGAGGACCTTCGGCCCTGGCCGGACGGCTGCGATCGGCGTGTAGTAGAAGAAGCGCAGGAGCTAGATGCATGAATGCCGAGGTTGAAGTTGAGGGCGTGACCAAGCGGTTCGCCGAAACGCTGGCGCTGAACGAGGTGTCGTCAGCACCCGGGTGCGCTTGAAGATGAGATAGCAGCGCGGGGCTGCGGGAAGAAGAATGGCATGTTCGAGGCTGTCAACATCCGAGAATGGCGGGGCCACGACGTCGTTGACGCGCACGACCACACCATCGGCGAGCTTGAGGCGGTCTACGTAGACACCGCCACCGACCTTCCGTCGTTTGGCACGGTCAGGGTCGGGATGCCGACCCGGCACCGGCTCGTATTCGTGCCCCTTGACCACGCGACCGTGGGCCCGGGGTACGTCAAGGTCACCTACGACAAGAAGCAGGTGAAGGACGCCCCGTCAATTGACAGCGACGGCGTGCTGCCTGCGGGCGATGAAGAGGCGATCTTTAAGCACTACGGCCTGGCATACGAGCCAGGCGCCGGCGGTTTGCGGCGGCTGGCCTGTCGATGAGCCGACCGGCGGATTGGAGGATCAGATGATTGCCCTTTTCCTGCTACTGGTAATCGTGGCGATCGCGCTGGGCATCGTCGGCGTCGTCGTCAAGGGACTGCTTTACCTGCTGATTATCGGCATTGTCGTGTTCCTCGGTGCCCTTCTCCTCGGCGCCCTGCGGATGCGGCGGCGGCCCGGCAGGCGGCAGGCTCGTTAGCCTGGGCCCACGCTCGTCACCACGGTGCGCCGTTGGCGCCGCGCAGCGCGCGGACGTAGCCCGCGCGCTCGTAGGCGGCCTGATCGGTGTCGGCGGGCACGGCCAGCAGTCCGCGCAGGTCGCCGACCGAGGCGTATCCCTTACGGGCCATCCATTCTGACAAGCCGTCAAGCAGGATGGCGGCGTGCTGGGGCCCGTGCCGGATCAGCGCGGACGCGGTCATCACGACGTCGGCCCCGGCCAGCAGGTACTTGACCACATCGGCCGGTTCCTCGACGCCGCTGGTCCCCGCCAGCGAGGCGCGGACCTGCCTGCGCAGCAGCGAGATCCAGGTGCGCGGCAGCCTGGCCTCGGCCGGGCTTGACAGGCCCACACCGGGCAGCACGGCGAGGGTCTCGGTGTCGATGTCAGGCTGAAGGAACCGGTTGAACAGAACCAGGCCGTCCGCGCCGGCCTTGTCCAGCCGCACCGCGATCTCGCCCGGAGAGCTGAACTGCGGGCCGAGCTTGACCGCCACCGGCACGGTCACCACGTCTTTGACCTGTTCCAGGATGTCGACGTGCCGTTGCTCGACTTCCCAGCCCTTCAGGCGCGGGTTACTCGCTATGTAGTAGATGTTGACCTCGATCGCGGCGGCGCCCGCGTCCTGCATCGCCCGCGCGTAGTAGGTCCAGCCGCCCCGCGTCACGCCGTTGAGGCTGGCGATCACCGGGATGTCCACGGTCTTGGCCGCGCGCTCGAGCAGGCTCAGGTAGCGGCGCAGGCCGGTGTCGCTGTCCGCTCCGGCCGGGAAGTAGGACAGCGATTCGGCGAAGCTGTCGGTCCCGGCGTCGGCCAGCCGCGCGTTCCGCTCCCTTTCCAGGCGCACCTGCTCCTCGAACAGGGAGAAGAGCACGACCGCGCCCACTCCGGCGTCGGCTAGTCGATGAATGCCGTCGAGGGTGTTCGAGAGCGGGGACGCGGAGGCGACGAGCGGATTCCGCAGCGGCAGCCCCAGGTAGCGGGTCGAGAGGTCCATCAGCGGTCTTTCCGGGCGTCCGAGGGGAACCGGTGCGCGCCGCGGGTGGCCATCTCCTCGTAGGTGTCCCAGCGCTGGTCGACCGCTTCCTGGGCGAGGATGCCCAGCCGTTCCGCCTCGGCCGGATGGGCGTTGGCAAGGGCTCGGTACCGCAGCTCTCGCTGGGTGTAGTCGGCCAGTGCGATGCGGGGCCTGGGCGAGTCGAGCAGGAACGGGTTGCCGCCGGCCGCGCGCACCATCGGGTCGTAGCGCACCAGCGGCCAGTAGCCGCTGGCCACGGCCCGGTACTGCTGGTCGAGCCCGTCGCGCATCTCGATGCCGTGCGCGAT
>Ga0335075_10015863_pt1 | contig 11284 bp, 9 predicted proteins | sample Lox_Sample_24_FD_206723 | JGI IMG/M metagenome (GOLD analysis project Ga0335075, IMG submission 206723) | Soil microbial communities from Loxahatchee National Wildlife Refuge, Florida, United States - Lox_Sample_2.4 | ecosystem: Environmental > Terrestrial > Soil > Wetlands | place: USA: Florida... | reverse complement strand
GCTCGGCCACCATGACCGTGAGGAACAGCGGGATCGTGGTGAACGCCTGGACCCAGCGGAACATGTGCCACCAGTACGCGTACCCGTTCAACGGCAGGTACCTGAACCGCCAGAAGGTCCGGATCGTCATGCCCCGCATCCAGCGCAGGTACTGGCGGACGTGGTGCGACAAGGTCTCCGGCATCGCGGTGAACCCGATCGCGGTCGGCTGCTGCACCGCCTTCCCCGCCAGCAGCGCGAAGAAGGTCAGCATGGAGTCGTCGGAGAACTGCACCGGCCGGCCGAAGAACGTCTCGCTGACGTAGGCGTCCAGGCCGTCGCGGATGACCCCGGCGCGGTAAAGCGCGAAGGTCCCCGTGTTCACCAGCACCGAGCGGAACGTCGACTGGGCCGACCGGTCGGCCAGCTCGCTCGTCACGTACCAGAGCTCGGTCGCCCGGGTGAGCAGGTTGCGCCGGTGATTCGCGACCAGCAGCAGGCCGGCCACCGACTGGACCGCGGGATCCGCGAACGGCTTCAGGCCCTCGGCGATCGCGTAGTAGTCAAGGATCGCGTCCGAGTCGACGGTGACGAAGATGTCCGCCTGGGGCGCACCGCGGAACGCGGCGGCGTGCGCGTGGCGCTTGCCGCGGTTGGCGGGGAAGCGCACCCAGTGCGCGGCGACGCCCGCCGCCGTGGCGGCGGCCTCGAACTCGGCCCGCACCCGCGAGTAGTCCACGGCCGACCCGTCGTCGGTGACGAGCACGAGGTCGGGGCGGCGCGACTGGGAGAGCAGCGAGTCCAGGCAGCGGGCGAGCAGCACCGGGTCCTCGTTGAACACGGGCACCGCGACGGCCGTCATCAGCCTGCCCGTCCCCCGGCGGCCCCGGACCGGGCGCTCCAGGCAGGCGGCGGTCATCTGCCAGGCAAGCAAGGCGAACACGAAGCCGTAGGCCCAGGCGAACGGCAGCCGTCTGCCCTCGCCCGCCTCAAGGACCTCCCACGCGTGGTGCAGCCCCCACGCCGCCAGCCCCGCCAGGCCGACGACCGCGGTGACGAGCGCCGGCCCGGCCCTGCGCTCCGCGCGCCAGCGGGCTAGGTCTCCGTCGCGCTCTTGTCCCGGCGCCAGCCGAGCCTGATCACGACGGCGGGCACCGCCGACGCGATGACGCCCATCGCCATGGGCCAGATCTGCGCCAGGTACGGCATCGTGCACCCTCTCGAACGGGATGGTGATCGGCCCGGGGGCTACCACCTGCGACATCGCCCTCGTCGACTGCTCCACGGCGATTCGCTGCAGGTGAGCGAGCCCGGCCAGCTGTGACTCCGCCGTCGGGCGGCTGGCCGGCCTGGCGCCCCCCGCCGCGATGGTCGGCGCCGTCATCACCCGGCGTCTCACCGGCGCACTGCCGGCCAGACGCAGGGCATGCCAAACCGCACGCGAAAGCGCATGTAAATACTCCCCCGGGTGACATGCAAGCGGACTTGCGGCGAATCCCCCTTCAGGACAGCGGTCCTGACCAGCCGCAACGCAAGGATATTACGGAGAGCGACCGAACCTCGACAGTAAACCGCGCTATTGGCGAAGCGGCGCGGGCAGGTAGCTGGCGCCCGGCCCGTCGTCGCGCGCGACGTCGTTAGGGTTGGACATCGCGCATCGCTTGAGTGACAGGCAGCCGCAGCCGATGCAGGAGTCGAGGCCGTCGCGCAGCCGCTCCAGGGCGGCGATCTGCGCGTCGAGGCGGGTGCGCCAGGAGCGCGACAGCCGGGTCCAGTCGGCCCTGGTCGGCGTGCGCGAGTCGGGCAGCGTGGCGAGTGCGGCGGCGACCTCGTCCAGGGTAAGCCCCACGTTGCGGGCCGCCCGGATGAAGGCGAGGCGACGCAGCACGTTGCGCTCGTAACGACGCTGGTTGCCCGACGTCCTGGTCGCGTGGATGAGGCCCTCGCGCTCGTAAAAGCGCAGCGCGGACGGGGCGAACCCGCTGCGGGCCGCGACTTCGCTCACGGTGAGATGGTCAGTACTGCGCACGGCCGCCGACGCTTCCCCTTGACTTAAAGTTGACTTCAACTACAACAATAAATCCCATGACCAGCACAGCGCAACCAATTGCTCTCATCACCGGGGCGGGCCGCGGCCTCGGCCTCGTGCTCGCGCGCTCCTTGCTCGCTAGCGGCTGGCGCGTCGTCGTCGACGCCCGGCGCACCGCCCACCTCGCCGCCGACCTGCCGGGGGCCGTCGTCGTGCCCGGCGACGTCACCGACCCCGCCCACCGAGACGCGCTGGCCGGCGCCGTCGGCGGACTCGGCCGCCTCGACCTGCTCGTCAATAACGCCAGCGACCTCGGTCCTTCCCCGCTGCCACGGCTCGCCGACGTGCCGCTCGCGGCGGCGCGGCGCGTACTCGAGACCAACGTGCTCGCACCGCTTGCCCTCACCCAGCGGCTGCTGCCGCTGCTGCGCGCGTCCGGCGGCACCGTGCTGAACGTCAGTTCCGACGCGGCCGTCGAGCCTTACGAAGGCTGGGGCGCCTACGGCTCGTCCAAGGCGGCGCTCGACCAGCTGTCCGCGGTGCTCGCCGCCGAGGAGCCGGGGCTTGCCGTCTACGCGGTCGACCCCGGTGACATGCGCACGGAGATGCACCAGGCCGCTTTCCCCGGCGAGGACATCTCCGACCGGCCCGAGCCCGAGGCAGTCGTGCCCGCACTGCTCCGGCTGATCGCGACGCGCCCGCCGAGTGGGCGGGTCCGTGCGGCCGACTTCGCGGGGAGCGCGGCATGAGCACGCTTGACTTCGTCCTGCCGGAAGGGCTTGAGGCGACCGAGCCGCCGGCGGCCAGGGACGACATCCGGCTGCTCGTCGCGTCCGCCGCCAACGGGATGCGGCACGCGCCATTCGGCCAGTTCGGTGAGTTTCTCGCGCCGGGCGACCTGGTCGTGGTCAACACTTCGGCCACGCTCGCCGCGGCGGTCGACGGTAACCGGGCGGGCGTCCCGGTGGAGGTCCACTTCTCCGCGGAACTCGACGACGGCGCCTGGGTGGTGGAGGTGCGGCCCGCCGGGCCGTCGACGGGCCCGGTCACCAACCTGCGCCCGTGCGAGGTGATCACGCTGGACGCGGCGGCCGGGGCCGCCCTCATCGTGGGCAGGCCACGCCCGGCCGGGCAGACCAGGCTGTGGGAGGCCAGGGCGCGCATCGACGGCGGCGTCTCCGCCTTCCTCGCCCGCCACGGGCGGCCGATCCGCTACGCCTACGTGCCGCACCAGTGGCCGCTCGCCGATTACCAGACCGTGTTCGCCCGCGAGCCGGGCAGCGCGGAGATGCCGAGCGCCGGGCGGCCGTTCACCGAGCACGTGGTCACCGACCTCATTACCCGCGGCGTGGCCCTGGCCCCGATCGTGCTGCACACCGGCGTGTCTTCGCAGGAGCCGGGCGAGCCGCCGCAGCCAGAACGCTTCCGCGTGCCTGAGGCCACCGCCCGGCTGGTCAACTCCACGCGCCAGGCGGGCGGCCGGGTCGTCGCGGTCGGCACCACCGTGACCCGCGCGCTCGAGTCGGCCGTCGAGACCGGCGGCCTGGTGCACGCGCGGCACGGCTGGACGGATCTCGTCCTCGGGCCCGCCCGGCCGGCCCGCGTCGTGACCGGCCTCGTGACCGGCTGGCACGCCCCGGGCGCCTCCCACCTCGCGCTGCTTGCCGCCGTGGCGGGCAACGCGCTGGTCGAGCGGGCCTACGCCGAGGCGTTGCGCCTTGAGTACCGGTGGCACGAGTTCGGCGACAGCTGCCTGCTGCTGCCCTGACGAACGGGCGGTACCCGCGCTACTTCAGCGCGGCTTCGACCGCGGTGACCGCGGCGTCGATCGCGACGCGAGCGGTCACCGCGCTCTCGTGAGCACGGTCAAGCTCGCCCAGGCCGATGCAGTCGAAGGCCACCCGCGCGTCGTGAATGGCCGCCTCAAGCTCGCGCGCGGCCTCCCGCAGCACTTCCGCGCGGTCAGCGTCGTCCATCATCGGGCTCCTCCAGTGGGGCGGTGGTCAATGGGTGGGGCACCTACCCACCCCGCTCGCGGTCATGCCCGGCTTGTATCACCAGGTGGGGGCCGGTGCTCCCGTGAAATGAGGAGAATCACGAAGAGCTATCGCGGGTAACTATACGCAAGCGAACCGAGTCGGGGGGGTCGGTACCGTGAACGCTTCACCACCCGCGAGCGAGCGCGGCCGGCCGTGGCTGCAGCGGCTCGGCGCCGCCTGCGGCGGCCATCCGTGGCGAGTGCTCGCCGTCTGGGCCATCGTGCTCGCGGGGCTCCTCGCGGGCTCCGCCGCCGTGGGCGCCAGCTACAGCAACGACGTTGACCTGTCCGGCACCCAGTCGGCCACCGGACTGAGCCTGCTCGAGGCGCACAGCCCGGGCGCGGGCGGCTACTCGGGGCTGGTCGTCTTCAACTCAACCTCGGGGACGCTGTCCTCGCACAGCACCCAGGTCGAGGACTCGGTCACCAATCTCGGCAACCTGCCGCACGTCGTCTCGGCGTCCAACCCGCTGTCAAGCACCAATCCGACCGTCTCGTCCGACGGCACGATCGGTTACTCGACGGTGCAGTTCAACGTGCAGCCAGCCACGCTCGGCGACTCCTACGTCGACCAGCTCGACAACGCCACCGCGCCCGCGCGCGGCGCGAGCATCCAGGTGGAGTACGGTGGCGGCCTTGACCAGCTGACCAGGCCGAAAACGAAGGACCTGCAATCGGAGGCGATCGGGTTCGGTGTCGCGCTGATCGTCTTGCTGCTGATCTTCGGCAGCGTCATCGGCGCCATCCTGCCGCTGCTCACGGCGCTGATCAGCGTGCTCGCCGGGCTGAGCATCCTGGGCATCTTCGCCGGGAGCCTGACGTTCGGCACCGCGTCGCCGACGCTGGCGGCGATGATCGGGATCGGCGTCGGCATCGACTACGCCGTCTTCCTCACCACCAGGTTCAGACAGCAGATCATGGACGGCACCGATCCGGTCGCGGCGGCCGGCTTCTGCACCACCACCAGCGGCCGCGCCGTGCTCGTGGCCGCGAGCACGGTCGCGGTCGCCATGCTCGGCCTGTACGCCTCGGGCATCGTCTTCATCGGCCTGCTCGGGCTCGCCGCCGTTTTCGGCGTCGTCACCGCCGCCGCGGGGGCCGTCACCCTGGTCCCGGCCCTGCTCGGCCTGGCCGGCCGCAACATCGACCGGTTCAAGATACGGAAGGCGCCCGTCGCCGAGAAGGGGTCAAGCGGCGACAGCTGGCACCGGTACGCGGCGATGATCGGCCGCTACCCCTGGGTGTTCCTGGTCGGCGGCCTGGCGGTGCTGTGCGTGCTCGCCATACCGCTGCTGTCCATACAGACCGGGCACGTGGGCGACGGCGCCGACCCGACGAGCTACACCGACCGGCAGGCCTACGACCTGATGAGCCAGGGGTTCGGCCCCGGGTCCAACGGCCCGTTCACGATCGTCATCGACACCGGCAGCAACGCCTCGGCCGACAGCTCGCTGGCCTCGAAGGTGCAGTCGGCGCTGGCCGGCACGGCCGACGTCGCGACGGCCACGCCCCTCACCCCCACCCCGGACGGCGTGCTGCTCATCGGGACCGTGATCCCGTCAAGCGACCCGCAGGACCAGGCGACCACCACGCTGTACAACACCCTGGTGAACACCACCCTGCCGCAGGCGCTGAAGGGCACCGGCTACCAGGGCTACGTCACCGGCCAGGAGGCCTTGCAGATCGAGTTCGACCAGACCGTCATCGATCAGCTCCCCATCATCATCGGGGTGGTCATCGCGGTCGCGTTCCTGCTGATCATGACGGCCTTCCGCAGCCCGCTGCTGGCGCTCAAGGCGGCGGTGCTCAACCTGTTCAGCATCGGCGCCGCCTACGGAGTCGTGGTCGCGGCCTTCCAGTTCGGCTGGGGCCGCGGCATCCTCGGCGTCAACGAGGACGTGCCCGTCGAGGCGTACGTGCCGATGATCATGTTCGCGATCGTCTTCGGGCTGTCCATGGACTACGAGGTCTTCCTGCTTTCCCGCGTGAAGGAGGCATGGGAAAGGACCAGGGACCATCACCTGGCGGTCGCGCTCGGCCTGGAGGAAACGGGCCGCGTGATCAGCTGCGCCGCGCTGATCATGATCGCGGTGTTCCTGTCGTTCGTCACGTCCAACCAGGTCGTGATCAAGCAGCTGTCCGTCGGGCTCGCGGCCAGCATTCTCATCGACGCGACCATCGTCCGGCTGCTGCTCGTGCCCGCGGTCATGTACCTGTTCGGCACCGCCTCCTGGTGGATACCGCGCTGGCTCGACCGCCTGCTGCCCCGCATCGACGTGGAGGGCGGCCACGAGCCGGTCACCCCGGTCGGCCAGGCGAGCAAGTCAGGCAGCGCCTGAACGCCCCAGACCCGCACCGGTCGGCCAGCGGCCCAGCGCGGCGCCTCCCGGGCCGGGCGCGCCGACGGGCCCCGAGTACGACCCCGCGGCCGAAGCGAAGCGGGGGCGAAGCCGCCGGCCAAGCCGCCGGCTAAGCAGTGGGCGGAACCTCGCTTTACCGAATAAGTCCGGATATCGCGGGTAGCTGGGCGCCGTGGCTAGAGCTAGAACAGTCGGCGGATACGCCATCCCCGGCATCATCATGTTCTTCATTTGGCTGGTGATCGTCGTCCTGGTCATCATCCTGCTGGCGTTTATCGTGCATTGGGCCGGCGGCGGATCGCTTGATCTGCGGCTCGGACACTTCATCCTCGACGTCGGCGTCACCTAATCGGAAACGACAACGACCGCGCCGGCCATGGGCAACATGGCCGGCGCGGTCGTCATGGTTTTCTGGTGAAATGACCTATATGATCACCGCTGCGGCACCCAATGCGGGACCAAAGGCGGAGTGATCATGACAAAGTCACCCAGCGATGCCCTCGAGACCACGCCCGCTCCTGCCTCGCCGCTTGAGCCCGACGCGATCGGTGTGACGCAAGACACGATCGTCGGCATGGCGACGTCCGCGCCGGCCGCGGTGGTCGCCATCACGCTGGCCGGGCTCGCCGCGACGGCGGCCTACGGCGGCGGGCTGATCATGCTGATCGCGGCGGTGCCGATGCTGATCATCGCGAACTCCTACCGCCGCCTGAACCGGTGGAACGCCAACGCGGGCGCCTCATTCGAGTGGGTTGGCCGGGCGATCAACCCGTATCTCGGCTTCCTGACCGGGTGGCTGATGATCGCCGGGTTCGCCGTCGGGACGCTCAGCGGTGTCGAGGTGCTCGGACCCTCGGTGCTCGCCGTATTCGGCGCGTCGGCGACGAACACGTGGGCCAACGTCGGTATCGCCACCGGCGTCACCCTGATGATGCTGGTGATCGCGGTCATCGGCATCCGCATCACCGCGCGGACCCAGGTCGCCATGGCGGTGGTCGAGTACACGATCTTGGTGGGCATGTCCATCTGGGGCCTGTGCTACGTGCTCGGCCATCACGCGCACAGCTACCCGGTCACCAGCGGCTGGTTCAGCCTGAGCGGCATCGGCGGCAAGGGCGACGTCGTCGGCGGCTTCGTCATCGCCGTGTTCGCCTACAGCGGCTGGGACGGCACCGTGTACGTCAACGAGGAGGTCAGGCAGCGCCGGGTCAACCCGGGCCGCGCCGCCATCGTCGCCGTCGCGCTGCTCGCGGTCATCTACACGCTGGCGCAGGTTGGATTGCAGGGGGTCGTGTCGCCCGCCGCGCTCCAGGCGAACTCCGACAACGCGCTCGTCTACGTCGCGCAGGGGCTTGGCGGCGGCGGCTGGGCGAAGGTGATGGCGCTGGCCCTGGCCCTGTCCGTCATCGCGACCACGGGCGCGGGGATCGTGATGGGCGCGCGGATCATCTTCGGCATGGCCCGTTACCGTGCGCTGCCGGAGTTCCTCGCCAGCGTGCCAAGCCGGTTCGCCACGCCGGCCGCGGCCAGCATCGTCTTCGGCGTGGCCGTCACCGCCCTGGCCTGGATCTACCTGCTCGTCACCTCGGTGGAGAACGCCTTCACCTATGTCGTCAACCTGACCGGCCTGCTGTTCGCGCTGTTTTACATCCTCACCGCGCTGGCCGGCGTCGCCTACTACCGGCGCAGCATCGCCCGCAACGTCAGGGACGCGGTCACGGTCGGCATCTTGCCGCTCGCCTCCGCCGTGTTCCTCGGCTGGATGGTGGTCAAGTCGATGGCGGGCGCGCCCGCAGCGCAGAACTGGTCGATGCTCGGCGTCGTCGCCGTCGGGGTGATCCTGATGCTCGTCTCCCGGTTCGTGCTCAAGTCGCCGTTCTACGGCATCCGGCTGGAGAGCGCCCCCGCCACGGCCGGCCAGGAGACAGGCGGCCGCTAGCGGACCGCGCTGGCCGGATAGGCCTGCCAGCCCGTCCAAAGCGGCCGGTAGCCCTGGCGGTTCCAGAAGGGGGCGGACAGCGGGTTGAGCTGCGCGTAGTGCAGCAGCGTGACCCCCACGCCCGCCGCCGCCACGGCGCGGTGGAATTCTCCGGTGAGCGCGCCGCCGACGCCGGCCCCGCGCGTCCCCGGGCCGACAAACGCCAGCATCAGGTACGCGGCGGGCGCCCGGCGCACCAGCGGTGCGACCCACCCGGAGGCGTCCGGCCGCTGAGCGGCGAGCATTCCGACCGGCTCGCCGTCCCGCTCCGCCAGCCAGGTCCACGGCTCGGGACCGGCCAGCAGGGCGGCGGCCTCGGCGCGGAGGGCGTCCAGGGTGTCCGGCCGCTCGTTGACCGCGCCGAACCTCGCGTCGAACCGGATCAGCTCAAGGCCGAGGCGCGCCACCGTCTCGGCGTCACCCGGTCCGGCCCGCCGCACGGCGAGGCCGCCGTCGCGCACCGCGACGCGCGCGGCAACCGGGCGAACGGCCAGCACCTCAAGGGGGTCAAACCCGCGCCGCAGCAGCGTCGCCACCCCGTCGACGTCGCGGCTGGGCCAGTTCACCACGGCCGCCGTGCCCGGGTCGCCCGCGCCGGCGACGGCGGCCAGGTGATCGCGCCACCGCCCGAGCAGCCGGTCGAGCGCGCCGCCGACGTCCGCGTCGCCCACCACGGGGGTCAGCTGGAACCGGCGCGCCGCGCCCCACGACGGCTCAAGCGAGCCGGGGACGCCGACCCAGTGCTCGCACCTGCCCTCGGCAAGCAACCGCCCGCCCGGCCCGGTGACCAGGAGCTCAGCGCCGCAGCCGACCGCGCTGAACCCCGGTTCCGGTAGCATCGGGTCGACCGCCCGCCAGCGCTGCGCCGCCTGCCTGCGCAGCGCGACGCTGCCCGCTGTCCGCATGTGCTCCTTCTCGTCAGGCGATGATCATCCAGGGGTGCTCGATCAGGTTGGTCAGCGTCTGGAGGAACTTCGCCGCCAGGGCGCCGTCGATCACCCGGTGATCGACCGACAGGGTGTACCTGAGCCGGAAGCGGGGCTTGAGTGTGTCCCCCACGACCGTTGGCTCGCGGGTTGTCGCCCCCACGGCCAGGATCGCCGACTCGGGCGGGTTGATGATCGCCGTGAAGTGCTCCACGCCGTACATCCCGAGGTTGCTGATCGTGAACGTCCCGCCGCCGGTCTGGGCCGGGGTCAGCTTGCGCTCGGCGGCGAGGGCCACCAGTTGCCTGGACTCCGCGCCGAGCTGGGTGACGGTCTTGGTGTCCGCGTCCCTGATGACCGGGACGATCAGGCCGCTTTCCGCCGCCACCGCCACGCCGACGTTGATCCGGTCGTGCACCAGCATGATGCTGCTCGTGTCGCCGCCGTAGGAGACGTTGACGTCCGGGTGCGCGCGCAGCGCGAGCGCGCAGGCCCGGATCAGCAGGTCGTTCACGCTGATCTTGGCCCGGCCGCCCGCCGTGAGCTGTGCGTTCAAGGTCGTACGGAGGTCCATCAGGTCCTGCGCGTCCGCGACCGCGGTCACGTAGAAGTGCGGGATCTCGCTGGCGCTCGCCGACAGGCGGCGGGCGATGACCCGGCGAACCTGGCTGATCGGGACCCCGCGGGTGCCGCGCACCTCGTCGGACTCCGGCGGGCCGGACTCGGGCGTCGCGGCGACGGGCACGCCGGGCGTCGCGAGAGTCGTCGGCGTGCCCGGCGCGGCTGGAGAGGTCGGAGACGCCGGAATGGCCGGAGAGCGCGCGCCGGCCGGCTCGGCCGTCGTGCCGCGGCCGGCCGCGAGCAGGTCGCTGACGTCCGCGCGGATGATGCGGCCGCCCGGTCCGCTGCCCGTGACGTGCGACAGGTCGAGGTGGTTCTCCCTGGCCAGCTTCCGCACCAGGGGCGAGGCGAACTGCCGCGCGTTGTCCGCACCGCCATTGACGCTCCCGTTCGCGGCCGCGGCGGAAGAGGTCGCCGGGGCGGAAGGGGTAGCCGAGGAGGAGGCGGCGGCGGCGGACCCGGCGAGCGGGGCGGAAGAGGCCGGCGGAACGGAATCGGCTTGGCTGTCAGCCGCGGCCGCCGCCGGACCGCCGGTGCCGTCGTCAAGCAGGGCGATCGGCGCGCCGATGTCGGCGTTATGCCCCTCGGCCACCAGGATCTCGGCCAGCGTGCCCGCCTGGTAGGCCTCGTACTCCATGACCGCCTTGTCGGTCTCGATCTCGACCAGCACGTCGCCGACCGCGACCGCGTCGCCCGGGTGCTTGTGCCAGGTGGAGATCGCGCCCTCTTCCATCGTGTCGGACAGGCGCGGCATCTTGATCTCAATCACGACTGCGTCCCAATCAGGGCCGGGGTTGCCCGCCGGCCCACGGCCTCGAGCGTCTGGCGGATAGCGCCCACGACGTCGTCGCGCGACGGCAGGGCCGCCGTCTCGAGCGGTTTCGAGTAGGGCATCGGCACCTCGGCCATCGCGACCCGGCGCACGGGGGCGTCCAGGTAGTCGAACGCGCCGTCCGAGATCGAGGCCGCGACTTCCGCGCCGATCCCGTAGGTCAGCCAGTCGTCTTCGAGCACGACGGCGGCGTGCGTCTTGCGGACCGAGGAGATGATCGTCTCCCGGTCGAGCGGCCGCAGGCTGCGCAGGTCAACGACCTCGATGTCGAGCCCGTCGGACTCGGCCAGCGAGGCGGCCACCTCGGCCGCGACGTGCGCCATGCGCGAGTAGCCGATCAGCGTCAGGTCCTTGCCCGGGCGCGTCACCAGGGCCCGGCCGATCTCCGCCGGGGTATCCCCGTCCGGCACCTCGCCCTTGGTGTTGTAGAGCGCGAGGTTCTCGAGGAAGAGCACCGGGTCGTCGTCGCGGATCGCGGCGAGCAGCAGGGCCTTGGCGTCGGCCGGGTTGGACGGCGCCAC
>Ga0335075_10015862_pt1 | contig 11284 bp, 6 predicted proteins | sample Lox_Sample_24_FD_206723 | JGI IMG/M metagenome (GOLD analysis project Ga0335075, IMG submission 206723) | Soil microbial communities from Loxahatchee National Wildlife Refuge, Florida, United States - Lox_Sample_2.4 | ecosystem: Environmental > Terrestrial > Soil > Wetlands | place: USA: Florida... | reverse complement strand
TTTTCCGGCGTTACGTTGTCGAACCCGCCCGGGGTGTAATCGAGCGGCCCGCTCAACATGCGCGTGAAAGGAAAGGTGGTGCGGTTGACCGGCCCATCGCGACGGCCGGCCTTGTTATTCTCGAGGCCGAGCACGGCTTCGTAGTTCAGCACATTCGGATAGGTGCGGCGGATGCCCCAGGGCTGCGTGGCGCCGTGAAAATCGACCATCAGATGATGCTCGGCGGCGAGCCTGGCCACATCGTAGTACCACTTGATTCCCTGCTGATCGTTGCGCAGCACGAAATCGATCTTGACCCCGGCCACTCCCCACTTCTCATACAGCGGAAATGCCTCCTGCATCTGCGCGGCAACGGCTTTTGAATAGAGCCATATCCACACCTTCACGTTTTTCTTCGTCGCGTACTTCACCAGCTCAGGCACATCCACATTGCCGCGCATCTTCGTGATGTCGCGATCGGACCATCCGGCGTCCAGCATCATGTACGGAAAGCCGGACTCGGCGGCGAAGTCGACGTAGTACTCCATGTTTTTGGTCGTGTACGCCGATTGGCCATCCGGCCCGAGATCGCCGTCCCACCAGTTCCAGGATGCCTTGCCGGGATGAATCCAACTGGTGTCGGCTACGCGATTCGGAGGATTGAGGTCGGTGATCACGTTGGACTCAATCAGCTCGCCCGGCGTGTCCCCCAGCCAGATTACGCGCCACGCGCTGTCGTGCGGCAGGGCCGCGTCCACGGCGGGGCCCTGCCCATCGACCGACGGAGAAATTTTGCTCACGATGTAATGGCCCGTCCAGTTGCCGGTCGGATTTTCAAGATACATCGCCGCGTTGCCCTCGAGGTCCGCTTCACCAACCGCGGTCCACGCCACACCGGGCATATGCATCAGCATGGGAGCACCGTTGAGGATATAGCTCGAAACTCCGCCTTGATTGCTGAGCGCACTCAGCACGCTCGGGACGTACTCGCTTTCATAGCCGCTCTGGTAGTTCGGCAACCGCAGCGCCCACGCCGATGCGTCCATCACCGGGCGAAACTCTGTATCTTCCTGCGTCAGCTGGTAGCGCGAAAGTGCCGGCTGCTCGGGCACGTGATAGCGGAAGGCGACGGCGCCGTTGTATACGCGCGCTTCAATGGCGAATTTCCGCCCTGGATTGGCGCCTTCCACCGCCTCCACCGCGAGGCTGTTGTAGGCGTCATGAACCTTGGAGGTCTTGCCCGCCAGCAGGGTGTAATCGTCGACTCCCGAACCGGGCGTGCTTGCGGAGATGTGTACCTCCGCGCCGAGCGGCGGCTGGCCCATCAACTCCAGGCGCAGCGCGGAGTTCTCAAATACCCGCTTGCCGTGAAAGCTGACCGAGTAGACCAGCTGGCCATCCCCCGCCGCCTGCCCATTCTTGGCCGGCTGCACGGCGAAACGCAAGGTGATCTGGTGATCGGGTGAACTTACTTCCACCGGGCCCACTTGCGCAAGGCTCAGAGAAGCACCGGATAATACCAAGCTGCAGACAGCACACCAGGCAGAAAGCTTCCATCGCATCGTTTCTCTCCTCCACGGGAACATTTGAGAGCCGGCTCTTCGCCGCAAGCCATTTTAAAGAACAAAAGCGGCTTCCATTATCGGAAGCCGATTCACTAAGCAGCGAGTAGGAAAAGGGCGGCGGGCGCGAACCGCCTGCAAAGCGGATCGCGCGCGGCCAGGTAGACGACAGGTGAGACAGGCACTCCTAAAACTGATACTTCAATGCGAGCTGGAAGAAGCGCGCATCGGGCGTGTTGTTCTGGAAGAACTTGGGCCCGGTAATTTCTCCACCGTTTGTGCTGTTGCTGGTGGTGGAGGGGTTATTCAGGCTGGGGTGATTGAACAGGTTGAACGCGTCGGCGCGGAACTGCAGATATTGCTCACGCCAGGTGGGAAAATTCTTGAAGAGCGACATATTCACACGGTTGTAGCCGGGACCGTAGATCTGGTTCGAGCGTCCGCCGAGATACTTAATCGCCGTCGCGGTATCGGTGACCGGAGAGGTGATCTGGTTGCCAGGCAGCGGATTGGCAAAGGCGCAGGGGTTGTACCAGTTGGTCTTGTTCCTCGTGGATGATGCGCAGGTGACACCAGGGTTAGAGGGATCGGGGCTGCCCCCGGCGGCAAAGGGATCGCTGATAAGAATCGCACGCGCGCTGCCGCCCGACGCCGTGCCGATATCGGGAGAAACGGTGAACGGGGTGCCGGTTTGCGCAACAAAGGTGAGGCTGCTGGACCAGCCGCCAGCGACCCAGTCCGCCCATCCCGAACGATTCATGTACGCGCGCCCGCGCCCGAAGGGAAGCTCATAATTGCCGTTAAACGTGAACCGGTTGCGCACGTCGTAGTCGGAGTTGGTGTATTCGTCGATGACCGGGATGATCTTCATATTGCGATCTCCGATCGCCGATTCCAGACCGCCGGCGTCGCTGCTGTCATCGAGCGCATGCGCCCAGGTGTAAGTTGCCAAGAAGCTCAGTCCACTGGAATAGCGCTTCTCTAATTTAGCCTGCAACGAGCTATAAGTACTTACACCAGAATAGTTGATGGTTCCTATGCCGCCGAGCGTGGGGAACGGCTGGTAAGTCTGCGTACTCAGTCCGGGGGCCAGCAATACGGGAGAGGTATTGGGATCGTAATACTGAGGCAGATGGCGCGAGAAGTTACCGACATAACTCAGCGAAGCTACCAGGTTATTGGACAGAGCCCGCTGCGCGGAGAGGTTATAACTCACGGTGTAAGGCGTCTTGATGTGCGCATCCGTGGCGTGGAAGCCGGGATAGGATACGAAGTTCTGCAGTCCGCCGGAAAGCTGTTCGCTGAGGCCATTCTCGAGCGTGACACCGATCGATGGACAGTCGCCCGCTGCGCAGTTAGGCGCGGGGATACTGGCCTGCAGCGCAAAGGGGAAGTTGCTGCCGAGGTTGCCATTGCCTTCACTCTGCAAACCGCCGTAGAAGATGCCGAAGCCTCCGTGAACAGCCGTCTTATTGTCCGGCTGATAGGCGAAACCGATGCGGGGAGCGAAGTTGGCCTCCTGTGCCGTCACCAGGCGGTCGTTGCTTACATACTGGATGGCAACGTTGTTCTGCGCCAGCACGGAAGGAAATACCGTGCCCAGCGATACGTTCTGGGCCTTCGACACAATCTGATAGGTCCCGGATCCGGTGCCAATTCCGAGCGGCCCGGTGACGACGAAGTTCGCCTGGCTCCCGGAGTTCTCCTTGTAGGGCTGGAAATAGTCGTAGCGCACACCTAGGTTGAGGGTAAGTTTCGATGTCAGCCGCCAGTCGTCTTGCGCGTAGCCGGAGTCGTACCACTCCGCGTCATTGACGACCGGCGCCTTCGAGAAGTAAGCGCCGTTCATCTGGTTGGCAAGAAAATCCGCAGCGCCGTAGCCGGTCGTAAACTGGCTCGCGGGGCTGCTGGTGTAGGTTCCACTGTAGGTGTATTGTCCGCGAGGAGCAGCGTAGTAGATATAGAAGAAACGAATGGCCTGGAATGATGCGCCGAACTTCAATGAGTGGTTGCCGGCAATCTTAGTTACGTTATCCAGAATCTGATAGACGTTCTGCGACTCGACTGACGTGCCCGGAGAACCCCAGTAGGTGAGTCCATAGATTTGGCCAGATGGCAGGCCGCCCAATCCCGGCGAGAACGGCACACCTCCGAGACCCAGCTCCGCTGAAACATCGGTATTGGAATTGGCCTGCAGGAAGCTGACCGAGTCCCAGTTATATCCAAAGCGAAATTCATTGGTCAGGCTTGGCGTGAAGACATGCGACTCGCTGAGCATGAAGTTCTCGGCGAGGTTGCGGTTCTGTCCGCCGCCGTAGCCCGATCCGTCGAGGATGTTGCCGAGCGGGAACTGATTGTTGACGATGTTATGCAGGTAGCTGTAGCGGACGTAAGCCTGGTCTTTCGCGCTCACATTCCAGTCCACACGCTGGTCCCACTGCCAGGTGTTGTTTGCCTGGGCCACGTTCTCAACCAGGTTGTTGTAGATCTTGCCCGCGTTCGCATTGGGCGCCGGATACAGATTGAGAATCTTCTGGGCTATGGAATCGATCTGGTTGGCGCAAAGCACGTTCGGCTGCCCATTGCAGGAGAGCCTGTTGACGGGACTTTGGCCGGTGGGGTCGCTGTTGCCTCCGGAGTTCGGCTGGTAGAGATAGATGGGATGCGCCGAACCTGTGAGGCCGGTATTGAGCAGCTCGGAGAAGTCGCCGGTGCGCATCAGAGGAGTGGGCGTCGAAAGCACATTCGTCTGTCCGATTGAAATGCGGTTGGCCTCGGCGTCGCCAAAGTAGAAAAGCTTGTTCTTGATAATGGGGAGCCCGAGCGTGGCGCCGAACTGGTTCTCGTGGTAGGGCGGAATGGTTTGCGCATTCCAGTTCTGCGCGTCGAGGTTGGTGTTGCGGAAGTACTCCCATAAGTCGCCGTGGATCTGATTGGTGCCCGACTTGATGCTGGCGTTCACTACTGCGCCTGCGGAATGCCCATATTCGGCGCTGTAGCTGCTGGTCTGAATCTTGAATTCGGCGAGTGCGTCGGGCGGAGGGCGGACGACGAAGCTGGCGCCGTTGAGGAAGTCAACGAGGTTGGTGTTGTTGTCGACGCCGTCCAGGACGAAGTCGTTTTGCTCGGCACGCTGGCCGTTGGCGACGAAGTCACCCGATCCGCTTCCGCGCGTGTTGCCGAAGGGCGGCGCGACTCCGGCCGTCAGCTGTGCGATGTAGACCCAATTGCGCCCGTTCAAAGGGGTGTCATTGATGGCCTGCGTGCTGATGACCTGCCCCACCGAGCCCTCCTGCGTCTGCAGAAGCGGGGGCGCGGTGTTGACAGTGACGGTTTGAGTGACCGCGCCCGGCTGCATCGACACCGGCACGTTCAGCCGGGCGCTCACATCGACATGCAGATTCGTCTGCGTGTACGACTGAAATCCGGGCGAACTCACGCTGATGCTGTAATTCCCGATCTTGATAGGTGAAAACGTGAAAAGACCGCTGGCGTTCGATTTGACCTGCAGCACCAGCCCCGTATCGAGGTCGGTGAGTGAGACGCTGGCGTTCGGGATGACGGCTCCGCTGCTGTCCTGCACCACCCCGGTGATCGTGCCCTGATCAATCTGCGCCAGGGCGCCGCGCGTGGTGAACAGGAGCAGGCACGGCAGCAGCAAACATGCCATGCGCGTAAAGGCTGTGGTTGATGCGATCCGACTCGACATCTTATGGCTCCCCTTTATCAAAAGCACTTTCGTCAAGCGACTGCCGCTCTCTGTTCTGCAAAGCTCCCGCGGTTGCCCCGGGGGCTCCGGCAGAAGGATGAGTGGAGGCGTTCGGTGATCGCTTTTGTGTGTACGTTACCGAAATTGCACGGTAAAACTCACGAAGAAGACCTGTCAAGCCCCGGATGGGGAATTATTTTTACCTGCCCGAAGAGCACGCAACCAAGGCAGGGGCGGCCGCGGCCTTTGCGAAAGAATCGCCTGCAGCGATGGAGTCTCGATAAATTATTGATAAATTTAGATATTATCGACAAACATGGGGCACGCTTCCGGCTGCGCCCCCCATACCCAGTGTCGGGCCCTGACCGCATTCAATGAGCCGGGAAAACGAACCCCGGCCAGGCCCACCAGAGTTGTGCGGCCCCGTTTCAGTTTCAAGATTGTCTAACGGTTTGAGACTGTCGCGGTAACGTAAACACTCTTTCTCGAAAGATCTGATTCCACGCGCGGGAGTCATGCGGCGATGGCGGAGATTTCAGATGCGGCGTGACGGCATGCAGAAAAAAGGGCGGCGTGCTCAGCCGACTTTGACCCACACTTGTCCGTAGTTGGAGGGCACGGTTACGCTGATCGTCTGTCCGCCGGTTGCCGGCGTGACCTCGTACGGGGTGGTGCGGAAGGCGTCGTCGACCATCTCGCGCCACGTGCCGGCGGCTGGAAACGGCGCCGCGACCGCGCTGTCTGCGCCGGCGAAGTTCAGCAGCACCAGCGCCCACGATTCGCTCCCACCGGCATCGGCCGCGGCATGGCGCGAATAGATGAGGACCTGGTTGCCCTGCAGCGATTGCTGATAGTAGTAATACGACGAGCGGCTGCGCAGCGCCCGCACACTGCGGCGCAGAGCGCCGAGCCGCCGGTACAGGCTTACCAGCGGTGAACCATCGCTATCGTAGAAATACTCCCAGTGCGTGACCCGGGCCAGATGGACGCGGGAGAGGCCGTTACCGGGCAGATCGTAGTTGTCGGCAAATTCCTGCCCCTGCCACAACATGGGAATGCCCTGCAGCGTATAGAGTGCGATGGCGTGCGGCTGCAGCTTGAAGTAGTTGTTGCGGTCGCCCTCCGGCAGTGGATCGCCGGAATCGCCGCCGGTTCCTGCAAAGACGATCAGCTGGCTATGATCGTGCGACTCGATGTATTGAAAGGGCGCCACCGGCATCTGGATTGCGTTGCCGGAGGCATCGACAGCCGCCGTGGTCGATGGGTACCCCATGAAGCCCGGATCGAGCTGATGCGCATAGGCGTCGGTTACGGCTGCGCCGCCGGCCACGCTCTCTGCCAGGTTCAGCAGACCGTCCTGCCATGCACAATTGGTGTAGGTCTGGCTGAGCACGGTCTGCGCTTTTCCCAGCGCCTCGGCACACTGAATGATCCGGCTGTAACCTCCGGATGCGCCCTGAAATCGCGCGACGGTGAGCGAGTGCAGGTAAGTCTGCTGGACAAGGGCGCGATAACCGGCGTCCATGGGCGGCACGTATAAGTCGGTAACTTCGTCGTAGCGAAAGCCATCGACATGATATTCATCGATCCATTGCCGGTTGGCGGTTAGAAAGTAATCCTGCGTAAACGCGAGGGTGAAGTCCGGCTTCGGTCCGAAGCCGTAAACGTTCCAGCCATCCATCATGGGATTGACCGGCTGCTTGGCGCCCGGCGCATTCGTGTGCAGGTCGTTGTACACGGCGTAATACGGAAACAGCTGGTCCACGTGTTCGTAGACGACATCCAGAATCACCGCCATGTTCTGGGCATGGGCCGCATCGATCAGCCGCTTCAACGCATCACTTCCGCCGAAGCGCATGCTCGGCGCGAAGTAGTAGAGCGGACCGTAGCCCCAGTCGAAATCGAGTTTCATGCTGCTGACGGGCATCAGCTCGAGGCAGTTCACTCCCAGGCTCTTGAGATAGATCAGCCGATCCGCGACGCCGTCGAAGGTGTCGTTGAACTCCTCCACCTGCAGCTCATACACGATCAGATCGTCCAACTCCGGAGTTTTGTATGCGCCGTCGGTCCAGGCGAACGGAACCGGCGTGGCGTCAAGGTCGAAGACCGCCATATTGCCGATCTCGGCCTGGCGCGCGAATGGATCAGTGATCCACGGGCTCACCTTCTGCGGCCGGCCGCCGGCGGGTGTCCACCATAACTCGTAGCGGTAGAGATGCTTTCCCGGCAATCCGAAATGCGAGCCCGCTGCCGGGGCAAGGGGCACGGTCGCCGTCCATAGATCGAGCGCATGCCCGGGCTGCCATGCGAGGGGAAAGTTCACCGGCATGATGTCCGGATCGAAGCGATCGTCGGTGTGAATCACGCGCGCGATCACCTCGAACCCGTCGCCGGCCTGAATGCCGGGCAGATAGATGCCAAAGCGGACATTGAATTGATTGGGAGCGGTAGTTGCGGGAAAGGCGCCGACTTCACTCAGGTCGATCATGCGAAGCACCTCGACAGGGCGCAGCATACACCGGGTCATGGCGAGAATCGATGAATTTTGCATGGGGACGCAGCGCAACCGGCCTTGGCCGTACCGTGCATGAAGGACCTGCACTGAAACAAAGCGCGATCTCTCAGCCCGGGCACGATTCTGTGCAACGAATCCGGGCTTCGCGACACGATTCATGCGACGGCAGCTGTTCCGGCGAGACGGGTACCTCTTCGGTTCCACCTCAATTGGCGGTTCATCCAGCCTGAACTCACGCTGAAGGAGAACTTTGCATGAACGCCCAGACCACCAATAGTGGAGCGCCGGACCAGGCGCCTCTTACCAAGTCACAGGCCAGCAGGCTGGCCGCTCTTACAGGAATCGCCTCCGCGGAATTTGCCGGTCTTTCCGTGTCGGAAATAGGCTCGAAGTTCCGCTGGCAGATCGATCCCGAGTGGCTTCTCTTCCGCCGCATCTGCGGCAAGGTGGTCAAGAAGGACCCGGCAACCGGCGCTGAATATCCTGTGCCCTTCGCCACCGTTTATGCCGAAGACACCACCTGCTCTCTGCTCGGTCTGTTCCCGGTAGAAGTGCCCTGGGCCTGGTTCTTCCCTTTCTTCTGCGAGACCGAGGTTGTGGCGCAGACCACGACGGACGCCTGCGGCAACTTCTGCATCTGGGTGCCGCGTTTTGAGATCGAATGGATTCTCCGTTTCCGCCTGGAGCGCATCTGCTATCTGCAGTTGTTCAATAAGCCGACGGTCGGCAGCGTGCTCCAATATCTGCAGGGCAATCCGATTGGACCCGATCCGGCTCCGGACGCAGCGGCCTCCATCGCGCTGAAGCCTGGAACGGCGCTCTATCAGAAAGCCGAACAGATCCTGGGCAGCGCGGTCACGCGGCAATTGGCGGTGCTGAGCAGCAATCAGTCCCTTGGCAGCAGCACGACAGCACAGCAGGCATTGCTCGCCAGGCCAGCCTTCACCTCGCCCCTGCCCCCAGCCCTGCCCAAGCAATTCAGAAAACCGGTAAACAGCAGCCGGCAAGAGCACCTGAGCGCGGTGCAGGGCACGCTGGCCAACCAGCTGGGTGTGGATGCAAGCACGCTCGAGAACCTGAATCCCGGAAAGTATTTTGGGCCATTTCTGCGCTGCTACGACATTCTCGTTCCGGAGTGGGTGCCGATCCTCGAAGTGCCGGATATTTCTTTCCGAGTTACGCAGAATGTTGGCGGGACGGGCACGCCGGTGGTTATTTACTCGGGAGGGCTCTTCGACATTCCGTGGAGCAGGGGGAACATCTCCAACGTCACGCTGCTGGCCTCGCAGATCGCGATTTCGACAACCAACTGCAACACGCCGAGCGTGGCCTGCAGCAACGTGCCTTCGCTCGAGTTCGTGGGCCTGATGCCGCTTGTGAATCCACCGCTTCCGGCTGCGCCCTATGTGGATGCCGTTGCCGGCTTCGCCACGCGGCCCAACCCTCCGCACCCCGACGGCACGGTCGCCGGACCTGCGCTGCTGCCGGCGAGCACGCCGTATACCGGCACGCTGCAGCTGTATGGATGCAACCAGGTGGACGATGCCGTTTACTATCGCCTGCGATATACCTACACACCTCCGGGATCGACCACGCCCTCCGCGCTTACGCCGTTCACCGGGCTTACCTGGCCGCTCTATCGCGAAGTGGGTGGGCTGCTCGAATCTCTGTGGCCGGTTTCCGATTCCAATGGCTGGTATCCGGTCATTCCCACGGCGGACGGCTGGTTCCCCAACTCGATGGTGCTGGAGTGGTACACGCCCGATTTCGCGAACGGGCTCTACACCGTGCAGCTCGAGGTTGCCGACTCCAGCAAGACGCTGCTGGCTACGTCTGCCACGGTTGGATTCGTGGTCGACAACTCGGCGCCGATTCCCTCCTACAGCGCTACCTGGAGCACCTCCGCGGACATGAGCGGCGCACAACCCGTGCCGACCGACGACTGCGTGGTGATCGATCGCGGAGTCAACCCGGTCGATATCTACATCCAGGTGAACTACTCGGTCACCGCCAACCACCTTCGCCTGTCGCAGCTGAGCAGCGGCGGATGCGCCGGGGGCGCCAACCTGGTTTCGACGGTGTCGGCGGTTCCCCAGGCTACGCCTGCATTAACCGTGCAGCACTGGTACGAGGACGAAATCGACAACTCCTTCTCCGTGGTCGCCACCTACGTCATTCCGTCCACCTACCCGCAGGGCGTCTACAGCTTCACCATGTACGCCGACAGCCGCGCCTTCAACCCGGCGGGCAGCGACTCCGGACCGATCGACGACTGGAACTACAACCCGGTCTACATCTACACCAACCCTTCATTTTCTGTAGGGATCGTCAACGCTTGATCCCTTCACACGGAGACGGCCCGCAACCAACCAGTTGCGGGCCGTCTCGAGCCTCAAGCGTCCGAGGAGTTTTGCGATGGAACACGACCCCTGGCTCCATCTGACCCTCGCGGTGCTGGCGACGTGGCGGCTCACGCACCTGCTGGCCGAGGAAGACGGGCCGGCGGATATGCTCTTCACGGCGCGCCAATGGCTGGGGAGCGGCTTCTTCGGCAAGCTGATGGACTGCTTCTACTGCCTCAGCCTGTGGGTCGCGGCGCCCTTCGCCTATCTGGTCACATCGCATTGGCGCGCACGGCTGCTGCTCTGGCTTGCTCTCTCCGGAGCCTCGTGCCTGCTGGAGAAGCTGGGCCACCCGCCATTCACCATGCACCGGATTTCATCACAGGAAACAGGAGAAGACTGACATGTGCTGCGGCCAGAAACGCCAAGCCCTCCAGCCACGGAGGATCATCCCAGTAATGCCGAGCCCGGCCCGGCCCCAAACTGCGCAGAGGCGCAACCCGCTTGTCTTCACGGGAACGGGAGAGTATCTCGTCGCCGGCCCCCACTCGCGTGAGGTTTACCACTTCTCGTCCAGCCGGCCGGAGCAATGGGTGGATGCAAGGGACGTCTCCACCCTTCTGCGCACCGGGCTGTTTCAGGCCAAGGGCTAGATCGGGCGGAAAATTTCTGTCCGTGCTGAAACGTTCCCGTCCAGCCGGCCACTATCAACGTGTTGCGAATAACCCCGACGGGATGAGGGAATGTCTCGCGGAACGCTTCCGGCCACCTTACTTCCTGACGTGTGTTTCTGCCTTGGTTCATTTCAATCCAACTTTTTATGAGGGGAACTATGTACGCGAATGGAATTACGAATGAGAAGGGAACGCATCCGGGGCCAGGAATCGACAGCGGCCTTGGTCGCTCGGAGGCCGATCGGCCCGGAGCGGTAGAACCGAGTCAAGGCGGAATCGGCCGTTCGCATGACCTGCCTCATGCCATGGATTTTGTTCATAGCCCAACGCTGATGGAATTCGTTGTCGATTTTCTCGAGCGGTACAACCACGCCCTCTGCGGGCACTGCTAAGGATCCAGTCATGTCGACGACTTGGTTGCCTTCACCCTTTTTCGGAAACCGCCTGCCTGATGCGGCGCGCCGCACCCGGAAGTCCGCCGCACATCGCAGCGGAATTGAGAT
>Ga0335075_10015861_pt1 | contig 11284 bp, 9 predicted proteins | sample Lox_Sample_24_FD_206723 | JGI IMG/M metagenome (GOLD analysis project Ga0335075, IMG submission 206723) | Soil microbial communities from Loxahatchee National Wildlife Refuge, Florida, United States - Lox_Sample_2.4 | ecosystem: Environmental > Terrestrial > Soil > Wetlands | place: USA: Florida... | reverse complement strand
TTTTCCACGATCTCGTCCTCATCCACGACCAGCGTGCCGTCGGTGTCGTTCGCGGGGCCGTCCTTGAAGCTGGACAGGACGCGCACGCGCACCCTTTCGTTCATGGCCAGCTCGACGCTGCGGGTCTGCAGCACCTTGGCGCCGACCGAGGCCAGTTCCAACATCTCCTCGTAGGCGATTTTGGCCAATTTGCGGGCCTGCGGGACGATGCGGGGATCGGTGGTATAGACGCCGTCGACGTCGGTATAGATGTCGCAGCGGTCCGCCTTCAGGGCCGCGGCCAGGGCCACCGCCGACGTGTCGGACCCGCCGCGGCCCAGGGTGGTGATACGGCGGTTGGGTGCGATGCCCTGGAAGCCGGCGACCACGGGGACGTGGCCCTTTTCCATTCGGCTGATGAGATCGCTGCCGTCGATGTCCTGGATGCGGGCCTTGCCGTGGGCGTCGTCGGTGCGGATGGGGATCTGCCAGCCCTGCCAGGAGCGCGCCTCCACCCCGATGTCGTTCAGGGCGATGGCGAGCAAGCCGGTGGTGACTTGCTCGCCGGTGGAGACGACGGTGTCGTATTCGCGGGCGTCGTGCAGGGGCGAGAGGGCCTGGCACCAGGCGACGAGCTGGTTGGTGGCGCCGGCCATGGCGGAAACCACGACGGCGACCTGGTTGCCCGCTTCCACCTCGCGCTTGACGCGAGCAGCGACGTTGCGGATGCGGTCGAGATCAGCGACGGAGGTGCCGCCGAATTTCATGACGATACGCGCCATTGGGGGATGTTGCCGGCTTTCGATGAGGGCGCAGACATACTGGCGCGGGGCGGGTGGGGCAACCGGCGGTAGCAGGGGATGTGGGGGGGGGCGAGCTGGCGGCGGTTGTTGGTGGTGGTTGGGGGGGTTGGCAGTGTTTTGGTGGTGGATCGCAGTTGGCTGTTGCTCGATTTCGGCAAGCGGCGGGTTTGGATCGTGGCGATGGGAGAGGCGCTTATTGCGACGTGTGTCGGGAACGGTCGCGGCCGGGGAGCTGTGGGCGGCAATCAAGAATTTTGAACCGCAGATGCACGCAGATGGAATATTTGCGTCACGGATTGGCGCGGCTCGCGATGGCGGGTGGAGCGAGTTGCGTGGCGGACCGGCATGCTGGGCTCATGACTATCTGCGTGCATCGGCGTGCATCTGCGGTTGAATGATTTCTTCCTGCCGGCGGCGCCTGGCGGAGAGTTGGCCAGGGTGGGACCAACAGACTTCGCGATAAGAGCGATGGAAAAAGATGGGGCCAACAGAGGCTGCGGAGAGGGATTGGCGGTTGGGGAATTGCGAATTTGGTTGCGGGGGGAGGAATCGGTATGGCGGGGCTGGCCGTGTGGCGGCCCCGTTGGGTGGGTGGTGGTGGTTTGCTGATGCGGTCAGGGCGGGCCGGTGGATTCGGGCGGGTTGCCTGGCGCGCTTCGCGGGTTCGTTGCGGGGTGTACCCAGGGCGGTGGTTCCGGGGCCAGAATGAGGGGCGGCTCGACCGGGGGTTCGCCGATGAAGAAGCCCATGACCCGGATAACATCGCGTCTTCCGCCGCCGACATCGACCGGCGGCCATGACTGGTCCATCGTCGGGAGTCGGTCCTGCTCTTCCTGGAAATGCTGCTCGCGGCGCCAGCGGCGGACGAGCTGGATGGCGGGGTTGCCTTCGTAATGCATCATCACCAGGAACAGATCGTTCCAGAATGAGACCTGGCAGAGCGCCGGGGCGACGCCGAGATCGGCGCAGATGTCGGCGAGGCTGAGGCCGACGGGGCGGCGAGTGGCCTGCTTTACGAGGTCCTCGAACTTGGGCAGGTGGATTGGGTCGAGCGGGTTCTCGACGTTGTCGAGCCAGTCGTCGCGCCAGGAGGGGCGGCTGGGGCGCTTGGGCTTGGGGGGTTCGGAGGGGGTTGATGCGGGGTCTGCCGCGGCAGGCTGTGCGGGCTGCGGCTTCAGGCGGACGCGGAGCGGGGGCCTGGTGAGGTCTCGGCCGCTTGCGGCGCGTTGCAGCAGGACGTGGTGGAGGGCGGCGGCGCGGAGGATGCCGCGGCGGATGTGAGCGAGGATAACGGCGGCGCTGCTGGTGCCGAAATGCCTGGCGATAAGGTGGAAGCCGGGGGAGGTGGAACGGCGGTCGAAGGTCTCGGCGAGGTGGCGGCCGTAGGTGAGGAGGATCTGGACGAGGCGGAGGATGTTCGCGAGGTTGGGCAGGGCGGTGAGGTCGGGGGCTTGGTTATTGGTGGTGGCTTTGGGCGCAGTGGTGGCGTTGCGCCCCTTGGGGGGGTCGGTGGGGTGGGCTCGGCGGGGAGGAGAGGCGGTTGCGTTTGCCATACGGAGAGGAGACCTGGTTGCCTTTGCTGCGGGTTGGTAGGGAGACTATCCTAGGTTAGGGTAGGTGTCAACGGTTAGTTTGGGGCTTGGTTTGGGTTTTTTGCGGCGGGTGGCGGAGGTATGGCATAGGTTAGGAATAATGTCAACCGTTAGTTTTGGCCTGGCGGTGGGGGGGTGGGTTGGTGCGCGGGGTCTGGGGCGGTTGTGCCGCGGTTTACAAGATTGCTCCCCTGGCGGGGATCGATGATGAACGGATCGATGGTGCGTTTCAATCGACGGCCGGCGCCTCGTGATTCATCGTTTATTTCAGCACGGAGATAGACGGAGAACACGGTGAACACGGGAGTCGGAGCGGCCCGATGAGCGCGGGGTACCTCGGAAATGGGGTGTTTTACATAATCCTCGATCTGCCGCCGTGCCGAGGGACGATCATTTGGGAGGGCACGGTCCGGCGATTGTCTTGCTAATATGGGGGTGTGGAATGACTGATTCGTCGGACCTTCCGAATTGGAGCACGGTGTTAGATCCGAATTGGAGCGCGGTGGTAGATCCACCACGACGAAGATTGGGTTTCATGCGCAAGCGGCGCCTTCGCGGCGGAATTCACAGGCGCGGCGCCGATGTTTGATCGGAAACATGGTTGCGGCGACGCAAACTTGCTTCGGCCAGCTTGCGGACGGTCTGTGCGCTCGCACAACCGATGCGCTCACACGACCTGGATTGTTTGCGGGTGACATTGCTAATATTTGTGGCTGACATTCCTGACGAACTGAACCGCTAACAAGAAATGGTGGACGCGTCTTGCAGGTTCACGTGCTCCGCGTTGCGGGCTTGGGGACGACGCGGACCGGGGCTGGGAGATGGCGTGCAAACCGAGGCCATCGGGCCTAGCCCCCTTTCCGTAATCTTGGTCCGCTTTGCGGCCCGAGCGCGAACAGGAAGGGGAGGTTCTGCTTGCGGCGTCCGGACAAGGCGCGCCTGGTTTGTCGGCTCAGCGGGCCGTCCGGTGGCCTGGCGCTTCCCACGGGGCGGGACCCGCTTGCCGGGTTGGGGCCGGCTTGCCAGGGGTCGGGACCGGACGGCAGATATCGGCCGTCGCAGACGAGGCAGTGATGGCCAGCACCGTTTCTCCGTCGGAAGTGGCGCGGTTCGACGCACTGGCGGCCGCGTGGTGGGATCCGGACGGGCCGATGCGGCCACTGCACCGGATGAACCCTGCCCGCATCGGCTGGATCGTGGACCGGATCGCACGGCGCTTTCCCGACCCCGGCTTCGTGCGGGTGCTGGATATCGGCTGCGGCGCCGGCCTGGCCGCCGAGGCACTGGCGCGGCGCGGTTACGATGTCCTGGGGCTGGATGCCGCCGGCGAAACAATCGCCGCGGCGGAGGCACACGCCGCCGGGGCGGGGCTGCGGCTGGCGTACCGGACCGGGGCGCCGGAAGACCTGGCGGCGGAGGGGCTGCGCTTTCCCGTGGTGACAGCGCTCGAGGTGATCGAGCATGTGCCCGAGCCGGCCACCTTCGCACGCACCCTGGCGGCGCTGGTGCAGCCTGGCGGGATGGTTTTTCTCTCCACGCTGAACCGCACGGCCCGGTCTTTCCTCTCGGCCAAGGTTGGCGCGGAATACCTGCTGCGCTGGCTGCCGGTCGGCACGCATGACTGGTGGAAATTCCTCTCGCCCGTGGAACTGGGAACGCTGATGCGGCAGGCAGGGTTGCGGGTGACGGACGTGACCGGCCTGGTGCCGGAACCGCTGCGCGGCGGCTGGCGCACGGTGCGCGATACCAGCGTCAACTACATGCTTGCGGCGGAGCAGTGACGCGGCGCGTGGCGCCGGCGGGAGCGTCCTGGGTTGGCATCCGGTGGTGACCGCTGGACCGCATCCAGGCATGGCGGTTGTTATGAGATCGCTGACCACTCGCGGTTCGCCTGCCCGCGGCGTCGCCAGACTGTCTTGCTGCGTCGCCGCAAACCCGTCTGGTCCTGCAGCGGCGCCGGTGGTACGGACCGCGCGTCAGCCAGCAACGGAGGCTCTGTCATGTCCTCGATCGCCGATATCGTCGCCCGCGAAATACTGGACAGCCGCGGCAACCCGACCGTGGAAGTCGACATCATGCTGGAGAGCGGGGCGATGGGGCGCGCGGCGGTGCCGTCCGGCGCCTCCACCGGGGCGCATGAGGCGGTGGAACTGCGCGACGGCGACAAGTCCCGCTATGGCGGCAAGGGCGTGCTGACCGCGGCCGCCAATGTCGAGGGGGAAATCTTCGACGCGATCAGCGGCATGGATGCGCAGGAGCAAGTGAAGATCGACGATACGCTGATCGATCTGGACGGCACGGCGAACAAGTCGCGGCTGGGAGCCAATGCGATCCTGGCCGTGTCGCTGGCCGTGGCGAAGGCCGCCGCCGCGGAACTGGAACTGCCGTTGTTCCGTTATATCGGCGGTGCGTACGCACGCACGCTGCCGGTGCCGCAGATGAACATCGTCAACGGCGGCAAGCATGCCGACAACCCGATCGACATCCAGGAATTCATGATCATGCCGGTGGGCGCCGGCACGATGGCGGACGGCGTGCGCATGGGCTCGGAAATCTTCCACGCCTTGCAGAAGGGCCTGCATGACGCCGGGCACAGTACCAATGTCGGCGACGAAGGCGGGTTCGCACCGAATTTGAAAAGCGCCGACGAGGCGCTGGGTTTCATCGCCAAGGCTTGCGAGCAAGCTGGTTACCGGCCGGGCGAGGACGTGGTCTTTGCGTTGGATCCGGCTTCCAGCGAGTTCTACCGGGACGGCAAATACGTGCTGGCGGGCGAAGGCAAGACGCTGGATGCCGCGGGGATCGTGCGGTACTATGAAGACCTGATCGCACGTTATCCGATTGCCTCGATCGAGGATGGCTGCGCTGAGGACGACTGGGACGGGTGGGGGCTGATGACGCAGGCGCTGGGCGGTAAAATCCAGATCGTCGGCGACGATATCTTCGTGACCAACCCGGAACGGCTGCGCCGCGGCATCGACGAGGGCTCGGCCAACGCCATCCTGGTGAAGCTGAATCAGATCGGCACGCTGAGCGAGACCTTGGAAACGATCGAGATCGCGCATCGCGTGGGATGGCGCTGCGTGATCAGCCATCGCTCCGGCGAGACCGAGGATGCGACGATTTCCGACCTGGTGGTGGCAACGAATGCGGGGCTGATCAAGACCGGCAGCCTGTCGCGCAGCGATCGGCTGGCGAAATACAACCAGTTGATGCGGATCGAGGAGAAGCTGGGGTCGGCGGCGCGCTATGCCGGGCGGACGGTGCTGCGGCGATAGGCCGCCGTGCCTTTGGGCCGCCGTGCCGTTGGGCTGTTGCGGCGTTGGGCTGTTGCGGCGTTAGTGGGCGGCGGAGTCAGACCACCGGAGAGTCAGGTTTATTCCGCGGCGCGGGCGGCGGCGGGGCGCGCGTGGCGGTTGACCGCGGGCTTCAGGCCCAGGTTTTCCCGCAAGGTACGGCCTTCGTACTCCGTCCGGAACAATCCGCGGCGCTGCAGCTCGGGGATGACCAGGTCGACGAAGTCTTCGCAGCCGCCGGGCAGGTGCGTGGGCGTGATGTTGAATCCGTCGCAGGCGGCGGATTCGAACCATTCCTGCATCGAATCGGCGATCTGTGCCGGCGTGCCGATCACGCAGAAGCCGCCCATGCCGGCGACCTGGCGGTAAAGCTGGCGGATGGTCGGCTTGTCGCGGCGGACGCGGGCGAGCCATTGCTCGCCGATGCTGTGGATTTCGCTGGTGCCGATCGCGTCCAGCGGCACCGGGCCGTCGAGATCATAGCCGGACAGGTCGCCGAAGGTACCGCGCAGGCGCGCCAGGCCCACCAGCGGATCGAGCAGATCCTGCAATTGGTCGAATTTCGCCTGGGCTTCGGCGCGGGTGCGGCCGACGATGGGGCGGATGGCCGGCAGGATCTTCACGTCGTCCGGGTCGCGGCCATGCCTGGCGGTGCGGGTCTTGATGTCGGCGTAGTAGGCGCGCGCGATGTCGAGCGACGTGTGAATCGCGTAGACCAGATCGGCGGTGGCCGCGGCGACTTCTCGCCCTTGCTCCGACGCACCCGCCTGCACGATCACCGGATGGCGCTGCGGCATGCCGGCGACGTTCAATGGGCCGCGCACCGAGAAATACTTCCCCCGATGATCCGGCACGTGCAGCTTCGATTCATCGAAGAACACGGCGGACGCCTTGTCGAAGACGAAGGCATCGTCTTCCCAACTGTCCCACAGGCGCTTCACCACGTCGACGAACTCGGCCGCGCGTTCATAGCGGGTGTCGTAGTCCATCTGCGTGTCGCGGCCGAAATTCGCAGCTTCCGCGTCGGACCACGATGTGACCACGTTCCAGCCGGCGCGGCCGTGGCTGATCAGGTCGAGCGTCGCGAATTTGCGGGCGATGTTGTAGGGTTCGTTGTAGGTGGTGGAGGCGGTGGTCACCAGGCCGATATGCCGCGTCACCATGGCGAGCGCGGGGAGCAAGGTCATGGGCTCCAGTTCGACGATTTCGTAGCCGGAGCGGGCGAGGGAGCCGCGCGGGACGTCGCGTTCGCGCACGCCGATGCCGTCGGCGAAGAAGATCAGGTCGCACTTGCCGCGTTCGGCGGTCTGCGCGTTGCGGACATAGTGCTCGATGCGGAGCGTGCCGTCGGCCGGAACGTCGGGGTGGCGCCATGCGGCGGGGTGGTAGCCGATGCCGCGGATCGACATGCCGATGCGCATCTTGCGTGGGATCATGGCGCGTTGCTCCCTCCGGGTATGGCACTAAGTTATGCCTGAATGCCGTGGTCGGGTGCTCTGGGCTGTAGCCTCCCTATTCCGGCACGCGAGCATGCGTCCTGACCCAGCCGATGAATTCGTCGTCGGTCGTGTGGCCGTCGGCCAGGTGCAGCATAGCCAGCGTTGCATCGACTTCCGGCGGCTCGAATTCAGCGCCGTTCAGTGCCAGGAACATGACCAATGCGGCGAAGGCGGTCCTTTTGTTCCCATCCACAAACGGGTGATTTCGTGTAATAGCAATGGCATAGAGCGCGCCCAGATCGGCAATGTCCGGGTCGCCGTAGCCAGCGAGATTCAACGGACGTGCCAGCGCGCTTTCCAGCAACCCCTCGTCACGAATGCCGGCACCGCCGCCATGCTCCGCGAGTTGTTCATCGTGAATGGCAGCGACAAGCTGACGCGACAGCCAGATCGTCATTTGGCGAGCTCGCGGAGCACGTTGCGCCAGCGCTTCATCAGCTTGCGCGCCAGCTCCATCTGAGCTTCGAAGTCCGGATCGGCGACGGTGAGCTTCACGCCATCGGGTTGTTCGATCGCGTAGACTGTGTCCCCCTTGCCGACGCCAAGCCTGGCCAGCAGTTCCTTTGGCAGAATTACGCCGACCGAGTTGCCGATCTGGGTCAGTTTCAGTGCGCTCATGCCTCGCCCTCCATGGCTCGGGTGGAGTTATAACATAGGTTGGAACAGGATGCCAGGGCGCAGGGAGGGCTGCCGGATGCGGTTATTTCGGGGCAGCCGCGCTTTTCTGCGATACAATGGGACAAACGGCCTGTCCCGCACCTGACAGAGGAGGCTCCCGATGAATGCGCCGGTTGCGTCCCCCCCTTTGGGCGATCCGTGGACCCTTCCGCTGGACCAGATCGACGTCGCCCGGGCGCAGTTGTTCCAGGATGACGTCTGGCCCGACTGGTTCGCCCGGCTGCGGCGCGATGATCCGGTGCATTTTCATCCCGAGAGCGAATTCGGCCCGTTCTGGTCGATCACGCGATACCGCGACATCATGAAGGTGGAGACGACGCCCGAGGTGTTCTCCTCCGAATCCAGCATCACGCTGATCGACCAGGAGACGCAGTTCCGGATGCCGATGTTCATCGCGATGGACCCGCCGAAGCACGACGTGCAGCGCCGCGTGGTCGCGCCGATCGTGGCGCCGGACAACCTCGCGCGGCTGGCCGCCACCATCCGCGAGCGCGCGGCGGCAATCCTGGACGGACTGCCGCGCAACGAACCATTCGACTGGGTGGCGCATGTATCGATCGAGCTTACGACCCAGATGCTCGCCACCTTGTTCGATTATCCGCAGGAGCGGCGCGGGGACCTGACGCGATGGTCGAATATCGCGACCGCCAACCTGAATGCGCCCGACGCGCTGGTGCGGACGCAGGAAGAGCGCTTCAGCGAGCTGCAGCAGATGGCGGCGGCAATGACCGGGCTGTGGAACGAACGGGTGAATGCGCCGCCGCGTCCCGACCTGATCTCGATGCTCGCGCATGGCGAGGCGACGCGGGAGATGGACAGGCTGGAGTTCATGGGGAATTGCGTGCTGCTGATCGTCGGCGGCAACGACACGACGCGCAATTCCATCAGCGGCGGCTTATGGGCGCTGAGCCAGCATCCCGGCGAATACCAGAAGCTGCGCGACAACCCGGGCCTGGTCGTGTCCATGGTGCCGGAGATCATCCGCTGGCACACGCCGCTGAGTTATATGCGCCGCACCGCGCTGGTGGATTTCGAACTTGGCGGCAGGCGGATCCGTGCCGGCGACAAGGTGGCGATGTGGTATATCTCCGGCAACCGCGATTCCGAAATGATCGACAACGCCGACCGCTTCATCATCGACCGCGCGCGTCCGCGGCAGCATCTGTCCTTCGGGTTCGGCATTCATCGGTGCGTGGGGAACCGGCTGGCCGAGCTGCAGCTTACCATCCTGTGGGAGGAGATCTTGAAGCGGTTTCCGCTGATCGAGGTGCTGGAACCGCCGCAACGGCTTTATTCGGTGTTCGTGCATGGCATCGCGCGCATGATGGTGCGGATCCCGGGCTGAAACGGACGCTTGTCTTGGGCCCGAACGAGATTGCTTCGCTTCGCTCGCAATGACGGTCGCAATGGTGCCCGCGATGACGCTCGCAATGGTGCCCGCGATGACGGTCGCAATGGTGCCCGCGATGACGGGGTTGGGCGCAGGCACCGAGCGTCAGAGTCGGAACGCTAGGTTTTTTGCGGCGACCAGCCGTACGCCTTGGCGCAGGCGCCGCCCATGAGCATGGCCCGCTCTGTATTGCTCAAGCGGTCAGTCTTGAGGAATGGCTCGACGGCTTGCTCATAGTTGACGACGGCGAACGCGCGGGTCCAGTCGGTGCCCCACAGGCAGCGATCGAAACCCCAGGCATCGAACACGCGGGCGAGCGGGTCCCAGATGTCGGGAAATGGAAACGGCTGTTGCGACAGCGTGCAGGCGCCGCTGACCTTGATCACCGCATTCGAACGCCTGGCGAGTCCCAGAACTTTCGGCAGGTCGGCCCAGGGCTCGGGCGGCGCCGGCGGCACGCGCGGCTGCAGGATCCCGAGATGGTCGATGATGAATCGCGTGTTAGGATGGCGATCGATGAGCGCCGTGCCTACGTCCAGGTTGCCCCAGAAGAGGACGTTGACCGGAAGATCGTGACGGGCCGCCGCGCGCGCAATCCGATCGAGGCCGGGATCGTCCGGCTTACGTCCGGAGTCCTGCGGCAGCATGATGCGGACTCCGACCGCGCCCGGCGTCCGCTTCCAGTCGGCGATGACATCTGCCACGGCCGGATCGTCCGGGTCCACGGGTTTGACAATGGCGAAGCGGTTCGGATGGGCCTGCTGTACGGTCACCGCATAGCTGGCGTCGTAGCGGTACATGGAAAACGAGGAGATGAAGATCGCGCCGTCGACGCCGACCTTGTCCATCGCCGCCACCATCTCGTCGCCGGTGACGTGATCGGGCCAGTTCGGCACGCTGTGCCAGGGCCGCTTCGGCGTGTTTGCCTCGTAGGCGTGGACCTGTGAATCGATGATCGTCATGGGGGAATCTCCTCTCCGCCCCGCCAGCTTGGGCATCGAGGCAGGTGGCTGTCCAGTGGGGTGCGCCCGTTAGTGGCGGTGTCGGGAGCCGGTGCATCGCGGGATGCGGATGCGGCGGGGCAGGGTGCGATTGCGGGTTGACGACCGGACTGGCCGCGGACGCGCGACGGGAGGGAATCGCGGGGTGTGGGGGTGCTTTGCTTCTTGTCAGGAATGCCGGTGCAGGGAGTCGGAGACTGCAATGCAGCCGGCCGCGTGTCGTTGCGGGGAGCGGAGCAGCGACGCAATTTCGTTTCGGCAAGTTCTCGGGTCGGACTGCGTCGTTCAGTGTGCTCGGACTGTGTCGTCAGCGGTGCAGCGACGCGAGCTTGGTGGCCTTGTCCACGTCCTTGCGCGGCCCGCGCAGGGCAATGCCGACGAGGTCCGGCGCGTCCGCGGGTTCCGCCTTGAATGCCGCGCGGTTGGCTGCGTCGTGGCCGGTTTCGAACATGGCGCGGACATAGACGGCGCAGGTCAGGCTGCGCTCGAGCGCGTTGCGGTGGGCACGCTGCAGGGCGCCTTGCGTCGCCGCGAAGATCAGGATTGGTTGACCCAGCATCGGTGCGAACTGGCGGCCGGCGGCGTCCTCGTAGGGCGCTCCGATCGCCTCCGGCGCGGCGGCGGCGATGCCGGTGGCGAGGAATGCCGTGACGTTCAGCTTCTGCCAGACCGCGAGGTCCTCCAGGACCAGGATGGCCACCTTCGTGTCGAACGTCATCGTTTCTGGCTCCGCCTTTGGGAACGAAAGTTTAGGCGGAACAGTGGGCGGGGTGTGGAACAAATGTGCGGCAGGGCGCGTTGGGCGGGCGGAACCGGGTTACGGGCGCGGCGGGATCGTGGGGGAAACGCGCCTGGCAGCGAGACCGCGTGCCGACGCGATGCGGTGTTATAAGAGCCCACGGCGTGACTGATACCAGACCGCCAAATGGCTGACTCGTGGCTGCGCTCCCCACGTCATTGCTTCGTCGCTTCGCTCCTAACAAGAAACAAGGCGGCTGACCGGTCCCGTCATTGCGAGGCCCGCAGGGCCGAAGCAATCCCCCGCG
>Ga0335075_10015860_pt1 | contig 11284 bp, 7 predicted proteins | sample Lox_Sample_24_FD_206723 | JGI IMG/M metagenome (GOLD analysis project Ga0335075, IMG submission 206723) | Soil microbial communities from Loxahatchee National Wildlife Refuge, Florida, United States - Lox_Sample_2.4 | ecosystem: Environmental > Terrestrial > Soil > Wetlands | place: USA: Florida... | reverse complement strand
TTGCTCGACGTCGATCCACGGATAGACGCCGCGCGCTCGGAGAGCGACGGTAATCGAAAGAACAGCGTCGCGGTCCCGCGAGTTGTGGGCCATGAATACATCAAAGCGCTCATGCGTGATGTGCTGAATCAGGCGTGCAGGATACTGGTGGGCGTCGCCGGCGACATAAAATCCGAGGGCAACTATTAGGTCGGTGACCGTGGGATGGCATTCAAACGCCGAGGCAGCGATGGCCAGTTCATCGTGGGACAGCGACGCGATCACGTCGTGGGCGTGCTTTGGGTCGACGTCGGCGTTGATGGTCGAAACAGCGCTCCTGGTCGACGGGGACACGTCTTCGCGATCCAGCGCTTCCACCAGCCGGGTAGTCAGCGGCGGCGCCAGTGCACCCGGCGCCTTCAGACCCTGGATTTCGTTGGCGTAGCTCTGTGAGGAGCTCGCGATAGTTGCTAACTGTTCCTGAAAATGGGCTTTCGCATCACGGTGGCTGTGGATTCCGACGACGTTATGACCAAGAGGCTTATCGCTCGTGATCACGATTGTGGATCGATCTGATTCATACGGAAACCAAATAGACTTGACCGTGTCGTCGTACAAATCTAGCGCATCATGCAAACGAGCAAGAATATCGGCCGAAGGCCCTTTTCTCGTAGCGGGAGGCTTCTTCCCGAAGGCGACTGCTTCATCGGCAAGCCGGCGTCTCAATGGCTGGAGCAAGGCCAGCGATTTCGCCCGGCTGGTTTCGAGAATATCGTCGGAATCTTTCACACTCTTCGACGCGGTTTCGAGATCTTCTGATATCAGACTCCGAATTTTACACCGAGCGGCCTCCGTATCTTTCAACGGCGCGCGCCGGCGGCCCTCGATGGCCGTCCAGAGGCGTGCATGATGTGGGGCCAGTATCGTGTCTCTTTGGATGTTTTCCGCTAGCGGAAGAGCTTCCCGAAGCGACAGCGGAGGTGCGGCTTCACCGAACCAGAATGGCATATAGGCCAGTGTGACACGAACGGAGTCCTCGATCGCTCGTCGAAATCTTTTGGTTTGATGATGAAACGTCTCGTCAATCGGGTCGACGTGAAGAATCTCAGCCAACCGATTGAGGACCCTGTCCGCGATGTCATTGCTACTGTCAGAAATAGAGCATACGCCTAAAGCGTCGACAAGTTCGTCGCGTTCATATTTAATTTCAACACCACGCGCGTCCGTCAGACTTCTCCAGTCAACCCGTAGCGACTTGTGACGCGACTGCGAGAGGGGTGAGTACTTCTGTATTTTGTTCCAGAAGCAGTGAACTTGGTTGCGTTCGGACCGTCTGGCCTGCTCAATGGTGAAAAGCGCTTCGTCATAGTATGCGGGCACGAGCGCTGCAGGCAGGCCCTGCTGACACTTCCGCAGCGCGGCCTCGATTTCGGTTAAGCTAGCTGCACTTTCCACCGAACGTTGGGCTTGACCGAGTAGTTTGTGATAACCGGTAGAGTTTTGCGCAAATTGTGCTACACGGCGAAATTCCGAGGTGACCGTCAATACGCTCGGGTCAACGCCGATGCGCGGAGGATCTGTGATAGTTTTCAGCGCCGCTTCATCTCCGTTTTCGATTGCGCGGATCGCTTCGCCGACATATTTTAACTCGTTCCACTTTTTCAATCGTTTCTCGCGCCAGGCGCTGATCTCCCCGAGGCTTGTCCAGCTATCCACCGCTAGCTTTGTGATTTCATCCTCGACATGACGCCATTGCTCGATCCTCTCGTGATTGGCGTCATAGAAATAGTCGATCCACAGCCGAAGGTGGTCAAAGAGCTCCTCCGGGCTCATATTGCCGATCGGGAGCACATGTATTTTGGTTTCGCCCACATCGCTGAATACGACGACACACGGAACGAATTTTCCGACTCCAAGGCGGTTTGCAAATCTCATGGCTTCTTCCGCGCCCGGCAGAGCGGTATTTTGATCACATTCATAGGACAGTACCTTTTGAATGTCCTCGATACGTGGAAGGGGCACGAACCCTGCCGGCGTGAGTTCGGACCATTCCGGATCTTCGGTGTTTACCGCTCCCATGATTTTGTAGATTACGCGTCGAAGCAATCCGAATGAGCCTCCCCGGTAAAGGGCCATATCACTAAATTTCTCGGAATCGACATCGGAGAAGAAGACGAACCTGATGCGATCGGATGTCCGCATGCATAGATCGATGCAATATCGGTTCAAAAATTCGCGACATGTCGGGGATTGGTCGTTTACCAACACGATGCTGAAGCCGAATTTATCTGTCAGCGAGATAGGGCCATCCAATCTAAGGGCGTGCCGATAAACCTGATCGGCAGATGGCGCGCGATAGCCCACAGCGGAAGTATCCCATGTTGGCGACGGCCTGGGCCGCGAATTGTCAGCGCCGTGCTGATCTGAAATTGCGCGGCGGTGATGAGCGTCGCGTTCTGGGTCCTAACCCCGGCGCCGTAGGTTTTGGGGCCGCACCGTATTTGGTGCCGGCACCATGGTGCTGGCGACCTTAGGGTCGGTAGATGGGCAACGCCGGCGGCGCGGGCGCCGATGAGTATCGGCCACCGGTCACCCCGTTCGGCGGGTGGGTCACTGACCAGCGGACCAACCGGCTGCGGCCGTTAGAGACCGCGCCGCACATCGGCGCGTTCGCTCCACCGGGAACCGGTAAGACACGCAAATGGTTGGCTCAGTCGGCGGTGTTGTGGCCGGGGCCGGCCTTGGTGTCCTCCAGCAAGGACGATCTGATGCAGCTGGTGGCCTCCCGTCGCTACGGGCCATCGGCGCTGCTGGATCTGCGGCCCATCGCCGCCCCCTACTATCCGAGCGATTGCGCCCCGCACCGCTTCGACCCGACCGCGCTGATCACCAGTGTGGCGGATGCGATGGCGGTGGCGGAGACGCTGCTGTCTACCTCGGCGGTGGCGTTGTCGGGCACCGCGTTTCGCGGCGGATCCGACCCGGGCCCATGGGATCAACTTGCGTTCGCGCCGTTGACCTGCCTGCTGTGCGCGGCCAGCCGTGCGGGGACAGGGCAAGGGATGGAGTGGACGTTGGCGGCGTCGGAAAACGTCGCAATGCCCAAGGCGGGCGGGGGGTTTCAGCTCGGCGCCGATGCGTCGTGGGCATCGGCGGCGGCCTGGACCGACGACGCGCTGTTCGAGGCCCGGGTGCGCGCCGTGCTGGAGATGGAAGCCAAGCAGCGCGATTCGGTGAAAATGACGGTGACCAAGGTGCTGACGGCCTGGCTGCGCACCTCGCTCCGCGACCGCCACCTGCCGCCGCTGGATCTGTCGATCTTCGATGAGCCCGGCGCGACGGTGTATCTGCTCACCCCCGCCGATGGGACGGTGGCCGCGCAGGCGATCACCTTGATGGATGCGTTGATCAACCGGCAGCGCCGCAAGGTGGCGCAGTGGGAGGAGCACAGCCGGGTGGGGATGTTCCTCGATGAGATCACCAACACCCCGATGCCCAGACTGCCGCAATACCTGGCCGAGTCCCGCGGGCTGGGGGTGTCGATCTGCTATGCGGCGCAGGCGGGTTCGCAGCTCGACGCGATCTACGGCCCCTTGCAGGGCCGGGCGATTCGTGATGTGACGCCGGCGGTGCTGATCATGTACGGCTCTCATGAGCGCGAGCTGATGGAGTCGGCGGCGTTTTGGGCGGGCAAAGCCACCCGCAGCAGCCAGTCCTACAACCACAACAGCGACGACAAGACCACCCACCGTAGCTTCGCGGGCGCGTTGGAGCCCGAGGAACTCCTGCCCCGCAACACCGGGGAGGCGCGGCTTGTCCCCAGGGGGACGCCCGGGCAGATGGTCCAGCTTCTCGATTGGGCCGAATTCTGTTGCTATCTGGATGAAGTGCGTGCCGCGCGGATGTCTCACCACGGCACCAAGCGGGGCTCTAAGGTTTAGATCCAATCCGACGACGAAACTGGTTGGACCGGCATCGCGCACCTAGACCATGCGCCCGTCGTGCGCGCCGAGACGCACCACGGTGGTCCCACGGGTCGTCCTCACCCAAAATGTGTCTAGCCGCCCAGTTAACGGCTGAGGTCGAGTACTGCACTACTCTTCGGTATCTCCGGATACGCGTGAAAGCATGGTTCACGTGCGAAAACTCCGAGCTTCCAGCTCGTTTCGGCGTCGCAACGCGCAAATCGTTAACAAAGCAAGCCTGCAAACATGCCGACGGAACCGTAGGCATCGCCCGATTCCGGTCCGCTGAGCGGACCGCGCTCTTGCCTAACCCCGCCGATCGATGCGCAATGGACCTCGCAGGTCGCGCACGAAAACACCGGCGCTATTGCACGATGAACGCTCGGAGGAATGATTGCATGGGCAACGCACCAACAGGCGGACTGACGGCTGGGCTTCCCGCAGCGGGAGTTTGGGGGTTTCGGTTCATAACGACCGGCGGCGTTTCCCCTGCCGCGACGTCTGGAGCAATCGGCACAACCCCTGTGGGAGTCCGACGGCGACGGCACCGCCCCGGAGCGGGCCGAGCCGCACGAGCGTTGGGTGAGCGCGATTTGACGATGCCCGGAACCGATCACTGCACCGTTTGAAGGGACATGCTCATGTCGATGGTCCAGGCCAAGAACGATCTGATTGCGCTCACGGCCTACGGCGGTGACGCCAAGACACTGCTCGCGTTTGACCTCACGGCCGACTCGGCGCGAACGGGGCTCGGCGGGTTCACCATCGAGGTGCACCCACCCGGCACCGACCCGTACTACGTGGAGAACAACTTGCGGCTGGCCCCGTCGCCGGCCCACGCCCAGGTCGCGGGCGAGTCACCGTTTTCCACGGTGAACGCGCCGATCCACAAATTCCGCTGGGTCCACGTCCCCGGGCTGGCGCATCAGGGCGGCAAGCCGGCTTATGGCACCTACACCTATGTGGTCACGCCCCGCTACTTCACCACAGCGGGGGCGCTGGAACCGTTCGACGCCGCCACGAGCGTGTCGGTCGATGTGCAGGTCGAGCCGTTTGTCAAGGGCGCGTTGACCGTCAGCTTCACCCGCGGCTATGTCCAGTCGCAGGCGTTCGTGCGGCACTTCGGCGCGGACGCGCACATCCGCCCCGCCGGTGGCGACCTGGTTTACGACACGTCGGCGACCGCGGGCACCAATGGAGCCGGCGACACGGTCACCTACGCGCAGGAATACGAATGGCTGGGTTTCACGGCGCGCCAACGGGTCTTCGACATCCTGAACGAGGTCCAGGCCGACTCGTCGCTGACCCTCGACGTGTTCGCCTATGACCTCAACGAACCCGACGTCGTAGACCTGCTATTAAAGTTGGGCACTGCCGGGCAGGTGCGCATCATCCTGGACAACGCCGCGCTGCATCACAGCACCAGCACCCCCAAGCCCGAAGATGTGTTCACCACCCGCTTCGCCGCCGCCGCCGGCGACGCCGCGATCAAGCGGGGCAAATTCAGCCGCTACGCCCACGACAAGGTCTTCATCGTCTCCGACCGCGACGGCCCGCGCACCGTGCTGACCGGCTCCACCAACTTCTCGGTGACCGGGCTGTATGTCAACGCCAACCACGTGCTGGTGTTCGACGACCGCCAGGTCGCCGCCACCTACTCCGACGTCTTCAACGAAGCCTGGACGACCGGTGTCAAGGCCGCCGCGTTCGCGAAATCATCCTGGGGCAGCCAATCATTCACCTTCGGCGGCGACGGTGCCGCGGTCCCGTCGACCACGATCACCTTTTCCCCGCACCAGGCCCCCTTCGCCAGTGAGCTCCTTGACGGGCTGGTCGAGCGCATCACCGCCGAAGGCCAGGTGACCCCTCCGCCGGTCGGCACGGTGTTTTTCGCGGTGATGGAACTTGGGGGTCCTGGGGAGAACCCGGTCTACGCCGCGCTGAACGCTGCCCACGCTGACCCCAATACGTTCAGCTTCGGCATATCCGATGCCCCCCAGCATGTGTCGCTCTACCCGGTCGGGGAAAAGACGGGCGTACTGGTCACCGGCAAACCCGGCGCCACCTTGCTGCCGCCGCCGTTCAACCAGGTGCCCGGCATCGCCGGCCACGAGATTCACCACAAATTCGTCGTCTGCGGGTTCAAGGGCCAGGACCCGGTCGTCTACTGCGGCTCATCTAATTTGGCCCTCGGCGGTGAGAAAGCCAACGGCGACAACCTGCTGGCCATCCATGACGCCGACGTCGCGACCGCGTTCACCATCGAAGCGCTGGAACTGGTCGACCACTACAACTTCCTCGACAGTTTGGGCAAGAAAACTTCAGCAATCGCGGCCGCGCCATCGCCGCCAGTGGCCGATAAACAGCAGGCGTCGGCGGCGGCCGGCTGGTTCCTGGGCACGACCGACCAGTGGACCCAAAAATACTTCGATCCCAACGATTTACACTCGGTCGATCGCCAGCTGTTCGGCAGCTGACCAGGCCGATGGGCGACCGTTCACAGACCGTGGACGTCTGGGGGTCAGGGTTGTGCGGTGGTCGCGGCGGTGTCTTGGTGGAGGGGTTACCGGCGGGCGGGCGGTCACCGTTTATTCACCGCCTATAACCGGGAACCGACCGGACCAAGGTCGACGCGCAACGACGAGTGCGGACCTAGGCAACGCTTATTCAGCGGGACCGGATGCCTGCGTTGCAGCGTGACGGTCGGACCGTAATGGCTCACCCGGCGCGTACTCGGCGGTCACATCCACCTGGCCGCTCTCCGGATAGGCTCGCTGGATCTTGTCTTGTTCCTCGTGGGTTGGGGATTTATCGATGTCCGCCGTCGTGCCGTACCACCAACGAAGTTGCGGGTACTCGTTCACCGAGTCCCCTTGTTGACTTGTGACAACCTCCACGCGAAGAACTGATTGTGGACCAGACATTAACGCCTGGAGAATACTTTTGGGAGTTAATTCGTAGTCCACACAGAGATTCTGAGTCCGAAACTGACCCGGCCAGGGATTTTCTGCTTCTAAGTAGAACTTGTCGGAATTGTTCTTGTCGTACAAGGATGCCTGAATGGGCCAGTGCTGGGGATTCAGAGACCCTGCCGTGTCCTTAGTTGGATAGCACGCCCGTACGTCCTGGAATCGGTGCTCGGTGACGAATACTCCGCTGACAGACAACCGTGCCAGCTGGAACGTGTCGGCATCGATATCGATTTCCTTCTGCGTAATCTGCGTGGCGCCCGGGTTGATGAAGGCGCCCGGACCACCACCGAATACGCTCGCGTAGACCAGCACACACTGGGAAACGGGGGTCGCCGGCAGACGGAACTCCCCATCAGGGTTAGCGGTCGTAGGGTCGAGGCCGCCCACTAGAGTCAGCGAAGTACTCAAAATATTCCCTGCTGGGTCAACATTCGGGGTGTCCGTAGAGCACGGGCTGGGGCTGCGCTGCTGCCAATTTTTCGGATATTCGGTGACCCGCATCAGCCCCGCGGGATTCTCGAGTACCACCGAGGCGCGATTGCGGATGGTGACTTTGGCCGATAGATGAATCGTCGACTCCGTCCTCCCGGTTGGTGTAAGTTCCGCCGAGATGTCAACCAACGGAGTTGTCGAATGGGGGATGTACTCCGTCTGCAGCCAGAATTGCACCAGTCCGGCAACTGGAATGACCGCCGCGATAATCGCAGCGGGCTTGGTCCACTGCACTAAGACAGCACCCCGCGCGATGCGAAGAACCCATCCAACGGCGAGGAGACCCACCGCCGCGGTAACTCCTAGCATCCACCGGTTCTGTCCCCAGCATCGCGGCGCCGTGAACACGATATAGATCGCTAGCAAGGCGACGAGTAGCTGTGCGAACGCAACGTCGCGCGGCCAGGAGGGTAAAGCTCGGGCTACAGAATGCAACGCGAACAGGTTTGTAAGACCTATTGCCAGCAGCAGGCCAACTCCGAGCGACTCCATGAGCGTGGTGGTGAGCTTTAACTCGAGCCAGGCAAGGCCGATCGCCACCAGACCGTCCACGACGAGTGTCAGACGCAGGAGCCATACCTGCCATGTGGGGAGCCGATTCCCGAAAGCCCCGATGAATTCCTGCCGGATCGCGCTTAGTCGGCGTGCGAAGTTTCGCCCACGTTGTCTGCTCTTGCCGCCCGGCGTACTCATCGAACTCGCCGCTCCTCGCCGGGGCGAACACATGCGGTCGCGCCGATTCTCAGCCTCTCGCGACGGAGTTTGATCATCTCAATGATGCAGGCCGCCGGTACGTGGGGTGCGCATAGCAACCGCTGGCGGGGCAGGCCGGGGTAGGCGCCAATCACGCTCTCGGGCAACGCGGTTCGCCCGCCCGCCGTTCGGCCGGCTTTCGTGCCAGGTCGGATCGGGCCAATATCGATCGGGAACACCGCACTGTGCGCCATAGCCCTTCTCCGTCGTCGTCATGATCGGTGACTTCAGGATGGAACACCAGCAGTCCTGGCGCGTGCGTAACGGACTACTTGTTATTCGCGGGCGAGTTCAAAACTTTTCTTTACCGCAGAACCGCAGCGGTCCACCGTCGGCGAAAGGCCGTCCAACGCTGGCGGGCAGAGATGCAGAGCCAGACGCAGGCGATGGCCGAGGCTCGGGAACGCCGCCCGGAGCGTAGTCGAGACCAAAGTCTCGGTCACCGAGTCCCTGACGGCTCTGCCCTTCATCCCTTCCCGAAAATCCGTTACAGAAAGGGCTGCAATGGAATCCACCATCGCCGCATCCGCCCAATCACAGGTCATCATCGATGTCGATACGCACAAGCAGTTCCACGTCGCTCATGCCTGTGAGAACTTTCGTTACTGATAATAATTAAAGCTGCCGGTGTTGTAATCCAGAAAGTTGAGTGAATTTCAGGGCATTTCGCCGACTGTGCGCTTGATGGGGACGACAATGTGACGCACAAAAAGTAAGGGTCTGGTCCCAACTCGGGGGGAAGGGCTGTGCGAGTCGAGTATTACTGCGGCGGACGAAAACGCAGGGTCACCGTTCACCGGTCGCGGCAGGCCGCAGCCGAGCCAGCCGGCGCCGGCACCACCGGCCGTTTCCTAGCCCTCACCGCTGATCGCCCCCCAGCGCTTGCTTCTCATGCTGGCGGGGAGCCTGAAGTCATACTGACGTCAAGCATCGCGGTGGGAGAGCCTACGCCATCGGAACTGCAGTGGCTGCAAAGCCGGTACGGTTTCACGATCACGCGGGAGGGTAGCCACGGAAAGGTGCTTCTCACCGCCCCGCCGGACAGCACAGAGCCGGAACGCTTGGCGGTCAAGGTGGCCGCCGAAGTCTTTGAGCGGGGAAATGTCGCGCTGGCCCAGCCGAATTTCGTCAGGGTGCTCGATGGTTTGCGTGAAGCCGAAGCGATCGGCGATGGCCGCTGGGGGTTCAACAATCCTGGCACGCCGGGCGTCGTCGGCGCCGATGTCGCCGCGACCGCAGCCTGGACAGTGACCACCGGCAATTCCGGCATCCGTGTCGCCGTCATCGACGACGGCGTGCAAGCCTCCCACCCCGCGCTGACCGGGACGGTGGTCGCGCAGGCCGATTACGTCGAGAAGAACCCCGATGGCACACCGGGTTCCGATGCAACCCCGCCCAACCACAATGATTTCCACGGCACCGCGTGCGCGGGCATCATCGCGGGCCGAGACCCGCTAATGCAGGGACTGGCCTTCGCGGTGAGCCTGGTCGCATGCCGGGTGGGCAGCAAAAACCTCGGCGGCTGGGTGGCCGACGATTTCGACGTCGCCGACGGCATCGACTGGTGCTGGCAGCAGGGGCAGGCCGATGTGTTGTCGCTTTCCTGGAACGGCGGCCCGCCTGACGATCTGCGCACCAGCTCGTTCAAACGGGCAATGACTCAGGGCCGCCACGGCAAGGGCTGCGCGGTGATCGCCGCCGCCGGCAACACCGGCGGGCCGGTGGTCTACCCCGCCAAACTCGACGGTGTCGTGGCAGTCGGCGCGTCGAACCAGTGGGATCAGCGCAAGACCGAGACGTCGAAAGATCATGACAAGCCCCCCTGGGCCAGCAATGTCGGGCCCGAGCTGGCATTGATCGCGCCGGGTGTCGCGATCGCAACCATCGGCCTCATCGGCGCTGTCGGCGCCGGCCCGGGCGGGCTGCGTAGCCATTTCAGCGGCACCTCGGCCTCGGCGCCGTTCGTGTCTGCCGCCGCCGCGCTGATCCTGTCGGTGCGCGATGACCTCAAGGCGGCCGAGGTCGTCGAGATCCTGGAGCGCAGCGCCGACAGCCCGGAGGCCTCACATAAACGAAACTCCGACGTCGGTTTCGGGCGACTCAACGCGTACTCGGCGCTGCGGTTGGCGCGCAGGTGGCCGTCATGACCCGCGGCGACGCGTACTACTGGGCGGGCGGGCAGAAGGTCGCCCTGGCCGCCGACTCCCGCATCGCGGTCGATGAAACCCGTGCCCGCGAGCACGGCCTTTGGGGTGGGGAGCTTTCCGCGGCGGCAGAGTCGGCCGGCCACACCGTCGGTGACGGGATGGTCCTGCTACCCGCCGGGTCTGTCTCCGGCCCACTCCGCGACCAACTCGACCGGACCGGGGCGTCGGCACCGGTCTACCGGGCCGACGACTCGCTGATCGTGGTCAGACCCGAAGTCCGGATGGAAACCGCCCCTGCCACCAGCGCGTCCGACGTGCGCACCGCGATCGGGCGCATCGACTCCGACGCCTCGGTGCACGAGCCGAAGCCCGGTCGCTTCGTGGTGAAACCGTCCAGCGGGCGCGGCGCCGACGCGCTGAAGCTCGCCAACCGGATTGCCGAAGAGCTGCGACCCGACGTGGCCCAAGCACGATTCGTGCGCATCACACCACCGCAGAGCGCGGTCGATTGAGAAGAGGCAAACCATGGCCGATGTCCTTGTCCGGCAGAACATCTGGACGCTCGAGGAGCAAAACCCAAACGGCTGGCACCCGATCGTTCTGGCGTATGCACTGGCAGTCGACAAGTTGCAGCAGCGGCCAAGCACCAACCCGACAAGCTGGACGTACCAGGCCGCGGTGCACGGCACCTACGCCGAACACCCCGACTCCACCTACCAGAACCAGTGTCAGCATGGAAGCTGGTTTTTTCTGCCCTGGCACCGGATGTATTTGTCCTACTTCGAGTCGATCATCCGGTCGGTGCTGCAGACGGAAGTCGCCGACGAGATCGACGCGCAGACCAAATCCAGCTGGGCGCTGCCGTACTGGAATTACCTGCAGGGCAACAGCTACTGGCGACTACCCGCCTCGTTCATCACACCCACGCTTCCCGATGGCCGTCCCAACCCGCTGCTGTACCCGAGGCGAGACCGGA
>Ga0335075_10015859_pt1 | contig 11285 bp, 9 predicted proteins | sample Lox_Sample_24_FD_206723 | JGI IMG/M metagenome (GOLD analysis project Ga0335075, IMG submission 206723) | Soil microbial communities from Loxahatchee National Wildlife Refuge, Florida, United States - Lox_Sample_2.4 | ecosystem: Environmental > Terrestrial > Soil > Wetlands | place: USA: Florida... | reverse complement strand
CCACTCGAGCGTTCTGTAGGCACCCAAGCTGACAGTCAGAAGGTGGCCCTTTATGGGCTGGAGGTACCAGCTGGGGATAATATTATCCCAGCTGTACCTGATTTTCCAGCTACTGTAAGTCTTTACTTCTCGTCGATCTAAAGCATTTCTTTGCAGTTCTCGCGAAGATGTCGCGCGACCACTGCTATAGAATCAGGAGCTAATATGCCCCTCAATAGTTCCGCATTACCATGGCTGCAATTGATCCCAGCGCACCGGCTGATACTGAGGCTGCCAATGGCGGCACCGTCGCACGCGCTACTCTCAAATTGATACGGCTACCTATTGGCTCTGGCGATGATGATAGCGAGGAGGACTCAGACGATGAGGATTATATGCGGGCACTTCTTGCTGGACCCGACTCCGATGAGGATGGCGAAGATGAGGACGATGAAGAAGAGGCGAATGGCGGTCCAAGTGACCCAGCCAAGTCGAAGAAAGCACGAAAGGCAGCTGCACTCGAGGAGCTTTTGGCATCCATTGATAAGGGCTCGGATGATGATATGCAGGATGCGCCGAATGGCACAAACAGCGTCAAGAAGGCTGACAAGAAGGGAAAGGCTAAGGCGGAGGATGGGGAGGAAGATGAGGAGGACGAGAGTGAGGATTCAGATGACGAAGAGGATCTTGAGATTGAGGAGTTTGTCATCTGCACCCTGGATCCTGAAAAGGTTAGCTCACGTGCTGTAACATGACCTTCAATTCTGCTAACACATCCGCAATAGACATATCAACAGCCGCTTGACATTACGATTGGTGAGGATGAGCGTGTGTTTTTCAAGGTTAGCGGCACTCATGCAATTCATCTTACGGGCAATTATGTCATCCCAGATGATCACGGACATAATGGCCGCCACGAAGTTTATGATTCTGATGATGAGGAAGACGAGGACTATGACCTTTCCCCAGACGAGGATGAACTCGAGCTTGAAATGGAAGATGATGAGAGCGATGAACTAGATGCGCTTGAGGATCCTCGCATCACTGAAGTTGATTCTGAGGAAGAGGTTCCTAAGCTCGTTACCAAAGCTGGGAAGAAAGAGTCCAAAGTGGAAAAGAAGGGCAAGAACAAACGGGCTGCTGAGGAGCTCGATGATGGAGAAACTCTCGATGACCTAATTGCCAAATCTGCCAAACCTGCTGAAGCTACAACAAATGGCGAGACAAAGCTTAGCAAGAAGCAGCTGAAGAAGATGAAGAACAATAGCGGCGAGGCTGTCACTACTAAAGCGGAAGAAATCAAGAAAGCCGAGCCAGCAAAGGACAGCGCAGCTGCCAAGCCTGATAAGAAAGTTCAATTTGCGAAGAATCTTGAGCAGGGACCAACTGGATCATCAGATTCTAAGGCTAAGGAGGAGACCAAGGCGGATTCGAAAGACGGCAAACCAAAAGCGACACTTGGTGTCAAGACTATTAAGGGCGTCAAAATTGATGATAAGAAACTTGGGGACGGACCTGCTTGCAAGAAGGGTGATCGAGTTGGCATGCGTTATATTGGAAAATTGACTGATGGAAAGGTCTTTGACTGTAAGACCCACTAGTTTTCCTGATAGATCATCAACTAACAGCTAGCAACAGCGAACAAGAAAGGCAAACCGTTTAGCTTCAAGCTTGGCGTCGGTGAAGTTATTCAAGGCTGGGACATTGGTGTTGCAGGAATGTCAGTTGGTGGCGAGCGTCGACTTACGATTCCAGCAAACCTGGCTTACGGCAGCAAATCTATGCCCGGGATTCCTGCAAACAGTACTCTTGTTTTCGACATCAAGCTTTTGGAGATCAAGTAAATGTTTCGCTATTTCATGCTCTTGAACCCTCTGTGTATTCCGCGGACCTAACGATTATGGATATAAGAGACACGCGAGACGACACCCCTCTTTTGTAAAAATTTACCCACACCTCTCACGTAGCTCGTTGCTACTTGTATTTTCCTTCTCACAACCGCGCAGATATGTTTTGCATATGTCTCCGACCTGCGCAGCTCTGTAATGAATGTGTCTCGCGTAGACAGGGAGCAGACAACGCGAAAGGGATGAGGGGATTGCATAGCATAATAGGCGTTTAGTTAAAAGTGTCAGATTTGATTTCAGTTGGCCTAGTCTAATTTCAGATAGGTATTCGATACGAATCATACTTTTCTTTTGCTTGCATGTGCAGTATTATTGACTGTTGTGATCGTCGGCTATTCAAGATCTCTAGGGGCAGGAGCATTGTAACCACGATTCTCAAGATTCTTCCCGAGAACTTTCAAATAATTCATATCAATACTCTTTCTGAAAGACTTACAACTAGCTTTATCATTGCTTTACTTACATTCGTTACAAAATCAATAGCCTGGTAACCTACATAATAAAACATGAAGCGCTTTTGCATTACACAGGACAGCACCCTAGTCGAATACACTCTCTGCGAGGAGAACTTTGGCACTACTTCAGAGCCTCAGCAACCACGCAATAGCCTCCACCATGAGGTAGCCAGCACCCATCAGAGATATGTCGTCATGGGTTCAAGACCATACCTGTCTTACGTTCTTTGACCAGCAGCGGTATGTACCTCAACCGGGCTAAAGCTTCGTTCTATTCGATGGCAATTTGAACAAGCTGACGACTGCATCTAAAGCCTCGAGTTCGTCCTATGAAGAGGCTTCCTCAACCTCACCACTAAGTCAAAGAAAGTCTCTCTTTCTTCCTTCGCATGCTCATGCCACCCACGGTCGTTCATTATAGTCGGCTTAAAGCTTGCTCTAGCCTTATTTCCGTTGACAGAGGCGTAAACGTAGTAGAAATCTTGCTGGATACCTCTCCATCCACAAATGCAGAGACGAGTGTTAATAGCGGATAGTCATTAGCGCCGGGGAATCCTCATAAACTTCACTGGTAAATCTTCACAGGACTCCGAGTTTTCTCGGCTGGTGAAAAAGGCATCGGGTCTGTTTCAACATTTCTCGGAGAATAAGAAGACGGTAGCAAAGCAAGTTCCTCGAGAAGGTTCAGTTGAGACTCTATTGAAGCCAATTCGGGAAATTGAAGCAGTAGAAGTCCAACCAGAGCCTGTTTCCAGTAAGTTTTACCTAATGATTGATACTCCATGTTTTGGACAGCATAAATCCTAATAGAACGTCCAGTCGTCATCACAGTCGAGATAGCTATAGATGCCAAAATATTCTTTGAGTGCCACTATAATTGGTTTCTCTCCAATACTGGTACGCCCCAGTCTCTACGTCGACGCGAGCTTGGAGGTGCTTTTTATGAAGATGTCATCTTGTCTCCTTCTGGAAAAAAGAGGCGCAACGCCGGGCCTGGGCTAGCTGGGAAACTAATCATCTGTGAGAGATCCGTATGATGAAGTCCAGAATCGCGCCCTGAAGGTTCCTGGGCTTTTTGCAGGTTCGTACAGCAACCATGGAAATTAAAGATGGCTAAGTTGGGGGTTTGTGGTGCAGGGAAGGGGAGGCAGCGGACCCGCTACCTTGACTAGTTCGAGACATGGCTATCGCTGGCTGTGGGCGATTATCTGATGATTGAGGCGCTGAAAACGCAATATCGAAAGCTTGGTCGCTTTATCCAGCTTATTGTCCACTCTCATATGGGGCAGAAATGTCACATGAGCTCGAAGGCTAGTTTTGTCCCATACCTTAGAATATCTATATGGCAGACGCGTACGTAAGTTGGAAAGTGCAAGTGTTGATAGGATTCATTGCGTTCTACGTTTCTATTAGCACGTCTGAGATCTTCCGGACTGATACTGACCCTCCAACTGGATCTTAAACTCGAGTTGGATAAGGGCGCTAGAAGACTTGCAAACTTCGGGCATAAAGTTTCTTGAATGCCAATGTCTCGGCATCTCTACACCTTCAATAGTCAGGTTAAGTAAATTATTTCAGGTCTCGAGGCTGCTGAGCAGAATCATGGGAGACTGCGATGCTCATATACGTAGCTTTCTTATTTGGTACCTTCATTATCTAACTCCCTATTGTATAAAATCAGACCTTTATCATTCTCTGAACTGCGTTTCCACTTCCAATCCTAATTTAATACATCACAATGTCACAAAATTCCCATGATGATCCCTTGCAATCCTTTGTAACTCCAGGTCTTCCCCGGGTGTAGGCATCGACATGGATTCTTGTCGTCGATGTCGATGGTGATTATCCCGTCGTGCAACCAGCCACATAGCCCAGGCGAAGGCGACACTTACGACACCAAGGATAAATGTGAGAACTCCGAAGACAATGTTAATTGTGTTGTCGGTTGAGAGGCTTCTACGTCCGATCAAATGCGGAAGGGGAATTGAGGCAAAGGTAGCCTCATCTAAAGTTAAGAGTTGTGCGGATTAGCATTGGTTCTGTTGTGCGACACTGAAATTGAAGCTTGGGAATCGAACCTTCATACCCCGCCATTGTTAGGCTTGGCATGCGGAATAAATGCTCTAAGTTCTTTCGAATCTCCTTCGACGAAAAGAGAAGAGGATTTGAAAGGTTTGTATTGAAAGCCTAGAAATTTAAAAGAAGTTAAAAGAAATCGCAGCGCAATGACATATCGTGTGTGTTTTGAAGTTGGTGTGGCACTGGTTGGACCAGGTTATAACACGGCAATTATAGCAATGCAACCGAACAACTGCTCTAGAATGGAGGACGAGACGAAGTGAGACCTAAGTTTTATAATAATAATTCGAACATGGCCACGGAGCGGCTGGTGCTCAATATATCGTCTGGAAGTCAAGAATTTTGATTGTTGATAACTGAGCATGCCATTGGACGAGAAGATTTGTGCTCCACGTAAACATGGGAAACTGTATCTTTTTCACCCACCCACCCATGCAATGTCCTGCAAGAATATGCATGCGGAAGGGGGTTTCAAGAAATCAGCGTCACCCCATGTTTTCTGCCATTGCCAAGACATTCAAATTAGGTATAAATTACATGCTGCTCTAATGCTCTACCAATGGGTTTGTGCACCCTTCCGTAATCTGACCTTTTCTAGCCTCTCAGGGAGGGAGTCTATATACTTATTAAAGTCCTCCACCGTAATTTCATTGTCCCAAATATCAAGAACTGCCTCTTAAAGGTCTTTAAGAGACCAACCACCATATGGTCTCCTACTCCGAAGCTTTTGCTTTAATATCCTCCACACATTCTCAATTGGATTTAAATCTGGCGAAGAGGGGGGCCAATCGATCGAGTATATAAAGCATTCGACCCGTGCTTTATTATATAGACCTTGATTCCCTTTTGTATCCTTCTTCCCGTGGACTTTACTCCCATCTTCAACTACAAAGTAGTCCTCGTCCACACAAAATGCCCCTAAGCTTTGTTTTTAACTGTGTTTATTAATATAAATCTCTCCTAAAAGCCCCCGTAAGATTTGGGCCTCATATTTCTTTTGTGTAAAGCCCTTTCCTTCGCCTTCTGTAGATAAAAACACAAGCCGGCTCTTAAAGTTATACCTAATAGCTGCTGCGCAGTGTAAGGACGTCCGCCTGCTTGTAAATTTGAATTGTATACAGTCGAGTCTTCGCCGCTCTCCTCTTTTGCGTAGGATCTTAAGTCGCCGGCGCATATTCAATTGGATTGTGGTCTCGTTGTAATAATAGCCCTTACGCTAATACTCTTTTGGCCGGTCCCAATTTGCAATTGAGAAGATATACCGCTTTCGTTTCGCGTGCTCAGAGAGGAAGGGCTTGCAATCAGGTATGTGATGGTGATATCCGTGACGGGCAAAGGCGGCTAATATTGTATTATCACAAGCTTTAATTCCGTGTAGTCGAGCAATCTCTTGTAAAGGCATTGCGCGACGATTAAAGTAGCCTGTAAACCACTTAATCATCTCCTCTACCTTTTGATCTGAGATAATAGGGGGTCTTCCAGGTCTCGTCTTCCCAGTTCGTCGGTCCTCTACGTCAATCCATTGTCTTGCAGTTGTACGAGGAACTAGGGCCAACTTAGCTGCGTATTTTTGCGAATGCCCCTCTTCAAGGTACGCGCGAAATCGACTCCGCCGTGGCGTCTCATATTCTCGTCGAGTAGTGATTCTCTTTAGTATAGGAGCCATTATTGAAAAGTCTGTATAGGTAGTGATACGTATATTATGGTCCTATACGTGGGAGCGTAGAAGGTGGTGGAAGCGGCAAGAGCTAGGGCTCACCGCCTTACAGGGGGGTGACGCTGATTTCTTGATCGGGATATTCTCGTCCCGGTAGCGAGGTTAGCATGGCATCATATACCCAGAGTAAATGTTTTGACTGCAGGGATTTGAGGCTTGGCAATGCCGCTTTGAATGTCACTAAATATAGGATACAGAAGTAATAGTATACAGATTCTTAATTTTAATACTTTGTAGGACTACCACGCGCTCGAATAACTGCTAGACAACGATCATGCATCGTCCTAACTTGTGCTTTAATTACCTCGTCTGAAACCTGATCCCATGCACAACTAACTGTATGCTGTAACCTTTAGTAATTCTTATGAACATCTGGATCTAGGACCTCAATCCAGTCCTTTTGTTCGTCCCAGATAGATTCTATTGGAGCCAGGTCAGGTGAATTCGGAGGCCACCAGATAGGCTGGATACCGTAAGAATCAAGTACCTCCTTTGTAAAACGAGCACCATGGCCAGGAGCATTGTCTTGCTGAAACAGAAGACCCAGATGAGTTCTCATATACTCTGCCACTTGAGGCACGATATATGAAAAATATGACTCTTTTGTTACACCTCCCTATAACTTCTCAAAGAAGATACTTGGTCCTTTCCCATACTTTCCGCTAATACACCCCTAAAACATCCATCCAATCTTACGCTGAATCTTTAGTTCAACACAATCAGGATGGTAAACTTCTTCTTCTCCCCGTTTCCTGGTAATCCATACCTGTAAGTGTTTCCCTGGTTGTGCCTATGTCTTATCGCTCCAGAGAACGTTATCCCATTGCTCATCTGTCCACCCAACATGCTCCCAAGCCCATTGAAGGCGTAAACCCATTAACCGCTCATCAAAAACAGGTTTCCAGCGAGCTAAGAACCGCCCGTATCCTTCTCAAGAAATTGCATTCGCGATTGCTTCAACACCGCAATTCCAGCCTAAAGTAGCAGGAATAGCTAACCATTAAGCACGCCTTGTAATCTTATTTTAGGATATCCATTCGATAAGCTGTTTTCTCTTTAGAGTGTCAAGAATTAGGTAGCTTCCACGAGCTTTTCGTTGTAGAGTTATTCGATGTTTAAGTGCATAATATATTTGATGCTTTATAAGATCCGGCATTTTTTCAAGAATCTGGTTAGTAGTAAGCCCAGAATCATAGTAGGTTTGAATTCGAAGACGGTCATCTCGAGTGCACTCATTTTTGCCTTTCTTTTTTGTGGCCCTTATCTTTCGAATAGGTGTTCTAGGGGATCGTAGAAGCTCTTCGATCGTCAAATGCCTTCTTGGAGTACGTGGTGTACGTGGAGGTTCAATAATAGAAGGTAGTATAGGTGGTAATGCAAGTGGTGTAGGTGCTGGTAGAGCTATTTCTTCATTTCCAGGAAGGAGCAATGTCCTTGAAGTAATAGAAGGTATCGTAGGTTGAGATTTGGGGCTCTGCGATGCTAGGTCCATAGAAAATACTACAAAATGTATTTAAAAGCAGCGGGTTTCTTGACATTTATCATTGGTTATGCCCCTGCTAATAACCTAGGTACTCGAAGATTCTATGGGTTCCCGAACCCTGACCTGCAGTCAAAACATTTACCCTGGCCACCACGGTAAATAATCCACGGCAGGACCGGGACGGCCACCGCGGGTCAGCCGGTTCAATTTTCTGTCATCCCACATCCATACATAGCGCGAGGCAAAAGAAGTCCCCACTTTTCCTGCCGATGGCCGCTCCCGGTCACCCAACTTACCGTATAATCTGCAATACAAGACCACCCCCTAGGATAAGACCACCCCCGTTTATAAGACCATTTCCCAGGGTAATCGAGATGTGATCGCTTAACTAATAAGACCATGGTCTTATAATTAATCTCATGTATAAAAGCACCCCTAAAAGCGCTTCTAACAGCATTTCCAGTACAATTTCCAGTACAATTGGCTGTATAACCCGCAGAACAAAATGCAGATATATATTATATATTTACAAAAGAGATTAATCCATGTTACAATCACCGTCTTCTACATCACCATCAATCTCCTCATCATATTCAGACTCCAAATCCTCATTAGGATCATAATCAAACCGCACATCTGTATCATCACCACTATCAGTCGTCACATCATTGGGATCTTCCTCCTACTCAGCAACCCCTTGTGCCAGCTCTTGTTCCGTGTATAAAAAGCGCTCCTCTTGCACTTCAATTGTGTCACCAATATTGCCGTCCTCGTCAGGGACAATGATAGGCTGATTGTAGTCACCAACCACGATATCTGAGAGGTCCTTGATCTTCAGCTCCAAGTCCTCAGATCCGTCTGGATTAAGAGATAGGCCAACCTGGCAGAAGGTCTTAATGATTGTCTCCTTGTACTCCTCATAAACCTTCTTCCACGCATCTGCAACCTAGAATGTTATAAGAACTCGTCTTTCTCTAATAGTAAACTTCCCAGCCTTCTATTTCTCCATGTTCTAGTCAATCCACTGCTCTTCAGCCTCCTTAATATACTGCTTAATCAGTTTATTAACTGAGACATCAAGAACTTAAATGTAGCTTGTGCAACCTCCTAGAATAATAGATGTAGTAACATTTAGCTTTGCAAGCTCATCCTAGAGTTCCTATTGTAATTTCTCCTCTGCTTTACGTAGATCCTTTACTTTTTGTAATTCCTTCTTAGAAGCCTTCCTCCCCTTATTCTTATATAGTGCAAATGCATCAAGGCAAAGTAGACAGGGCTTGTTGTCAGTTTTAGGGTAAGTAGAGGTAGTGCTATATTAGCGTTTCACCTAGTTGATGAAATTAGAAGTATTAGCATACGCCTTTTCGTTGAAGATGACAATAACTTTAAGGTGATACTTCTTCATCTCTGCAGTCCTCCTATAATCTTTTAAATTAGGCTTCCTATAGAACATTAAAAGTGGCTTGCAACATATAATCCCATCTGCAAACACTGCAATCTATAAAGTACACTGCCTCTTTTCCCAACTGCTCCAAGCTCCTTTAAGGGTGACTGTCTTAAATCCTTTAGCAGTATAAGTTTGTCTATTTTGAAGCTTAAAAGGGAGAGGTGATTAATCCATATTAGCAATCTCTAATAGCTTAAATCTCCTAACTATAGGAACAGAAGGGTCTCTTAGAATGCTATAATTAGAAGCGTCCTTAACAATAATTATATAACGGTTGTATTGCAGCCAAGCTTGGATTACTAGGTATAGCTCTTTAAGAGTCTTTTAAGCACGCTTTGTGCTAGTGCGAAAAGAGATTTAATACCGTCTTTTAAAGCTATTAAACTAGCCATCTAAGAAGCGGAATTCAAGGTAATAGTTCCTCCTATTTGTTTGTTGTACAACCCGATCTAGATGGATCTTTCTATATATGTCCCTAGTATAACATAGCACCCATTTTGCAGAAACCTTCCTGCCTTAAGAACAGTATTCTATAAACCTCTTATTAAGTTCAATTTCCATTTGCTCCTCTTTCACCTTCCGCTATAGCTGTTAAGTACGAAATGACCCCCTCTTTTGTGCTAGGATTAATGCTTTATTTGACACCTAGGAGCGGAGCATCTTGCGCGAGATCTTAAGCTTTCTAGAAGCATATCGATTTAACATTCGTTTAAAGGTTCCGTCCTTTAACTTCTTCTATGTCATTTGAAAATAATCGATTGCTGCTAACTTGTACTCTTATGTGTAGGCATATTAGCAGCGGGGTATGTATTCAAACTCATCCTCCTCTTACATATCCTCATCTCCAATAGATTCCCTAAGCTCCCTATTAACTGCCTCCTCATCTCCTAGCTCTCCTCCTTCCACAACAGACATCTAGAACTCTGCGAATTAGCGAATAATACGCTGTTCATTCTCCCCTCTAATAAGTCGACGGCCAAAGACTGTCTTAGATCTATTGGTCTCCTTCGGTTTTGGTCTAGTGCGAGGAGGTGGGGGAGGACGAGCAACGCTAAGAGCACTATTATTAGTACTTATAATTGTCGTCTGGCCAGCTGGGAGGGGCCCTCGTGGAATAGGAGGGGGGGCCATTGTTTAGGAAGTTGATAATTGACATGCAGACATGCAAAAATTCTGTGATGCAAAGGATGGAAGGGAAGCATTAAAGGTGTCGCGATCTAGTGGGGAAAAGGGGGAAATTACGACCCACTTAGTGTTATAAGACCATGCTTACTCATAAGACCATTCCTAAAATAGACCCATTTACTGCAAACAAGTTATAAGACCATGGGCCTACAATACAGATTATACGGTAGGCGAAGCTATTTTACCACCCCGGTCAACCCAAGTTACAGGATTGTGGGTGGTTACTACAGTATTGAAAATGTGCACGGGCCAAGCCGGCGCCTGACACCACCCAATTGACAAGCCGCCCGTAACAGGCCAATTTGGGTGCAATAAGGCTTGTTGGCTCTGCAGAAACATCTTGCGTCTTGTTTCATAGTGCACCATTGACGAGCCGTTGTGCTACCTGGGTCTTCCATGCCGTTTTACAACGGTGTACGTACTGCCTATGCTGAGTCTAGATAAGGTGGTCGTTTTTTATGGTTGTCTGATGGATATCGTGCGTCTCTCGCTAAGCAGCTGATCACTAAGGTAAAGTCGTAAGCAGCAGATGCACACTCCACTAAGGTAAAGTGTGCATCCAGTACCTGTCCTAGACCCCGTAGCGCAGCGCAGCGTAGCGTAGCGTTGGCTACCACGAGCTTGGCTAATAATTTTCCTCTACCTTACCGCCCAGACGCACCTCGGTGTGCCCGTCAATCGAGATTGGACTATGATTGAAACCATAGAGTTTGATATGGACAGCCAGGATCACGATTATGAAGCTTTATCATATACTGGGGATCTCCTGACGAACTTCGGACCATATCCATTGATGGCAGGACTTGACATGTCCGAGAAAATCTCTGGTGGGCACTTTATCACCTGCGCTAGGAAGGTGAGGTCCGACGTCTTTGGATTGACACTATATGCATCAATCAAGCAGATCTAGATGAGCGTAACTATTAGGTGTCTCAGATGGATCGAATTTACTACAAAACGAGGAGAGTGGCGATTTGGCTTGGACACGAAAGTAATGATTCTTCAGAGGCTTTGGAGTACATGATGGAAATCG